>Ga0067045_1027607_pt1 | contig 82389 bp, 92 predicted proteins | sample TerdegcTABiofilm_FD_59184 | JGI IMG/M metagenome (GOLD analysis project Ga0067045, IMG submission 59184) | Combined Assembly of (Gp0054472, Gp0054536) Wastewater bioreactor microbial communities from Singapore -Terephthalate degrading... | reverse complement strand
GGTTTCTGCCCGTCAGGGCAGAAATTCTTGCTCAAAATGGGTTCGCACTTCGTTCAGTAATTGCGACCAATCTAAACATTCGTTATTGGAAGAGGAAAGTATAGATACTTTTGGGACGGTTGCAAACCTCAAGTCCGGGTTGATTCTTATGTTTCACGCGACTGAAAGCAAGGTCAGGGGCTTGACCCCTTTGCCATAAAAGCGAAATAAGGTAGGAACGACAGATTAAGCGGTGACCTTATAGACGTTGTCGCCCTCGCGGGTGGGTTGGCTAACTTTAAGACCGACTTCTTCGCCGGCTTTAGCCGAATTCACCTGCTGGTGGTTGACCTGCATCGAGTCAACGACTTGGGTGAAACCGGTCCCCTCTTCGCCAATCAGGATGGTGTCGCCGATTTTGACTTCGTCGGACTCGACCATCAAAACGGCCACGCCAATTTTATTGTAGTAGTGGGTAATTTTACCAATTCTAATATTGGTCATTGGTTAATTTTATCACTAAGTTTATAATTTGCCTAATGCCGAACAGGATTGGACCAAACGAACTGGTGGAAGAGAGACATTTTTTGGTGAAGCGAGTGGAAAGAAGAGTAACGAGAAACGGGGATGAGTTTTATGTGTTGGAACTAAGCGATAGCAACGGCACAATTGAGGCAAGAATCTGGAGCAACGCCTTGGCTAACTGTACCTTTGAGGAAGGGAAAATAATTGAGGTGACGGGGAGAAGTCAAGAATATCGGGGAGTGGTCAGTTTAATTATTGATGATTGCAAAATTGTCAATAGTGAAGAAGCGGAAGATTTCCGAGTTAAAGTTCCAACCTTGGTCTTTGACATCGAAACAGTGGGGAAAAATTTTGAGGAACTGGATAAAAAAGAGCAAAAATACCTAATAGAAAATCTGGAAAAAAATGAACCGGACAAGAAAAAAGCAGAAGCAAGAACCGGTTTATATCCAATTTTTGGGACAGTGTGCAGTATCGGCGGCTACAATCCGGACTCAGAAAAAGGGGTAGTATTAATCGTTTCAAAAAAAGAACTCAAATCGAGCAGGGAAAATTTTGAATATAGAACTTTTTCTAATGAAAAAGACTTATTAAACGCTTTTTGGGAAATTGCTAAAAAGTATCAGCTATTTGTAAGTTATAATGGGGAAAGTTTTGATTTTCCTTATTTAATCATCAGATCAGGAATAAACAGGGTTAGGGTACCGATAGAAATAAAAAGATTTGGAGACAACCAAATAGACCTACTAAATAAATTAAGACACAATAACCATGGATTTAAGTTAGAATTTTTATGCCGGGCCTTTGGAGTCGAGGATCCAAAAAAGGAGGGAATAGACGGTGAAAGAGTAGATAAGCTTTATAAAAAGGGCAGGTATCAGGAAATTGCTGATTATTCCGCGAGAGATGTGGTAGCAACGAGTGAGTTATATAAGATTTGGAAGGAATACATGAGCGGCAAGTATTAGAGATAGGGCTAGAGTATAAATACCAAAATACCAAAGACGGTGGCGAGTAAGAGATTTTTGGAGAAATTTTAGAGAGAGTAAGCCAGCAAAGAAAGCGGTAAACAAGGCAAGAAAATAATTAGGGTCTGGAGGATAAAAATTTTTAAGTTCGGGATAGCTTAAAAAGAGAGAGCCGAGCGCGGCAGGAATAAAAAGACTGAAAGAAAAATTAAAAGCGTTGGTAGGAGAGAGCCCAAGGAGTAAGGCGGTAGAAATAGTCAGACCGGAACGAGAAACTCCGGGAAAGAGGGCTAAGGCTTGAGAAATGCCGATGAGTAAAGAATTCTTTAGGTTAAGAGCGGTAGATTTAGAGCGACGCAAAAATTTGGTACCAATAAGAAAAAGAGAGGTGGAGAGAAAAAATAAAGCGAGATATTGGGTGGAGGCAAAGGTGGCTTCAATAAAGGGTTTAAAAAATAAGCCGGCTAGGGCGGCAGGAAAGGAGGCGACGATAATGAACAGTAAATTTTTAAAGAAAAACGAACGTTTCGAATAGAAAAAAATGAGCACCGAAAACAAAGTGGCCAGATGAAGAAAAACATCGAAACCGAGAGATGGCTGAAGACGGAAAAGGGAACTACAAAGATTAAGGTGGCCAGAGGAAGAGATGGGAAGAAATTCAGTAAGACCTTGGATAAGTCCTAAGGTTAAACTCTGAAACCAAGTCATTTATTAGTTTAACGCTTGGGCGATTGTTTTTGGCGACGAGCCTTACCACCGGTACCCACCATCCGTTTTTGGCGGACCCGAGAATCAACAGTAAGAAGGCCGGCAGGGCGTAAAAGCGGGGTGTATTTGGCTCGGTCAACTTTCTGTAGGGCCCGAGAGATGGCTAAGACAAGGGCTTCCAGTTGAGACTCTTTACCGCCGCCAAAAATTCGAGCTTGATAACAAAAGTCATCTTGGGTATGAGTAAGCAAGAACGGTTTTTCATAGGCCAGGCGATGACTTATGAGGGGAAAATATTGACTAACAGGCTGACCGTTAACGGTAGACTCCCCTTTTTTAGCGAAAAGCTTAAGGGCAGCAACGGCAGATTTACGTCGACCAATGGCAAATATATATGATTTAGGAAGAGACTTTGTCGGCATAAGGATGCTCTGAAGTAGCAAAAACTTTTAATCTAGTAAGACGGCGTTGGCGAAGGCGGTTTTTGGGAAGCATACCGGCAACTGCGTGAATGATGACTTGGCAGGGGTTCTTGACAAATAAAGATTTGAGGGGTATTTCCCGCAAATTACCCGCATAACCGGTATAATGATAATAAATTTTATCATTTAATTTTTTGCCGGTGACAACTACTTTTGCGGCGTTAATGGCAACAACATAATCACCATCGTCGCGGTGGTAGGAAAAAAGCGGATTAGATTTACCCATTAGAATTTGGGCAATTTTAGTGGAGACCCGACCGAGGTTTTGACCCGACAAATCAACCACATGCCAGCGCCGACGGATGATAGGTTTTTTAACAACAGTAGTCTTTGGTTTCATACGGTCTTAGTTTTAACTTTTTTGGTTTCCTTTTTATTTTCTTTAGCCTTAGGAATCTCGAGGGAAAAGGGCTTAACGAACTCCAGCTTAACAAGCAAAGCATTATCGCCTTGGCGGTGTTTGATTCGGGTTATTTTGGTAAAATTAGCTGTCTCCTTAGCAAAAACCGAACGAAAGGCAGAAATGATTCTTTTGACCAATTGACGATCCTGAAGATATCGATTGAGTAAACGGGAAGCAGTAATATCTGAAGAGCTAATGATCTGATGAGAAAGTTTCTCGAGTACCGGCTGGACAAATTTTGCTTTAGCTTCGGTGGTAAGGATATGGTTGTGGGTAAAGATGCTTCGAAGCTGCTGCCTAATTAAGGCCCGCCGCTGTTTTATATTTCGCCCGAGTTTTTTTCCGTAAATTCGATGACGCATGGAGTTTAGTTAATAAAGTTTAAATATAAATTAAAATTTTTAATTAGATCCTGAAACAAGTTCAGGATGGCACGGGTTTATTTCCACAAAAATCCCTTTTCTTTGAGCCAGGAATCAATAATCTTGAGAGACTTTTCGCCAACATTTTTGGCTTTGCTTACCTCGAGCCGACCAGATTTCAGCAAAGAGCCGATGGTTAAGAAACCGGCCTTTTTGAGGGCATTGGTAACACGGAGAGGAAGTTCGATTTCTTCTATCGACATTTCGTCGCCGGAAGAGAAAGAAGGAGAGGCGAGGGTGACAACTTCTTCTTCGAATTCTTTGGGATCAACGATTTGGCTTAAGGAACGAACTAAATCTTTGGCGGCGGTTTTTAAGGCCAGAAGCGGGTCGATGGAACCATCCGTCCAAATTTCCATGATTAACTTGTCGTAATTGGATTTTTTGCCTAAACGGGTAGGCTCAACCTGATAATTGACTTTGGTAATGGGGGTGAATGTAGCGTCGAGAATAATTTCGCCAATGACATCGCTTTTTTGTTCCTTAGCCAAGGTGTAGCCGACACCTTTTTCAACAGTGAGTTCAATTTTTAGTGAAGTTTTATTGTTGGCTAAGGTAGCGATGTGCTGATCAGGGTTGGCAACTTGACAAAGGCTACTATCGGCAATATCTTTGGCGGTAACCTCACCGGGTCCTTTTTTTTCGAGCCGCAGGGTAATAGGTTCTTCCTGATTAAAAATAAACTTAACCTTTTTCAAATTAAGGGAAATATCGACAACATCTTCTTTGACACCAGGAAGTGTGGCAAAAAGGTGATTGGCACCATCAATTTTGATTCGAGTAATGGCGGCACCGGGAATGGTAATAAAGAGGACTCTCCTTAAACTATTGCCAAGAGTATGCCCAAATCCACCGATCAAGGGGCTAAGTTCGAACTTGCCGTAAGTTTTGGTAGACTTAATGGTTTTGATATGAAAACTACTGGTATCTAACATATTTCTCCTTTATTAACGAGAATAATATTCAATAATTAAATTGATATCAACTCCGCTTTGGATGTCTTCGACCTTAGGAAGAGCGACAACCTTAACGGAATATTTGCTTTTATTAAGATCTAGCCAGACTGGGGGCCGAAAATCTTTATCGTCAAGACGGAGGGTATCCTTATACTTTTCCACAATCTTAGCATCTAGCTCAATTACGTCGCCAACCTTAACTAGGTAAGAAGAGATGTTTAAAGGCTTACCGTTAACCTTGACATTGCGATGGCTGATAAGTTGTTTGGCATGACTGCGAGATAGAGAAAGGCCGGCAAGATAGACAACATTGTCTAGGCGGCGTTCAAGTAAAATGAGGAGGTTGTCGCCGATTAAGCCTTTGAGTTTTTTGGCTTGTCGATAGTAATTTTTTAATTGAGTTTCAAGAATACCATAGGTTCTTTTGGCCCTTTGTTTGGCTCGGAGTTGAAGTCCGTAATCGCTCACCTTGGTCCTTCTTTTGATACCATGCATACCCGGAGGAACGGCGCCTTTTTTTTCGATGGGGCACTTGGAAGAGAAACAACGAGCCCCTTTAAGATAAAGCTTGAAGCCTTCGGTCCGGCAAAGACGACATTTGGAGTTTAGGGTATCTCGAGCCATATTATTAATTTTTATAATTTAAAATTTAAAAATTGGTTATACCTTTCGCCGTTTGGGAGGGCGGGGGCCGTTGTGCGGGACGGGGGTAATGTCTGAAATCATTTCTACCTCAAAATCCCGTTTGGTACGAAGATAACGTAAGGCGGCATCTCGACCAACCCCGGGGCCTTTAAGATAAACTGCTAATTTTTTTATACCGTAAATTTTAGCTGATTCTAGAGCTTTTTCGATAGCAGTAGTGGCGGCAAAAGGAGTAGACTTGCGAGCACCTTTAAAACCACAGTGACCAGCGCTGGACCAGCTAAGAACGTTGCCTTTGTTATCGGTAACTGTAACGAGGGTATTATTAAAAGTAGAGAGGACATAAAGCCGACCTTCGGCGACATTAACAATGATTTTCTTTTTGGGAAGTGATGTTTTAGCACTAGTATTTTTGGTTGATTTTTCTGGCATAGTTTTTATTGGGCTTTAGGAACTCCTGCCTGGCCGGCTGAGGGAGGAGTAGCGGCTGTGGCAGTCGCTTCGGAACTTGCTCCGGTTTTTTGAGCCTCGAGTTTAGCCCAGGCTTCTTTAGTAAGAGAACCGACGGTCTTTCTTTTACCTTTTCGAGTACGGGCGTTAGATTTGGTCCGCTGGCCGCGAACTGGCAGGCCGAGCAGGTGACGAAGGCCGCGGTAAGCCCTGATAGCTTTAAGACGGTCGATATTTTCCTTAATTTCTCGCTTAAGATCCCCTTCAATAATAAAAGATTCAAGGGCTTTCGTGAGATTGGCGATATCTTCACGAGAAAAGTCTTTGACCCGAGTGTCCAGATTGATATGGGCTTTTTTGGCTAATTCAACCACGTTGCTTCTACCGATCCCATAAAATCGGGTGAGAGCAATCCGGGATTTTTCATTTTCAGGAATTTCTACTCCAGCAATTCTCATAATTAACCCTGTTTTTGATTATGCTTACGATTAGAACAAATAACCCGCCGCACGCCGCGGCGCAGAACAAATTTGCACTTTTTGCAACGCAGACCAATACTCGATTTTACTTTCATAGACTTGAGTATTGTAACCTAAAGTTTGAGCAATATCAAAGACTAAATCGGCTTATCCCCGAAAAACAATACGGCCTTTTTGGCCGTCGGGGCTTAAAACCAAGGAAACTGGGTCACCAGCAAGACAGTGGATATGGTTAATGCGGAGTTTACCGGCTAAATATCCTATTATAGTTTCTCCGCTATCCAACTTGATCCGGTAGAGCTGGTCAGGCAGAACTTCGGTAATGACACCGCGAACTGTTGGTTCTTTAGGCATAGATTAAACCCTTCCCCACCCCTTCCCTTGACAGGGCAGGGAGAATTAAGGGTAATTGTAAATATTTTTGTTAATAATTAATCTAAAAACTTAAAGGTGGAGAGGATTTGAGAATCCAAGGGAGAGATTTTCCGGGGTAACAGCAAGGCGGACAATAAGGAGAACAAACTTTTTTATTGTTGGTTTTGGCCGGCATGTTTGATTAAAAAGATTACATTATTTAAGTGTATCAATTTTTTGACAGATATCCTGAAAAATTGGTTCGATGGGGCGATTGCCGTCAACTTCGAATAATTTACCGAGAGAGCGGTAGTGGTCAAGAATGGGAGCAATCCCCTGCTCGTAGAGAATTTTTTGGCGGTTGGCAATAGCTTCGGGGGTATTGTCGGTACGATTTTCGTCTTGAAATTTCTCGCCAAGTTTTTGACGCCGTTTTTGAATTTCGAGAAAATCGACCAAAAGGTGGATAACAAGATCGGTCGGCTGACCATGTTGTTGAAGATAGTTGTCTATAAATTTTCCCTGGCTTATAAGGCGGGGAAAACCATCAACAATAAAATCGGCGTTATTAGTTGAATTTAAAGCGTCGGTAAGAATAGGGATGCTAATTTCATCAGGAACGGGAATTCCTTGGTCGACAAAGTTTTTGGCTTTAAGGCCGGATTCAGAACCAGAAGCAATTTGGTCACGGAGAAGCTGACCCATAGAGAAATGTTTGAGCTGATATTTTTGGGCGATTAGTTTGGCTTGGGTGGACTTACCGCAACCGGAAGCACCAATGATAAAAAGGTTGAGCGACATGGTTAATAAGTTAACTTTTCATAATTATACATTTGGACGACATTTTCGATTTTACGGGTAAGTTCGGTGATAACGGAAACAACGATGAGCACACTGGTGCCACCGATGGTTAAGGTGGTGATACCGGTTAGACGCTGAACCAACGAAGGAGTAATAGCAATAATACCCAAAAAGACGGCGCCGATAGCAATAACCCGATTAATGAAATAATGGAGGCGTTTTTCGGTAGCGACACCTGGACGAATACCGGGGATAAAGCCGCCTGATTTTCTTAATTCATCGGCGATATCTTGGGGTTTGAAGACGACAGAGGTGTAGAAAAAGGTGAAACCAATGACAAGAATGAAATAAAAGAAAATATAGACAAAGCTATCGGTGCGAAAAAAACGAGCGAGAGCAAAACCAATGGAGGAAAGTGGTTGAATAGCCAGTTTGCTTAAGAATTGACCTAAAAGAGAGGGAACGGTAGCCAGAGAGACGGCAAAGATGATGGGCATAACGCCAGCAGTATCAACCTTGATGGGAAGATAGGTATTTTGGGCACTTTTGGCATAACTAACAGGAATCCTAAGAATAGCTTCCTCGACAGTAACAATGCCAAAAATAATTATAAAGACTAGACTAATAAAAATGGCCAAATTAAAGATGGTTTGAGGGTTGGAGAAGTCAGAGATGCTAATGGTTTGGAATAAGCTAACAGGAAGACGAGAGATGATACCAGCAAAAATGAGGACGGAAGTGCCACTGCCGATACCATAAAGATTGATAAGGTCGCCTAAGAAAATCATAATCATGGTGCCGGTGACCATACTAAGAACCAAGGCGATAAGGGTGAGAGGAGGAAGGCTACCAATGATTTTTTGCGAACGCAAGATACTATACATACCAAGCGAGTTAACAATAGCGATGGGGATAGTAGCGATACGGGTGTATTGATTAATTTTGGCCCGACCATATTCCCCTTCTTTTTGGAGTTCTTCAAGTTGGGGAAAAACCAGAGTTAAAAGCTGGAGCATAACCGAAGCATTGATATAAGGCCCAAGGCCAAGGGCGGCAATGGAAAAATTGGCCAGTGTGCCGCCAGAGAAAATATCTAAAAGAGAGAGGAGCTGGTTTTGAGAGAAAAATTGGCGGAGTAATTCAAGATTAACACCGGGGACGGGAATATGGGCAATAAAGCGGAAAAAAATTAAAATGCCCAAAGTAAAGAGAATTTTTTGGCGAAGGAGTGGCGTCTTGAAACCCTGAAAATAAACCGAAAGCGATTTTAATAATTGATTCATGCCTCAATTTTACCCCCGGCCGAGATAATTTGTTCTTTGGCTGACTTGGAGAAAGTTAATCCCTTGAAATTCAAGGGTTGGCTTAATTGGCCGTTGGACAAAATCTTGATCCTGCCTCGAAGTTTATTGGGGTTTATTCCTGATTTTTTAGCTAACGAGCGGCGGTCAACTGTTTCGCCGGATTGATACCACTTATTTAACTGAACGAAGTTAAAGACAGTAGTAGAAGCAAGAGATTTGTTAAGGTGTTTACCTCTCAAGAAGGGTAGTCTTTTAATCCAAGACTTTTTAATTTTGGTACCATCGAAGGTGAGTTTGGTTGTGCCACGGGCCTTATCGCCTTTTCCACCCCGACCAGTAAAGTGGCCTCCGGCACCGGAACCAGCCCCTCGGCCGCGTCTTTTGGCGGATTTAGCAGTGGTCTGGTTTAGATTATTAAGAATATCCATAAAACTTATTTTAAAGATGAAAGAGCTTTAATAGTAGCCCAAACGTTAAGGGATTTATTTTTAGAACCAATAATTTTGCTAACTACATCTTTAATACCGGCCAATTCGACCACGGCACGAACAGGACCACCGGCGATCAGGCCGGAGCCGGCTTTGCCGGGACGGATTAAAACGGTAGCACCCTTAAATTTCATCTTGACGCTGGTGGAAATAGATCCTTCTTTAGTTATAGGGACGGTGATCATTTGTTTTCTGGCCCGTTGAATGGCTTTTTGGATGGCGTCGGCGACACTTTTGGCCTTGCCTAAACCGACACCAACTTTGGATTTTTTGTCACCAGAAACGACTAGGGCGGTGAAACCAATTTGATTACCGCCTTGGGTCTTTTTGGAAACTCTTTTGATTTGAATAACTTTGTCGGTAAATTCGCTAGGTGTTTTGGTAGGGTTTTCGTTCATATTAATAATTTAAAAGATTAAACCTCCTTCGCGAGCGGCTTGAGCCAGAGCCTTGAGTCGACCGTGATAACGGTAGGAACCTCGGTCGAAACGAACTGATTTGATATTCTTTTGAAGAGCAGCCTGGGCAAGGGCTTGGCCAACTTGGGTAGCTTGTTGAATTTTTTGGGTGGTTTTAAGTTTTAGACTCTTTGAAGATACAGCCAAAATAGTACGATGTTTTTGATCATCAATAATTTGGGCCCAAATATGACAATTGCTACGGAAAACTGAAAGCCGGGGGGTTGACTGATTATTGTTAAGCTTAGCCCTAACTTTTAGTTTTCGCCTAAGAGTCCGATGGTGAATGATCATAAGGGTTATTAGGCCGTAGTGGTGGTCTTGGCGGCTTTGCCTGGTTTTAACTTGATAAATTCTTGTTGATAACGAATACCTTTGCCTTTATATGGCTCGGGTTTTCTAATTTTTCTGACGACACTAGCAAACTGCCCCACTTGATCTTTGTCGACTCCGCTTATAGAGAGTTTGGTTTCGTCATTAATTTCAATTTTGATATTTTTAGGAATATCCAAAATTACCGGATTAATGAAACCGGCATTGACGACAAGCTGACTATCCTTTTGGGTAAATTTGTAGCCGGTACCAATAATTTCTAGATTTTTAACCCAAGGGTTGACAACACCGTTAACTATGTTTTGAAGCCGAGCCCGAGTGGTACCATATTGAGACTTAGCGGTTTTGGTGTTTGATCGACAATGAAGGAGAATACGGTCATTTTCTAATTTGACACTGATAAAAGAAGGCAGGTTAAGGGATAAATTACCGCTGGGTCCTTTAATTTGGACCAAGTTAGAATCAAAAGTAACGGTTACGCCCGGTGGAAGAGTGATAGGCTTTTGGCCGATTTTAGAAATTGGCATAGGTTAAAAAACTTCGGCGATGATTTCACCGCCAAGATGAAGTTTTCGGGCTTGTTTTTGGGACATTAAGCCGCTGGAGGTCGAAATAATAACCAACGATTGGCGACCAAGGCCCCAAGGGAGACGAGAAGCTTTTTGGTAAGAACGATGGCCCGGCGTAGAAAAAAACTTAAGATGATAAATCTGGGGATTAGTAATTTCTAGGGTGTTTTTGACTTGGGTATAGGAATCAATGAGGCGATGTTTTTTGAGAAGTTCAGCCAAATTTAGGCAATATTTAGAATAGGGAGTAATCAGCTTCCGTTGTTTGGCAAGAGTAGCATTTTTGAGGCTGGAGAGAAAGTTAATATACGCAGGATTCATAAGGGTTGGTTAACCGGTCTTTTTTACTCCTGGCAGAACGCCAGAGTTGGCTAATTTGCGGAAACAAAGCCGACAAAGACCGAATAAACGAATATAAGCTCGCGGACGACCGCAAAGTTGACACCGATTGTGGAAGCGGTGTTTATATTTAAGTTTTTTGTGTTCTCTAACTATTTTAGCTATATTTGCCATGGTTTTTAGTTTTTAGCAAAGGGGAAACCTAGGCCGGATAATAACATTTTTGCTTCTGAAGGGGAAGAAGCAGTGGTGTTAAGGGTAATTTGAACGGAACGAATTTTATTTATTTTATCAAGATTAATTTCGGGAAAATAGGTTTGATCTTTGATCACTAAATTATAATTACCCTGACCATCAAAAGAGGAGTCGGGCATACCCTTAAAATCACGAAGGCGAGGAAGAATTAAATTAAAAAGTTTGGTAACAAAGTCAAACATGCGTTTGCCGCGGAGGGTAACCTTAAAAGCCAGAGGGTCGCCTTGCCGAAGCTTAAAAGCAGAAATTGATTTTTTAGCACGACAAAGTTTGGGTTTTTGACCAGTAATGGCGGTTATTTCGGCTTCCGCCGCAGCCAAAGCTTCCCGGCTGTCTTCAACCCCCGAAAGTCGGTAGTTGACAACAACCTTGGTTAAACGGGGTAGGGCGAGAGGATTATTTGGTTTTTTCATATTGAATAATTGACTGACATTTACGACAGATTCGATATTTGTTGCCAGATTTATCTAGCTGATAGGCAACTCGAGTGGTTTTTTGACAATGAGGACAGATAAGAATAACCTTGGAGCTAGAAATAGGTCTTTCCTTTTCGATAATTCGGCCAGATTGTCCGGAGACAGAAGGTTTAAGGTGTTTTTTGAATTTATTTAAACCTTCGACAACTACTTGGTTTTTTTTGGACAAAACGCGGATGATTTTGCCGCTTCGTCCTTTATCTTTACCGATCAATACTTGGACATTGTCGCCCTTAATAAGTTTCATATTAATAAACTTCTTTAGCTAAAGAAGCAATCTTGGTAAAACCTAAATCTTTAATTTCCCGGGCAATTGGACCGAATATTCGGCTTCCCCGGGGATTGTTTTGAGAGTCAATGATAACGCCGGCGTTATCGCTGAAACGAATATAAGAACCGTCATCACGACGGTGTTCTTTTTTGGTGCGGACAATAACGACCCGGACTTTTTCCTTGTCTTTGACCAGACCGTCAGGGATGGCTTCCCTAACCACGCAAAGAACAATGTTGCCAATACCACCCTTTTTGTGAAAGTGGCCCCGATAGATATGAATTACTTGAAGGCTTTTGGCCCCGCAATTATCGGCTGAATTAATGATGCTACGAAGTTGGACCATATAATTAATTTACAATTTTCAATTTACAATTTACCAACATTATTTTTTAATGATTTCTAAAGTAGTAAAGCGTTTTAGTCTACTTAAAGGACGGACTTCTTGAACCTTGACCCTGTCCCCTATTTTAGCCTTGAGGTTATTGTCAACATAAATTTTTTTACGTTTTTTAACGATTTTGGGATAGCGGGGATGGCGGCTTAGATATTCCAACAGGACCACGATGGTTTGATTCATCTTGTCAGAAATAACTTGACCGATAAAAGTTTTTCCTTTAGGTTTATCCATGGGAAGGTTTGTTTAAAATGGTAGAAATTAGGGCAATTTGGTATTTAATTTTTTTAAATACAGAAGTGTCTTTTTGAACACCAGTACGTAATTTGGCTTTAAGCTCGATAAATTGCTTGTTTAAATTATCCAGCTCTCTTCGCAGCTCGACTGGGTCTTTTTGACTATAGGCTATTTTATCAGCTTTTTTCATAAATTTTATTATCTTTTTACAATCCGGCTTTTAACAGGTAATTTGGCGGCGGCTAAATTCAAGGCGCGATGGGCTTCGGTTTCAACTAGACCAGAAACCTCGAACATGATTCGTCCCGGGCGAACGACGGCAACATAACCCTTAACGTCGCCCTTGCCTGCTCCTAAAGGCGCACCGGCACCTTTCTCAGTAAAAGGTTTATCAGGGAAGATCCGTACCCATATTCGGCCATTTCTCTGAGTAGCATGGGCAATGGCTCGGCGACCAGCCTCAATCTGATTAGCAGTGACCCAGCCGCGAGAAACAGCTTTTAATCCATACTCGCCGAAACTAACCTGATTACCCTTAGAAAGGCCGGGCATATGACCCCTGAATTGTTTGCGATATTTGGTACGGCCAGGTTGTAACATACGATTTAATTTTTAATTTAAAATTTAAAAATTTTAACCAATTTTTAATATCAAATTTTTAAAATTATTAAATAAAGATAAATTTTATTTTGAAAGACAAAGATAAACCTTGACACCGATATAACCGGAACGAGTGAGGGCAGGACATTCGGCGTAGTCGATTTGAGAACGGATAGTGCTTAACGGGACCTTGCCTTGAGAAAATTTTTCTCGACGACTGATTTCGGCACCGTTAATACGTCCAGAAAGAATAATTTTTATGCCACTGGCTCCAGCAGAAATAGCTTTTTCCATAGCAGAAAGAACCGCCCGCCGGTATGGCATTCTTTTGACTAACTGATAAGAGATTTTTTCGGCGATAAGTTTGGCCGAAAGATCGCTGTGCTTAAACTCTTCAACCTGAATATCAAGATTGGTTTTCCCTTTAGAGTTAGCAATAAGTTTCTGGATATCATTTTTAATACTTTCTAGTTCTTTACCGCCACGACCGATAACTAGGCCAGGGCGACTGACGATTAAATTAATCTTTATTTTTTTGTTAGATCTTTCGATGCGAATGGAGACGATTCCCGCAGAGTAGAGCCGCTTCTGGAGGAAATCCCTGATTTTTTTGTCTTCCAGCAAATAAAGAGAATATTTCTTATTTCCGGCATACCAGGAGGACTGCCATTCTGGGCTGTTTTTGTGAGTTTCTAGCCTAAAAGCGAGTGGATTGATTTTTTGCCCCATAGGATTATTTTTTAATAAGGATAATTTCTAGACGGCTGTGGCGTTTTTGGATAAGACCCCGACTAAAACGTGAGCCATGGGACTTGTCCATTCTTTTTATTTTTAGACCATCGCCCACAACGATCTTAGCAAAAGAAAGTTGTTCAACGCCGACACCTAGGCTGTTTTTGGCGATATTGGTAGCGGTTTTAATGGCTTTATAAAGGATGCGCGCCGAAAGAGAGTTGATAAATTTTAGCTGAATGAGGGCCTGAGAAGGAGGAAGGGTTTTGACCCTATTAACTAAAAGGCGTAATTTACGGGGAGAAATCTTGATGTTCTTATCAAGAAAACGGAAGGTTTGTGGTGGTGTAGGTGGTATAGAAGGTGTAGTTGGTGACATTTTAAGTTTAAGTTTTTTCAATAACCCGTTTAACCACATGACCGTGACCCTTAAAAGTGCGGGTAGGGGCAAATTCGCCCAAAAGGTGGCCGACCATGTCTTCGGTGATAAAAACATCGATAAATTTGTGACCATTATGGACAGACAGGGTTTTACCAACAAACTCTGGGGCAATTTGACTACCTCGGGCATAAGTCTTAATATTGTTAGCGCCTGCTTGAATTTTTTTCATCAAGTTAGGGTCAACATATGGTCCTTTTTTAGAGCTACGCGACATGGTTTTACTTTTTAATAATTAATTTATTACTAGCTTTTTTGCGCTGGCGAGTGATTTTGCCCATAGCTTTTTTACCCCAAGGAGTCTTGGGATTCATACCAATGGAACTGCGTCCTTCACCTCCACCGTGAGGATGAGAGTCAGGATGTTGAGCAACACCACGAACGGTAGGACGGATACCACGATGGCGGGAATCACCAGCTTTCTTTAATTTTAAATTAACATGATCAGGATTGCTTAACTGGCCGATAGTAGCGTGACAATTAGAATCGAAAATACGAAGCTGGCCAGAAGGCAACTTAACAATGGCTTGATTGCCCTCAATACTTTGAATATAAGCGGACGATCCGGCGCTTTTAACCAGTTGGGCACCTTTGCCAGGTTGAAATTCAAGACAGTGGATAGGGATACCGACAGGGATATTTTTAAGACAAAGACGGTTACCATCCTTAATGGGGGCAGAATCGGAAGAAACAACCACGTCGTTTACTTTGAGATTAGAGGGGGCGAGAATATAAGATTGGGAACCGTTTTGATAAATTAAGTGGGCAATAAAAGCGGTACGGTTAGGATCATATTCAATAGAAGCAACTTTCGCCTTAATATCTTTGGCGGCTCTTTGCCAGTCGATATTCCTTAAAAAGCGCCGATGCTCCCCTCCGCGGTGCCGTACCGAAACATGGCCCTGAAAATCTCGACCGCTAGATTTTTTTTTGATAACAAGAAGGCGTTTGAGGGGCATGTTATTTAGTCTTTAATGACAAGATTTCGATTTTTTGATCTTTTTTAAGAGTAATAACGGCAATTTTACGGTTAGATGCTTTGATTTGCAAGCGCCGGCGCCAGTCCATCTTGGGACGAGACCGGAAAAGACGAGTATTAACCTTGAGGGGTTTTAGGTTAAAAACAGAAGAAAAGGCAGTGGCGATCTGGGATTTACTGGCTTTAGGGTTAACCTCGAAAGCATATTTCCCAACGGATTGTTGGGAGATTGATTTCTCGGTAACAACCGGAGCAAGGATGATATCTTTGGGTTTCATTTTGTTTGGGATAATTGCTTAACCGCTGATTGGCTGATAACTAGGTATTTTGGGAGGGCAAGCCGGTAAACATTGAGTGACTGGAGATTTAAAAGCGAGATATTGGGAATATTCTTAAAGGCCCGATTAAGATTCTGGTGGGATTTTTGGGTAAGGATGCCAACTTTATCTTGGGGCTTAAATTTGAAGCGGGAGAGAAATTGAACACCTGCCTTGGTCTTAGGATTAAGCTGATTAATTCGGTCAACAACAAAAAGGGTTTTCTTTTTAGCAAAATTGGAAAGAAGAGAAAAAATGGCCAAGCGATTGCTAGATTGATTAATTTTTTTGGTATAGTTGCGGTCTGGACGAGGACCATGGGCACTGCCCCCGCCAACAAAGATCGGGGCTTTGGCACTCCCATGACGTGCACGACCGGTACCCTTTTGGGACCACATTTTACGAGTGGTACCAGCAACCTCGGCGCGGTTTTTGACTTTGGCATGGGCAAAGCGGCGGTTGCTAAGATACCGGCGAACAGCTTGAGAGATAAGCAATGGAGTAAATTCGACGGCAAAAACTTGGGCTGGTAGAGTTATCTGCCCGATTTTTTCGGCATTAATGTTATAAAGGTCGACTTTCATTTTTGGTGATAGCAACCCAGCTGTTGAAATGGCCGGGAATAGAACCACTAATTAAGACCTCATTGGTCTCGGGCTTAAGAGAAATTATTTTTAAGCGAGAGATAGTTTTGGTGACGTTACCATAGTGTCCTGGCATTTTTTTACCCTTAAGAACCTTGCCAGGGGTTTGGGCGCCAATACTACCAGGGGCACGGACTCGGTCTGACTGACCACCGGTAACTGGTTGGCGGTGAAAACCCCAGCGCTTGATGACTCCGGCAAACCCGCGTCCTTTGGAAATACCCGTAACATTAACGATATCACCAGCTTGGAAGACCTGGTCAATAGTTATTTTGTCCCCTGGTTTGAGGTCCTGATGAGAGAGTCTTTTAAATTCCTTAAATCCCTTGGGACTGATTTTCAGTTTATGTTTATCTAGTTTGCCCTTAACGGCACGAGAAAGGCGTTTGCGTTGACCAAAAGCCACCTGAATAGACGCGTCATTGACAGCAGTAACGACCAGAGGTTTAACTAGGCAGGAGGTAACTGCTATCCGGTTACCATCAGGGGTAAAGAGACTGGTCATTTGCCTTTTTACGGCCATAAATCCTGAAATCATAAGCATGGTTTACATTTTAACTTCGACTTCGACCCCGGAAGGTAAGTCCAGATGCTGAAGACTGTCGACGGTTCTTAAACTAGCATTAGAGATATCAATGAGCCGTTTGTGAGAGAGAATGGCAAAATGTTCTCTGGCGTTTTTATCCGTATGAGGACTGGTCAAAATGGTAATCGTTTTTCTTTTGGTGGGTAAGGGTATGGGACCTTGAACTTGGGCGCCAGCGGTAACGGCGGCTTCTACAATCTTGGCAGCAGCTTGATCAATAATACGATGATCAAAGGATTTGAGCCTGATACGAAGATGATTACCTTTGGCCATAAATTTAATTTTTTCCAAAATTTCCCCCCGACGTGGGCCGGGGGGATGAAATTTTTATTTTATCTATTTAATAATTTCGGTAATGGCCCCGGCGCCAACGGTCAAACCTCCTTCGCGAAGAGCAAAACGTTGAGTAACCTGCATGGCAACCGGCTTAATAAGGGTAATGGTAACAGTAGCATTGTCGCCCGGCATAATCATTTCCATACCCTCGGGCAATTTAACATCTCCGGTAACGTCGGTAGTACCGATATAAATCTGGGGTCGATAGCCAGTAAAGATAGGAGTGTGGCGACCGCCTTCTTCTTTCTTGAGTAATAAGATTTCGGCCTTAAATTCGGTATGCGGAGTAATAGTGCCCGGTTTGGCCAAGACTTGGCCTCTTTCAATATCTTCTTTTTCCACGCCGCGGAGAAGAATACCGACATTATCTCCGGCTTGACCTTGGTCAAGAGATTTGTGGAACATTTCGACGCCGGTGACAACGACTTTCTTGGTATCACGCAAACCAACAATTTCAACTTCGTCGTTAACCTTAACGATACCGGTGCTGATCCTGCCGGTAGCGACAGTGCCCCGACCCTTGATAGAGAAGACGTCTTCGATTGGCATTAGAAAAGGTTTGTCGAGTTCTCTTTTGGGTTCGGGAATATAAGAATCCAAGGCTTCCATTAATTTTTTGATGGACTCAACACCTTCCGGATCATCGTTGAGGGCTTTGAGGGCGGAGCCGCGGATAATAGGAACTTCATCACCGGGATAGCCGTACTTTTTAAGCAAATCACGGATTTCCATTTCAACCAAGTCTAAAAATTCGGGATCGGTGACAAGATCAACCTTATTTAAGTAAACCACCAAAGCGGGGACGTTAACTTGTTTGGCCAAAAGAACGTGCTCCCGAGTTTGAGGCATAGGCCCGTCTGGAGCGGAAACAACCAAAATAGCGCCATCCATTTGAGCGGCGCCGGTAATCATGTTTTTGACATAGTCAGCATGACCGGGGCAGTCAATATGGGCATAATGGCGCTTATCGGTTTCGTACTCGAGATGAGAAATGGCAATAGTAAGAATTTTGTTGGCGTCGCGGACAGTACCGCCCTTAGCAATTTCAGCATAAGTTTTTGGATTGCCTTGAACTTTGGTAATTGCGGCACTTAAGGTAGTTTTGCCATGGTCGACGTGACCAATGGTGCCAACGTTAACATGGGGTTTGGTTCTTTGAAATGTAGCAGCCATATTTGATTTTGAAAAAATTTAAATTTTAAAAGTCCCCAGCGGGGGGACAAAGATATAACCTGATTGATGATTATACCTAAAAAAGCTTTAGAATTGTAGCAGTTAAATTTTGGGTTTGCAAGGCGAAATTATTAGGATTTTCTTATGTGCTTGACTCCAATTACGAGAGAGCGGTCTAATTTTATCGGAGTCCAATGATCTGGGTTTATCCCGGATATTGAGCAAATTCTTGTTGCTAATTCTTGAAGTTGATTTTGATTCCCCCGCAGTCCTAAAACAGCATACTTCCCTTGTTCAGTGATAATAATATCGGGCTGTTCCCCAGGAGGATGACCAATTTCTATGGTGGCCATATAAAAAAATACCCCGCCGAGGCGGGGTTTAGGTTTTAGATTTAATAATTAACATGAATTATTTTTTGCTTTGGGGTTGGTGCTGGGTAACTAATTCTTCTTGAATCTGGCGAGGAACCGGATCGTAGTGAGACGGCTCCATATAAAACGAGCCTCGGCCTTGGGTCAGACTCCTTATTACTGTAGCATAACCGCGGACAGCTTCAAGGGGAATAAGGGCATTAATGGTATTAAAGCCAAAACTTTCAGTGGTACCACTAATCTGCCCCCGGCGGGAAGAAAGATCGCCGATGACGGTGCCAAGAAATTCGGTAGGAGTATTTACTTCCATTTTCATAATAGGCTCGAGGATGATTGGCTTGGCCTTTTCAAAGGCATCCTTGATAGCATAAGAACCAGCGAGCTTAAAGGCCATTTCTGAAGAATCAACTTCGTGATAAGTACCGTCATAAACGGTAACCTGAATATCAGTGGCCGGATAACCAGCAATAATGCCTTTAGAAAGAGTTTCTTTAACCCCTTTCTCGATAGCTGGAATGAAATTAGCAGGAATAGCGCCACCCTTAACGGCGTTGACAAATTCAAACCCTTCGCCACGATTTTTGGGCGCAACTCTGATTTTGCAATGGCCGTATTGGCCGTGTCCGCCAGATTGATGAATATACTTCCCCTCCCCTTCGGAGGAAACAGAAATGGTTTCGCGATAAGCTACCTGGGGAGCGCCGGTTCTGACACCGACACCAAATTCCCGACGAAGACGATCGACAATAATATCCAAATAGAGTTCGCCCATGCCGGCAATAATAGTCTGGCCGGTTTCATGGTCATAAGAAACCCGAAAGGTAGGATCTTCGGCGGCTAAACGGTTTAAAGCCGTACCCATTTTTTCCTGATCGTCAGTAGTCTCTGGTTCGATGGAAAGGGAGATAACCGGGTCAGGGAATTGAATAGGAGAAAGACTGATGGGATGTTCTTTGTCACAAAGAGTATCCCCGGTAGTAGATTCTTTAAGACCAATACAAGCAACAACCTCACCAGCAAAGCCTTCTTCGATGCCTTCGCGCTTATCAGCATGCATAAGAAGAAGTCGACCAATTCTTTCGTTTTTTTGTTTAGTGGGGTTGCAAACCTCACTACCGGCCTTAAGGACACCAGAATAGAGACGGACATAAGAAAGAGTGCCAACATGAGGATCGGCTTGGACTTTAAAGAGCAAACCGGCAAGAGGCTCGGTGTTTAATGGTTTCCGAGACTCTTTAGCTTGAGTAAAAGGATTAAATCCTTCAACAGGGGGAAGATCAAGGGGAGAAGGCAAATAATCAACGATGGCATCGAGAACGGGTTGGATACCTTTGTTGCGCCAAGAAGCACCGCAGAAAACCGGAAACAGACGACGAGCAATTGTAGCCCGACGGAGAACGGTTTTAAGCTCGGCAACCGAGATCTCTTGGTCATTAAGGAATTTCTCCATTAAAACCTCATCTTCTCCGGCAATCTTTTCGACCATGTAAGCCCGGGCGGTTTTGGCGGCAGAAAGATATTCGCGGTCAATTTCTTTAGTGGTAAAGTTGACGCCCTCGGCGTCCTGGTCCCAAACGATCATTTTTTGATTCATAAGGTCAACAACGCCGATGAATTCATGTTCGCGGCCGACAGGAATGACCATGGGGACGATAGGAGCCCGAAGTTTAGTGCGAATACTGTCCAAAACCATGTTTAGGTCGGAGCCAACTTTATCCATCTTATTAACAAAAGCGATCCGAGGAACGCCATATTTGTCGGCTTGACGCCAAACTGTTTCGGACTGGGCCTGGACTCCAGCATTACCATCAAAAACCATGATAGCGCCATCAAGCACCCGCAGAGATCTTTCAACTTCGGCGGTAAAATCGACATGGCCGGGAGTATCAATGATATTAAAACGATAATCTTTCCAGAAGGTAGTGATACAGGCAGATTGGATAGTGATCCCTTTTTCCCTTTCCTGAATCATTGAATCGGTAGTAGTGGTTCCCTCGTCAATACTGCCCATTTTATGAATTTTACCGGTATAAAAAAGAATCCGTTCAGTGGTGGTGGTTTTGCCGGCATCGATATGGGCAATAATGCCAATGTTGCGGACTCGCTCCATCGGAACGATACGATTTTTGGTAATTAAAATTTGATCTGGCATAGTAATTTGGCTGAATAACAGTGTATCATATCATATGGCAAAAAGGCAGAATATAGCCATAATTGGGGGAGGTTTAACAGGGCTGGTTATCGGGTATCGGCTAGGGCAAAAAGGTAAAAGGGTGGTTATTTTTGAGAAAAATAAAGAGTTGGGCGGCTTGGCGGGTGGATTTAAATTTGGAAATACTTATATTGACAAAACCTATCATCACGTTTTTAAAAGCGATATGGATTTTATCGGTTTGGTAAAAGAATTAGGATTGGAAAATAAACTTCATTGGCACCAAGGTTCGATGGCGATTTATTATCAAAATAAATTTTTCCCTTTTATAGGGGCAATGGATTTGCTTAGATTTAGACCGCTGGGGTTAATAGACAGAATAAGAATGGGGCTGGTAAGTCTATATTTACAAAAAACAAATAATTGGAAGCGTTTAGTGAAGATTCCGGCGTGGAAGTGGATGAAAAAATGGGGCGGAGGTAATGCCTATAAAGTAGTTTGGGCGCCATTGTTGCGGGGTAAATTTCATCATTATTACAAACAGGTGTCGATGGCTTGGTTGTGGGCTAGAATTCATACCAGAGGAAATTCAAAGGGTACCAATGGCCGAGAAATGCTTGGTTACCTAGATGGTGGCTTTCAGGTTTTGGTTGATGAGCTAGCTAAAAGGATTAAGAAAAATGGGGGAAAAATTATTTTGAATAGAAAAGTAGAAGAAAAAAATTTGAGGAATAAATTTGAAAAGATAATATCAACAGCCCCAAGCAAGAAAGTCAAATATTTAGGAGCGGTAGTGGTGATTTTTAGCAGCCAACAAAGATTAAGTAAATATTATTGGCATAACATTAACCAGAAAGGTTCACCGTTTTTAGTATTTGTTCAACATACCAATTTGGTGGACAAAAAATTTTATGGCGATAGAGAGATTTATTACCTAGGAACCTACACCCCTCATGGGCACAGATTTTTTAAGATGAGAAAAGACAAAGTAAAAAAAATCTTTTTAACTTATCTAAAAAAAATAGTTAAGGACTTTGACAAAACGAAGGTGGATAAAGTCTTTGTGTATAGACTTAAAAATGCCCAACATGTTGTGAATACGGAATATCGAGTGCCAAAATATGAGGAAAAAGGGGGTCTAATAAGAGTAAATTTTTCTCAAATTTTTCCTGAAGATAGAGGAATGAATTATGCCGTAAGAGAGGCAGAAAAGATAGCAAGGATGATTAGCGCCTGAGAGATTTTGAGCTTAATTTTTGATAAAACGCCTCGGCTTCAGATTTAGCCTGACGCCACCAAGCTTGGTTTTGCCGATACCATTCAATGGTCTTTTTAAGGCCGCTTTCGAGTGTCTCTTGGGGATGCCAGCCTAAATCGTTTTTAATTTTAGACCAATCAATGGAATAGTTATCGTGAGCCGGGCGATCAGGAACGTAAGTAATATAGGATTCATCTTTTCCCATAAGGTTAAGAATCTGTTTAGTAAGATCAATATTTTTGACGCCGCCGGTTAAACCGCCAACACAATAAGATTCACCGATTTTGCCTTTTAGAATAACCAGCTCAACAGCACGACAATGATCCTCAACATAAAGCCAGTCTCTAATATTCAAACCCTGACCGTATATTGGAACCTTTTGATTATCGAGAAGATTAGTAATAAAACGGGGAATCATTTTTTCGGGATGCTGGTAAGGACCATAGTTATTGGAACAGTTGGTAATAGTAATAGGCAGTTTAAATGTCTTGCCAAATGATCTGACAAAATGATCGGATGAAGCTTTAGAGGCAGAATAAGGAGAGCTGGGATCATAAGGAGTGGCCTCGTTAAATTGCTTATGGGAATCTGGATCAATAGAGCCAAAGACTTCGTCGGTGGAAATGTGATGAAAGCGGCCGACTTGGTGTTTTAGAGCTGAATTTAGTAGAGTATAGGTGCCCAAAACATTGGTTTTAACAAAAAGAAGAGGGTCATAGATAGAACGATCGACATGGGATTCAGCGGCAAAATGAACAACGATGTCTGTGCTTGGCATTAATTGGTCGAGCAAGGCGGCATCGAGAATATTTCCTTTAACGAGACGATATTGAGGATGATGATCAATATCCTTGAGATTAGAAAGATTGGCAGCGTAGGTGCAATTATCGAGGTTGGTAATCTTATCTTGGGGATGAGTTAAAAACCAATGGCGGATAAAATTACTACCGATAAAACCAAGACCGCCGGTAACTAAAAGTTTCATGGATTAGGGGTGGGTGAGAGAGTGGCAGAAGGAACTGGACTGGTTTTCCGTAAATCAGTGCCAATGACAAAGACGATGTCATAAGTTGAAGTTTCCTTAAGGGTGGTCTGGTAGCTGGCAGGGAAATCATCGCCGAGGCTACTGGTAAAATAATTTTGATAATCCTTAAGAGAGGGTTTAAGACGAATTTCGTTACTGGTAAGTTTTTCTTGGCTATTACCGATAGTAACGTTTTCGAAGCCGAGTTTGACCAGTTTTTCTTTAACGGTAGCCGCTTGACCATTGATACTGGTAGCATTGAGAACTTGGAGTTTGAGCTTTTTGTCGACAATACCAGGAGAGGGGGTGGGAGTTTCGGTGGGGAGGGTTTCGACGGCGGGAGTGGGAGTAGCAACGGGAGTACTGTTTATAGTTTCACTGTTTCGATTGAGAACAAACCAAATGATGATAGAGGCAAGGGCAGCAGTAAAAACGAACACTGCAATTAAAGGGAGGACGTTTTTTTGGTTTTGAGGTTGAGGGAGAGGGGTAGAAACATTTTCCATATCTAAACTCATTATAGCAGGACATGACGGAGAAGTGTCAACCATTAAGCCTATAACTGGTAAGGGTAAGTTGGGAGCCTGGTTAAGCCTTGCAGCAATTTGTTCGGTATTATAGCTGGTTTTATCTAATTTACTGGTAGAAACAATTTCGGTGGAAAAATTTTCAGGAAGAAATAATTTATTGACCGGCTGATTAAAATAGAGCCCAGAGTAATTAATGATTTTTTGGATATCTAGAGATTGTCCTTTAATAATCGAGGAGAGATAGATCGAATTGTCTTTAGAAAGTAAAAGAGTATGCTCGTTGGACTCTTGGGGATAGATCAAAAAATAAGGATCTTTATAGAAAGCATGGATAACAGAAGAAATGGCCGCAGAAACGGTTTTGGAGGAGGAGATTTTAAGCTGAAGCCTGGCCAGGTTATTTTTGAGGTTAGTAATCTTATTCTTGTCATAGATAAAGGATTGAATTATCGTTTTATTGTCTAGCGGCAAGAGATGAAAATCGATAAAGTCAGGGTCAATTTTAAAAGGAACAAAATTTTCGGCAAGGGTGGCTACTTCCTTTTTATCAATATTAGAGATGAGACTATCGTAGATAAAGGACCGGCTGACGACAATATCGTCCGGAAGGAGTAATAGGCATCGGGAAACATGATTTTGGCGGAGAAAAACAGCTAAAGTCTGGAGGTCTGAATCGTCACATTTCTTCCACAGATTAATTTCGAAAGAAAAGTGGTTAGATTCTTTTTTGTGACTAAAAAATATTTCGGTGGAGTGCAACTTCGGCCAAAGAATAAGCCTAGAACGAGAAAAAAAAGACATAGATATATATAGTATAGTATGAAGAAAAATCTTTACCAACGCAAGTGGGCAAAAGCCTTGTTAGCTTCGGCCATTTTTTCGACATCCTGACGCTTAGAAACAGCGACTCCTTCGTTTTTAAGAGCCAAAAGAACTTCGGCGGCTAATTTTTCACCAAAAGTATGATAATCCTTGTTAGGCTTGACTCTGGCGGCAGAAATAAGCCAACGAAGAGCCAGTGAAAGCTGGCGATTACCCCGAACAGGAGTAGGCACTTGATAAACAGCACCGCCGATACGGCGAGGACGGACCTCGATTTTGGGTTTAATATTTTCCAGGGCTTGTTCGAATACAGAAAGCGGCTCCTCTTTGGGGAGCTCCTTTTTAATCAGTTCCAAAGCGAGGTAAACCTGACGTCTGGCGGCATTTTTTTTACCTTGACGCATACTGCCGTTGATCAACTTGGCAATGACGTGGCTTTGATAAACGGGGTCAGGAACAATTAGACGGGTTTTGGTGATACCTTTACGAGCCATAGTTTTTTATTTGGCGGCAGTATTTTGATTCTGTTCTGGCCGCTTGGCTCCATACTTGCTGCGGGATTGGAGACGACCAGAGACGGGACTAGCATCAAATTTGCCTCGGATAATATGATAACGGACCCCGGGAAGATCTCGAACACGGCCACCCCTGACACAGACAATGCCGTGCTCGGCCAAGTTATGACCGATACCAGCAATATAGGCGGTGACACTCTTACGATTGCTTAATCTTACTTTGGCCACTTTTCTTAAGGCAGAATGGGGCTTTTTGGGAGTCATGGTCTTAACCACGGTAACAACTCCCCTTTTAATCGGATTAGTAGAAAAGATAATTCGGTTTTTGATGCTATTAAAATTATCCCGCAGGGCTCCGGCTTTAATTTTTTTTTCTGGTCTTTGGCGACCACGTTTGGTTAACTGGTTGACTGTAGGCATAAAATTATTGGATAATTTGGTGTTTACTTACAGGAATAAGTTTGCCGATAATAACATTTTCCTTAAGGCCGATCAAGTGATCGACTTCGGCGAGAAGCGAAGCTTCGGTGAGAACACTGGTCGTCTGTTGGAAAGAAGCGGCAGATAACCAGGAACCAGTAGTCAAGGCCGACTGAATCAAACCAAGCAATATTTTCTTGCCCTTGGCTGGTTGTCCAGATTTAGCTTTAATCCGTTCATTTTCTGATTCGTAAATAGCCCGGGTTATTATTTGACCATAAACAAAATTGGTATCGCCCGGGTCTTCAATTTTTATTTTGTCGCTCATCTCTTTGACGACAACTTCAAAATGTTTGTCGTGGATAGAAATTCCCTGAGACTCATAGACGAATTGGATACTATCGATAAGATATTTTTGGGCAGCCTCGATACCCTTGATTTCCATTACCTCTCGAACGTCAAGAGAACCGGAACAGATTTGAGTACCTTGGCCGACGAGGTCTCCGTCGTTAACCAGAAGGGTAACATTGGCGGGCAAAAGATAGGTAATAACCTTTGGGTGATTATTTTTATCTTTACCACTAAGCTTGATTTCATAACCATCGTCGGTTTCTTTGATTTTTATCTTACCGTTAATTTCTGCCAGTGGCGAGGGTAATTTTGGAGTACGAATTTCGAACAACTCTTGAACGCGAGGTAAGCCCTGGGTAACGTCAACACCGATAACACCGCCAGTGTGTTTAGTTCGCAGGGTAAGTTGGGTACCTGGTTCACCGATGGACTGAGCAGCTATAACCCCTACAGGAACACCAATTTCAACCATTTTACGATTAGAGAGATCCCAACCGTAGCACTGCCGACACAGACCATATTTAGCACGACAAGTTAGGGGAGAACGAACACTGACAGCTGAAACTTCGCTATTCTCGATAAGATTAACAATATCATTGTCGATAACCGCACCCTTAGCGGCAATTAGTTTGTTGGTCTTTGGATCAACAACATCAGCCCCAAGAACGCGACCGATAACGCGGCGAGCGAAATAGCGCTCTCGACCCTTGTCGTTTTTCTCGATAGTAATAAATTTGGTAGTACCGCAATCGTCAAGGCGAATGATAGAAGTGTGAGCAGCGTCGACCAGCCGTCTGGTTAAATAACCGGCATCGGCAGTTCGAAGAGCGGTATCAGAGAGACCTTTACGAGTGCCTCGAGCCCCGGTTACATATTCAAAAACGGATAGTCCTTCACGAAAATTTGATTTGGTTGGAAGTGGAACAATCCGACCGGAAGGATCAACCATGAGACCGCGCATGCCAGAGAGTTGTTTGATTTGATCTTTGGAAGCCCGTTTAATACCGGCGGCAGAAACGATTCGGATAGGAGAATCGAGCTCTAGGGTGGCCCAAGTTTTTTCAGCAATGTCTTCGGTAACCTCCATCCAAACGCCTTGGGCCAATCTTTTCTTTTCATCTAAACTAATGAGGCCCATTTTATAATTATCTTCTATTTCGGCAATCCGCTTGTTGGTGTTGTTAATAATTTCGTTCTTTTCGGGTAAATAACCACAGTCAACCATTGAAAGGGATAAACCCGAGAGAGTAAAACCTTTAAAACCGATGTTTTTGAGGTTGTCGATAAGCTTGACGGTTTTCAGCCGACCAGAGATTTCCAGACTTCTTACCACCAAATCGTTAATGGCTTTACCAGCCATGGATTCGTTGACAAAACCAAACTCTTTGGGCAGAAAACTGTTAAACCAGATACGCCCATAAGTAGTCTTGATTAATTGGCCTTGGTGGCGAACAGCAATAAGTTGCCGCAAGGAGATTTTTCCTGTCTGATAGGCTAATTCCGCTTCGGCAACGTCAGCAAAGATTAAGAGGTCGCCAAATCCCTCTTGGGTTTCTTTAGCAACATCTTCTTGCCGGATGGAAGTAATGTAATAACAACCTACGGCCATTTCCTGGGTAGGAACCGAAATTGGACTGCCATCGGCCGGTTTAAGCAAATTGCGAGACGGGAGCATAAGCCGCCGTGATTCTTTTTGGGCAGCCACAGATAAAGGTAAGTGAACCCCCATTTGGTCTCCATCAAAATCAGCATTAAAGCCCTTGCAGACACACGGGTGGAGCCGGATAGCCAGTCCATCGGTAAGTACCGGTTTAAAGGCTTGGATGGAGAGCTTGTGCAGGGTAGGAGCCCGGTTGAGGAGAACATAACTATCGTGAGTAACTTTTTCCAAAATGTCATAGACCTCATTGGCCCGATGGTCGATTAAGCTTTTGGCACTCTTGATATTAGGGGCCAAACCACTGGACATTAGTTCGCGTAAGATAAAAGGACGATACATTTCTAGAGCAATTTCTTTTGGCAAACCAACCTGGTTAAGTTTCAGTTCTGGACCAACAACAATAACCGAGCGGCCGGAGTAATCGACTCGCTTGCCTAAAAGATTTCGACGAAAGCGTCCCTTTTTGCCCCGCAATAGGTCTGAAAGAGAACGCGGGGTTCTTTTGGTTAATTTTCGTTTGTTCTTGGAACTTTTTTGGGCATCAATAAGGGTATCGACGGCTTCTTGGAGCATGCGCTTTTCATTACGCAAAATGATTTCGGGGGCGCCAAGTTTAAGAAGCTTTTTAAGCCGATTGTTGCGATTGATGAGACGACGGTAAAGGTCGTTAAGGTCAGAGGTGGCAAAACGACCTCCGGTAAGTTGAACCATGGGCCGAAGATCTGGCGGCACTACAGGGATAGTGCTTAAAACCATCCAGGCAGGTTCAATATTGTTTTCCAGCATGCCGCTCATGATGCGAATTTTGTACATAATCTTTTTCTTTTTGATTTTGCTGGTAGTCTTTCCCAATTCCTTTTTAAGGTTTTTGACGGTAGCTTTAAGATCTATCTGTTTTAGGACCTCCAGTATGGCCTCGGCCCCCATTTTGGCCTCAAAGAAGATATCGGCCTTAAATTGAGAGAGATAAAAACTTTCCTCGTCAGAGAGTGTGGATAAAACCGAGAGAGAACGGATTTTGTCTTCGAGGAATTTAACCAAGTTAGAAATCCGGTTTTTCTCTGAAACTGCCTGATTTTCAAGTTTTTGAATATCTTGTTTTAATTTGACATCATGTTCGTTTTTGGCAAGAAGGAGTTGGTCTTTGTTTTTGATGTTACTGGCCAGATCTTCCTTGTCCTTTTTATTTTTAGCACTGATTTGGCTGACGGCTTTTTTGGTGTCGATATCAATTTGCTCCTGGCGTTTTTTAGAATTTAGCTCAAGGTTTTGAAGGGCTTCTTTCCTCTTGTCTTGATTCACCGATGTGACCAAATACTTAGTAAAATAGACGACTGACTCAAGATCCTTCTGAGGAACATCGAGAATGATACTAAGAGGAGAGGGTGTATTGCGAAGGTACCAGAGATGGGTAACAGGAGCAGCCAGAGAAATATGCCCCATACGTTCACGGCGAACTTTGGAGGTGGTAACTTCGACTCCGCATTTGTCGCAAATCACCCCTTTAAACCTAATCTTTTTGTATTTGCCACAATAGCACTCATAATCCCGACTGGGGCCAAAAATCTTTTCGCAAAAAAGGCCATCCTTCTCTGGACGCCAGCTACGGTAATTGATAGTTTCGGGCTTAAGGACCTCGCCATGAGACCAGGCCAAAATTTCTTCTGGAGAAGCTAATTTGATTTTAAGACCGGTGATATCTATCATATTTTTAATTTTGAGCATGGCTAGTTTCCTCCTCTGATTCGTCAGTTTCAGCAGCACTAGGGTTTTCGATGGCTGAAACATCCAAACCAAGACCAGCGAGTTCTTTGGTTAAGACCCTAAATGATTCTGGAATAGCAGGTTCGGGAATGGGCTGGCCTTTAATAATAGCCTGAAAAGCGTGGGTTCGACCTTCGATATCGTCTGATTTGATGGTCAGCATCTCTTGGAGAGTATGGGCGGCGCGATGGGCTTCCAGAGCCCAAACTTCCATTTCGCCCAGTCTTTGTCCTCCCATTCTGGCCTTACCACCAAGAGGTTGTTGAGTAACTAATGAATATGGCCCGGTAGACCGAGAATGAACTTTGTCGTCAACCATATGGACTAACTTTAAAATGTAAGATATGCCAACTAGAGTTTTTTGGTCGTAAGCTTCGCCAGTTCGGCCATCGTAGAGTTGAACCTTACCGCTTACCGGCAACCCGGCTTGCTTTAATTCGGCGGCGATTTGGTCTTCAGAATACTTTTCAAAAACAGGGACAGCATATTTCTTACCTAATTTATAGCCAGCAAAACCTAAGTTAGCTTCCAAAATCTGCCCTAAGTTCATACGAGCAATAACAGAGAGAGGGGAGATGACCAAATCGACAGGAGTACCGTCAGCGAGACGAGGCATATCATATTCAGGCATAATCCGACAAATAACCCCTTTATTACCATGGCGCCCGGCGATCTTGTCCCCTTCTTGGATCCGACGGATCTGAGCAACATAGACCTTAACAACCTTATTAACACCAGGATCAAGCTCGTCGCCTTTATCTTTATCAAGAATCTCAACCTTGATAACAACCCCTCCTTCGCCATTGGGGACTCTTAGGGAGGTATCTTTAACCTCTCTGGCTTTTTCTCCAAAAATAGCCCGGAGCAGTCTCTCTTCAGCGGTTAATTCTTTTTCGCCCCGAGGTTCAACCTTGCCCACCAAGATATCGTTAGGGTTGACATTAGCACCAATCATGACGATGCCGTCTTCGGTAAGCTTGGCAAGTTCATTTTCGGAAACGTTGGGAATATCTTTGGTTAATTCTTCAGAACCGAGTTTAGTCTCAACTACTTGGGCAGCATATTCGTAAATCTGAATATTGGTTAAGATATCTTGTTTGACGAGACGATCAGAGATCAAAAAGGAGTCTTCATAGCTTAAGCCGTCAATCGAGGCATAGGCAACCAAGAGGTTTTTACCAATGGCTAATTCACCTTGATCACCGGAAGGACCCTCAATTATTAATTGGCCCTTTTTAATAGTATCGCCGACATTAACGACAGGTTTTTGGTTATAACAGGTTCCATAAGGAGAGGTTCTTTCGAATTTAGAAACAAAATAAGTTTCTGTTTTTCCGTCGGGACTGATAAAACCATGGTTGCCGGCGGGAAGTTGTTTGGAATTAATTTTTTGATCCAGTCTAACAACTATTTTATTACTATCACAAAAAATGACCCGACCGTTGTGGTTAGCCAAAATGCTTCGGTTCATCGCAGTAATAACTGATGATTCCATGCCGGTACCGACGATCGGGGCTTCAGGGTTAACCAAGGGAACCGCTTGGGTCTGCATATGGGAACCCATTAAGGCTCGAGTAGCGTCATCGTGGTCGATAAAAGGGATAAGCGAAGCGGAGGCGCCAACGATTTGGTTCGGAACCATATCAATGTATTGAACATTATCGATAGGCCCCTCTACAAACTCTCCCTGATAACGGACAGGGACCCAATCCTGAAGAATGTATCCCTGCTTGTCAATTTTTATTCCTAGGTGGGTAATGGGCACATTATATTCATCATCGGCATCAAGATAAGTAACTTGGTCACTGATTTTAAATTTTGATCCTATTTTTTCGACTTTCCTAAAGGGAGCTTCTAAAAAACCATATTTGTTGACTCGACTATAGAGGGCGAGGTAAGTAACCAATCCAATATTGGGACCTTCGGGAGAGCGAACGGTACAAATACGGCCATATTGAGAACTATGGACGTCACGAATAGAAAAGGCAGCCCTTTCCCGGGTTAAACCTCCAACCCCAACGACAGTAACTCGGCGAAGGAGATCTAATTCAGAGAGGGGGTTGGTCTGGTCGAGGATGGCAGATAGCTGGTTTGACCTAAAAAAAGTATTAAGAGAAGAAATCAATGGTTGGGGATTAATCATTTGAGAAGGTAAGGGCTTTTCTTTAGTGGAAATTAAACTCATTCTCTCTTTAACCATTCTTTCAAAACGAGCGAGCGCAGGACGGATCGCCACTTGAGCGACAATTTCGCCGCAGCGGCGGAGGCGTCGGTTGGCCAGACTATCAATATCATCTAATCTCTTGGCTTCACCCTTCTGGAGTTGGATCAAATATTTAATAGTAGCCACAATATCTTCTTTTCTTAGAACCCAGTTTTCTTTTTGTCTATCGTCAAAATTAAAACCAAATTTTTTATTAATTTTGTAACGGCCAACATTGCCAATTTCATAAGTATGAAGATCAAAAAATCTTTCGTTAAAAAATTTCTGGGCATTCTCGAGAAGGACCGGCTCACCCGGGCGGAGTTTTCGGTAAAATTCCATGACGGCCTCCTCGGGGGTATGAGACGGATCAGCCTGGATAGTGTTAGTGATATATTCTGAAAATTCGGCAACTAATTGTTTGTCAAACATCTGACAAGCCGCCCGGAGAATGATGGTGGCGGGGAATTTTCTTTTGCGGTCGATCCTGGCAAAAATTACATCTCTTTTACCAATAAAAAATTCCAACCAAGAGCCCCGGGCAGGGCGGATTTCGGCGTTGTAAAGAATCTTGCCAGTAGACGCATCGAGTTCTCCGGTAAAATAGACGCCCGGAGAACGAACAAGCTGATTAATGACACCCCTTTCGATACCGCTGATGATAAAAGTTCCCTCGTTGGTCATAGTGGGGAGATTAAGAAAGAAAACATCTTCCTCGCGGGTTTCATTGGTCCGTTTATTAGTTAGTTTGGCTTTGATATAAACCGGAATGCTGTAGTTTAACCCTTTCTTTTTGGCTATTTCTGGGGTGGGACTGATAGCCCCGAAATGGATATCGCCAAGTTCGAGAAGCCAACTGTTGCCAGTATAGTCACTAATCGGGGAAATTGTTTGAATGGTTTCATGAAGTTCGTGTTTTAAAAAATCTTCCCATGACTCTTTTTGGACCCGAACCAAGTCAAGATTGGAAATTACGGGAAATTTTTGACCCCAGTTGATCCTTTTAGCCGAAGGCATCGATATATTTTAAAATATGGTAAAACAAGGGCAATCCTAACCCTTCCCTTGTCGAATGGTGGGTATTATAGCTTTAATTAAAATGATGGTCAAGTGGATAAATTAGGGCTGAACAGAGCATTCGTTTTCGGTGCAGGTGATAGTAAGGTCGGCCTGACAACTACAGGTGTTGCAGCCGTCAGCGGCGAGAAAACTCTCACCAACTCCATAGGTTTTATCGTTGAGCTGGCATTGATCGGCGCTTGACGTGGGTTCAGCAGAAGTGGTCGGGGTAGGGATAGATGATACGGATGGAGGGTTTTTGTTATTGACAATCTGCTGACTAGAGAGGATGGAATAGATGAGAGCGGCAACCACAGCCAAAAAGACCAAAACAGAAAAGATAAAAAAGTATTTAAAAAAATTACCACTTGGTTTAGGCGGTGGATTTGGGGAAATAACTGGAGTTGAGACAGGGGGGGAAGGAGGAGTTGCGGTTAGCGGGGTTGGCGGCGGAGAGGGTGGAGAGGAAGGCGGTGGAGAAGGAGGCGCCTCAGGAGATGGAGACAGAGAAGGATTAATCTGGCTAGCATATTGATCAAGTATCTGTTGATACTGTTTGGTAATGTCATCACTTTCTTGCATGAAATTAATATGGCATTTTTTAAGAAGCCTGTCAAATCAGAGTATTGCAGGGATGGGATAAAAAGTTTATGATAAAAACGGAATGAGAAAAATACTGATGTGTTGTTTGGGGTTGATTTTAATTTGGGGAATAGGAACAAAAGCGGCAAATGCGGCAGGGTTTAATTTGAAATCGATTGGTAATGTTGACACTGGCGGCAGACAGATTTCACGCTGGTGGTATACGGCGAGTCAACCGGTATTAAGGGGTGAAGCTACTCCGGGGGCGGCGGTGACAATAAGCATTGACGGAAATACGGCGGAAATTAATGCCGATTCGGCAGGCGATTGGGTTTTTACTCCAATTAGCGCACTAAGCGGGGGTGATCATAGTGTGGCAATTTCAAGCAACGGTTCAACGATAAGTTTTACTCTAACCATAGGTAATGAAAATGTGGATTGGTCAGCGGTCGAAACGGGTGGCGGAGGGACTTTGCCAACGGTGGGGATAGCTTGGCCAACGATAATGCTGATAAGCATGGGATTGATAACAGCTATCGGCGGGGTGAAATACTGGATTAGAGTATAATGTGATTTGTGCCGAAATTATTCATCAAAACCTTTGGGTGTATTCAGAACAAAGCAGATACCGAAAGGATTAGAGCTTTTTATTGGCAAAAAGGTTATAAAGAAGTAGACGAGTGGAAGAAAGCAGATACAGTGATAATAAACAGTTGTGTAGTCAGAGAATCGGCCGAAAACCGGGTTTATGGCCTGATAAACAAAATAGTAAAAAGCAGATTAAAACCAAAGATTATTTTAACGGGATGCTTGGTGAGAATTTTAGGAAAAAGAAAAATAAAAGGAGTGGATGAAATAATACCGATTGAAAAAATTGGTTTGGAGATAGAACCGTTAAGAGACAAGAGAGGGGCAGCATTAATACCGATAAGCAATGGTTGTGATCATTACTGTTCTTATTGCATAGTTCCCTATTCTAGGGGCAGAGAAATATCTCGGCCGATGGAAGAAATTTTAAAAGAGGTGGATAGGGTAATCAGAGATGGTTTTGAAGAAGTGGTATTAATTGGTCAGAATGTAAATTCATATGGTAAAGGCTTATTTCCTAAATTACTTTCTGAGATAGCCAAGAGAAAATTTAAAAAAATTTCATTTATAAGTAGCAACCCTTGGGATTTTTCGGATGAGCTAATTGAAGTAATAGCTAAAAACAAAAATATTGACAGATTGATCCATTTACCTTTGCAATCGGGCGATGATGGGATCCTTAGAAAAATGAATCGAGGATATACAACAAAAGAATACTTAGAATTAATAAGAAGGATAAGAAAAAGGGTTAAGGGGGTAAAATTTACCACAGATATTTTAATCGGATTCCCGGGCGAAGATGAGGCGGCTTGGCAGAACACGGTTAAGATCTGTAAAAAAGTAGGGTTTGAAATGGCTTATCTAAATAAATATTCGCCAAGAAAAGGAACAATGTCAGCAAAATTGTACAAGGATAATATCAGCACCCAAGAAAAGAAGAGAAGGTGGAAAGCCTTAAATGAGTTAATCAATCAAAAATCAATTTAGATATTTTTGGATATTCTGGTGGTGTTCTTCGAGGGTACGGGCAGGATGAAAAAGGCCGTCGTTGCCGGTGATGTAATAAAGATAGTCGGACCTGGCGGGATTAAGAGCGGCAGAGATAGAATCGTTTCCGGGGTTACAAATAGGCGTGGGGGGCAAACCACGATTGAGATAGGTGTTGTAAGGTGATTTGATCTGTAAATCGGCAGAGGCAAGCGGCTGCCAGTAACTGTCGGGGTGAGGCAAACGACTGTCGCGAGCATATTGAACAGTGGCGTCGATTTGAAGTGGCATGTCGATTTGGAGACGGTTAAAAATAATACCGGCAATTTGCCGCTTAACCTCCAAAGTTCGAGCTTCACGTTCGAGAAGGGAAGCAAGAATCAAGGTGGAGTGGTCGACGGGAGGGGAACGACTAATAATGTCGAGAATTTGGTCAAGCTGGTAATAGCGAGGAATTTTGTAGCTGTCGGGATTAAGATAACCTTCTTTGACCCGGGGGTGCTGAAGAAATTCAGAAGCGGGGATATTAAAAGGCTCCAATAGCGGGGCAATTTCTTCTAAGCGAGTACCCGGCAGGATTTTGAGCCAGAGATCGGGACTACCACTAGTAGACAAGAGACGAACAATGGCAGGAGTGGAAAGGTGGGGAGAGATTTCAAAAATTCCGGCCTGTAATTTATTATTTAACTTAAAACGATAGGTGGTAATAATAAAAACATGGTAGTTGCGAATAAGCCGGTTTTGGTGGAGACGGGCAGCGATGGAAGAGAGACTTTCGCCTTGATTAATGGTAAATGAGCGAGGTTCCTTTTGTGAAGTGACCGGCCGAAGGTTGAGGCAATAAAAAATGCTGACGGCTAAAATGAGTAGAACCGGCGAAAACCAACAAATCTTAGATTTCATCAAACAGGGCACGACGATATTTATTGGTTTTTTGATCGTAAATAAAGATGCGACCACAACGACAAATGACGTTAGTTTTACCTCTGACCTCTTTCCTTTTTCCTAGAGACAGAGGGGTACCGCAACCAACACATCGGCCCTGAGATATTAACCACGCCTGAATGGGGGCTATCAGGTTTTTGAACATATTGGTTTAACAATTAACTAAAAACCCGACGCAGAATAACAGCGGCGGCAATTGAATCGATTTTATCATCGTACCGCTTTCGTTTATTCTGGTTGGTTTTAAAGATCTGTTCGGCTTCGATGGTAGAAACCGATTCTTCGACAGTATCTATGGGTAATGATAACATAGAGCGGAGGCGGTCAACAAAGATCAAAGTTTCTTTGGCAAAATGACCTTCAGAAAGACCGACATAGATTTTTTTTATTTGGTTTTGATAGATAATTTTCTGAAGACAAGGAATTATATTTTGGTCGTTTTTAACCGCAGGCAGGGTAAAAATAATTCCTTTAACCGCAACGGCTAAGCCGATTTTTTTGGTGCCGTAATCAAGAGCCAATAAGTTCATTTTGTTTAATAAATATCGACAATACGGGATTTAACAATGAGACGGCGGAGGTAAGTACCGGGAGGACTGCAGGTAATTAGAGTAAGATAACGACCGTCGAATCTCTGTTCCAAAACGGAGAGATCGTTTGGGGTAACTTCATACATTTCCTCGACTAAATATTTATAGCGGATGTTATCATAATTAACATATATTTCATCTCCCTGTTTTAAACGATAGAGGGTAGAGAAAATAGTAAAGTATGATTTTGGATTAAAAAATTGAGGTAAAACCGAGTGGCCGAAGATCACGGCGTTGCCGAGCTGGCCAGGCAAGGCAGTTTGGGGGTACTGGATCAAGCTCTTTTTTAAATCTGAACTACCGACGATAACAACAGCATTATCAATTTTAAGCTTGGGAACAGAAAGACTATAAGAGGTGGTAGAAGAAACAGAATCAGGTAGGCTCGAGGGGTGCTGTGAGTCAACGATAAACCAGTTGGAAAGCTGGGTGTAATCAGTAGAGAGATCTCCTAGGATGCTATTGGAGCGATCATAAAATCGTGGAGACAAAGGATTAAGAATTTGGTTAAATTTGGTTGAATATTCAAGTTGGAATTGAACTATAGGTAAGATGGCAGAAAGCAAGAGAAAAAAACCTAGACCAAAAAGACCAAAAGCAAAGACCTGTCGACGCTTACGGCGCCGGAGAGAGCTTGGATAGGAAGAGTCTAGGGGTTTTTTTAAGTAAAGATAACTCACAAGGGTTCGTTAAGAAGTTTAATACTGATGCGATTGGCACGAAAAGGCATAGGATTAATATTACCTAAAAATTTAAAATTAGTTTCGAGGCGGAAGTCGTAAACCCGATCGCTAGATTTTTTAATAATATCTACCGCGGTTGATTTGCTTCTCCCGGCAAGAGATCGCTGCAGTTTGGCAATATCGATATTGGGCAAAGCTTTTCCCTGAACCGTAAGGACTCCTTTGGCCCGAAGACTGTCAAGATTGTCGATTTTGAAACTAAGGCTAAAATTATTATCTTCGATTATGGATTGGGAAAAGACCGGGTCGCCGGCAAAGAGTTTTTCGACGAGATCAGACTTAGCTGAAGGTTTGAGAACAAAAACACTTAAACTAGCATTGGCAGTGGCTTGAAGCTCGTCTGTTTCTTCAGAGACTTCGCGGTTGAACTCAAGGTGGTTAATTTTGGTCTGAAGAGTTTCCTTAATTACCCCGCCGAGATTAGAAATTTCTTGGTCACCTTTTAGACTAATACTTTTCTTTAACTCTTGGCTAATTTTTTGTTCCAGATTGGCCTTGTCCTCCTTGCTGACAACATTGACCTGACGCCGAGTACCGCCGGAAAAATTTTGAATGGCTCGAACTAGAAGATTATCGCCAAAATCTTTAAAAGATAATTTAGTCTCCTTGCTAATATTAAATTCAGGGCCGATATCGACAGCACTAGCTGCGGCCTTGACTTGACCCAGGTTGATGATCCCCTGCTCTAGGTTATAAGTACTAGGAGGAACAGCAACAGAACCGATTAATTCATACTTGTTAGACGATGAATCTAAAATAATAGTCTTGGCTGGTAAGTTTACAGTCTTGTCCTGTTTGTTATAGATGACGATTTCCCCTTTAGCTTTTTCGCCTACCGTAGCTCTGCCGGTGGTCTGGATTGAGTCAGAAACGGTTACCGTAAAATCTTTTTTGGTGACCGGAATAATGCCTTTGGTTAAATCGATTTCCGAGGCATTAGAATCAAGGGTGACAGGGGTGGTTTTGGCAAACTCATAAGGGGAGAGATAGAGAATAAGATCAGCGCTAGAAAAAAAGAAAGGAATTAAGATGGTTAAGGGTAAGACGCCCAGAATAGTAGTGGGAAATTTTGGTCGAAATCGGGGCAGAGGAAACCGAGGCAGAGAGGGCAAGTTGAGAGAGGGCCATTTAAATTTAGTTCTAGGAGTTTCAACCGGAGGAGAAGGGGCAAGAGAAGAGGAAGCTGCAAGATCATCGGAAGAAAAACCCAAGGACTGGCTATCGACTTCTTCAAGAGGACTAGGACTGGACTTAGGGGCGACGGGAGGACCGGGGACAAGCTTGGGATTAGCTTGATGAACGATGATTTTGCTATAAATATTAACTAAATCTTGGGGAGAATATGATTTGATCTCGGGCAACTGGAGAAAGATTTCGTGATCTCTTTTGCCAATCCAAGGAAAGTCTTTGATTGACTGAATTTGGTCTTCGGTAAAATGACCAAAAACAATTATCGAAGGAGGCAGGGCAAAATCTGGGCTGAGTTGAACAAGAGCGGACTCTAGCAAAGAAGGCTGAAATTGTTCGCTAAAGTCCTGACGATAACGTTTTTTAATTTTACCGGCATAGGCCAAAGAGAGGTTGAAGGAGCCGGGATTGATTTGAAGCAGGACAAAGTTGGCCGGCAGGCCTTCTTCGTTATTAGCTGACTCGACAATAGCTTCATCGTTGGCGATGAAACCCATAGGCTGAAGGACCAAACGACGACAAGCCGCTTCGACTAGCTTTAAATAACTATCGATGATTTTTCCATCGCTTCCGACCCAAAAAGGAGAGAGAACAAAAGCGGCGAGATTGGGTTCTTGGCTTTCGTCTAGATTAGCAATAGAAGAGCTGCTGGAGAGAGAATTGTCGATGGCAGTAATAAGAGACTCGGAAGAAGACCCATCCCAAGAAACTTCTTGGCCAATAGCCCTAACCGAATACCGCTGGCTTTCGAGGGAAACCAAAGAGACGGTAAGATAAGATTCTTCGATTGAAATTAACCAGAAACTTTCAGCGTCCATTACCACTGATAATAATATACCCTATTTTAGGACGGCATAGAGACGCCGTTTACCCAGGCCAGCTGATTCCTGTTTGACGATTTCGAATTTGCCAATTTCGGCGGTATTAGAAACATGAGGTCCAGTGCAAATTTCGCGAGAAAAACTATCAATGGTATAAACAGTGACGATGTCGGGATATTTGCGATCTGAGAGTAATAAACTAGACAGCTTGGCCTCTTCGAAAGGAAGGGTCGTGACGGTAACAGGGAGAGATTGAGATATTTTTTGGTTGACAATACTGACAACTTGATTGAGTTGTTCTTCGGTGAGTTTTTCCGGATGAGTGAAATCAAAACGAAGACGGTCGGAAGTAATGTTTGAGCCAACTTGGTGAACGTGATCACCTAAAACTTGGCGCAGAGCCGCGTTCAACAAGTGGGTAGCGGTGTGGTAACGAGTGATAATTTGAGAATTATCTGCCAAACCGCTTTTGAACTTGCCAGCGGAAAGGGTTTGTGATTGCTTAATGTGTTCTTGGTTGAGACGATTAAACTCGTCAATATCTAAAACAATATTCTTTTTGGCGAGTTCTTCCTGGATAAGCTCTAGGGGGAAACCGTAACTTTGATATAAATCAAATGCCTGCCGGCCGGTAACAGATTGGTGCGAGTCAATTAATTTTTGAATTTTGACCAGACCTTGTTTTAAGGTTTTTCGAAATCTAGTTTCTTCCTGGTCTAAAACTGATAAGATTTTGGTGATATTCTGGTCTAATTCAGGATAGACACCGGCATAGTTTGCCTGATTATCTAAGACTGACCGAGCAATCGTTGGGGTAAAATTCTGTTCAAGAGAGAGTAAAAGCCCCTGTCTAATACTGCGACGAATAAGACGGCGAAGGACATAACCACGATCTTTATTAGAAGGTTCAACCCCGTCGGCGATGATGAAAACCGCAGCCCGGAGGTGATCAGCGATAATGCGTATAGGAACAGGGGAATCGGAATATGGGCGGGAAGAAATTTCTTCGATTTTTTTAATGATAGGTTGCCAGATGGGTGAGAGATAATTATCAGAAAAACCATTTAAAATGGCTAAATTCCTTTCAACGCCGAAACCAGTATCGACGTTTTGCTGGAAGAGTTTTTCATATTTACCACTAGAAGTTTTATTAAATTCCATAAAAACGTCGTTCCAGACCTCGACATATCGACCCTGTTGGCTACCACTTAAGAAATCGACCTTAGGTAATTGTGGTTGAGTATCAATAAACATTTCGGTATCTGGGCCACAAGGACCGGTAAGCCCTGCCGGTCCCCACCAATTATCAGATTTTGGCAGAAAATGGATGTGATTGGGCAAAATCCCGACAGATTTCCAAAGAGATGCCGATTCTTCATCTTTTGGGGCATTTTCGTCACCAACAAAACAGGTGACATGGATATTTTTAGGGTCGATGAGAAGTTTCTGGGTCAAAAACTCGTAACTCCAAGGAATCATTTCTTGCTTGAAATAATCCCCCAGCGACCAGTTGCCAAGCATTTCAAAAAAGGTATGATGAAAAGTATCGCCGACACTATCGATATCGTCAGTACGAAGACATTTTTGAACATTCACGAGGCGTTTACCGAGGGGATGCGGCTGGCCTAAAAGATAGGGTATGAGAGGATGCATTCCGGCGGAGATAAATAAAGTGGTGGGGTCGTTTTCGGGGATTAAGGAGGCAGAGGGAATTTCGAAGTGGCCATTGGCCTTAAAAAATCCGACAAAAATATCCTTTAATTCTTTGGCTGTCATAGGGAAATTATATCAGGAGCTAGGAACGGCGAGGCTTGAGGAAAACTTTTGGCGGCGGAGGATTCTTTTTTCTCTTTTTGGCAACCGGCCTAGGAGGGTTAAGGCGGCAAAGGAATTTCTCAATTTTTTTTTGGAGTTGATTAAAAACCCTGCCTTTGTTTTGGCGATAGATAAGAATAGCGATTAAAGCACCAGCAATAGCCCCAAAAAAAATGCCTAAAAGAAACGAGGAGGTGGCACAAGATTTATTTGACACTTTTTTTATTTTTCTCGAATAAAGAGTTAAAAAGAGCAACCCCGTTTCTGAAACCAGCGACAAATTCGGAAAAGGAATTGAAAGGCTGGGCGAGAGAATTGCTTATTTGTTTGGTATCGTCAAGAATACCGTTAGTCTTTTTGATAGTGTTTTTAAGTTCGCGGAGGAGAAGGATTAACCAGACAGAGACACTAACAAAACAAGCGGCGATGGAGAGAAGGGTAATAACTATAACCATTTGAGTAAATTCCATAAGTCAGTATATAACTTTTAAGGTTCTCTGGGTAGTAGTGAGCTTGCCATTGGGTGACTGTGACTCGATGGTAATTAAATTATCGCCTTTGTTTAAATTAATTTTTTTGTTAAAACTGCCGTCGGGGTTAACGATAATGAGATTGCCGTTAATTTTGACAGTGGATTCGGGATCGGTAGAGCCGGAGAGATCAAGAGTATTACTGTGGATTTCGCTGGTAGGCCAGTTAACCGTAAGGCGAGGGGCCTGATTGAATTGAATATATTCGAAAACTAAATAAAAGGAAAAGGCAAGGATAGAAAAAACTATGGCTAGAGAGAAAGTAAATTGGGGAGTAAAACCGAAGCGGTTAAGAGGAGAAGTTTGGAGTTTGTTTTTTTGGGAAAAATCGCGGCGGAAGACCCGAAGAATCTCGGAGCCATCCAGACCAAGATAATTAGCATAATCTTTGACTATCAGAGAACAATATGGCTCTTGGGGAAAAGAAAAGACGTCTTCGTCTTCAATAGCCCGAAGATGTTTAACGGGAATTTTGATATTTTTGGATATTTCATTAAGCTCGAGTTGTTTTTCCAAACGTGAATTTTTAAGTAAGAGAGATGCCCGATACATAATAAAATCTATAAATCAGAATCATCAACTGGTTCATTATGAGGAATTAAAATATCTCTGGGTTTGGCGCCATTGACCGGACCGACAATTCCGGCTCTCTCCAGCTGGTCGAGAACCCTAGCGGCCCGGGCATATCCCAGTTTAAGACGACGTTGAAGAAGGGAGGCCGAAGCTTTGCCGGTCTGCCGAATTAGCTCGATGGCATCATCAAACTTAACATCTTTTTCTTCACCATTAATAGAAACCAAGTTCTTACTAAGAGAGGTACTGCTGGCGACGGGTTGGCTTAAGATTTGATCATCATAGTTAGTGGTTTTTTTGGATTTAAGATAATCAATTAAGCGATTGATCTCTTTTTCGGAAACAAAACAACCCTGGATCCGAATGGGCTTGGCTAAATCTGGGGGAATATAAAGCATGTCACCACGGCCCAAGAGTTTTTCGGCTCCGGGAGTATCTAGGATTACCCGAGAATCCATCATTGAAGCGACAGCAAAGGCGATTCTGGCAGGAATGTTGGCTTTGATGAGACCAGTAATAATATTCACTGATGGCCTTTGGGTAGCTAGAACAAGGTGAATACCTACGGCTCGAGCCATTTGGGCAATACGACAAATGTGGTCTTCAACTTCGGCTGGAGAGAAAAGCATAATTTCGGCAAGTTCATCGATAATAATTAAAATATAAGGGATTGATTGGAATCCGGCCATGTTGTTATAGCTTTCAATATTTTTCGCTCCAACCTCGGTAAACATTTTGTAGCGCCGCTCCATCTCGGAAACAGCCCATTTAAGAGCAGAAATGACTTTTTCCGGTTCGACAATAACCGGGGTAAGAAGATGAGGAATACCGTTATAAGGGGTTAATTCGACGCGTTTGGGATCTACCAAAATGAGGCGGATTTCTTCAGGAGAGGCCCGGAAGAGAAGAGAACAAATCCAAGAGTTAACACAAACAGATTTACCGGAACCAGTTTGCCCAGCAATAAGAACGTGGGGCATTTTGCCAATATCGACAATGCGCGGATTACCTGCCACATCCTTACCCAAAGGAACGACTAATTTTGATTTAGATTGTTTCATCAAATCAGACTCGAGGATTTGACGAACAGGAACGACTTCGAGTGTATAATTGGGGACTTCGATACCGACAAGAGAGCGTCCGGGAATAGGAGCCTCAACCCGGATAAGGCCGCCGGGGGCAGCCAAGGCCATAGCCAAGTCATTACTTAAGCTGACAATTTTGGCTAATTTAGTACCCAAGGCAACTTCCAAGGCATATTGGGTAACAGCGGGACTATTATTGACTTCGGCGACGCGGGCGGTAATTCCAAACGAATCAAGAGTCTCCTCGATAATTTGGGCATTTTTTCGGACATCACCCCGGTTAGCCTTGCTTCCCAAAGTATCATCAAAAATAGAGATAGGCGGCGGTTCCCAAATTTGGTTGACGGTGTTAATAAGGGACGGGGCAGTAACGGCTGGCGTTTTTAAAACAGGAGGAACGCCAACAACGGTATTGTCTTTGTCAGTTTCCTTTTTGGAGACCTCGGGCTCTACATAAAGAGGCTTGGAGATTTCTTTGAGTTTTTGGTCCTTCTTGAGATTATTGCCAAAAGTATACCTTTTGATGAGCAAAAGGGTACGATTTAGGCACCTAATTACCTGGGCGACAGAAGTGTCAAAAAGAACAACAAAACCAGCAATAAAAGCAAAACCAAAAACCAAAAAAGTAGGAAGGGCTTGACCAAAAAGAGCCACTGTTTGGTCCCAAACAAAAATTCCCACAATTCCCTGTTGAAAAAGGCTTAAACAAGAGAGAAACATGATAAAAAAACCTAAAAAGATGTTGGCTTCTTTGACAGGAGTTTTAATCTTGGCAAAAAGAAGAGAAGTTAAAATAAGGAGAAATGGGACAAAAACGGAAAAAAAACCAAAGAGCTTAGTGAGGATAAAATTATATTGGGCAGGAATGGGGCCAGTTTGCAAAAAAGAAAAGATTGAAAGAATAGCCAAGACTAGAAAAAAAATGAACAAGATCGATTGGACGGTAGAAGGTTTGAGGTGGAGCCGGGGAATAAGAGCAAACTTTTTTTTGCGACCACGTTTAGCCATAGGATAAATACAGTATATATTAGTAGGATTGAGCAAACAACCAGCGATGACGGGACGGCGCACCACAATAAATACACTTACCTATTGCTTCTTTGGAGTCGAGAGGAAGACAGCGAGTAGTAGCGGTAGTTTCTTTTTTGATGTTGGCCTCACATTCTGGGTTTTCACACCAATGGGCTAAAATAAATCCTTTAGAGCTATTCATAATCTGTTTAAATTCATCATAATTATCAACAGTAAAGGTGTGATCTTGAGTATATTTTTTATGCCGGACGAAAAGATTTTTTTGAATATCTGACAAAATTTTTTTGAGTTGCGAATGAAGCTCGGTGTATTTTATGGCAATTTTCTGACCACTATCGCGGCGATAGAGGGTAAGTTCTCGAGAACTAGCCTCCTTTTGGCCAATCTCGAGACGAATCGGAACTCCTTTCAGTTCCCACTTGTTGAATTTAAAACCAGCTGATTCGTCATCGACAAGATCAATTTCGGTGCGGAATTCTGATTTAATTTGGTCATATATGGACCGGGCAAATTTTTCGGCTTCGGGCTGACCGGGAATAGGAATAATAATTATTTGGATAGGGCTAACATTTGGGGGTAATACCAGACCGTTATTGTCACTGTGGGCCATAATCAGGCCGCCGATACTTCGAGTAGAAAATCCCCAGCTGTTTTGCCAAGGATAGACCTTGTTGCGGTTTTGGTCTTGAATGGTCCAATTCCAGGCTTTAGAAAAATTTTGGCCAAGATCATGAGAAGTGCAGCTTTGGAGAGATTTGCCGCTGGGCATTAACGACTCAAAAGTGTATGTTTTGTTGCCTCCGGCAAATTTTTCAGAATCGCTTTTAACACCAACAATTCCATAGACGGCTAAAAGATCATTATAGGTTTTTTCATAAGTCTTGATGGCCCAAATAACTTCGTCTAGGCTTTCTTGGTGAGTTAAGTGGGCAGAGTGCCCTTCCTGCCACAAAAACTCTGAAGTTCTTAAAAATAAGTAAGTACGTTTTTCCCAACGGACGATATTACACCACTGATTAATTCTGACAGGAAAATCACGCCAGCTTTCGTACCATTTTTGATACATCTCATACATGATGGTTTCAGAAGTAGGACGAACGGCTAATTTTTCTGATAATTCTTCGCCGCCACCAATGGTGACAACAGCTAGCTGGGGAGAGAAACCCTTAACATGCTCTTTTTCTTTTTGCAGGTAATGCATGGGGATGAATAAGGGGAAATAGGCATTTTTGGCTCCTCTTTCTTTGATTAGCTTGTCGAGATAATTTTGAATATTTTCCCAAATAGCATAGCCATAAGGCCGGATAACCATACAACCCTTGATAGGAGCGTAGTCGGCCAATTGAGATTTTAAAATAAGATCGTTGTACCATTCGGAGAAGCCGACATCCTGATCTTTAAGATGCTGTTTCATGTCTGTATTTTAGCAATTTATACTTCAACTACCAAAGGAAGAACCATGGGTTGGCGGCCGGTTTTTTGAAAAATCAGTTCTTCCAGGTGGGCTTGGATTTCTTGACGGATAAAATCGAGATTGGGCGGATGACTGGTGGATTGTTTAAATTTGTTGACAACTTCACGACGGAGGTAGTCGAGAAGCTCGTTGCTTTCTTTAACAAAGACAAAACCACGACTAAGAATAATCGGTTCTTTAATTAGTTCGCCAGACTCGGAATTAACAAGCAAAACACAAGTAAACATACCATCTTCAGCTAACAATTTACGATCGCGCAAAACGGTGGCGCCGACATCACCGACACCAAGACCGTCAATTAATACTTTCCTTAAAGGCAGATGAAGGTTGAGGTCAAAAGTACCTGGCTGGGAAAAGGTTACGACAGAATCAATGTCGGGGGTAATCAGTTGCTCGTCGGTATAACCAAGAGTTTTAGCCATGGTCTGATAACTCTTGACATGGCGATAATTACCACCAATAGGGAGTAAAAATTTAGGATTTACAAGGCTGATTAAGAGAGCCTGTTCTTTCTGGTAAGCATGCCCGGAGACATGCAACTCTTCTTTCTCCCCGTAGACAACATCAGCTCCTAACTTAGAGAGGTTGTCGATCATGTTGTGGATAGCCGAAGTAGTACCCGGGATATAGTCGGGGGAAGAAAAGATAATCTTGTCATTGGCCTTGATTTTAATTTTGTGTTTACCCATGGCCATGCGACTAAGGGCAGAGTCTGGCTGACCAGCAAAGCCGGCTACCAAAAAGATCAGGTGGTTGTCGGGAAAATTTTTAGCCCGTTCGAGGGGGATAATGTCTGAATCTTGGAGCTTAAGATAGCCAAGATCTTTGGCAACTTTGACGGCTTTTTCGACAGAAAAGCCAACGAGGACAATTTTGCGGTTGGAATTTTTGGCATATTCAATGGCCTGACCCCACCTTAGGATATTACTAGAGATCGAGGTGACAAAAACACGGCCCTTGGAGTCAGTAATTTCCCGTTTAAAATTTTCAGCGATGGATCTTTCGGAAGGGGAAAAACCTTCTTGGTCAGAACCAAGACAATCCGAGAGAAGACAGAGGACCTTTTTCTCTCCAACCCGAGCGATATGCCTTAAGTCTGACTTCTTGCCGTCAATAGGGAACATGTCGAATTTAAAATCCGAGCCATGATAGAAAATACCAACGGGAGTAGTAATAGCGAAATGGAAGGTGTCGGGAATGGAATGGGTGACCCGAATCGGGTCGACATTAAACGGCCCCCGAGAAATAATCTGAGAATCCTCATAAATTATAATCTTAGAACGAATATTGGTTTCGCTTAATCGAGCACTGATTAAGGCGGCGGCAAGTTTGGGAGCAAAAATGGGGATATCGTGGCCAAGAATGGGAAGGATGAAACGGATAGCACCGATATGATCCTCGTGGCCATGGGTAATAAAGATGCCTAAGATTCTGTCTTTTTTGTCTTGGAGATAAAAAGTATCGGGGATTTGAAGGTCAACACCAAAAGTGTCTTCTTCAGGAAAACCAGCACCGCAATCAACGATGATGATTTGACTTTTGGATTGGTCACCATTAGGAATATATTCGTAAATGAACATATTTTGGGTAACATCGCCATAGCCGCCTAAAGAAGAGATTCGAACTGAATCATGACGAGAACGGAATTCTCTCACCTCTGGGGCAGAGAAACGAGAGATAAAAGATTTTTTGGTTTTCATAAATTTATATTAGCTAAAAACTGGCCAAGATGTTTGAAGTCGTTCTGCAGAGCAGTCAACATAGCACCGTTACGCAGGCCAGCGGAAGGGTGATAAACAGGGATAAGGGTAAGATCAATCCCCTGCCATGTCAATGGCTTAACTTGGCCGTGAACCCGGCTGATAGAATCAGACGAAAAAAAATAATTAAGAGCGAAACGGCCAAGAGTAATAATAATTTTAGGTTGCATAACTTTTAATTGGGCTTTAAGAAAAGGGGTACAGGCTTTAATTTCTTCGGGCAATGGATCGCGGTTTTCTGGCGGACGGTGCTTTAAAATATTGCAAATAAAAACATCGGAGCGCTGGAGGTTTATCGAGGCCAGAAGCTTATCGAGGAGTTTACCAGAGTTGCCGACAAAGGGCAAACCCTGCTGGTCTTCAAAGTAACCGGGGGCTTCGCCGATGAGAACAATTTTGGCGTCAGGATTGCCGTGGCCGGGGACGTGATTAGTGGCGGTTTTAGAGAGTGAACACTTTTTACATTCACTGATTAATTGGGCGATGTATTGGAGTTTTTGAGAGTTAGTGGACATTAAGGGGTGAATTGTTCAAGAATACCTTGAACGGCATTATCGACGAAAGATAAACGAAAGATACGTTGTTGGAAAAGTGGATCAGATAGTTTTTTCATGAAATCTTGGACACTGGATTTTTTGAATGTTACTTCTGCACCATAGTTGTCGTAATCAACCAAATAAATTTCAATGTTTGGCGATAATGTTAGGGTGCGGATTTTTTTGTTTTGGTTGATAACTTTAAACGGCATGTAGCTGTCAGGTGCTAATTCAATATAATCAGCGTCAACTAGTGTTCTATCGTTACTTGTATAGATTTTTTGAATGTAAGTGTATATATTCTCTTTTTCATAAGTATGCCAGTCACTATAATCAACGGAGGTGGTTGGGGTGGTGAACTTAAAGGTGGAGAGGATTTGGCTAAGTAGATCGGTTGGGTCTTGATCTATTTTTGGAGGGTCAGAAAGTATGGTTAGTGAATACATTTTGTCTCCATTTGGAAAAAAAGCAACCGTAACTGAACTTGCCTCGGTGACAGGATCGCTAACAATTTGACCGCTGATAGAGACGGTTTTGAATGATTTTATCGGATCGTATGGAAACTGGTCTCTTTTAATAAACTCTGCAACAGATTTATTGTTTCTGTCATGAACATCAAATTGCATAATCCGGGAGAAATTATTTTGGTAAGTTACGACCCAGGTTATTTGGTTGTCCTGGTGATATTTAACCTCCCAAGAAGCGGGGTATTTTAGTTCAAAACCTAATTTTTCGTTCTTGTAGGTTTGCCAGGCGGAGGTGGGATCGGGAGTCATAGGGACAGAGGTTGGGAGAGGTGTGGGCGTAGGGGTGATGAGGCGAGCAGTGAGAGAATTGATCTGGGATTGTTGGTAAATAAAGGCAAAAAGGAGAGAACCGAAAAAGATTATGGCGAGGATAAACGGCAGAGTTAGGCTTTTTTTCATTTAGGAATAGAATTGTTAAGAGTAATTAATAAAATGGCGAAAGCAAGGGATAAAATGATTATAGACAAAAGGGTGGTTTTATTGATTACCATTGAGGAATAAACTGTTTAATATTGGAGTCGTTAACAACGATTTTGCTTTGGCCCTCAAGGATAAGCCGGGCGGCTTTGCGGCAGAGACCCTCGACATTACGCTTGAGAGTACGAACGCCAGCATCAAAACCAAGAGGTCGGACAATTTGCGGCCAGATATTTGGGTCGATCTGGAGTTCATCGGCAGTCAGGCCGGATTCTTCAAGAGCCTTGGGGAAGAGATAGTCGCGGCCGATAGCGATTTTTTCTTCGTCGGTATAAGACGGCATTTGAATAACTTCCAAACGATCCATGACAGCAGTAGCGATACGGTTAGTATTGTTACAAGTGGCACAAAAAAGAGATTGAGAAAGATTAAAAGGATAATCGAGATAATGATCAACAAAGTGGTGGTTTTGCTCGGGATCGAGAAGTTCAACCAGCACCCCCATAATAGTATTGAGGGCATCATCGGCAACCCGGTCAATTTCGTCCAAAAGGATTACGGGATTATTGGTTTTGGCCTGGACTAAGCCCTTGATAATTTGGCCGGGTTCGGCCTCGGGGTAAATTCGAGAACGACCCCGAAGATAAAGAGGGTCACCCAAACCGCCAAAAGGAATACGAACAAGCTGGCGGCCGAGAACGGTAGCGATAGATTTGGCAATAGTGGTTTTGCCGGTACCGACTAGTCCAACGAAAAGAAGGACCGGGGCGCGGATGGGTTGGTCGGGGTGACGAGTTTTTTGCAAAGCCAAAACGGAAATATATTCTAAAATCCGTTCCTTGACCGGATCAAGGCCATAATGACTTTCGTCTAGTTTTTCCTTGGCGAATTCCAAATCAAGAATATCCTGACTAGAATGATTCCACGGCAGAGAGACGATCCAGTTGAGATATTGAGAAACTGATTGATAATTGGGCCAGAAAGACTCTTCGTGATGAGAGTTGACTTCTAGTTGAGAAAATAACTCGTCGAGTTTGTCAAGAAGACCAGAAGGGAGTTCGACTGCCTTGGATTTATCGATAAGTTTTTGAATAGCCTCGTTAGGGGTAAGAGTGTTATCGGGCATTAATATCAGTATACATCAGCGACCACGGCGGAAGTGGTCATAAGAAACACGATTTTGAAGACGCATAGGAGAACGGGCCCTAGAAGCGGCGGGGCGGGTTTCGCCATGATGAGCGGCTTTAAACTCAGGAGCTGCTAGTTTGATTTGACGATTATCATTAAAACCGGAGACTTTAACATGAACCTTGTCGCCGACTTTGATGATGGCGGCAGGATTAGAGATAAATCCGGTACCCATCTCGGAAACATGAAGAAGGGCTTCGCGACCGGGTAAAAATTCAACAAAGGCGCCATAATTTTCGACCCGAGTAACAACACCATCATATTCCTCTCCGATTTGCACGTCTTTAATCATTGCTTCAATTTCATAAGCGGCATTAATGATATTGATTTCTTGAGGGGAACTGATAGAGGCAAACCCAAAATCGTCAATGTCGATTTGGACCTGATGTTTTTCCATCAAGGCTTTGATGGTTTTGCCGCCGCTACCAATAACATCACCAATTTTGTCTTCCGGAAGTTTAATCAATTTGATTTTAGGGGCGTAAGGCGAAAGTTGGGGACGAGGTTCAGAGATAACTGCTTCCATGGCGTCAAGGATTTTGAGTCGAGCTTTAGTGCTGGCAGTAAAAGTATCGCGGATCATGTCTAAGGTAAGACCGGGGCGTTTAATGTCTAGCTGAATCGCAGTGATCCCCTTGCGGGTACCGGCAATCTTGAAATCCATGTCGCCAAAATGATCTTCAATGCCAGCTATATCGGTTAAGAGAAGATATTTTGAAGCATCGGAAACCATGCCGATAGAAATACCGGCGACCTTATCTTTAATAGGGACTCCAGCGTCCATAAGAGAGAGGGTAGACCCACAAGTAGAAGCCATGGAGGAGGAACCGTTTTGGGAGAGAATTTCGGAAGTGAGAGCAATGGTATAAGGGAATTCCTCTTCGGAAGGAATAACTGGCTTTAAGGCCTTTTCGGCTAAAGCACCGTGGCCGATTTCGCGGCGGCCGGGACGACCAAATCGACCTGGCTCCCCAGTAGAAAAAGGCATAGCTGAATAATAATGAATGTAGCGTTTGGTAGTTTCGCCTAATGAGTCTTGAAGATACTGCTTGTCGGCCAGACTACCGAGGGTAGTAACAGTCAGGGCTTGGGTTAAGCCGCGCTGAAAAAGGGCTGAGCCGTGAGTACAGGGAAGAACACCGACTTCAATATGCAAGGGGCGGATTTCGTCAACAGCCCGTTTATCATAACGAATACCTTTGATAGTTTGTTGGCGAAAGGCTTTTTTGATTAAAGCATCCACGGCATACATTAAGAGGTTTGGGTCGATCTCTTTTTGGTCAATGGCCGTTTGAAAATAACTTTTAACTTTGTCTTTAATTAAATTTTCGGCGGCAATATGAGCGCTGTCGGAACCATGGGCAAGAAAGTTTTTAATATCATCTTTGATTAAATCTTCGACCTGGCGACTTAAATCAGGAGAAGGAAGATATGGTTCAAAGCCGGCTTTTTTCTGACCGACTGATTTTGTGATCTCGGCAATTTGGGAGTTAATATCATTGGCGGTTTTTTGGGCTAAGGCAATGGCCTCAAGAATGGTGTCGTTATCAACGATATTAGCTTCGGCTTCAATCATGTTGACACCGTCAGAGTTGACGCAAACCAAAAGATCAAGGTCGGATTTACCAAGGTCACTAAGATAAGGGTAGAGGACTAGCGATTGATTAATCCGGCCAATCCGGACGATAGAAACAGGGCCGGAAAAGGGAATATTGGAAATATTGAGAGCAACGGCGGAAGCAATAAAGGCAGGAACAACAGCTTCGGTTTCCTTGTCATTGCTTAAAACAGTAACGACCAACTGGACTTCGTTTTGAAGACCCTCGGGAAACATGGGACGGACAGAACGGTCAATAATACGGCCAAAGAGGATTGAATTATCTGATGGACCGGTTTCTCTTTTAACCCATTTACCACCCTTAATCAAACCACCGGCGTAAAGTTTGTCAACAAATTCAACCGAAAGGGGAAAATAATCTTTGGTTTTATCGAGCTGGCCCATAACGACTGTAGCCAAAACAACTGTTTTACCCATTTGAGCGAGCACCGAGGCGTTAGCTTGGGGAGCATATTGGCCAATGGTAAGATTGAGAGACTTATCGCCAAGGCGAATAACGAATTGATTACTGTTCATGGTCTTTCATTAATTATAGCGAGTCTTTATTTCTTCAGCCCGAGAGCTTTGATTAATTTTTCGTAACGGTCGAAATTATGACCAGAGAGATAACGTAAAAGTCGGCGACGTTTGGCAATCTTGCTTAGGATGCCGCGTTTAGCAGGAAAATCGTGCTTGTTGGCGTCAAGATGGGCTTGGAGTTTTTCGATTTCCTTGGTAAGAATGGCAACCTGGATTTCGGGGGAACCGGTATCACCCTTGGCTTGAGCAAACTTTTTTATTATTTCCGACTTTTCGTCAGTGGTTAATGCCATAGATTATTTCGCTTGACTTCGTAAAAAATAAATTTCAGAATGGCTCCTGAAAAACGAAAGCAAGTGATGGAGGGATTATAACATACTTTAACATCGAAATTTTGGCTCGTATTTTACAAAATTTGACTACCAAAGCAAGACAGCATATTTCTCTTAAACTAAGAAATCTGTCGAGGGAGCGGCACTTATCTAATTATATTACCGGATTAGGATTGGGCTTATTGGCACCCGGAGCAATAGACGGTTTTCTTTCAACAGCTTCAAAAGGGGTGGTATTCACTCCAGTAGCCGAGGGGGCAGTGGCGGTTTCGGCTTCTTCCTCGGGTTGAGTAGCCCGAAGACAGACGGCACCGGCCTCGAAGGTCTCGGGGGAAACGTTAACCGAAAAAGATTGAGTGGCAACACGCAAACCAATAAGCAAATTTTTACCAGCATCGCTATCTAAATTAAGCCCAAGCATGGGAAGCAAAAAGGCAAAGATTTCAGAGAAAGGAGCGTCTTGGTCAAAAATAGTGGCTTTGGCCCAAGTTTTTTGGATATCGGCGGGGGTAATAAAAACCCAATTACCTTTGCTAGTCATGGCAGAGTTGGAACCTAAAGAAGACTCGTCGCCAAGCATAAAACAGACATCGGCGATAGAAGAGTCGTTGTTAATCAAAATTTGGTTATTTTCGATTTTAGGGGAGTTGGCTTTGGTTTTGACCACCAGATTAAGACGACCGCCGTCGTCGTTGTAAGAAACCTGTTCGATTTGATCCAAGGGATAGTCTAAAGAGACGACCAAATCAGAGGCATTATAAGTATTAACCAGAAGATCTAGGCCACTCAATTTGGAATAGTTGGCGTCGGTTTTCTGAGGACAGAAAACTTTAACATTGCGACCACTTTTCTTCAAAAGCAGGGCTAAAGCTAAGCCAGCAGCAACACCATCAACCGAAAGCTGGGGGACAGCAATAAAGGCGGACTTGGCGTTAAGCAGCAAGTTTTTGATAGTAGCGACGTTATAATTTTTCATATTAGGGCTGTTTTGTGGAGAAATAAAAACGTTATTTCTCACATTTTATAGGATATTATAACATCGTTTAACTTAAAATCAATATAAGGCTTAAAGGTCATACCGCAATCCTGCCCGGCTTTAACCTTTTCAACGACGTTTTTGCCCTGACGGATGCCTTCGACTTTAGTATCTTTGATGATCTTATTGTCGCGCTTGAGATGAATCAAGCTACCTTGGGCTATTTCTCCTTTAGTGCATTGGACACCAGCAATACGGAGTTTATCGATTTTGAATTCGGCAGTGATTTTGCCCTCACCAAGGATGGTTTCATCAATCGTCGGCTCCAGAAGCTTAAGAACTTGAGCTTGGATGTTTTCGATAATTTGATAGATAATTTTGGATTCGAAGATGGTAATATGGTTATTTTCAGCTAAAGAGCGGACATTTTTAGGAACTTGAACGTTAAAAGCAAAAATTTGGGCGTGAGTGGATTGGGCTAAAAAAACATCAGTATCGCTAACTGGACCAACACCAGCCAGGATGACACTGACATCGTCGGAGAAGCTGTTTAAAAGTGCTTCAAGGGTGCCTTGAACATCAGCTTTGATAATGACTGGTAATTTAGGGGTATCGGAAGGTGCGGAAGGCGAAGTAGCCGGAGACAAATTCGGAGATTCTGCAGAGTTTTTTGAAGGATGGTCCAAAATCAAGCTACCCACAGGAGGGACCTGTTCAAAGCCGAGGATTTCTATTGGCAGACTAGGGCCAGCTGATTTGATATTTTGACGGTTATAATCAGTCATGGCTTTAACTTTGGCCGGAAGAGAATCACAATAGATTTGGTCGCCAAGGCGGAGGGTGCCCTTTTTGATAATCAGAGAAGCGACAGGTCCCTTCTTGGGATCAAGACGGGACTCGATGACAAAGGCTTCGAGGGAGGCAGTGGGTTCAGGCTTAAGTTCAAGGATGTCGGCGGTAAGGAGGATCATTTCGAGGAGCTTGTCGATACCTTCCCCGGTTTTAGCCGAAACTGGGATACAAGCGGTTTGCCCGCCATAATCTTCTGGAGTAACGTTGCTTTCTACCAGCTGACCCTTGACTTTATCTAGGTTGGCGCCGGGAAGGTCGATCTTGTTGATGGCGACAATAAAAGGAAGATTGGCCTTAGAGATGTGCTGAAGGCATTCTTTAGTTTGAGCCATAACGCCATCGGTGGCAGAGATAACTAAAACGGCAATATCGGCAACTTCAGTACCGCGGACCCTCATTTGGCAGAAAGCGGCGTGGCCGGGAGTGTCGATAAAAGTTATGAGGCGAGGATTGGCGGAAGTAGAACTAGAGACAGAGGCTTGATAGGCACCAATGTGTTGAGTAATGCCGCCAGCTTCTTTGCGCCAAAGGTTAGTAGAGCGGATTTTATCAAGGAGAGTGGTCTTGCCATGGTCGATATGGCCCATAAACATAACGATGGGCGGACGAAAATTAGTCGACATAGTATTATTTTATTAAGTGGTAAGTAGCTTATTTTTGCTCGATTTTGATTTCAAGACCAACCAAAATTCCGGCAAGCCGGACGTTTTCTCCACCAGAACCAATAGCGAGGGCTAGTTGGTCTTCGGGAACAGAAACCACGGCAACTTCTTTATCAAGAGAAACCACCTTGACATTTTGGGCGGGAGAGAGAGCCTGGATAATAAACTGGTTAAGATTTTGAGAATAGGCAACCACATCAACCTTCTCTTCGGCTGGCAACTCATTTAAAACCGCCTGAATCCTGGTACCCTTTTGACCAATACAGGAACCAACTGGGTCAACTCCGGGCTGGTTAGAGGAAACGGCAATTTTAGTCCTTTCGCCGGCAGTTCTGGCGATTTTTTCGATAACGACACTATGATTGCCAACTTCCGGCACCTCTCGAGCAAAAAGCTGGACGACAAATTCGGGATCTTTGCGGGAGACAATAATATCGGTACGATCGGCTGCCTCATCTTTAACTATATCTTTGAGAAGAAACAGTTTCTTGGAACCTAATTCAAAAATTTCATTGCGGATTTGTTCATTTTTAGGACAAATAGCTTCGACTTTACCAATACCAACCACCATTTTGTAAGGATCAATCCGAAGAACAGTACCCGCCACCAAGGTGCCAATTTTCTTGCGATATTCAGCAATAATGATTTCTTTTTCTGCCTGATGAATTTCCTGATCAATGACCTGCCTGGCGGTTTGAGCGGCAATCCGGCCAAAGCCAGGGGGAGTGACATTGATGCGCTTATTGCCTTCAACGCGAAAAATACTAAAGGAACCGGTTTCCGGAGTCAATTCAACTTTAAAAATATCTTCTTCAGGAACAATGACGCCATGTTCTTTTTGGTCACGTTTATAGGCAGAAATTAGACCCAGCTCGATGGAGTCTAAAATGGATTGGACGTCAATATTGCGCTCGCCGGCAATTTGGGCAACGGCGGCGGCAAATTCAGTTTTAGGCAATCTTTTAATATCCATATGAATGCTAAGCTTGGTCTCAATCTAAAATGGGGCGTATGCGCGCCCCATTCCGAGAGACAAAATAATCTTTGGAATATTATAGCAGAAAGTTAGTTTTGCGGTTTGCCAGCTAGAAAGTCGATTAGGTGAGGAAGAATTTCCGGATCAAAGCTGGCCAGATCGGGCCCACGTTCAGGTACACCAGAAAAATTTTCTTTAATCTGTTCTGGAGTTAGCTGATGTTTTTTGGCATAAAGCAACCAGCTTCGGAAAAGCCGGGCGTTAATTCTTTTGACGGTGGCTTCAATATCAAGGCCGATAGCAAGAGCAACAAGGTCGGCAGTAAATTGTTTAGCACCCCGAGTTTTATCATTATCACCGAGTGTCATTTTGAAATCTTCACTACTAGTCTTTAACCATTCTTCAACGTCATTGCGCCTGCTACCTAAAGCTTCAGATAAACCTGGACCGCGGCCGGATTTCCAATTTCTAAACTGGCCTTGCTTTAAAGACTGTTTGGCTGGTTCGGACAGTTCCAGATTGAGACCACCAGCTTCAAGAGCGTGTCTTAAACCTAAAACAAGTTCCGGAGAAAGAGGTATCGGTTTAGGCTCAAAAAAAAGGGTTTTGAGTTGATTTAGGGATAATTCTGGGGAATTGAGGGCGTTTTCTGGGTTTAGCATTTTAGAGATTTAAATTTTTAATGATTTCTTTTTGGCGGGATGAGAGATTAGTGGGGATAGTGACAAGGAGGCGGATATAAAGGTCGCCGACACCAAAACCATTAAGATCGCGAATACCCTTGCCGCGAAGGCGAACCAAGGTGTTGGGCTGAGTGCCGGGTTTGACGCGGATTTTGAGCGGCTGGGACAGGGTGGGGACTTCGATTTCGTCTCCAAGAATAGCCTGACTCAACTTAAGCTCAGCGTTAACATAAACATCGTTACCGTCGCGTTTGAAAACTTTGTCAGGGAGAACGTCGATGTAAAGGATAAAATCAGAAAATTTTATCCGCTGGCCATCGTTGATTCCGGCGGGAATTTTGACGGATTTGGTTTTGCCGTTAATCTTGATATTTTTTTGGCAACCATTAGCGGCTTCAAGAAAACTTATTTGGAGCTTATAGGTAGGAATGCGGCGGGAGCGGCCAGTGGGATTAAAGCCGGCGCCAAAAAATTGCTCAAATATGTCAAAAGGATTGCTGAAACCACCAAACTCAAAGTCGGTGCCACCACTAAAAGGGTTGGCTTCGCCAGAACTAGTCCAGGTAAAATTGAAAGGGCCATTTTGAGAGGTGTATGTTCGACCACCAAAACCACCGGCGTTGGGGTCAAAAGCGGCATGACCAAACTGATCATAGGCGGAGCGTTTTTGAGGGTTACTTAAAACCTCATAAGCCTCATTAATTTCTTTAAATTTTTCTTCGGCATCGGGAGATTTGTTACGATCGGGATGATACTGAAGAGCCATTTTACGATAGGCGCTTTTGATTTCAGCGGCAGAAGAACTCTTGGTGACGCCTAGTGTTTGGTAGAAGTCGGGTTTCATGAAGTTATTTTTACATGCAACTGCTTAGCCTTTGTTGATTAAATAAAATTTCGGTAAAACTTTTTTGATAATCTTCATAGCAAGAACACCCTCCCCTTGGTAATATTAGTTTCAAGTTTGGGTCATTAATTTCGGATTCTTTGACCTTGTCCAGGCATTTTTGGTACCGGATCGGTTGGATTAAAAATATGGCCAAACAATACAAAAAATACATAGACAGAAGAACAGAAATTATTTTAATAATTTTTTTGGACATTTTTCGTAGAGACGTAGTGAGGTGCTACGTCTCTACAGTTTATTAAAAATTAGTTGACTACCTCTCCCTCTTCGGCGTCTTTTTTAGACGAGTCGTCGGGTTTTGGTGTCTCCTTACCATCCGTTTGGGGTCCAGCTTGCTGTTGCTGTTGGTAAATGGCAGCGCCAACGGTTTGAAGAACTTGGCTTAATTCTTCAGATTTTTTATCGTAGTCATCACGAATGGCGTCGGTTTTAGCCAATAAGTCCTTGGCCGATTTAACAATTTCTTCAATTTTAGTTTTATCGTCGGCCTTAACCTTGTCACCGAGATCTTTAAGGGTCTTTTCGGCAGAAAAGATAGTGGCGTCGAGACGGTTTTTGGATTCCACCAAAAGACGTTTGTCTTCATCTTCGCGAGCGTGCATTTCCGCATCTTTCTTCATCCTTTCGATTTCTTCTTCAGAAAGATTGGTGGCGTTTTGGATGGTAATTCGCTGCTCTTTGTTGGTACCTTTGTCTTTGGCGGTAACACTTAAAATGCCATTACTGTCGATGTCAAAAGTCACTTCGATTTGAGGAACCCCGCGAGGAGAGGGAGGAATTCCGTCTAAAATAAAACGGCCGAGAGATTTATTGTCGGCAGCCATAGGCCGTTCGCCTTGAAGGACATTGATTTCCACCTGCGGTTGATTATCGGAATAGGTAGTAAATATTTCGGACTTTTTGGTAGGAATTGTGGTGTTCCTGTCAATTAAAGGAGTACGGACACCGCCGGCAGTTTCGATACCTAAGGTCAAGGGAGTAACGTCGAGCAAAACGATATCTTTGACTTCGCCTGAAAGGACAGCACCCTGAACAGCGGCTCCGATAGCGACAACTTCGTCGGGATTGACAGTATTATTAAGCTCTTTGCCAAAAAAATCTTTAACCACCTGCTGAACCTTGGGCATCCGGGTCATGCCGCCAACCATAAGGACTTCTGAAATATCAGACTTATTAACTTTGGCATCCTTAAGACATTTTTCGACAGGAGAGATAGTTTTCTGGATGAGATCATCGACCAGCTTCTCCAGCTCTGAGCGGGTTAATTTGGCAGTGAGATGGAGAGGTTGACCAGCTTTCTGAGTGATAAAAGGAAGGTTAATTTCGGTCTCAAAAGTAGTAGAAAGCTCGATTTTGGCTTTTTCGGCGGCTTCACGAACACGCTGCATGGCCTGGGGATCGGATTTAAGATCGACAGAATGTTCTTTTTTGAAGCCATCAAGGAGCCAATCAATAATCCGACGATCAAAATCGTCACCGCCCAGGAAAGTATCGCCGTTGGTAGCTTTAACCTCAAAAACGCCATCGCCCACCTCAAGGATGGAAATATCAAAAGTACCACCGCCTAAATCATAAACAGCAATAAGGCCACCCTTCTTTTTGTCTAGGCCATAAGCTAAGGCCGATGCGGTTGGTTCGTTGACAATCCGCTTAACATTTAATCCGGCAATTTCGCCAGCTTGTTTAGTAGCTTGACGCTGTGAATCATCAAAATAGGCCGGACAGGTGATAACCGCATCAGTGACTTTTTCGCCTAAGTATTTCTCGGCATCAGCTTTGGCTTTTTGAAGAATCATGGCAGAAATTTCTTGGGGGGTATAAGTCTTGCCCTGAACCTCAACAGCGGCCATATGATCCTTGCCGGCGATAATTTTGTAGGGAACTGCTTCTCGGGTTTTTTTGACCTCGGGATCTTCAAAACGACGACCCATGAGACGTTTAATGCTATAGATAGTATTTTGAGGATTCAAAACCATTTGTCTTTTGGCTAAATCACCAACCAATTGTTTGGTGGGCTCAACTACTGAAGGAATAAGATTACGACCTTCAGAGGTTAAGACAACTTTGGGGTGGCCAGCTTCCATAATAGCGACCACTGAATTAGTGGTACCAAGATCGATTCCGATTATTTTGTTTGACATAGTATTTAAAAAAATTTTTAATTTTTAATTTGAAATTTTTAATTTTTTGGGGTTTCACGACCGACGACGACATGGGCGGGGCGAAGGCAATGGCCGTTGAGAGTATAACCCTTCTTTTTGACCGAAACGACGCAGTCTTGGTTACCCGGAGCGACATCGACGCAGTCCATGAGTTCGGGATTAAAAATTTTTCCTTGGGCAGAGATTTCTTCTAATCCCTCAGCTTTTAAAATATTTAGCAATTTATCAATAGTAAGCTGCAAACCAGGATCTTTGAGATGTTCTTGGGCCAAATAGAGATCGTCAAGAACTTCGATCATCTTACTAACAATGGCAGTACTGGTTAAAGTAGCATACAGCTGACGATTCGATTCAATCCGCTTTTCTAAATTAGCATAGTCAGCCAAGGCTCTTTTTAATTTTTCTTCGAGTTCGGCGAGTTTTTGGTTTTGTTTAGCATCAATCTTTGGTTTTTTCATAGTTCTTAGGTAGTAATAGTAGACAATAAGCCGGCAAAATAATCAACAAAGGGAATAATTCTCTGGTAGCGGGTTCGGGCAGGACCAACTACGCCGAGAATGCCCCGATGGGGCCCGGCAGTATAAGTCTGATAGACGAAACCACACGGCTCGAGGTGCTCCATGCCTAAATCTTCACCGATTAGAAGATGGATTAATTCATCTTTAAAGCTGATAGCCTGAACAGCGCTGGATTTATTGACTATGTCAAACCAGAAATTGGTGTTGTCTAGCAAAGAGAGGACGGTTTTGGTGACATCGATGTTAAAGAATTCTGGCTCTTCTAGCAGGTTGGAAGCACCATAGGCATAAAGCGAACCCTGGTCAGTAGTGGAAACAGCCATGGCGCGAGTATAGGTAGCTAATTCCTTGGTGGTTTCCTTGAGTAATTTTTCAAATTCATTACGGTAATCCCAAATTTTTTCCTTAGCACCGATTTCTTCGGTAATAGAGAGCGTCTTGGGGGTCATTAAATTACGGACATAGTATTTAAGACCCATAGAGGTGGGAACACGGCCGGCGGAAATGTGGCTCTTTTTGAGATAGCCAAGCTGGATTAAGGCGGCCATTTCGTTTCTGATGGTGGCCGAGGAAACTCCGAGATTATATTTTTTTTCGAGACTTTCGGAACCCACCGGTTCGGCGGTTTCAATAAATTCTTCGGTAATACACTTTAAAATCTTTATTTGTCTTTGGGTTAATTCTGGCATGTTAGCAATATAATAAGTCGAGTGCTAAGGGATGTCAAGTGGGAGATTACTAGAAAACCTTAAAATAGCGGAGCAAAACAAGGGCAAGAAAAAGAAAGGAAAGAAAAAGTCTTTTGGTGGAAACTAGGAGACAAAGGAGAAAGAGGAGAAAAAAAGATAGTTTGGTTAAAGAGGAAGAGGGAGGAACGGTGTGGACAAAAATAATTAAAAGGAGCCAAAAAACCAAGGAGAGATAAAGCCGGTTGCTCATGATTGAAGGGTTTGACGAGAAGAAATGCTAGGAGATGAGCCGTCGAGCTTGATTTTATCCATAATTCGTAAAAGTTTAGCGGTTCGGGTAGAGTTGACTTCGTGGTATTGCCGAGAGAGAGATTCGATGCGATCACCAACTTTAAGAAATTCGGCATTATATTTTTCGAATTCAAGCTCGAAAGCTTTGATATAAGAGATGATGTTTTGGACATTTTCTTGATAGCGAAAATTTTGATAGGCTTGGTAAACCATGCGTAAAATGGCGGTAAAACTGAAAGGTCCGGCCATGATTACTCTTTGGCGCATGGCTTCTTCCCAAACGGCCGGGAGTTTGTCATAGATAAAACTAAAAATCATTTCGTTGGGGATAAACAAAATGACAAAATCGACGGTCTGGTTTTCGGGATCGATATAGGAACGAGAGGTCACTTGACGAATTTTGTCCCGGACGTCACGCTCAAAAGCTTTAAGAAATTCAGCCTTTTGGTCGGCGTTTTCAGTCTCGGAAAGCTTTTGGAGATTGGCGTAAGGAAATTTAACGTCAACATTGATTTTAATACCGTCTGGAAGAAAGATAGTAAAATCAGGACGAGTCTCGGCAGAGCCTTGCTCTTGATTAAATTGATACTGAACCCCACGAACAAAACCGGACATTTTGAGTAGGTCTTCGGCAACCTTTTCGCCGAATGAACCGCGTAACTGATTATTAGACAAAACCCGTTTGAGGCCTTCGGCGGTGACAGAAAGTTGTTCGGTTATCCGGCGGTTATTCTCCAAGGCTTCACGAAGTTGATTAAAACTGCCAACGCGGTTTTTTTCAACGTCTTCGAGTTTTAATTGATTCCGATTGAGTTCGTCTAAGACTCTTTTGACCAGATCTTCGATGGCGGATTTTTTATTGGCCAGATCAGTACCGATCTTTTCGTTGGCAAGATTGATCAGATTAGCGTTGGCTTGGTTAAGAATTGCCGGAAATTGCTGATTGAATTTATTAAAAAAATCTTGAGAAAGCTGGTCGGGGTTAGGGCTGTTTCTTAGTTTGAGAATAAGAAAAACGAGGAGAATAGCGATAACAACCAAAAGAAGATAAACGTAAAGCATAAGTTTATTTTAACTGAAAATATTTGGGGGCGAGACGGTGAAGATCGTCGGGATCCTTGCAGGCGGGAGAGGGGGCAAATTCAAAATTTTTGATTTTTTGAAAGGTGGCTTTGATCAAGGCGGTAAGACTCTCGACGTCCTCTGGTTTGATGTGATAAATAAAACGTTTGTATTGGCCAGAACGAAGAGGCTCAACAAAATCGATAATGCCGTTTTCGACTCTATAAGGAAAACCGCTGGTATTTTCGGCAAGAATTTTATAAAAAACTAACTGGCGGAAGTAGTCGCCCTCGGGAGACAATTCTTGGTACTTATGGTCGGGACGGCCAGTTTTGAAATCAACAACATTAACCCTTTGGGAATCGAGAAGATCAATTTTATCTATCTTTCCGGTAATCGGAATGTCACCAAGATGAACTCGAGAGAAGCGGAAATTGTGTTCGGTAAGGCAGTGGCCATTAAATTCCGGCTGATAATGCTGATAATAATCCCGAAGGATCTTTTGGCCTTTGTGGAGAGTTTCGGTAAATTCATTTTGAGGAAGATGCTGCCGCTTGAGGTTGGATTCAAAAACTTCAAGAAATTGGGGTAGAGAAATCAGACGATTGTCTCTGCGATAAATTTCGAAAAGGTAGGCTAAGGCCCCATGGACGGCGGTACCAAAGACCAGGCTTTTAGTTTTAGCAGAAGGGAGACGGAGGATGGTTTTGAAGAAAAAGCAGAGAGGACAATTGAGGTAGGAATTAAGGTGGGTAACATTAAAGATATAACGAGTGTTAAGATAGTTTTGGAGATAGGAAAAGAGGTCGGGGATGGACAGAGGCTTAAGGACGGGGGTATATTGAGAAATAAGATGGTCTGTTTCAGAGCTAGGAGTAGTGACGGTTTTTTGGATAAGACAAGAATCAATTTCATTAAGAAAAATAGTCGGCAGCTGCTCTTTGGCGGCATCATTAAACCGGGAGTAACTTAGATAGATCTGTTTTTTGGCGCGAGTTAAGGCAACATAAAAAAGGCGGCGGTCTTCCTCCATGTCGGGATCGCCAGCAAGTTGGGAGACGTCATACTTAACAATCCCGAGGGGTAACTTAATAAAGGACCGGGAGGAAGCCTGGTCCCATTTGCCGCTGATGAGCCGGACCAAAAAAACGTGTTCAAACTCTAATCCCTTAGCCTTATGAACAGTCATCAAACGAATACTTTGTTCTTGGTCGGAAAGAAGAGGGGGTGAATTGAGACTAAGCTGATTATCGAGCAGAACCGCTAAATCCTGGCCAAAACGGCTTAAATCATAGGTAATTTCGTTTTCCAGACGAGACTTAATAAAGTCATAGAAAACATTTAGCTGTTTGAGGATATCGATGCGGCGATGGTCTAGGAGGTAATTGAGAAATTTAAAACGACGAATAATGATACTGAATTGGCGGTCAAGCGGCAGGTTATTAATATCCTTTTGGGATTTGGCAACCCGACGAGAAAAATTAAGCAATTTAATAACGGATCGAGGTGAAAGATGAAGGTTTTCAAGCGATTGGCGGGAATTGATAAGTTGAGACAAAGGAAGATGGGAGCGATAAAGACGATAGAGATCGAAGGCGGGAAGTCTTAAAAATTTAAACGAGAGGATTTTGCCCAAAAGAACGTCGTTGTCGGGATTAATTAAATAATTGATGAGGGTAATTAACTGGCGAATTTCGGTGGTTTGCAAGATATCAATGCTATCGGAGAGAAGATATTTAATATTTTGCTGGTTAAGGGCAGAGGTAAAATCAGAGATATCGGAATTGTGACGATAAAGAATGGCGATTTGGCTAGGATTAACACCTGAATTGATAAGGGTTTTGATTTTTTGGGCGACAGAATAAACTTCTTCTTGGTTTGAGAGACAAACGGAAAGGTTAATCGGATCCGGATCGAAAGTTTGGACGGAAATCAAGGATTTGTCTAACTGATCAATGTATTGAGTGACACGATTAAAATTATGACTAATAACGCTTTCCGAGGCGGCCAGAATTAGGCGATGACTGCGATAGTTATTTTTGAGAACGACAACCTTGAGCCGGCGACGATATTTTTGATAGAAAGAATAAATATTTTCAATGGAAGCTCCCTGAAAACGATAAATTGACTGATCGTCGTCGCCGACAACAAAAAGATTGGGGGATGGGTTGGATTGAGTTAAGAGCTGAAGAATTTCGAATTGGGAAGAATTGGTGTCTTGAAATTCGTCAACAAGAAGGTATTGATAGGATTCCTGATACTCGGAAAGAAGGTCGGGGCGGGAACGGAAAGCATTAATAACCCAAAGAATCATGTCTTCATAGTCGAAAAGATTATCTTGGCGGAGGGCAGATTCATAGCCGCGATAAATGGTGAGCAAGTCGGTTTGTTTGGCCAGATCGGTTTGGGTATGAAGAATAAAATCTCGGACTTGTTGTTTGAGCAAGGAAGGGCCGGCCGGGTTCTGTTGATAGAGATCAAGAAAAAATTTGAGTCGGGTTTGGTATAGAGGGTGGAGCTTGGGATTGGTGACCAATTTAGCAATAATTTCGATGATTTGCCCAGCAGACTTAGCAGTGGCCCGAATAGCCGACAGTTCGGAATAGGCTTTGGCCGACTGATGGAGAAAATCTTGGGCGTAGTTGATAAGCTGGGCCAGATGATCGGGGCTGATGTTTTCTTTCTTTAAATCGGAGAGACTGCGAATAATGTCTTTTTGAAAGAAGTAAGGCGAGGCAAAACTTTTTAAAGGACTGTTTTCGGGAAGCAAGTCAATTAAACGACGAATAATTTGGATTCTTTTGACGTCGTCAATGGGAACAGCCTGTTTCTGGGAAAATAAAAAATATTCGGGGTGATCCTGAATAATAGAATTACAAAAGGCGTGAAAGGTACAAATCCGGACAGAATAGGCAGTAGGGCCAATAAGGGATATAAGCCGCTGTCTCATGTTGATAGCGGCGTTTTCGGTAAAGGTAAGACATAAGATATTATTGGGAGCGATTTGAGTCTCGGTTAAAATTTTGCCAATGCGTAAAGCGATAGTTTGGGTTTTGCCGGTACCAGCACCGGCAATGACCATAACCGGACCTTCGATAGTGTCGACGGCCTGGCGTTGTTCGGGGTTGAGTTTCTGGTATTCGGAGTCAAAACTAGAGCTATTAGTCACTCCCCTATTTTATCTTAATTATTCACAAGCTTCTTCCCAGCTGCGGAGACATTTGGATTTGGCGGCACACCAAGTGTAACCGGCCGAGCCGATACAGCCGTGTTCGTCGCGGTCGTTGCCAACTATCTCCTCCTGAACGTTGGCCGGCGGAGAATTGGGGCGGTTAAGTAAAACAACGGAAAGATTGAGAAGAGAAGCGAAAGAGACCCAAGCAAGATAGGGATAAAAAAGAGAGGCGGCCAAGCGGGAGATTGGCAGGGTTTGGCGGATATAGAAAAAAATAAAATACCAAAGGATAAGGATTTCGAGAAAAGCCAAAAGTGGTTGGCGAAGGCCAAAGAAAATAAAGGACCAGAGGAAATTAAGAAAGAGCTGAATAAAAAAAATGATTTTTAGTTTTTTGGGCCGGGACCAGATTAAATAAAGGGAAATACCCATAAAAATATAAAGTAGGGTCCAAACGGGACCGAAAAGCCAGTTGGGGGGACTGAAAAAAGGTTTGTTGAGAGCAGCATACCAGACAGGGATGCTGGGAGCGGTGACAAGTGAGCCGGCAAAACCGACAAACAGACAAAGGACGACAGAAGAAATTAGTTGAAGATACTTTTTCATTAATTGATTGTAATGTATAAATAGTTGTGGCCAAAGTAGTTACTGGTAAAGTACTAAGAAAAATAGTGGGTGTAGGAGGTGTGGTTGATACAAAGCACGAGGGACCAACAAAAAGACCAACGGAAAGTAAGGCTTTGAGTCACCTTGATGATTGGTCACCAAAGACAAACAAAACTCCAGATGATCTAAGGAAGGAAAAAGAGGCACGAGAGAAAGCAGAAAGAGAGGCTGAAGCGCAAAGAGCGCGGGAGAGAGCTGAAAAAGGTGGTTGGTAGAGGAAAATTTTTGGGGAGATTGTTGGTGATAATATATGATATGGACGGAGAAATTGGAGAATTGATAAAAAGGTCAACGTTAAAGCGGAAGAGAAAAGAAATCACCCTGCAGAAAGCAATTGAAATGGGTGAATACGAGATTGCTTATCTGTCAACTTTCCCGGAATGGCAAAAGGTGACCACAATTATGCAGTGGCAGATGATAATTCAGGCAATTAAAAATAGGCGAAGATTTTTGGAACTAAACTGGGCAGAAACATTTAATTTATTGGATTTCAGCAAGAAACCAGAGTTGGCTGACGCCTTAAAAAATATTGAAAGACAATTAGAGAAATGCCGTAAAGACGAGGAAAGACTGCGGGTAGAATGGGCGGCTAAGATGTAAGAAGCTTTTCTAAAACTTCTTTGGCCAGTTGGGGATTGGCGGAGCCGGAGGAGAGTTTCATGACTTGACCGATAAAGAAACCAAGAGATGCTGGATTTTTGCGATAGTCCTCGACGGCTTTGGGATTAGCGGCGATAACCTGCTTGGCAAAATTTTCGATAGCGGAAATGTCGGATACTTGAAATAAATTTTGTTTTTGAGCAAGTTCTAACGGGTCAAGACCGTCGGTATAGGAGGCAAGAATTAGTTGTTTGATAGAGTTAGAGGATAGTTGGCGTTTTTTGTCGAAGAGTTTTTGAAAATGAGCAGGGTTAATCTTGTGAGGATCAATTTTAGTTTGGGTGTTGTTAAGATGAGTGCGAAGGACGCCGTTGAATAAGTTGGTGACAAATTTGACGAATTCAGCAGAAGGATTTGGACCGACGGCGGTTTCGAAAGCGGCGGAAAAGGTTGAATCTTCGGCTAATAATTTGGCGTCATAACCAGAAAGACCGTATGATTGATATTTGGCGATTTTTTGGGCGGGGAGTTCGGGAAGAGAATCGCGGATTTTGGCGATATATTCTTGGCTAAATTCAAAAGGAGGAATATCGGGCTCGGGGAAATAACGATAGTCGGCACTCCCCTCCTTTTCTCTTTGCAAAAAAGTCTCGCCTTTGTCGGCATCCCAACCGCGGGTGGTTTTGAATCTACCGAATTCAGGACTTTGGGACTGGCGCTCGATTTCATAATTAATGGCGTTTAAAACGCCGGTTAAAGAGGCGACATTTTTGATTTCGACCAAAGAAGTCCGCCGACCGTCAATGTCTAGGTTAATAGTCGGTTCACAACGCATACTTCCCTTTTCGATGTCAGCATCAGAAACACCCAAATAGCGGATAGTTTGCTGGATAAGATTTAAATAGTCCTTGGCTTCTTCCCCACTTCGCAGGTCGGGCTCGGAAACGATTTCGACTAATGGAACTCCGGAACGGTTGTAATCAACTAGGGTTAAGTCTTCACCGTGAAGATTAAGATGGATGGATTTGGCGGCGTCTTCTTCCAGATGGGCGCGGTTGATGCGGATAATGCGGCCGTTTAGATCAATTTGACCGTTAACACAAAATGGTTCTCCGTACTGGCTGATTTGATAACCCTTGGGAAGATCGGGATAAAAATAATTTTTACGTTCAAAAAAGGAATGAGGTTTGATGGTGCAATTAAGAGCCAAACCGATTTTGAGACAGTAATCAATGGCGGTTTGGTTGGGGACAGGCAGGGCGCCGGGAAGACCGAGACAAACGGGGCAGGTGTGAATATTGGGCTCAATATGAAAATGCTCGTTACTACAGCCGCAAAACATTTTGGATTTAGTTTTTAGTTCGACATGGACTTCAATTCCTATAATTGGGATGATTTTCATGGTCAGAGAATTTTTTTAATTTTCAATTTCTAATTTTCAAATAATTTTTTAAATTTATTAATTTTCAAATTTTTGGAAATCGTAGGTGGTGGTCGGTTAATTGTTGATATTGATGGGCGAGGGAAAAGAGCTTGGATTCTTCAAAAAAAATACTAATTAATTGAAAGCCAACGGGAAGGTTTTGGGGGGTGAAACCGGCGGGAAGAGCAATGGCGGGCAGGCCGGCGACGTTGACACAAACGGTATAAACATCGGCAAGGTACATTTGGAGCAGATCATTGGCCTTTTGGCCGATAGGCCAAGCGGGAGTGGGCGAAACCGGAGTCAAAATAACATCGACATTTTTAAGGGCATCGGTAAATTCGTTTTTAATCAGGGTGCGGACCTTGGAGGCTTTAAGATAGTAAGCATCAAAATAGCCGGCAGAAAGAGCGTAGGTACCGATTAAAATGCGGCGCTTAAGCTCGGGCTCCATAAACTGGCCGCGGGTTTCTAGGTAATATGAAAACAAATCGGCGGAATCACGATTAGATTGTCCGAATCTTAGGCCGTCATAACGAGCCATGTTGGCAGAAATTTCGCAGGGAACCAGAACATAATAGACGGCGATGCCAAGATCAGTGCTAGGAAGGGAAATATCGATAATTTTAGCGCCCTGTTGTTTGAAGGTCTCGGCGGCCTGAAGAACGATTTTTTTGACTTCGGGGTCAATTGAACCGGTAAAATATTCTTTAGGTAAACCGATTTTGAGGCCTTTGAGAGAAGTTTGATTAAGCTGATTAGAATAATCAGCCACAGGTTCGGGAGAGGAGGTGGCATCGAACTCATCAAGGCCAGCGGTAATTTGAGTAATTAAGGCCAGATCTTCGGCGGTGCGGGCGAAGGCGCCGGGGCAATCGAAGGAAGAGGCCATGGCGGTAATACCATAGCGGGAATTGCGGCCATAAGTAGGCTTAATGCCGGAAACACCGCAAAGAGAGGCGGGCTGGCGGATAGAACCGCCGGTATCGGTACCCAAGGCAAACGTACAAAGATCAGCCGACAGGGCGGCGGCCGAGCCACCGGAAGAACCGCCGGGGACTAGATTTAAATTCCAAGGATTTTTGGTGGTAAAAAAGCCGGAATTTTCGGTAGAAGCACCAAAGGCAAAAGGATCGGTATTGGTTTTGCCGATAATTATAGCATCTTCGTTAATTAATCTTTGATAAACGGTAGAAGAATATGGGGGAATGTAACCCTTAAGAACTTGAGAGGCGGCAGTAGTCTGGATGCCTTTGGTCAAAAAGATATCTTTAACGGCCATAACAGTACCGGCCAGGCGGCCAACAGGTTGGCCGGAAGCGAGTTTGGCATCGAGAGATTTAGCGGCGGCCAGAGCTTCGGAAGAACAGACGGTAATAAAAGCTTTAATTTGAGGATCGAGTTTTTCGATCCGATCTAAATAATATTTGACAATATTGACGGCAGAAATTTCTTTATCTAAAAAAGCCTGGTGGAGTTGAGAAATGGTTAAATAAGACAAATTCATTTATCGATGGTTTTAGGGACAACAAAATAAGTGTCGTGGGTTTTTGAGGCGGAAGATAGGGCAGATTTTTGATCGAGAGAGGTTTTAACTTCATCGGAGCGAAAAACATTTGTAAGATTGGTGATTTGAAAACTAGGGCTTACTTTTGAAGTGTCAACCTGGTTAAGCTTGTCAAGGTATTCCAAAACTGATTCTAATTGCGGTAAAAATACGGTTTTTTCTTCCTCGGTTAGCTTGATCCGGGCGAGTTTGGCGACGTGGTCGAGTTCTTCTGGGCTGATTTTGGCTTGGGAGGACATGAGAGTATTTTAAAGCAAAAAAGACAATTTCGGGGTGGAAGGAAGTAGAAATGTAATATTTGAAGAAAATAAATTATAATACTGGTATTCTTAGAAGTTAAAAAATATTTTTATGTCAGAAAAGAAAGGACCAAGATTGGTAGGTATCGTTGAAAAATTAGGGATTATAGGTAAAAAACCTACCAAGAGTACTTTGAATGCATTGACTTCCGCAGGAAGAGTAAAAGACCCAAGATCAGTCGAGGCAATTAGACAACAGTTGGAGAAAGAGCAAGATGAAAGAGAAAAATAACGGGTTGATACTTTTCACCTTATTGCTCTACTGCTAGTTTTTAAAAATAAACCCCTCTTTAATTCTCCCCTTGGCAGGGGAGAGAAAACATTAAAATGATAGTTTAGCTTTGAGACGCAAGAGTTTCCAGCGGCATTTGTCAACCAGATTATAGAGTTTATAGAGATTGGGATTGAGAACCAGATCATAAGTGCCTTGGTATTGAACCAGTTGACCACCAAACCCTTGTTTGAAGCGGTGAAAACCAAAACCATTATCCCCTTCTTTCGCATCCGGCCCAAGGCTGCCCCACATATCAAAAGTTTTTAAATTTAAAGATTTACCGAATTTAATGGCTTCCCACATTAACAAAGTAGGAGCCATGACTTCACGATAAGAATCGATTGAAGCGCCATAAGGATAAAAAAGTTTGTCTTTTAAGACAAAAAGCATATAAGCGGCGAGGGGCTGGTTTTGGAAGGAAGCAATTAAAATGTGGGGAATGGAAGTATTTTTGAGAATTTTCCAAAGATCGCGATGATATTGAGGGGTATGCAGATAAAAACCTTGGCGTTTGGTAGTCTCGAATAATAATTGGAGATAAATTTCAAAACCGGTATCGTTGGTTTTTTCTTCGACTTTGACGTTGTGGCGGTTGGCAATCTTGATGTTGTAACGGGTTTTGGGGTGCATGGATTCCAAAAGTTCATCTTCGGACTTAGCAAGATCAACCAGATAAGTATAGGGGTAGAAAGCAACCTTGGGGGAAATTTCTAAATGGTCGAATTGCGGCAACTCGCTTAAGCGTTCGGGGGTGTGTAGGTCGCCAAACCTTTGATAATAGACATCGGGTTCGAGTTTGACAAAAATAGCGTTTTCGTCGCGACCAATTTTGGCAATATTGATAAGCATTTCCTGATCGATTGGGGGGCCGCGCAAAAGAGTGCCAACAGAATAGTTGGTTTTGGGAATCTGGTGAAAACTGACGGAATATGAAGAAATGAGCCGATTATTATTAAAAACGCCGAGGCGATAAACTTTATGACCCTGGGAAATCTGAAATTCACCCCAGTCCCAAGTTTGAACTGGGTGAATAACTTTAGCGTCGTAAAGTTTTTTTTCTTCGTCGTAGAGAAGACGGGTAATCATGGACTAGTATATATCAGGATCGTAGATGAAATCGGAAGGGACAGAGGGTTGAGGCCGGCGGTAATCACGGATGACTTCAGAAGAGTCAAACTCGATAAGGTTTTGGGGGATATCACTCAAAAATCTGCTGGGCTCGTTGAGACTGCTTTTGCCAAAATAAAGACGCTGGGTGGCATAAGTCAAATAAAGAATATCTTTGGCCCGAGTAATGCCGACATAACAGAGGCGGCGTTCTTCTTCGGTCTGGGAAGGATCGAGAAGACAGCGAGAGTGAGGCAAAATCCCCTCTTCCATGCCAACCAAAAAAACAATATCAAACTCAAGACCCTTGGAACTATGCAAAGTCATTAGGCGGACACCTTCTTGGCTATCCCTGCGCTTGTTTTTTTCCTGTTCGCTATATTCCTGCTGGACGAGGGCAATATTTTCCAAAAAATCATCAAGACGGGGATAGGAAGAGGCAACAGATTTGAGTTCTTTGATGTTTTCGATTCTCCGCTGGTCCTCTTCGTCCTTCGGATTGAATTTTTCCAAGTAGCCGGAGTTTCTAACCAAGGATTCGAGTATCTCGAGGGAGCTAAGCTGATCAACTTTGAGACTTTTGAGATGTTGGTTAAAGCGAGAGAGGCGATTTTTGCCAAGCGTTTTTTGGATACGATCGTAAGAAATTTGATCGGCGGGATCTTGGGCAAAACGCAACATGGAAAGGATATCTTTAACTTCAGCGCGGTCATAGAAACGAAGGCCACCGATTAAGACATAGGGCAAAGAGAGCTTAAGAAGGGCTTCTTCGAGAACTCGGGATTGGGCGTTCATGCGGTAGAGAATAGCGATATTTTTTAGAGGCAAACGGAGTTTTCTAGAGACAGACTCAATTTTGGCGGCGACATAATCAGCTTCGGCCAGCTCGGATTCAGCGGGATAGACGATGATCTTTTGATTGGATTTTTTGTGGGTGAAAAGTTTTAAAACAGGATGGGTGGTATTTTTGATAATAACGGCGTTGGCGGCATCAAGGATAATCTGGGTGGAGCGATAGTTTTGCTCTAAATTGATAATTTTGGCGTCTTTAAAGTCAGAGGTAAAGCTGTTGAGGTTGCGATAGTCAGCGCCGCGCCAGCCGTAAATGGCCTGGGAGGCATCGCCAACGGCAGTAATTTGGCGATTTTTTTGAGCCAAAAGTTTGGTCAAAAAATATTGGATTTGATTGGTGTCCTGATATTCGTCGACTAAGATATATTTGTAAATATCCTGATATTTTTCTAGGATGCGGGGATGTTCAAGAAAAAGGTCAACAGTTTTAAAGAGAAGGTCGTTGAAATCAAGGGCATGAAATTTGGCGAGTTTTTGTTGGTACTTTTTATAGACCTTGGAGGCATAGGATTGCCAGAAGTTAGAGTTTGAGGAAACTTCGTCGGGGTTTTGATAAGAGTTTTTGGCGGCTTCAATAAAGTAAAGCATGGCGGCGGGTTTAAATTCTTTGGGAGAAAGATCCATCTCGTTTAAAATGACTTTGATTAAGTCTTCCTGATCAGCAGTGTCATATATTACAAAATTGTTGGGAATATTAATGGCTTGACCATCGCAGCGAAGAATCCGGCAACAGAAAGAGTGAAAAGTGCCAGCAAATAAGTTTATAGATGACGGAGCGTGGATGGTAGATAACAGGGATAACAGGCGTTGTTTCATTTCCCCGGCGGCTTTATTGGTAAAGGTGAGGAGCAAAATTTCTGACGGTTTGGCTAATTTTTGGTCAACAAAATAGGCGGCCCGATGGGTAAGGACCCGAGTTTTACCGGAACCGGCACCGGCAAGAAGAAGGAGCGGCGAGCCGGTGTAGGTAACTGCTTCCTGCTGTTGGGGATTGAGACCCGATAAAATATCTGACACGTGATTAATAATAAGGGATTACTTGGTCAGTTTATAGATCTTGGTTTGGCCGGATTGGAAAATAATGGAGCCAAGCTCGGCAAAGGTGGATTCGTTTAATTTGGGATATTTTTCTCTTTCTTTGTCGCCGACAAAAACATAGTCAACGTTATATTTTTGAAGCAAGGCTTTGGCCTCGGCAAGGTCGGCTGACTCAAAAATTTTCTGGACGTCAGCTTGGCGGGCGGCAGGCTGATCATAGCCACCGCGCCAGAGCCATTCGTGAACAATCCAGCCTTCAACGGTGGGCAAACCAGTAATAGCAGAGACCTGGTTAAAAGTGGTGTAACTGTCGCCGACGGCTTCAAGCATAATCGGCTGACCGGAGATATTCTGCTCGATCCATTCAATAGCGGCAAGGTTGTCGGGGTAGGAATTTTTTAGAAAATTTAACCCCCAAAGACCTTTATATTCTTTTAATCCGTAATAAGATTTGATGGCAAAAAAGGGATAGATTAAGTGGCAAACAAAAACGAGGAAAAAGATAAGTTTGTAGAATCGAAATTGACGGAGACGGAACAAGGCATAGCCAGAAACAATCGAATACATCATAAAGGCCTGGTAGACCAATTTGAACATGGTATTGGAGCGGCGGTGTTCAAAAATATAAATATCTTTGATATAGATAAGTTCGGGAATGATGATAAGAATGGTGGCGGTAAGTATGAGAGAAAGGGCAAAAATGTCGACAGGAGGATAGTTTTTAATTTTAGATTTAAAAGTTTTGACGAGAAAGAAAACGAGAGGAAAGGATATTAGCCAAAAACCACCATATAAGATAAATAACTGATAAAAGGGCGAATGGGCATCAGAGATTTTGATACCCTCCATCATGGGCGTAAAGTTGAGAGAATAGGGCAAAGTAAAAAGATACCAGAAAAATATGGTCAGCAGACCAAGGGCGGCGGTTTGGTAAAGGGCAGAAAAGAATTTTTGAGTTTGGAGATGTTTAAGGGTAAAGAGAACGGCAAAGAGCAAACCATAGACGGCAAAATCCCAAGCGTTAGTCATATAGGCGACGGAAAGGGTTAAGCCGAGAGGGACAGAAAAATACCATGGGATAAAAGTGGGATAATTAAGAGTTATGGCAAACAAAAAGGCCATAAGAAAAATCACCGTCGCGATGTTGTTCATGTGGCCGTGAAGGTCGGCAACGACAAAACTATAAATGGGAAATTCGTGGATGGTTTTGTCTTTAGTCTCCGGATCATGACCAATGAAGCGGGTGGCGTCGGGATACCAATAGGCCTGTTTAGCCCGATTGATGGCGTCAGCGGTGAGGGTAAGCTGGCCTTCGTTTTGGATGTTAATTTTGGCGATTTTGTAAACAGTGTGCAGATTGCCGCCGAAAGTAAGAAGCAGGGCCGAGATCAAGCCGGAGATAATAACGGAACGAGGCTGATATTTTTTAAGAAAACTAAAGGCAAGATTTGACGCTAAAGAAAAACCAGAAACGAAAGTAAGGGCACAAATAGCGGCAATAGAGAGATTATAGGTAATGGCAGAAGAGATACCGGAAATTTTGGTGAGAAGAGCAAAAATTAAATGGCCAAAATAGTAATAGTTAACAGGTAAACCAGAGAACCACATATCGGCAGGGGGAAGATATTTGGCGCGAAGGGCAGAGTTAACAAATCCCCAGTCCATAAACTTTTCCAAGCCCTCAATGTCAGGAGCGTAAGCGCGAATAAATGACCAGAAGGCGAGGACGAGGAAAAATAAAGATTCTTCTAAAACAAAAATGTGGGCGTGTTTTTTAAAAATTGAAGACAGTTCGTCCTGGCGGGGCTTTTGGCGAAAATACCATAAATTGATTAAGCCAAAAACCAGAATGAGGAGGAAGATGCTCTGGTTAGTAAAAGGCAAAAATTTGAAAACGCTTAAGATAAAAAGGAGATAGGTGATGATAACGAGGGAAACGATTTTAGAAAAAATATAACCTTTATCCCAAAATTTTCTGAACAAGGAAAAAATTAACGGCTGAGAAAAGGTACCAAGAAGAAAAATTATCAGCCACCAAAAAACAATGAACTTAAGATCAGCAAACATAGTTAGCGGATAAAGAAAATGGTATTAAAGACCTTTTGGGTGAAGTTTACCAAAGAAGGAGAAAATTGGAGCCCTTTAACAGAAAACCAAATGAGGGCGCCAAAGGCGGCACCGCCAAAAACGTCAGCAGGGTAGTGAAAACCAGTTAAGATACGAAAAAATAAAAGCGGGAGAGTAAAAAGGATGAAGAGATAAGGGGAGAAGACACCATATTGCAGAACAAAAAGAAAAAAGAAAGTGGCTTTAATGGTGTGGCCGGAAGGGAAACTACCAATTTGGTACCAAGAATGCATAAAGCCTTGAGGAAGCTTTTTAGCGTGGTGGTTTAACGGCCGACGCCAGAGACATTTAATTTTTAAATACTTTTCGATAATTTCACTAATAAGAGTGGCGATAAATATCTGCCAAAAGGTATTCGGAAAAGATTTGACAAGCAAAAAGGAGACATAAAAAAAGAAGATCCAGATAATGTAATTAGAGACGAGGAGCAAACGACAACCGGCGGGAGTGGAGATGAAACGGCAGAAAAAATTTTGTTTGGGCTGCCAAAAAAGTAGAGGATATTTACTGGACTTGTCCAATATGGAAGGCGATTTCATGGTTGGGATAAGTTATAGAATGCAGAATTCTGAATGATTGAGAAGATGATATTAATTTATCATAAGTCTCTTTGGAAACGGCAAAGAGCTGGCGTTTGTCGGAATCGAAAACAGCTGGGTCACAAATTTGGCATTTATTTTGGCAAATATTCTGGGGATCATAAAATTTAAGGAAAATTTCGGGGGCGTTAAATTTGCCTTCAAGGCAAAGCTGGTCGTATTCCTGGTGGTGCTCTAAAAAATAAGCCATAATAGGACGGGGGCCGTACTGCCAGCCCCAGAAGTCAGAAGAATAGAGGGGGTAGCTAAAAAGTTTAGGAATGTAAGCGAGAAATGAATAAACTATTATGAGAGGAAAAAATAATTTGGTAAGGCTAATTTTTTGGGCAAGATAATATAGACCAACGGCGGAGGCCATCTGGAGGGGAATGATGCCAAAAGACGAACGGGTTGCCTGGGGGTTAACAGAGGTGAAAACTGACCCTAACGGGTAAATTAAAATAAGAAAAAAAAGGAAAAGTTTTTGGCGGCGACAATCAGAAAAAAAAATGGAAACAAAGAAAAACAATAAAAGAGGTAACTGAAACCAAAATAACTCCCCTATTCCACGGACAGAGTGGCGAGTAATAAATTGACCCGGAAAATCGATATCGCCGGTTTGAAAAAGAAATTTTGTGGAAAAATGGTTTAAATAAACGGAAATGAGAGGGGTACTTGATTTTACTTGCTGCCAACGATTAAAGAAACTGCCATCGGATAAGTACGGATATATTAAAAAAATTATTAATAGAGTGGCGGATAAATTGGTTAAATAAAAGATTTTTGATTTTTTAAAAAAAGACCAGTGGAAAATAAAAAAACCAAGGAGAACGAGAGGTAAATAAATTCGAGTAGGATAATAACTGAAAAAATAAAAAAAGGAAAAAAAGACGGCTATAGGGTAAAACCTGATATTTTTGAGTGACTTATAAAGAAATAACAGTAGCAGGTTTAAAAAAAACGGAGAAGAAATTAGCTCGAAACCAATTCGAGAAAAATGGATATGCCAAGGGGAAATGGCTAGAAATACCAGAGAAAGAAAGGCGATTGGTTGGTTGAATAAATGTTTGGCTAAAAAATAAAAACTAATTAGGGAGAGAAGAGAATAGAAAACAGAGGTGAACCTGACGGAAAATTCGTTTAAGCCAAAAAACCAGATAAAAGGAATAGATGAATAAATCATAACGGGATTTTTATACTCACCAAAGGCACGAAAAAAGAGCGGATAGGGTTTACCCCATTCATCATGGCCAGTAGTAAGAAGAGAATAGGCATTATAACCAATTGAGGCTTCGTCACAAAAAAAACCGGCTGGGTTGTCCTTGAGATGGTAGAGTCGAAATAAAGTGGCGATAGTTAGGATGAAGAGGAGAGATAGGAGCGAAAAAGTTTTCCCCATGGAGAATTTAAATACTGTTGAAGCCGGGTTTTACCGACAAAGTTATACCAATAGACATCGTGATAAAGATTGGAAGCGGCATAAGACCAAGGAGTAATGAAACTACGTAAAAGCAATTTTTCGAACCACTCAGGCAATAGGCCATAAATAAATTTTTGGCCCCGAGAGGCAAAAGTATCACGTTTGAAACCGACGTGAAGATTAGGGAGTTTTTTGGTACCAACAATTTGGAGATGATGAAAGTTACCAAGGTGAAGTCTTTGGCCAAGGCGAAGATATTTGATTGAAGAAGGAGCAAAACCCAAGATTTTGGCGGCAGCGGCATCGAGGGCGACTTCGTCCTGACTAGCCAAAAGAAGATTGGCCTCTTTCCACTGCATGGCTCGAGGGCCAGGACCGTAACCAGCCACAGTGCCGTCCATGACGGCAATAATGTTGGGATGAAGTTCTTTTTGGATTTGGAGCAGGTCAATAATGGCTTGATGGATATAGCGGTGGCAATAATGACGATTGGTATTTAACATGCCAAAATAATTTTTGATAGAGCCGGTAGTGGTGGTGAAAACATGGGACTTGAGAGTACAAAGTGAAATTAGAGGTTTGCCAAAAATAATTTCGGGTAACAAAATACCATTAGGGAAAATTCGGTCAAGGATAAGCATTTTGGATTTTGGACGATAAGGGCAATATTTCTCATCGGTAAGATAATGGATTTTAACGGCATATTTTTGAGCAACTTTATCCCAGGCGTGATTTTTAGCGCCAATTTTGACTTTGGTGACAACGGTGCGGTTTTCGACGGGAAGAATATTTTTGGGACTAACACCAGAATCGAGAAGCCAACGGAGAACGGCTTCAAAATTCCAAGGGGGAGTGGAAACAGCAGGATAAAATTTAGTCCAAGAAAGATTTAATTTGACAATGGTTGGGGTGTTTTGGGGTTTAGGAAAATGGGAAAAAAGTTGGTGATAATCTTTGAGAACAGTGGCCGGAGAAGTGTTTTTAAAAAAGACAGTAGATTTCATAGGTGAATACTATCACTTATTTTTTTAAAGATAATGACTTTGGGGTGATCATAGACAGTAAAGGATTCGTCGGCAGATTGGTCGTCCAATATCAGGCCAAAGATTTGGGGATAAGAGGTAAATTCGGCGACTTTTTGGTAACCTAATTTTCCAGAAAATAGATCTTGATAATACTTGGCAGTTTTTAAATAACATTTACCGGGAGGGAGTTTGGGACAGTCGGTTAGTTTTTGTAGCGGAGTATAAAGACGATTGCTGGCAATCACAATAAAGTCCCCATTGTTAAGTTGTTGATTAATTTTTTCCCATTTTTGAGGATTATCGTCTGATTCGTAGAGGGCTAACTCGTCTAATATAAAACTAGAAGTATATCCGAGGGGTAAACCGTCATCCCAATGTTCGCGGAGAATAGTGCTGCCAAAAGGAACATTGTGTTGGATCCAGCTAGTCGCTTGAACCCGAGTGTTGGGGAAACGGTAGATAGAGAAGAAAGCGTAAAGCCAAAAGAATTGGAAAATAAGGATTGGGATGATAAAAATTTTTCGTTTAAGAGAAAACAAAAAACGGGAAATAAAGATGGCTAAAACTGGATAAAGGGGCAAGCAATAACGCATGAATTTAACAGCAAAACCGCCGGTGGTCAAAAAATAGGCAAAAAAGAAAACAAAAACGATTAACTGACTGCCTTCAGACTCCTCGTTGCCGGGAGAGGACAAGCCTTTTAAAAGTTTAAGGAGGGTAGCAATGGCGCCCAAAAAAGCAATGGTCCCCAAGAGCGGACCTAAACCCCAAAGAAAAATATTTTTTAAATGGTAGAGGTAGGGAGTGGTATTGACGTACTGGAGAGTATAAGGAAAGACAAAGGCGTTTCGGGTCATGGCTCTTTGTTCATTAATTTGTTGCCAAAAAGTAGGGAAATCTAAAAGGGCATAGGGTTCGAAAATGAGGAAGGTGAGAATAGTGAAGAAAAAAATTAGAACAGCGCTGGTAAAAATAGCGACTGGTTTTAGTTGACGACGGCGAGTTCCTTTGAGCAAGGAAAGAACAAAATCGATAATGAGGGTAGCTCCGATAGAACAAATGAGCAGAGTAGCACTGACCTTGGTAGCCAGGCTTAAGCCAAAGCCAATGCCAGCAAAGAGAGCGTGGCGAAGTTTCTGGGTTTGAAAAAACTTCACTAATTGATAGAGAGTAAAAAAAATAAAACAGTTTAAGATGGTATCAACGGCATAGAAGTGCGACAGTTGGATGGGGAAAAATGATATGGCATAGACAAAACCGGCCAAAAGTGAAGCGGGAGTAGATTTAAAAAGCAAATAGAAAAGGCGAACGACCAAAACGACAGTAAAGGAATCAAAAATGGCAGAGAGGGCTCGGCCATAAAGAGTGGCGCTATCATAATTAGCAGAAAAAAGGGAGGAAATAAAATGAAGCAAATAAATTGGAAATGATCCATAGGCAAAAAATTTGGGATTTAAATTTTGGAGACTAATTCTTTCTGAAACCATAACGATCATTCTTTCGTCGGGATGGAGATGGTTGTTATCGTCCCAGTTAAGATGCCAAAGTCTTAAGCTCAAAGAGAAAAGCAAGAGAAAAAAAATTAAAAATTTAACTTTCATGGTTAATAATAGTCTTGATTTCGGGAAGACTTAATTGACGAGTCTTTTTAAAAATGCGGATGGTGGGATGATCGAAAACTGTCCAAGTTTCTTCGGCATTTTCGGGATCTAAAAAGGGATCGGTAAAAACCGTAAATTTCTTGATCTGGGTGAAACCGAGATAACCGGCAAATAAGGATTGATAATAAGAAGTGCTAGTTGGGAATAAAGGACCGGTTTGGTTTTTGAACATCCGGCGGGAGGGAACAATAATATAGTCGTGGTCATAGATGGAGGAAATGAGACTTTGGCTGATTTCTTGATTAGTATCGAGGTTATAAAAATCAAGATTAGTAAGTTGATAGGGAAAAGAAGAAATAGGGATGTCAACGACATTGCCGGCTTCGGAGAGTATGGTGGAATTGGGCGGAATGTTGTTCTCAATCCATCGGGACGCCAAGAGACGAACGTCGGGGTAGAGATAAAGGTTTAAAAAACAGATTCCGGGCAAGATTGAGAAAAATATTAAAACTAACAAAAGGTAGGTGGATTTAATTTTGGAGAGAAAAAAAGTTGCCAGGAGGGGGAAAATAAAATATATGGGAGCAAGAAATCGGGTCCATTTGGTGTAAAGCTGACCGTTATAAAGAAAAAAAAGGAGCGAAGGGAAAAGAATTACCGACCAGCGGCGAAAGTTTGGTCGAAACAAAAAAAGTTGAATGAGGCCGAACAGACTGAAAACCGCAACAGGAAGACCAAGAGTATAAGGAAAAATTTTTTTAATCTGAAAAAGATAAGGTATTGAGGAAAGGAATTGGTTAGTATAAAAAACTTTGGTGGTACCAAGAGCAACCGAGGTTTCATAGTTCATAGAGGAGAGAAAATTGGGAAAGTTGATGAAGCTGTAAGGAGAAACGATAAGAAAGACAATAAGGGAGAGGTAAAGAAAAAGAAAATTGTAAATAATAAATTCGACGAATTCTATTTTTTGACGCAGGGAGAGGACCAAGGAGAAAAGGATGGGAGTCATAAGCAAAAGGGCGGTAATTTTGGAACCCAAACCCAGGCCGCTAACGACAGCGGCAGATATCAGAGGCCAAAGGCTGGGTTTGTCTACAAGAATAAGGGCAAAAAAGAGGTTGAAAAGAAAGACCAAAATGAGCAAGGATTCGGTGGTGCCGAAATGGGAAAACTGGATAAGAACTGGGCAGAAAATAGCCAAAAGGGTAGAAATAAAGACGGGCAATGGGCGACGAAAAAGCTTTTGGCTGATCAGAAAAACAAGAAAGATACTAAGACTACCAAAAACAGCGGAGTAAAATCTTAAAACATAGACAGCATTGGGAAAGTTGAGAGGGATAGAAAAAAGTTTCAGGGTAAAAAAACCAAGATAGAGAGGAAATTGACCATAGGCATAGAAGTCAGGATCGAGATTGTTTAAGGAAAGCCGGGAGACGGCCTGGGCCATATTGTTTTCGTCGGGATGAAAGAAGTGGTGATGCCCCCAATCAAGCTTGATAAAACGGGTAAGAATGGTAAGCAAGAGAAGGAAGATAAAAAGGGGAAAAAATTTAGAGAACATAAATGATCGTGATGATCATCAGCCCCCAAACAAGGACGGAAAGGATTAAGGGGATATCGGTAGTAATAACTCTTTCGGGACGTTCACCCTCTTGCATTTCGAAGATAATCTGGCCGTAGCGCATGATTCCAAAAATGACAGGAAGAAGAGTGAGCATATACCATTTCCGGCCTAAGGCGTTAGGGAGATTTTCTTCCAAAAAGTTATGAATGATACCTTCAAAATGGATGGGTTCTTCAAAGAAGGTGAACATGGCATAACCGATAATGGTACAAACACCAAACATGGTGGTGTAAAAGTTGAGCAAGCTTTTGCCATAACCTTCAAGGGCAGAACGAGATTTAACACCGCTGCTACTTAATTCGCTACGGCGTTTGCCACTAGCAATAAAAAGGGAGAGAAAGATAACAGTCAGCATGGTCCAGACGGGCAGATGATAACCGGTAGCAATTTCTCCAGCGTAGGCTCTAAAAATGAAGAACATGGCAATACCGATAATGTCAACAACGGCTTTCTTTTTTAAAATGAAGGAGTAGGAATATTGAAGAATAATAAAAACCAGGGAAAGGACAAAAAAGCTAAAATTGATAGAGGTGGCCAGGGAGAGACCAAAAACCAAAAGAAGAAAAGAAATTAAAACGGCGATATTTTCAGGAAGATCCCCACGAGCAATTGGTCGATTTTTTTTGTAGGGATGAAGACGGTCCTTGGCAACATCAACAAGATCGTTGATTAAATAAGAGGAGGAAGAGAGAAGACAAAAAACAATAAAAGCATTCAGGCTTTTGATGAATATGGGGAGATTGGTGAGTTGACCGCTTAAGATGGCGGCGGCAAAGAGACTAAAATTTTTGATCCACTGACTAGGACGAAGGGCTTCAAATAGAGCAGATAGCGTAAACCGATTTCTTTGGCTCATTCACTTAGAATAATACCAGAAAGCCGAGCAGAGTGACGATGGTGCCAATGATGGCTAAGCCCTTAGCCGGGAAATCAATACCGGCGCTGGGAAGAACAATGCGGGTGGGGGTGGGTTCAAGGGCTAATGGCTTGGGTGTATTAGTTGGCTTGGGGGTCGAGGTGGGCTGTGGGGTCGTAGTATTAGTAGGTGTAGCAGTGTTAGTGGGGGTAGGAGTATCGGTTGGAGTATTGGTCGGAGGATAAGTGCCAGTAGGGGTTTCGGTGGGTGTGGAGGTAAGGGTAGCGGTGGGGGT
>Ga0067045_1027605_pt1 | contig 82451 bp, 80 predicted proteins | sample TerdegcTABiofilm_FD_59184 | JGI IMG/M metagenome (GOLD analysis project Ga0067045, IMG submission 59184) | Combined Assembly of (Gp0054472, Gp0054536) Wastewater bioreactor microbial communities from Singapore -Terephthalate degrading... | reverse complement strand
TGGAGGCCACGTGCACCAGCGCGCCGCGCGTGCGCTGCAGTTGCGCCTTGAAGGCCCGCGCGCACAGCAGGTAGCCCGTCAGGTTCACCGACAGCACCGTGTTCCAGTCGGCCACGCTCACGCTCTCCAGCGTCCCAGCCTTCAACAGGCCGGCGTTGTTGATCAGGGCATCGCAAGGCCCCCAGGTGTCTTGAACTTTTTGGGCGACCTCCAGCATTTGCGCTTCATCACTGATGTCGCACACCCAGGCCTGTGCTTCGCCTCCCGCCGCCTGCACCTGCTCGGCCATGCGCCGGACTCCCGGGCCATCCCGATCGAGCAAAACCACACGGGCACCTACCGCCGAAAACCCCGCGGCCATGGCGGCACCGATGCCGCTGGCGGCACCCGTCACGACGCAGACACGCGCCGCCAACCCCAGCCAATCCTGTCCTTCACGCAAGGCTTGTCTCCTGTTCAACTGAGCCGGGATTGTTGGTTCCGGGGCCGGATCCGAACCCAACGTTTATGGCAAAGAACAGGACGTTTCGTGCATGGATGGCCCGTGAATCAGCGATTTCAGGGTTATCCCTAGCGGGGTTTGAGCGCCAATCAGACCGCTGTCCCCGGTGAGGGAAACGGGCCGTGCCCCGCCATCAGTCGACCCTGGCGCCGTCCACGGGCCCTGCCGACCCTGCCTGCTACGCAGGGTGCTATCGACGACGGTGTGGCTCGATTCGTGGTGCAGGACAGGCCCATCCGCCCGAAGATGTCTGGCGCGCCCGGCGGGATCTGTTGCCCCTGACCCCATCACACCCGGTCTTGTTGAAAACCCGCCGGCCTTGCCGCTTTCCCTGCAGCACGATGAGTGACCCTCGAGAGCGGCCAGGCCCTCAGCAGGGTGCGCCCTGCCCCGCTGTCATGCGTTCAGGGAAGCTGTTCGAGCGCGTGCATGTAGCGCTCACTGACCATCAGCGCGGCCCAGTCGAGGGAGCGCCCCTGAGGCACCAGAGCACGCCGACGCTCTTCGCTGGCCGGGTTCGGGACCCAGCGGCCTTCGATCTGAGCCCGCGCCAGTGCTTCGATAGCCTCGTCGATGGGCGCGCCCTCGTCCACCACCGACTGGTTGCACAGCAGCACCAGGTCGCCGCCCGCCCCCAGTGCGGCGAGCGCCGCCTCGGCAAACCCGACCTCGCGCCCTTCAATCACGCGGGCCGCCGCCATGCTCAGGTCGTCGCTGAAGATCGCCCCTGTGAAGCCGAGCCGGCCCCGCAAGATGTCCTGCAGCCAGCGCGCCGAGAACCCTGCCGGCCGCGCATCCACCTGCGGGTAGATCACGTGGGCCGGCATGACCGCGTCCAGGCTCGCCGACAGCCAACCGTAGGGCGCAGCGTCTTCGGCCAGGATGGCCCGCAGGCTGCGCCGGTCCACAGGCACCGCCAGGTGGGAGTCGGCACGCACGAAGCCGTGGCCGGGAAAGTGCTTGCCGCAGTTGCCCATGCCACTGTTTCGCAGGCCGTGCATGAGTGCCTGGGCCAGCATGGTCACCACGCGCGGGTCGCGGGCGAAGGCCCGGTCTCCGATGACCGCGCTTTCGCCGTAGTCCAGATCGAGCACGGGTGTGAAGCTGAGGTCGACGCCACACGCCCGCAGTTCCGCACCCAGCACGTAACCGGCCGCGGTCGCTGCGTTGGCGGCGCGCAAGGCCGGCCCGCCGTCAACCTCACCCGGGCGCGGGGTTTCGTGCCAGAGGCGGCCCAGGGCCGCCATGGGCGGCAGATGCGTGAACCCGTCGCCGCGAAACCGCTGCACACGGCCCCCCTCATGGTCCACGGCGATCAGCAGATCGCGCCGCACCGCCTTGATCTGCGCGCACAGCCGGGTGAGCTGCGCACGGTCTTTCCAGTTGCGCCCGAAAAGGATGACGCCCCCCACCAGCGGATGGGCCAGGCGCTGGCGGTCGGCGTGTGTCAGGCGGTGACCCGCCACATCGATGATCAGGGGCGCGTGATGGAGCATGGATGCGGGGCCGTCAGGCCTGGTGAGCAGAAGGTTCCAGGGTTTCGACCACCACGAAGCTGGCCGCGTAGTCGGTCTCGTCGGTCACCGTGACGTGTGCGCGCCAGCCGCGCGCGGCGAACCAGTTTTGCAGCTCGCCATGCAGCACGATCACGGGTTGCCCGCTGGGCAGGTTGGCGATCTCGCAATGCCGCCAGGTCATGGGCATGCGCATGCCCAGGCCGATGGCCTTGGAGAAGGCTTCCTTGGCCGAAAAGCGCGTGGCCAGGTAACGCAGGCCGCGCTGCGGCCACCGGGCACCTCGCCGCTGCCAGACGGCGAACTCGGCGTCGCTGAGCACCTTGTGCGCGAACCGCTCGCCCTGGCGCTCCATCGTGGCCTGGATCCGGCGCACGTCGCACACGTCGGTGCCGATGCCCACGATCATGGTCAGACCGCCCCGGGTTCGAATGCCTGCGCAATGCAGTCCTGGTAGCCGGCCACCGTGGCGGCATAGCCCAGCTCCAGCGCGTCGGCGATCAGTGCATGCCCGATGGAGACCTCGCTGACGCCCGGCACCGTGCGCAGAAACGCCGTGAGGTTGTCGCGGTTGAGGTCGTGACCGGCGTTCACACCGAGGCCGGCCGCCAGCGCCGCCTGCGCCGCGGCGGCGTAGCGGCCCAGCTGGGTCGTGGCGTCCGGCGTGCCCCAGGCGGCCGCGTAGGGTTCGGTGTACAGCTCCACCCGGTCGGCTCCCACGGCGCGGGCGGGCGCCATCTGCGCCGGCTCGGGGTCCATGAACAGGCTGACACGCACGCCCAGGGCGTGAGCCTCCGCCACCACCGGCGCCAAGCGCTGCGCATCGGCCGGGAATCCCCAGCCGTGATCGCTGGTGAACTGGCCTTCGCTGTCGGGCACGAAGGTCAGTTGGTGCAAGGGCAGCCCCAGCCCCTTGAGTTCACGGGCCAGGGGCATGAGGTTGTGAAAAGGGTTGCCTTCGATGTTGAGCTCGCGTTGCGGCCAGGCCTGCATCAGCTCGGCCAGTTCGAACACATCGTGCCGGCGGATGTGGCGCTCGTCGGGGCGCGGGTGGATGGTGATGCCTTGCGCACCGGCCTGCAGGCACAGCGTCGCCGCCCGGGTGACCGACGGAATGCCCAGATGCCGCGTGTTGCGCACCAGGGCCACTTTGTTGAGGTTGACGGACAGGGCTGTGCGAACGGAAACGGTCATGGCAGAGGTGAAGAAGCGTCGGGCCGAACCACCGGTCCGGCCGGATCGGACGGGCTGGGCACGCTGCTCGCGCGGCCCATGGCCTGCACATCGAGCATCAGTTGCCGCGTGCGGAACACCCGCACGCCACTATGGTAGTGCAGCAGGCTCCGCGTCTGCGTGCGCAGGGCGGTGTGCACGGGCATGCTGGCGCGCAACGTGGCCAGGAACGCGTCGCGCGCCGCCATCGCGGCATCCAGGGCCAACCACTGCGCACCCGTCAATCCCTGCCCGGCCTCTTCGTCGGCCAAGGGGCTCAGGCCGGCTTCCGGCCGCAAGGTGTAGGCCTGGTCCGGGTCGAGCACCGCCAGGCTGCTGCCCTCGCGCCCCAGATCCGGCAGCAGCCCGACCGAGCGCAACAGCAGCAGTTCGAACGCCCGCAGCACCAGTTGCGTGGCATCGCTGCGCTCGGCCAGCAGTTCGACCGCGAGCGCGTAGTGGTCGAACAGGGCCGGGTGCGGATCGTCGCGCGCGAGCAGCCGCATCAGCAATTCGTTGAGATAGCTGCCCGCCATCAAGGCATCGCCTGTGGGCATCACGTGCCCACCCTGCCACTGCGCCGATTTGAGCGTGCGCACCTCGGCATCGCCCCCCCAGGACAGCGACAGCGGTTGCAGCGGCAACAACACGGGCCGGAACTGCGAAGTCGGTTTTTTCACCCCCTTGGCCACCAGGGCGATCCGGCCATGGTGTCGGCTGAACACTTCAAGGATGAGACTGGATTCGCTCCAGTCGTAACGGTGCAGAACGAAAGCCGCCTCTTCGCTGACCCGTTTGTTCATGGGCACCCGCAGCGGGTGTGCAGACCGGCCTGCCCCGCGCCTACGGCTGTGCGCAGGGGCCCGGTGTGCGGCACGAGGCAATACGCAGAGGCTCTATTCATACCCGAACGACCGCACCCGGGCATCGTCGTCGGCCCAACCCGAACGCACCTTGACCCACAGCTCCAGAAACACCTTGCAGTCCCAGAGCTTTTCGAGCTCCTGCCGCGCTTCGGTGCCAATGCGCTTGAGCTTTTCGCCCTTTTCGCCGATGACCATGCCCTTGTGCCCCTCGCGCTCGACCACGATGGTGGCCGCGACGCGGCGCATGGCGCCATCCAGTTCGAACTTGTCCACCACCACGGTGGAGGTGTAGGGCAGTTCGTCTCCGGTCAGCCGGAAGAGCTTCTCACGCACCATTTCGGCCGCCATGAAACGTTCGCTGCGATCGGTGAGTTCGTCGGGTTCGTGCATCCAGGGCTGCTGCGGCAGGTATTTGCCACAGATGTCGAAGAGCCGGCCGATGTCGCGCAGGTTCTTGGCCGACATGGGCACGAATTCGGCAAAAGCGTGCCGCTCCTGCATCGAGCGCAGCCAGGGGGCCAGTTCGCCGCGCCGGTGCACGAGATCGAACTTGTTGGCCAGCAGGATCACGGGGATGTTCTTGGGCAGCAGGTCCAGCACCTTGGCATCGGCCAGATTGAACCGCCCGGCTTCGACGACGAAAAGAATGAGATCGACATCGGTCACGGCACCCAGCACGGTCTTGTTCAGCGAGCGGTTGAGCGCGTTGCCATGGCGGGTCTGGAAACCGGGCGTGTCCACAAACACGAACTGGTCGGTCCCCTGCGTGCGGTAGCCGGTGATGCGATGCCTGGTGGTCTGCGCCTTGCGCGAGGTGATGCTGATCTTCTGCCCCACCAGGGCATTGAGCAGCGTGGACTTGCCCACGTTCGGTTTGCCCACAATGGCCACGAAGCCGCAACGCTGCGCCGACTCGGGCACCTCCTCCGGGACCGCTTCTTCGGCCATGGGGACTTCGGTGGGCCCGGCAGCGGGCAACGGCTTGCCCAGCGCACGGGCCAGCATGGCGTCGAGATCGTCGGCAGCGGCAGAAGAGGGAACGGGCTTGGGAGAGTCGTTGGCCATGAGGTTCAGGCAGGGGTTCGGGAAGGTTGGGGATTGCCTGAGGCCTGCAGCGACTGCAACATGGCCTGGGCAGCCGCCTGCTCACCCGCGCGACGCGAAGCGCCAATGCCGCGCTCGGTACGCCCCAGATCGGGCACTGCGCACTCCACGTCAAACGTCTGTTTGTGCGCTTCGCCCAGGGTGGCGACGACCCGGTACAGCGGCAGCGGCATCTTGCGCGCCTGCAGCCATTCCTGCAAGGCCGTCTTGGGGTCTTTGCCGAGGGCACTGGTGTGCACACTCAGATCGATGCCCGCGTAAAGCCGGCGCACCAAGGCATTGGCGGTTTCGAAACCGGCGTCCAGATAGACGGCCCCGATCACCGCTTCCAGCGCGTCGGCCAGGATGGAGGGGCGCTTGTGCCCCCCCGAGCGCTTCTCGCCATCGCCCAGGCGCAGACCATCTGCCAACCCCAGCCGCGAAGCCAGCTGGAACAAGGCGTCCTGTTTGACCAAGTGCGCACGCACCCGAGAGAGGTCACCCTCGGGCACGTCGGGGAGTTTTTCGAACAGCAGACCGGAAACCGCGAGGCTGAGCACGGAATCGCCCAGAAACTCCAGACGCTCGTTGTGGTCGCTCGAAAAACTGCGATGGGTCAACGCCCGCTCCAGCAGGCGTTCATTCGAAAACCGGTGATCCAGGCGTTTTTGCAGCGCCACCAATGGGGGGTTCAAGACTTTGCGCACTCCTGCCAGGCCTGTGCCTGGCGCCTACCCGTCACTGGGAACTGCCTTGGTATTTCATGAGCACATAGGCCGGCCCGGCGATGTGCACTTCCCGGCTGTAGTCGTAGGACACGACCACCTTGTCGCCCTGCTTGCCCACTTCCAGGTCCTTGCCGGTAATGGTGCGGATGTCGTCGATCGCGGCGGCGCGGTCGAAGATGTTGCGGACCTCGGCCACCGTGGCGCCGGCAGCGGCTTTCTTGACCGCTTTGTCCACGGCCAGGTACTCGAGGTAGGTCGGCACGATCTGCGCAACGATCACCCCCAGGAAAGCCAACAGCCCCCCCACAAACAGGAGCCCCAGGAAGGTCAGGCCGGTCTGGCGTTTTTTCAGCTGCATGTGATCATCCTCCAATGGCCATGGACGGCCTCATTCGAAAGAGCCGATCCGCCCCAGGTCCCCGAAGTTCATCCAGACAAAGAAGGCTTTGCCCACAATGTTGCCCTCCGGCACGAACCCCCAGAAGCGCGAATCCAGCGAGTTGTCCCGATTGTCACCCATCATGAAATAGTGACCCTGCGGCACTTTGCACACAACCCCCTCCACGCTGTAGCGGCATTGGTCCTTGTAGTCGAAATCCGACACCCCGGGGACGAACGCCGGCCGATCGTCATCGTTGAGCGTGCCGTAGCGCTTGCCTTCCAGGGTTTCCCGGAACTGCTTGGCATAACGCATGCTGTCGCTGTCGAAAAAGTCCGGCAGGGCCTCTTTGGGCACGGCTTGGCCATTCACCGTCAGTTGTTTGTTCAGGTAGGCCACCTCGTCCCCCGGCACCCCCACCACACGCTTGATGTAGTCCAGGCTCGGCTGCGGTGGGTAGCGAAAAACAATCACGTCTCCCCGCTGGGGCTGGTGGTTTTCGATGATCTTGGTGTTGATCACCGGCAGCCGCACGCCATAGTGAAACTTGTTCACCAGAATCAGGTCACCCACGCGCAAGGTGGGGATCATCGATCCCGAGGGAATCTTGAACGGCTCGACAATGAAGGAGCGCAGCACGAACACCGCCAAGATCACCGGAAACAGGCCGGCAGTCCAGTCCAGCCACCAGGGCTGTGCCAGCAAGCGGTGCCGGGCGGCCTCTTCAAACTGCAGGTCCACCTTGTCGATGCCCTGTCGCTGGAGCTCTTCGCGGCGCTGCCCGACTTCCTGCTCCGCACGCTCCACGGCACGGCGGCGTTGCGGCAGGAAATAGAAGCGCTCGGCCAGCCAGTAAACCCCTGTCACCACGGTCGCCAGCAGCAACAGCAAGGCAAAGTTGCCCTCGATGAAGCCGAAATACCAACCTGCGGCGTAAGCCAGAAACGCCGCCAGCACCAAGGCGGTCACACTGCTCATCGCGTTCTGCATCACTCCTCCACCTGCAGGATGGCCAGGAAGGCTTCCTGGGGCACTTCGACCGAGCCGATCTGTTTCATGCGTTTCTTGCCTGCTTTCTGCTTCTCGAGGAGCTTGCGCTTGCGGGTGATGTCACCCCCGTAGCATTTTGCCAGCACGTTTTTGCGCAGCGCCTTGATGGTCTCGCGCGCAATGATGTTGCCACCGATGGCGGCCTGGATGGCCACGTCGAACTGCTGGCGACTGATGATTTCCCGCATCTTGGCCGCCACGGCGCGACCGCGATACTGCGCCTGCGTGCGGTGCACGATGATCGACAGCGCATCCACTTTTTCGCCATTGAGCAGGATGTCGACCTTCACCACATCGGAGGCCCGGTACTCCTTGAACTCGTAGTCCATCGAGGCATACCCGCGGCTGACCGACTTGAGCTTGTCGAAAAAGTCCAGCACGATCTCGCCCAGCGGCATGTCGTAGGTCAGCATGACCTGCTTGCCGTGGTAGGCCATGTTCAGTTGCACGCCCCGCTTCTGGTTGGCCAGCGTCATCACCGGCCCCACATACTCTTGCGGCATGTACAGGTGTACGGTCACGATGGGTTCGCGGATTTCTTCGATGCGACCGATGTCGGGCATCTTGGACGGGTTCTCCACCTGGATCAGCTCGCCATCGCCCTTGAGCACTTCGTAGACCACACTCGGCGCGGTGGTGATCAGGTCCTGGTCGAACTCGCGCTCCAGACGCTCCTGCACGATCTCCATGTGCAGCAGACCGAGAAAGCCGCAACGGAAGCCGAAGCCCAGCGCCTGCGACACCTCGGGCTCGTAGCGCAGCGCCGCGTCGTTGAGCTGCAGCTTCTCCAGCGCGTCGCGCAGTTGGTCGTACTCGCTGGCCTCGGACGGGTACAGGCCCGCAAAAACCTGAGGCTGCACCTCTTTGAAGCCGGGCAGGGCTTCGGTGGCGAAAGCCAGGTTGGCGCCGCTGCTGGTCTTGATAGCGGTGACGGTGTCGCCCACCTTGGCCGCCTTGAGTTCCTTGATGCCCGCAATGATGTAACCCACCTCGCCGGCTTCCAGCGATTCGCGCGGTTCGTTGTGCGGGGTGAAGACGCCCAGCTTCTCGGCGTTGTAGAGCGCACCGGTAGCCATCAGCTTGATCTTGTCGCCCCGGGCCAGACGCCCGTCGACGACGCGCACCAGCATCACCACCCCGACGTAGTTGTCGAACCAGCTGTCGATGATCATGGCGCGCAAAGGAGCGTCCGGCTTGCCGCGCGGAGCCGGCACTTTCGCCACCACCATCTCCAGGATGTCTTCCACCCCCATGCCGGTTTTGGCCGAGCAAGGCACCGCATCGGTGGCGTCGATGCCGATCACCTCCTCGATTTCCTGTTTGGCGTTGTCCGGATCGGCCTGCGGCAGATCCATCTTGTTCAGCACTGGCAACACTTCCACCCCGAGGTCCAGCGCGGTGTAGCAGTTGGCCACCGTCTGCGCTTCCACCCCCTGACTGGCATCGACCACCAGCAAGGCCCCTTCGCAGGCCGAGAGCGATCGCGACACCTCATAAGAGAAGTCCACGTGACCGGGCGTATCGATGAGATTGAGGTTGTAGACCTGACCATCGCGCGCCTTGTAATGGAGCGCCGCCGTCTGGGCCTTGATGGTGATGCCCCGTTCCTTTTCGAGGTCCATCGAGTCGAGCACCTGGTCGCTCATTTCGCGCTCCGACAGGCCACCGCACAGCGTGATGATGCGGTCGGCCAACGTGGACTTGCCATGGTCGATGTGCGCGATGATGGAGAAATTGCGGATGTGGTTCATCGGAGATGAGGACCCGGCCCTGCGGAGCAGACAAACGCTCCCGGCACCGGCGAAACAAACATAAAAAAGGGCGCGTCAGGTGGTGACGCGCCCGTAACCAACAATCAATGGCAACTGCGATAGTTGGGATTTCATTGTAGGCAAAAAGCCCCGATCCGGTATCCCACCATCGCCCGCCTCGGCCTGTTGCGACGCAGCAACGCAGCCTTTAACCACAAGTTATCCACAGATTGTATGCCTTCGCAGATCACAAGGTGTGGACGACATGAACATATCCTGTGGACTTCTCGCATGATGAATCCGTCATACCGGATCCGTGCGAAATGGCCACCGGAAACCGCGTGATTTTACCGGGTTCGGTCACGAGCATGCATTCCAGTGAGTGATCACCAACACGCGCCACCCTATCTATCGAGAAAGATCGATAGAAAACATCCTGTCGCGAAACGGCCAACCCTTAAAACCCCACATCCGACCGGGAAAGTCGGGTTTGGGGCTTGATCCCACCTTTACCGCCCCAGACGGATCACGGTGTACTGCGCCCACTCGCCGCGGCGGAACAGCACGCTGACCGGCTTGGAGCGATCTACCTTGGACAGCACACCCTCAAAGTCCTTGACCGAGGGCACCTCGGTGTTCGCCAAAGCAATGATCACATCGCCTTCGCGAAGACCCGCCCGGGCTGCAGCCCCGTCAGCGCTGTCGACACGAACACCGCCCTTCAAATTCAGGTCCCGCTTGTCGGCAGTGCTCAGATCGGAAAGCGCCAAGCCCAGCGCCTGTGCTGCCCCGGGGGCCGCCGGCGGCTTGCTGCCTTCGCCGGCCGAGGCCCGCGGCTGGGGTTTTTCCGGTTCCAGCTCCGCCACCGTGATGGTCAGGTCCCGCTGTCCGCCGCGCCGGAACACCGTCATGCTGCTGCGGTTGCCGGGCTTGGTGTTACCGACCAGCCGAGGCAGGTCGATCGAGCGCTCGATGTCCTTGCCGTCAAACTTCAGGATGATGTCACCGGCCTCCACGCCAGCTTTGGCCGCTGGCGAATTGGGCTCGACACTGCGCACCAATGCGCCACGGGGTTGGCCCAGGCCGATGGACTCGGCCACTTCCTTGCTGACCTGATCGATCTGCACCCCGATGCGGCCGCGGGAAACACGGCCGGAAGAGCGCAACTGGTCAGACACCCGCACCGCCTCATCGATCGGAATGGCGAAGGAGATGCCCTGGAAGCCTCCCGAGCGCGAGTAGATCTGGCTGTTGATGCCCACCACCTCACCACGCATGTTGATCAGCGGCCCACCCGAATTGCCCGGATTGATGGCCACATCGGTCTGGATGAACGGCAGGAAGTCACCGGTATCACGCTGCTTGGCGCTGACGATGCCGGCGGTGACGGTGTTTTCCAGCCCGAAGGGCGAGCCGATCGCCATCACCCATTCGCCCACCCGCAACCGGCTCACGTCGCCAATACGCACCGGCGACAGTCCCGAGGCCTCGATCTTCACCACCGCGACGTCGGTGCGTTTGTCGGCCCCCACCACACGGGCTTTGAATTCACGCTTGTCCGGCAAGGTGACGATCAGCTCATCCGCGCCGTCCACCACATGGGCATTGGTCATGATGAAGCCATCGGCACTCAGCACGAACCCCGAACCCACGCCTTTGGGCTGTGCCTCTTCGGCTCCACCCCGGTCCGAACGCGGGGTCCGGGGTGTCATACCCGGTGGCACCGGAATGCCAAAGCGGCGGAAGAACTCCAGCATCTGCTCATCGGTGCCGCTCGACACGCTGCCAGCGCGCTCAAGCGTCCGGATATTGACCACCGAAGGCCCCACCATTTCCACGAGGTCGGTGAAATCGGGCAAACCCCGGACGCTGGGCGCCACAGCCGGCTGGGCCGATGCGGCCACGGGAGCGCCCACAGCCATCAAGGCCAGCGTAGCCGCCACGGCGACGGATTGAAAACAACGCAAAGCGAAGGAGGGTCGGATCATGGCAAGCCAGTCTTCGAAGAATGGGAAGAAACCGAAAACGGTGCGATAGATGGGGACAGGACAGGGGGATACAAGCCTGCCCCGGAAGCGTGCATCAGCGCGTGCGCTCCAGGGCCAGGACGAGCCGGCGCAGTGCGGTGGGTGGCACCTCACCGATGGCCGTTACCCAGTGTTCCCCCATGCGGCGCGTCAGCGAATGGGTGGCCCCCGCAGCGATCACCTGTTCCTGCGTATGCCGTTGGCTGTCGAATGGCTCAATGAACAGCGAGACCGACGCCAGCCCGTCAGAAAACACCCATTGCACCGAGGCTTCCGCGGGCGCGATCTGCGTGCCTTCCCGCACATAACAATTCATCGAGGCAAAGCCTGGCACCGGCTCTTTCAAACGCCAGCCCTGGGCCTCAGGCGTGGTCTTCTTCATCACAGGGCGGTGGACTTCATAGCCGCGCGTGTCCTTCATCTGCTTGGCCAGCTTGTCCATGCGCACCGGGGCGTCCATTTGCAGCTCGGAAAAGGCCACCTGCTCCAGCACCTTGTCCTGGTCCAGCGTCTGCAACTTGACCACCAAGCCCGTCTTTTTTTCCGCCCAGATCCGGTAACCGAACCGCAACCCGTCCTTAGGCACGATATCCACCACGTCGGCCAGGTGTCCGGCCACCCGCTCGGTGTCGCGCTCGTTCACCGCATAGAACTCAGCGATCGTGTTGCTTGGCGTGCGCAGCAGTTCGGGGAACAGCCCCAGCGACTCGCGCTTTTCCACCCAGGCTGTCTTGGACTCCGGGATGAACGTGATGACTTCGTTGTTGCGGCGGATGGTGGTTCGAGGCACCCCGGTCAGCGTTTCGACGCGCTCCATCTGCTGGCGGCCATCACAGACGTGCCAGATGCGCGAAGCAGACATGTCGGTACCGGCCGAAACCACCAGCGTGCCGACGTAAGCCATTTCGCGCGAAGCCTCGTGCATGCGCGTCAGCCACTCGGTGAGGCTGCGAGCCGAGGTCGCGGGCGCCTGCGCCCAGGTGGATGCCCCCACCGTGCCAGCCAGCGCGACCAGCGCCACAGACACCCAGCGGCGCAGCCGGGGGCGTTGGAAGGAAAAAACCCAGGGAAGCGAGAGGGCCTGTTGCGTCATGAAACCGATGCTCAACGTCGCGGGCTGCCGTCATGGGTGGCATTGCGCAAGAAGCCTGCCGGCATCTGCAACGCCGACAGCCCACCGTACTGCCGGTGCTCTGCCAGCAGCTCCTCCAGCCGGGGATCGCGAATGATCGCGCCTTGCCCGGTCTGCACCACCACCATCGGCGACGCCGTTTCCGGCCCGGCATTCGACACCGCCTGCAGAACCGGCGTGCTACCGTCTGCGGCAGCCAGTTGCGGTCCCGAGGCCGATCCGGCAGCGCCCGGCATCGCACCCAACACACTCCAGCCCACGGCAACCACCGCCGCCACCGAAGCCACGCCAGCCAGCATCTTCCACCGGAAAACGGCCTCGTTGGCCGCGCCCCCCCGAACCTGAGGGACCGGGGTCGTCAGCAACGCCGGCCGGACCACCTCATCCACCGTCAACCGTGCTTCGATATCGGCAAAGAAAGCACGGGATGCAGGCAGACAGGCCTGTCCGCGAAGCGCCTCCCCAATCAGGTGGTACCGATCCCAGTCGGCACACGCCTGGGCCGAGCCGCTACCGCCTTGCAGCCAGACATCCCACTCCTGGGGCGTCGCTTCGCCGTCCATCAATGCCGACAACACGTCATCACCCGCCTGCGCGGGCACCAACCCGCCCGCCGTGGCAGCCGGTTTCGCATCAAAGGAAGAAGCGTTCATCATGACTCTCGTTCAAAACAGGGGCGTCGGCCTTACCAGCGTTTGCCGATCTGGCGGTCCAGCATGGGCTTGATCCGGTTGGAAATCGCTTCGCGGGCCCGGAAGATGCGCGAGCGCACCGTCCCGATCGGGCAATCCAGCGCCTGGGCAATGTCCTCATAGCTCAGCCCTTCAATTTCCCGCAAGGTGATTGCCATCCGCAGCTCTTCCGGCAAGGCTTCCATGGCCTCGTTCACCGCAAGGGCAATCTCCTTGCTGGCCAGCACGGCTTCGGGCGTCTCCGTATCGGCCACGCTGACATTTAGTTCACGCTCCGGCGCGGAAGTTTCATCGTCCTCACCGGATTTGAGCTGCGACTGAAAGACCAGCGGATCCCGCTTGAGTTCCATCAGCTGCTTTTTGGCCGTGTTCACCGCGATGCGGTACAGCCAGGTGTAGAACTGCGCGTCTCCGCGAAACTGCGCCAGCGCCCGATAGGCCCGAATGAAAGTCTCCTGGGCAATGTCCTGCACCAGATCGGTGTCGCGCACCATGCGCCCGATCAGGCGTTCCACCCGGCGCTGGTACTTGATCACCAGCAGTTCGTAGGCCCGCATCTCGCCGGCCAGCGTGCGCTGCACGAGCATGGCGTCGCTGTCGGGTGAAGGGGGAGCGGCGTGCGGATCGTTTGACATCTAGGGGTTAAGTTGGCCGCGGAAATATACCCGAAGGTCACCTGTCGGCACGCACCCGGTCCTTCTCTCAACCACCAGCCACCACAGCCCGCCGCATGGCCGACCAGTTGACCGGGTCGCATTGGCGCTCCACCCATATCCAACGCGAGCCTCGATCCAGGAAGAACAGACGCAGACACATCCGGGTCTGCAAATCGAGCACGCACTCCACCCCTGTCAGGCGCGTGCCATCGGGGTAAGCCTGACTGCGCCAGAGCCAGCCGCCCTCACCCCGTTCGTCTGGCATCACGCCCGCTTCCCAGTGCAGCCATCCCTGAGGGGATCGCCACCACCCGTGAAACGCCACCAGGCACCATCCAGCCCAGGCCAGCAGGCCACCAGCCAAGGTCCAGGCTGCCCAGCCAGGCTGTCCAGACATGGAGTGCCCCCAAAGAAGCGACATGACCAGCGCCAGCACGGCCAGCACACCCTGACAGGTACCATAGAAAGCACTGCGCCCCACCGGAAATACCACCGACGGGGCGCTGCGCATGGGAGAACAGGGCGGTCAGACCTTGCGGAAAACCAAGGTCCCGTTGGTGCCGCCAAAGCCGAAGTTGTTCTTCACCGCCACATCGATCTTCATATCCCGTGCCGTATTGGCGCAGTAATCCAGATCACACTCGGGATCCTGGTTGAAGATGTTGATGGTGGGCGGGCTCTTCTGATGATGCAGTGCCAGCACGGTGAACACGCTTTCAATGCCCCCCGCGCCACCCAGCAGGTGACCGGTCATCGACTTGGTGGAGTTGACCACGATCTTCTTCGCGTGATCACCCAACGTGGCCTTGATGGCATTGGTTTCGTTCACATCACCCAGCGGCGTGGACGTGCCATGCGCATTGACGTACTGCACTTCGTCGGCATTGATGCCGGCGTTGCGCAACGCGGCCGTCATCGAACGGCGCGGCCCATCGATGTTGGGTGCCGTCATGTGGTACGCATCGCCACTCATGCCGAAACCCGCGATTTCCGCGTAGATGCGGGCACCGCGCGCCTTGGCATGTTCGTATTCCTCGATCACCAGCACGCCCGCACCCTCGCCCAGCACGAAACCATCGCGGTCCTTGTCCCAGGGACGGGAAGCGGTCTTGGGATCGTCATTGCGGGTGGACAGCGCCCGGGCCGAAGCGAAACCGCCCAGACCCAGCGGGGACACCGTGGCCTCAGAACCCCCCGCAACCATCACGTCGGCATCGCCCGATTCGATCATGCGCGCAGCCAGCCCGATGGCGTGCAGCCCTGTCGTGCAGGCCGTAACCACCGCGATGTTGGGGCCCTTGAACCCGAACTTGATCGATACATGGCCCGAGATCATGTTGATGATCGAGGCTGGCACGAAAAACGGCGAAATGCGGCGCGGGCCGCGGGCCGTCAGTTCGGCATGGGTGTTTTCGATCAGCGGCAGGCCGCCAATACCCGACCCAATGTTCACACCGATGCGGGTGGCCTCCTCCTCGCCCAACGCATCGCCCGTCGGCAGACCGGAGTCGGCCACCGCCTGGCAAGCAGCGGCCAGCCCCAGATGAATGAAGCGGTCCATGTGACGCGCCTCTTTCTCGGGGATGTAATCCGCGATATTGAACCCCTTGACTTCACCAGCAAACTTGCACGCGAACGGGTTCGCATCGAAGTGGGTGATGAAGTCAATGCCGGACTGACCGGCGAGAAGATTGGCCCAAGTATCTTGCACCGTGTTGCCCACGGGCGAGATGCAACCCAGGCCGGTCACGACGACACGGCGACGGCTCATGGGCGAATCAGGCCTTCTGGTGCGAAACGGCGTAGTCGATGGCGTTTTGCACGGTGGTGATCTTTTCGGCGTCTTCGTCGGGGATTTCGATGCCGAATTCGTCTTCGAGGGCCATCACCAGTTCCACGGTGTCGAGCGAGTCAGCGCCCAGATCGGCCACAAAAGCCTTTTCATTGGTGACCTGACTTTCTTCCACGCCGAGTTGTTCGGCAATGATCTTCTTGACACGTGCTTCGATATCGCTCATAGATCCCTCTAAGGGTGGTTGAGATACAAACGTCCATTTTAGCCGGGACCGCCCGGCAGGCCGAATCCGGCCCGCCGGGCGGTCCGGCATGGGCTCATGCAGGCGACACGTTCAGGCCATGAACATGCCACCGTTGACGTGCAGTTCCTGCCCCGTCACGTAGGCGGCCTGGGGGCTGGCCAGGTACGACACCGCGTGCGCGATGTCGGCCGGCTTGCCAAGGTGCCCCAGCGGAATCTGACCCAGCAGCGCTTTCTGCTGCTCTTCAGGCAGAGAGGCGGTCATGTCGGTTTCGATGAAGCCCGGCGCCACGCAATTGACGGTGATGTTGCGACTGCCCAGTTCGCGCGCCAGTGCACGGGTCATGCCCGCCACGCCGGCTTTGGCCGCCGCATAGTTCGACTGGCCCGCATTGCCCGAGGCACCGACCACGCTGGTGATGCTGATGATGCGGCCATACCGCTGCTTCATCATCGGACGGATCACCGCCCGGCTCAGGCGAAACACGGCTTTGAGGTTCGTGTCGAGCACGGCATCCCAGTCGTCGTCCTTCAAACGCATGGCCAGCATGTCGCGCGTGATGCCCGCATTGTTGACCAGCACCTGCAGGGCGCCGTGGTCTTTCACCAAGGCATCGACCAGCGCTTCGGCCGCAGCCGCGTCATTGACATCGAGCCGCGCCCCGCGGCAGCCTGTCACGGCACCGGGCACCGCCTGCAGCGCCTGGCTGATCCGTGCAGCACCATCGTCGCTGGTGGCGGTACCCACCACAATCAGCCCCTTGGCCACCAACTCCTGGGCAATCGCGGCCCCGATGCCGCGCGACGCGCCCGTCACCAAGGCCACCTGGCCCGCAAACTTCACTTCTGTCATAGACCTGTTCTTTCGCTTGGGGGATTCAGCCCAGCAGGGCCTTGACCTCGGCCAGCGTGGCCGGATCGAACAAGGGCGCGCCGTTCAGTTCGCTGTCGATGCGCTTCGTCATGCCCGCAAGGACCTTGCCGGGCCCACATTCGATCAGCGTCGCCACACCCCGCGCCTTGATCGCCTGCACGCATTCGACCCAGCGGACCGGCCCGAAGGCCTGGCGATACAGGGCATCACGGATGCGCTCGGCATCGGTTTCGACCGCCACATCGATGTTGTTGATCACCGGAATGCGCGGCGCCGCCAGCGTGGTGACAGCCAGTTGTTCGCGCAACTTGTCGGCCGCCGGTTTCATCAGGCTGGAATGGAACGGAGCCGACACAGGCAGCGGCAACGCGCGTTTGGCGCCTTGCGCCTTGAGCAGCTCGCAGGCCTTTTCGACCGCAGCCTTGCTGCCGGCAATGACTGTCTGAGCCGGGTCGTTGAAGTTCACGGCCTCCACCACTTCACCGCTGTCGGCTGCAAAGGTAGCTTGCGCCTCGGCACAACCCGACCGGACCTTGCCCGACTCCATGCCGAGAATCGCCGCCATGGCACCTGCACCCACCGGCACGGCTTCCTGCATGGCCGCGGCGCGAAACCGCACCAGCGGTGCTGCCTGCGCCAGCGTCAGCACGCCTGAGGCCACCAGCGCAGCGTATTCGCCGAGCGAATGGCCCGCCAAAGCGACGGGATCGGCGCCACCCTCAGCCTTCCACACACGCCAGGCTGCCACCCCGGCCACCAACATCACCGGCTGGGTGTTGGTGGTCAGTGCCAAGGCCTCTTTGGGGCCTTCGTGGATCAGACGTTCCACGTCTTCACCCAGGGCCTCGGACGCCTCTTTGAGCGTCTCGGCAACCACCGGGTTATCGCCCCAGGCATCGAGCATGCCCACGGACTGCGAACCCTGCCCCGGAAAAACGAATGCAAATGCGGTCATCTTCAATTCATTCCATGACTGCGGGCCTGCCTGCGAGGCCCGACGCTCAGAAATCGAGCAGCACGGCGCCCCAGGTGAAGCCGCCGCCCACACCTTCAAGCAACAGCGTGTCGCCCTTGCGAACCTGGCCTGCACGAACAGCGTGATCCAGCGCCAGCGGGATGGACGCTGCGGATGTATTGCCATGCTGGTCCACCGTCACCACCACCTTGCCCATGGGCAGCTTGAGCTTGCGGGCCGTGCTTTGCATGATGCGGATGTTGGCCTGGTGCGGAATCAACCAGTCAATGTCGGCATCGGTCTTGCCAGCCTTGGTCAGCACGGCACGCGCCGCATCTTCCAACACACCGACCGCCAGCTTGAAGACCGCCTGACCATCCATCTTGAGCAACGGATCGCCAAGCACCTGCCCACCGGACACATGGCCGGGCACGCACAGGATGCCCACGTGCTTGCCATCCGCATGCAGATCGGACGCCAGGATGCCGGGCGTGTCCGACGCCTCCACCACCACGGCACCGGCGCCATCGCCGAACAGCACGCAGGTGGTGCGGTCGTTGAAGTCCAACAGGCGCGAGAACACTTCGGCACCGATCACCAGCGCCCGGTTGGCCGAACCGACCTTGATCATGGCGTCGGCAATGCTCAGTGCGTACACGAAACCGCTGCACACGGCCTGCACGTCGAACACCGGGCACCCCGCCAGTCCCAGCTTGTGCTGGATGATGGCCGCGGTCGACGGAAACACCATGTCCGGCGTCGACGTGGCCACGATGATCAGGTCGATCGACGCACCGTCCACACCGGCCGCGGCCAGCGCACGGCGCGCCGCTTCGGCCCCCAGATCGCTGGAAAAGACGCCTTCACCAACAAAATGCCGGGCCCGGATCCCGGTGCGCTCGACGATCCATTCGTCACTGGTATCGACACCGCGCGGAGCCAGCAGGTCCACCATGTCCTGATTGGTCAGGCGCTGGGGAGGCAGGCAACTGCCGGTACCTGTGATGCGGGCGTAACGGGTCATGCGAAGTCGGGCGTGTCAGAACATCAAAGGGTGGGAATGCCGCGCAGATCGCTCGGCGTCACATCACCGGAGATCAAAGGTGCGGCATGGGCAATGCGGGATTGCACATCGTCGAGCAACCGATGACGGGCCGCATCATAAGCCCGAGCCAGCGCGTGCTCGAACGCAAACGCGTCAGCCGATCCATGGCTTTTGAACACCAGCCCCCGCAGCCCGAGCAGCGCCGCACCGTTGTAACGTCGATGATCCACCCGCTTCTTGAACGCAGATAACACCGGATACGCAAACAAACCACCCAGTTTGGTGAAGATACTGCGCGAGAACTCTTCGCGAATGAAGCCCCCGATCATGGCCGCCAGCCCTTCGCTGGCCTTGAGCGCCACATTGCCCACGAAACCATCGCACACCACGATGTCCGTGGTGCCCTTGAAGATGTCGTCGCCTTCGACGTTGCCGAAAAAATTCAAGTCCCCGGTGTTCGCGGCATTGCGCAGCAACACGCCCGCCTTCTTGATCACCTCGCTGCCCTTGATGACCTCCTCGCCCACGTTGAGCAGGCCGACACTCGGGTTTTCGCGCCGATCGGCAGCCGCCACGAGGGCCGATCCCATGACCGCGAACTGCAGCAGGTGTTCGGCTGTGCAGTCGACATTGGCCCCCAGATCCAGCACCGTCGTGGCACCGCCACGGGCATTGGGCAACTGGGTGGCGATCGCCGGACGGTCAATGCCCTCCAGCGTCTTGAGCACATAGCGGGCAATCGCCATCAAGGCTCCGGTATTGCCCGCCGAAACCGCCGCCTGCGCCGCGCCTTCCTTGACCTGGGCGATGGCCACCCGCATGGAAGAGTCCTTCTTCTTGCGCAGCGCCACCTCCACCGTATCGTCCATGGTCACGACCTCGGTGGCCGGTACCACGCGGCAGCGCACATTGTTGACGACCTGCGACCAACCGGCCAGGGCTTGCGGCTGCCCCACCAGCAGCAACTGCACATCGGCATGGCGCCCGAGAAAGGCCGCACAGGCCGGCAGGGTGGCGGAGGGACCGATGTCGCCCCCCATGCAATCCACGGCAATCGTGATCATGAACGCTTCCGGAGAATGACCCCATCCGGGTCACCAAAACAACAAAGGCCCGCATGAAAAGCCATGCGGGCCTGTGCCTGGGGCCTGACATGCTGGCGCGCTGCCGCGCCGCCAGACCAGGCGGGTCCGTCAGGCTTCGGACTTGTTCTTGAGCACCTGGCGGCCACGGTAGAAGCCGTTCGGGCTGATATGGTGACGCAGGTGCGTTTCGCCGGTGGTCGGCTCGACGGCGATACCCGGCACGCTCAGAGCGTTGTGCGAACGGTGCATGCCGCGCTTGGAGGGGGACTTTTTATTTTGCTGGACGGCCATGATGGGCTCCTTGGGATCCTTGAGGATCGGAATTGGTCTACGGGTGCGCCGCGAACCCTACACAAAACCGTGAAACGGATGCCAGCGCAAAGCCAAGCATTATAACCGGCTGATCGCCACTCGCCAAGCCTGGGCTTTTTACCGCTTTTTCAGGTCGGCCAGTGCAGCAAACGGATTCGGTGCCGCAGCGGGCGCAGCCCCGGCGGCATCCGCTCCCAGATCGCCGGCCGACATGACAACCGGGCCCGGGCACACCTCGTGCATGGGCACGAGGGGCAACTCCATCAGCAGCTCGTCTTCCATCAGATCCAGCAGGTTCGGCCGGGGCTCCAGCGCCAGCACATCCTCGTCGCTGTCCTCATCCTCTGCCGCCGCCGTCGCCTCGTCGTCGACAAAACGGAACCAGCGATCCACCCCCAGAGGCAGGACCACCGGCTTCAGGCAACGCTGACAGGTCACCGGCACCTGCGCCTGGGCCTGCAGATGCAGCCACACTGCGCCCACGCCCGAGGGCCCCGCACGCCAATCACCCTGGACGGACCAGTTCACCGGTACCTGACGGGTGGCATCCTCTGCCGACTCGGCCACCAGCCGGTCAAAATGGGCCAGAGGTTCATCACCCGACAGCGTCCCACCCGCCTGGGCAAAGGCGGCCACATCCAGCCGTTGCGGATTCCAGTTGACGTTGGCGGCTTTTTTCATGGGCGGCAGTGTACGGGACATCCCGCCGCTCGCCCGGATGCCCACGAAGACAGCGGCACAATCGCGGCATGACTCCGAGCACCGCCCTCCCCTCCACGGGCCGCCCCCTGATCCTGGGCTCAACCTCACCTTACCGCCGCGAGCTGCTGAGCCGGCTGGCCGTGCCTTTCGACACCGCCAGCCCCCAGGTAGACGAAACCCCTCTGCCCGGGGAAAGCCCGCGTACGCTGGCACTGCGCCTGGCCGAAGCCAAGGCCCGTGACGTCGCCCGCCGGTATCCGCAGGCGGTGGTGATTGGCAGCGACCAGGTGGCCGATCTGGCTGGACTGCCCCTGGGCAAACCCGGCACTCACGAACGCGCCGTGGCCCAGCTGCGCCAGATGAGCGGCCAGACCGTGGTCTTCCAGACCGCCGTGGCCGTGGTCTGCGAAACGACCGGTTTCTGCCAGATCGACCTGGCCGCCGTCAACGTGGTGTTTCGCCCCCTCGGCGACGCCGAAATCGAGCGCTACCTGCGCCTCGAACAGCCCTATGACTGCGCCGGCAGCGCCAAAAGCGAGGGTCTCGGCATCGCCTTGCTCGAACGCATTGACAACGACGACCCCACCGCCTTGGTGGGCCTGCCACTCATCCGCACCTGCCGCATGATCCGCGCCGCCGGCGTGGCCATTCTGTGAGCCCCTCATGACGGGCAAGCTCTATCTCGTCCCCACACCGCTGGATTTTGGCTGCACGGACGAGCACCCACCCGCCCCAGTGAGTGCCTGGCTGCCAGCGAATACCTTGGCAGTCGCAGCCGGTCTGCAGCACTGGATTGCCGAAAACGCCAAGAGCACACGCGCCTTTCTCAAACGGGTGGGGGCCGAAGCCCCACTCGCAGCGCCACTGCAGACGCTGCAGATCACCGAATTGCCTCGCGCTGCCCACAAAAAGGGCGATCACCTCCCCACCACCGCCAGCGATGCCCAGGCCCGCAGCCTGTTGCAAGCTGCGCTGGAAGGACATGACATGGGACTCGTCAGCGAGGCGGGCATGCCGGCCATCGCCGACCCCGGCAGCGCCATCGTGCGCGCCGCCCACGCCCTGGGCATTCCCGTGGTACCGCTCACTGGCCCGATCTCGCTCATGCTGGCGCTGGCGGGCAGCGGGCTGAACGGGCAACACTTCGCCTTCGTGGGCTACGTTCCCCAGGAGCCCGCCGAACGGGCCAGGCGCTTGCGCGAACTGGAAACGCAGGCCCTCAAAAGCGGGCAGACCCAGATCCTGATCGAAACGCCCTACCGCAATGCCGCGCTGCTGCAGGCGCTGCTGCAGAACCTGCAGGCAAACACGCGCCTGGCGGTGGCGTGCGGCCTCACGCTGCCGAACCAGACCATTCGGAGCGCGCTGGTCTCCGAGTGGAGAAAGACCGCCTCCCCGCACGACAACCCAACCCTCAAGGCGCCGGCCATTTTCATGCTGGGAAGGTAGCGCGTCAGAACGCCCGGCCCATCAGCTCAGCGCCTTTTGCATGTGTGCCCGCACGGCACCGCTGAGTTCGGGGTCTGCCAGCGCCAGATCGATCGTGGCCTCCAGGAACCCGGTTTTGCTGCCGCAGTCGTAGCGCTTGCCCTGGTAGCGGTAAGCGTAGACCTTCTCGGTCCCAATCAGGGCGGCGATGCCATCGGTAAGCTGGATCTCGCCACCTGCTCCTTGCGGCTGGCGACGGATGCTCCGGAACACCGAGGGCGAAAGGATGTAGCGACCCGCCACAGCCAGGGTCGAGGGCGCTACTTCGGGCACCGGCTTCTCCACCATGCCGAAAACTTCAGCCAGCGATTCATTGACCCCGCGGACGTCGACCACGCCATAGCGGCGCGTGTCCTCGCGCGGCACATCCTGCACAGCCAACACCGTGCCGGGCGCACTTTCGTAGGCATCCACCATTTGCTTGAGCACCGACGGGCCACCCGGCGGGCCGACCATCAGGTCATCGGCCAGCAACACGGCGAAAGACTCATTGCCCACCACCCGCTCCGCACACAGCACCGCATGCCCCAAACCCAGCGGACGCGGCTGACGGATGAACACGCAGTCCATGTCATCGGGTTTGATGGCGTGCACCAGTTTAAGCAGTTCGGTCTTGCGACCACGCTCCAGCTCGTATTCGAGTTCGAACGCCGCATCGAAGTGATCGCCGATGGCGCGCTTGTGCCGCCCGGTGATGAAGATCATCTGCCGGATGCCGGCAGCATAGGCCTCGTCGACGGCGTACTGGATCAAGGGCTTGTCCACCACCGGCAGCATCTCTTTGGGAATCGCCTTGGTGGCCGGCAGAAAGCGCGTGCCCAAGCCCCCAACAGGAAAGACGGCTTTGGTAATCAAATGGGCTCCTGGATGAAAAAGATCGGTAAGTAAGGTCAGCCAGCGCCGACTTACTTCAACGGTGCGAAGGAATGGGCGGCAGCCGCCTCGAACAGGCCCTGCCCCATGGACACGCCAAACTGGCGCGCCAGGCGCATGCCCACGTTTTCGCGCTGGGTGTAATCGACGATGGATTCGGCCTTGACGATCTCGCGGGCCACGAAGTCCACATTGCCCAGACCATCCGCCAGACCCTGGGCCACGGCCTGCTGGCCGCTCCAGACCAAGCCGCTGAAGGTGTCGGGCGTTTCCTTGAGGCGCGTACCCCGGCCCTTTTTCACAACCGCGATGAACTGGTTGTGAATTTCGGTCAGCATGGACTGGATGTACGCCTTCTGCGTCTCGTCCTGCGGGCTGAACGGGTCCAACATCGCCTTGTTTTGGCCGGCCGTCATGAGGCGCCGCTCGACACCGAGTTTTTCCATCAACCCCGTGAAGCCGAACCCGTCCATCAGAACCCCGATGCTGCCCACCAGGCTGGCCTTGTCGACATAGATTTCATCAGCGGCGGCAGCGATGTAATACGCCGCCGAGGCGCAGGTTTCTTCCACCACCGCATAGACCTTCTTGCCATGCAGCGTCTTGAGCCGGGTGATTTCGTCGTTGATGATGCCGGCCTGCACCGGGCTGCCACCTGGTGAATTGATCAGCAGCACCACCGCCTGGGCGCCACTGTCCTCGAAGGCGGAGTTGAGCGAGGCCACCACATTTTCAGCACTGGCCTCGGCGTTCGCCGCGATGGTGCCCTCGATCTCGATCAGTGCTGTGTGGGGCGTGCTGACGCTGCTGGTCAGCCGGTTGGCGTTCCAGATGCCCCAGGCCAGCGCGGCAAAAACACCCAGCCACAGCAGGCGCATGACCAGCCGCCAGCGGCGCGCAGCGCGCTGCTCCTTCAACTGGGCAAAGAGCAGTTTTTCGATCGTGGCCCGCTCCCAGCCAGCGGGTGTGGAGCTGGGAAGCGCAGAGGCGGCCGGGCGGTTGTCGTCTTCGAACATGAAGGAATCGGTTTCAGTACAAAACGGGCTTGAGCAGGTATTGTGACTGCCAGTGCACCACGCCGTCACGCTCGACCAGATCGATCTTGATCAGACCGCCCTTGCACGGCCCCCCTTTGCAGGCGCCAGTGGACGGCTCGTAGTGCGCGCCGTGGGTGGCACACAGCAGCCATCGCCCGGAATCATCGAAAAAGCGGTCTGGCTGCCAGTCCATCTCCATCGCCACATGCGTGCAGCGATTGAGGTAGGCATGTGCCGCCCCCTGATACCGGATCGCAAAAGCGCGGCAAGTCTGCCCGGCGTAAATCACATCAAAACCCACGGCCAAGCCACCCTCGGCCAAGTCGGCACTGCGGCAAAGCGGATAGACGGGTTCGGTAGCGGAGGCAGACATCGACGCCCTCAATCAAGCATGGGCTGACAGCCAGTCCCGGAGCTCGCTCACCGAGTGCGCCACATGCAAAGGTTGCAAGGCGTGAAAAGCGTCCGGCTCGTGCGCCCCATAGCTCACCCCCACGCATGCGCAACCGGCGTTGCGCGCCATCTGCAGATCGTGGGTGGTATCACCCACCATGAGGGTGCGTTCGGGGTCGACCCCGAACTCGCGCATCAGTTCGTGCAGCATGAGCGGGCTGGGCTTGCCGGCGGTTTCGTCCGCCGTGCGGGACCCGTCAAAAACCCCCTGCAGTTCGACCGCCTGCAAAGCCTCATCCAGCCCGCGGCGGCTTTTGCCGGTGGCCACCGTCAACCAGTGATGGCGCGCCTTGAGCGCGGCCAGCATGGGCAAAACCCCGTCAAACAGGCTGATGGCGTTCTGACTCTGCCCGTAGTGGTGACGGTAGCGCTCGCCCAACAAGGGGTATTTTTCGGGAGGCACATCCGGCGCGGCATGCGCCAGGGCCTGCATCAGGCCCATGCCGATGACGTAGCTGGCCGCCTGCTGGCTGGGCATGGCACCGCCCACGTCTTTCACGGCTGCCTGAATGCACCGCACGATCACTGCCGTGGAATCAAACAGCGTGCCATCCCAGTCAAAGGCGATCAGGTCAAATTGTCGAGGGCGCATCAGTTACCCCACCTTCTGCGGCTTGGGCAGGGCCCAATCCGACATACCATTGCTTGCCAAGCCTTGCCGATACAACCCGCATGTTTCAAATCGTCACAAATCAAGCAACCGCGAACCAATAGACCATTCAATGCATTTCTGTTGGCCATAGAAAAAGCGCCCGAAGGCGCTTTGCATCGGTCAGGGCGATCAAATGCGGAAATCTTCAATGCTCTTGCCAGAAGCCAGCACCGCCTTGACCCATTCCGGCTTGCGACCCGGGCCGCCCGCCCAAAGTTCCCCGTTGGGGCCCCGGTATTTGGCGGCCGACTTGGCTTTGCCCGCCTTGCGGGTACCCCCCGCAGCACCCAGATCGGCAACCGTAATGCCGTATTCTTTCATTTTGGCCTTGATGTCCGCAATCACGGAGGCCAGTTCATCCTTGCGGGCCTGTTCGGCCTGCGCCATCAGCGCTTGGGCTTGCGCCATCAGTTCGGAATAGCTTGCCATTGACGTTCCTTAAATTGTTTAATCTTGACTTTCACCAGCACCAACGATGCTGCCTGCATTTTAATCACAAACCCGCCCACCTCTGCAGCTCCCCAGGCAATTCGGAGCACAATTCCATGCTTGCCCCGGTCACCGGATGGGCGATTCGCAATCGCCAGGCATGCAGAAACATGCGGCGCAATCCCGCCCGGGCCAATTCCCGATTGAATGCAAAATCCCCATACTTTTCATCCCCGGCGATCGGATAGCCGGCACTGGCCAGATGCACGCGGATCTGGTGGGTCCGCCCCGTCTTGATCGTCACCTCCAGCAAGCTCAACGGCCACAGCGCGGCCACGGGCACGCCCAGCCCCTCCGCAGCCCCTCGCACCTTGACCAGCGTCACCGAACGCATGCCATCCGGATCGTCCCGCCCAGTGACGCGCACGCGGCGTTCACCATCGGCCAACAGGTATTTGATCAACGGTTGATCCAACACCTTCAGGCGAGTCGGCCAGGCGCCTTTGACCAGCGCCAGATAGGTCTTGCCGGTTTCCCGCTCGCGAAACTGATCTTGCAGCGCCTTGAGGGCACTGCGCTTCTTTGCAATCAACAACAGGCCACTGGTTTCGCGGTCCAGGCGGTGCACCAGCTCCAGAAAACGCGCCTGCGGTCGCGCGCGACGAAGTTGCTCGATCACGCCGGAACTGACCCCGCTGCCACCGTGCACGGCCACCCCAGCCGGCTTGTCGATCGCCAGGAACGCCTCATCCTCATAAAGAACCGGGAATTCGCGGGCCGGTGCTGCCAGCGCCACATCGGGCTCGGCACGCTCCGCCAGACGTACGGGCGGAATCCGCAACACGTCGCCAGCCTCCACACGGTCATCCGCCGAGACCCGCCCTTTGTTGCGACGCACCTCTCCCGATCGGATGATGCGGTAAATATGGGTTTTGGGCACACCCTTGAGGTGCCGGATCAGGTAGTTGTCCAGCCGCTGCCCGGCCGACTCCGCGTCGACCGTCAGATGCCGGACCGCAGCGGGTGTTGAAGGCGTCATGCAGATTCCGAAAAAGCCGCGCCACGCGGCCAAGGCTGCGCACTATAATGCACCGGACCCACCGATCAATGTAAGTGGTTGATTTGCTTGAGTTTACGGCAATCATCCGGCAGCCCACCTCCCGGCAGCCCCCATCATCACATTGTCCGACGGGTCGAGATGGCCACCGCCTCCCAGGCCCCGGCGGCGCTTCCTGCCTTGCGAGACGAATCCGCAGGCCGGCGGCGCGACTGCCAGGCTGGCTGGCGACCGTGAATCGAACGAGACTCGCAAACCGAATACGGAATACCCCAATCGGTCAGCCCGGCTTCCCGCCCGGCTGACCGAGGATCCAGTGAAGACAGCCTGGCCCACGGACAGATCAAAGATGCCGATCCCCTTCAAGCCCGCCCTGTTCACTCGGCTCCACGCGCCTACGTCCTGACTTGGCGCGGCAACGCAGCGTTTGGGCCTTACAACGCCCGCGCCCTGATGCGTCGCCGCCCGCCCCGCCAGCGACTCTCCGGCAATTCCTCCTTTGTTTGCGCCCTCGCCAGGCTCCGGCCTCCGGTGCCCGGGTTTCGACCCTGGCAACTGAAGTTCAACGCGAAGGAAACGCAACATGAAGCGCATGCTGATCAATGCCACGCAGGCGGAAGAGCGCCGGCTGGCCATCGTGGACGGGCAGAAACTGCTCGACTACGAAATCGAAATCGAAGGGCGCGAACAGCGCAAGGGCAACATCTACAAGGCGGTGGTCACCCGCGTGGAGCCCTCGCTCGAAGCCTGTTTCGTCGACTACGGCGAAGACCGCCACGGCTTCCTGCCATTCAAGGAAATTTCCAAGCAGTTCTTCCAGGGCAATGTGTCGCCGTCGCAGGCACGCATCAACGACGTGATCAAGGAAGGCCAGGAGCTGCTGGTCCAGGTCGAAAAGGAAGAGCGCGGCAACAAGGGCGCAGCCCTGACCACCTTCATCAGCCTGGCCGGCCGCTACGTGGTGCTGATGCCCAACAACCCGCGCGGCGGTGGCGTCAGCCGCCGCATCGAGGGCGAAGACCGCCAGGAACTCAAGGCCGCGCTGGACCAGCTGGAATACCCCAACGGCATGAGCATCATCGCCCGCACGGCCGGCATCGGCCGCGACGCGGCCGAACTGCAGTGGGACCTGAACTACCTGCTCAAGCTCTGGACCGCCATCGAAGGGGCTGGCAAAGCTGGCAAGGGCGCCTTCCTGATCTACCAGGAATCGAGCCTGGTGATCCGCGCCATCCGCGACTACTTCAACAGCGACATCGGTGAGATCCTGATCGACACCGACGACATCTTCGATCAGGCGCACCAGTTCATGGCGCATGTGATGCCCGAGCATGAGCACCGCGTGAAGCGCTACCGCGACGACGCGCCACTGTTCAGCCGCTTCCAGATCGAGCACCAGATCGAGACCGCCTACAGCCGCATCGTGAACCTGCCCAGCGGCGGCGCCATCGTGATCGACCAGACCGAAGCCCTGGTGGCCGTGGACGTGAACTCGGCACGCGCCATCAAGGGTGGCGATATCGAAGAAACCGCGACCCGCACCAACCTAGAAGCTGCCGACGAAGTGGCGCGCCAGGCCCGCCTGCGCGACCTGGGCGGCCTGATCGTGATCGACTTCATCGACATGGAAGAGTCGAAGAACCGGCGCGAGGTCGAGAACCGCCTGCGCGACGCGCTGCGCCAGGACCGCGCCCGTGTGCAGTTCGGCTCGATCAGCAAATTCGGCCTGCTCGAAATGAGCCGCCAGCGTCTGAAGCCCATGCTGAGCGAAGGCTCGTCCATCCCCTGCCCGCGCTGCGGCGGCTCCGGCCACATCCGCGACACCGAAAGCTCGGCACTGCAGATCCTGCGCGTGATCCAGGAGGAGTCGCTCAAGGACAGCACGGCCGCCGTGCTGGTGCAGGTGCCGGTCGAAGTGGCCAGCTTCCTGCTCAACGAGAAGCGCACCGAGATCACCAAGATCGAACTCAAGCAGCGCATCAACGTGCTGCTGGTGCCCAACAAGTCGCTGGACACGCCGAACTACAAGCTCGAACGCCTCAAGCACGACGACCCGCGCCTGGACAACCTCGACTCCAGCTACAAGCTGGCAGAAGAAGTGGACGACGTGGCCAGCTTCACGCGCCGCAGCCAGGAGCGCACCAACAAGCAGGAGCCGGTAATCAAGGGCGTGCTGCCCGACGGCCCCGCTCCCGTGGCGGCGCCCAAGCCCGAAGCGGTGGCGGCTGCGCCCGTGGTCGCCCCGGTGGCACCGGCTCCCAAGCCGGCAGCACCGGCCGAACGCGGCTTCTTCGGCTGGCTCAAGAGCCTGTTCGGCGGACAACCCGCCGCAGCGCCCGCACCGGTGGCAGTGCCCGCTGCCGCCCCGGCAACCAGCAAGGACACTCGCAGCGATGGCAAGAGCCCCCGTGGCGACGGCCGAGGCCGTGGCGGCCGCAGCGAGGCCCGCGGCGACCAGCCTCGCGGCGAAGGACGTTCGGGCAACCGCCCCCCGCGGGAAGGTCGCAACAACGAAGGCCGCGGCGAAGGGCGCCTGCAGGGTGAGCAACGCCGCTCACCGGAAGGCCAGCGTGAAGAGAACCCGCGTCAGGGCCGCAATGGCCAACCCCGGCGCGAAGGCCGCCGGGATGCGGCCCCCGTGGCGGAAGCCCAGAATGCCGACATGCTGGGCGTGTCCCAGGTGTCCGCACCGGCAGGCACCGACAACGACGCGGCGCAGGACAACCAGCGCCGCGATCGCCGCGGCCGCGGTGATCGCCGTCGCCAGGGCCCGGATGGCGAACCGTCGCAGCAAGCCACCATGCCCGCCGCCATCGCCGAAACGGCGCCCATGACCGCTGGCGAAACCGCACAGACACCGGTGGAAGCGGCACCCACCATGGGCGACGAAGGTGCCCAGGACGGTGCACCGCGCGAACGCCGCAGCCGTGACCGCTATGGCCGCGACCGGCGCGACCGCCGCGAGCGGGGTGCACGCGATGCGGCTGCGCCCGAGACGGTGGTCGAAACCGATGCCGTTGCCGCAGAAACCAGCGATGTCGAGCAGGCACCGCCCACGCGCAGCTACTTCAAAGCCCCGGCGGCAGTGGCTCCGGCGACGGCTGAAGCGGCTCCCGCCCCCGAGCCCCAGGCACCGACGGCACCGCTGCTGGCAGCCGATCCCATCGTGGTCACGCCGCCGGCCGTGGAGCCGGCGACGGGCCTGCCGCGCGTGCAACCCTTTGAACTCGCCCTGGAGGCGCTGCAACAGGTGGCACGCGACGGTGGGCTGGAATGGGTCAACTCCGATGCTGAGAAAGTGGCCCAGGTGCAGGCAGCCATCGCGGCAGAGCCGGCGCCCGTCCACGTTCCGCGTGAGCCGCGGCCGGTGGTGCTGGTGGACGAAGGTCCGCTGGTGCTGGTCGAAACGCGCAAAGACCTGCGTCAGGTCACACTGCCGTTCGAGACCCAGTAAACCCTGAAAGCCTCGCACCAACGCCAGCAGACCCCGGTCTGCTGGCGTTTTCTTTTGCCTGGGCCGGCTGTGTGCGCCCTGCCTTTCCGGTCTGCCGGCCGCGCTGCTCGGGTCATCCTGAGCGCCGTTGTGCTGTCCTGCGAGCGCGCCTTCGGTAAGCGGCTATTGCAATGTCATGGCGGGCTCCCTGTGCAGAAGGCAGAACGCAAGGCAGAAAGACCACCAGTGAGGGAGGCACAGACGCCGCCCCCGCAAGGGCCTCAGTCGATCTGTGCTGCCTTTTTCCAGGCTGCCTGGGCCGCGGTGTCGTCGCCCCGCTCTTCAGCGAGTTGAGCGAGCGCACACCAGGTACGGCGCAAAAGCGTGGTGTCCTGCAGACTGTGGCTGGCCTGGCCGAGCAACTGGGCCGATTTGCCCCAGAGCTGGCGCTGCTTGAACGCCTGGCCGGCCAGATACTGCAGAAACGGATTGCTCGGCCACTGGCGCTGCGCCTGCTCCAGGCGCCCCAGCCCGGCCGCGTCCAGATGGGGCAATCCGGGTTCCAACGCACGCACGAAATCGCGCCACTGGCTTTCACCCAGGGTTTCCAGGTGGGCCCAGAGCGGCTCGGTCCACGCCGAGAGCAGGCCGAAGGCCATCTCTCGGTCCGAAGCCTGCCAGTCCGGCGAGTCGGCCCCGGGCTCTTCTGCGGAGAGGGCCAAACCGTTCAGGCGCGCCGCCGCTGCCAGAATCAATTCCGGCATGGCTTGCTCCCCGGTATCCAATCGCGACCACACCGCCTGCAACTGGGACAGGTCGTGCGCGTCCCGCAGCGCGTCCATGGCCAGCCCGCGGACAACACTGCCCGCCACCTCGGGCGAGAAAGCCCGGTGCTTGGCCAGCAAACGGGCCACTTCCAGCGCTTCGAGCGTTTCGCCCGACATGCGGGCCACGCGCAGCTTCAGGCGCAAGGCCTGGATACGGCGGGCCGTGCCCTGGGGCAACTCCGCGAGCAAGTGGCGGGCGGTTTCGGGCCGCCGGTCTTCCACCGCCCAGCGCACAGCACGCAACAACGCCCCCTCGTGGGCTTCGGGGGCGCTGCGCGCCAGGGTCGGGTGCAACGCAGCCTGCAAATGGGTATCCCGGCTGCTGCGGTTCTGCAGGGCCTGCGCACTCTCGGCCGCCAGCAAGTGCGCCAGCAGTTGCAACTGCTGGCGCCGCGACCACTGGGCCGAGGGCATGCCGTTGAGCTGTTCCAGCGCCTGCAGCGCTGCCGACTGCGCCCGCACAAAGCGGCCGGCCAGTTGGTGGGACAGGGCATCCAACACCGCCGCCACCGCCCCCCGCTCCACCTGCTGGTCACGCCAGCGGCGCGCCTGCGAAGGCAGATCGCGCAGCACCGACAGCCCGCGCAAGGCCAGATGGATCACCACGAACGTGGCCACCAGCACAAACAGCACAAAGTTGAAAGAGACGTCGAAGCGGTAAGGAGGCCAGAACAGCGAGAACGTCGCCTGGTTGTCCCCCATCAGCAGTGCCAGCGCCACCGCCACGGCCGCCAGCCCCAGCAGCAGGAACACGCTGCGCATGGCCATTCCGCGCTGGCTGCGGCGAACCTTCATCAGCGACCCCCTGCGGCGACGGCCAAGGCCGCCAGGCTCTCGTCGGGCCGGGGCAATTCGGTCACCAGCAGCGCTTCGCGCACCTGGGCCACGTGCTTGCGGGCGCTCTCAACCGCCGGCGTGCGGCCATCAAAATACCGCCTCAGCGCCGCATCGATGGCCGCCAGGTCGGTCTGCGCGGCCCCCATGTGCCGGGCCAACAAAGCCAGGCGGGCATTGAGCAGTTTGAGCTTGAGGTTTTCCCGGAGGAAAAACGCCTGCTCGGGGGCCAGCAGCACGGCTTCGGGGTGGTCGATGCGGCTGACACGCACCAGATCACGCCCGCTGCGCAACACTTCGGTCACCACCCGGGTGCCCCAAGCCCGCAAGGTCTCCTGCCAGCCAGCGTCGGACGGCGGGCCTTCTGCGGCGGCCTGGGCCGGTACTGTGTCCGCCTTCGGCGGCGACGTGCGATCAGGCGCGACCACCGGCCCCTCAGCCGATGCTGGCGCTGCGGACTGAGGCCCGACTTCGTTGATCACCGGCCACTCGTCGACCTGACGCGCCAGCTCGTCCAGCCGCAGCGCGAGCGAGGGAATGTCGGCCACCGAGGCACTGCGAATGCGGTCAATGTCCCGTGCGATGGCCCGCTGCACCGGATTCAGGCGCGGTTGCGCTGCGCGCCCAATGCGCTGGTCGGCGGCCTGCAAGGCCGAGACCAACGGCTGCGTGCTGCCTGTCAATTGGGCTTGCTGCTGGGCCAGACGCAGCGCCGATTCGATTTCTTCGACCAGTGTGTCATCGCGGGTCCGCGACAGCGCGAGCATGAGCTCTTCCAACTGGGTGCGCTGCAGGCTGACCTCGGACAACCGCACTTCAGCCACCGACAAGCGCGCCTGCAACTCCTGCGTCAGCGCTTCGGCCTGACCGGCCAGCGTGCGCGCCTCGACGGATTTGGAGAGACTCTCCTGGCTCTGGCGTGCCAGTTCCTGGCGGGCCGCATCGAGACGCTGCCACAGCATGGCACTGATGGCCAGCGACAACAGTGCCACCAGCAGCGCCAGCGCCAATACCCACGACGCGCCCGAACGGGAAGCCGACACAGGCACGGCAGAGGCCCCGGCCGAAGGCGGCGGCGACACGGGCGGTGGAGAAGAAGGGGGGGCGGAAGAGCTCATGGCAGACGTGATACCGATTCTAGGGCCCGCGTCACGTCGGGCGGCGCCGGTCGCGCCTCCACCACGTGACCAAAGCCCGCCGCGCGCGCCGCTGCGGCAATGCGGGGATGGGTGGCCACGGCTCGGGCCCGGGACCAGTCGGCGCCAGGCACCAGGCGGGCCAGTTGCGCCACCCCCTGGGAACTGCTGAACAGCCACAGACTGCCGTCGGCCTGGGCCGCCTGGGCGCGCGCCTGCTGCGCCGGCGTCCAGGCCGGCGCACCGCGCTCATAGGCCACGCAGGCCTCCACCTGCGCGCCGGCCTGCTGGCACTGCCGCATCAGCCAGTCACGCCCCTGGCCGGCCCACGCACCCGGCGATGGCGCCGCCCGATCATCTCCCGCACCGCGCACCCACAGAATGCGCCAGCCTGGCCGAACCTGCGCCGCCACCACCGCCCAGAGGGCCTCCGAATCGAACTGGCCGGCGTCGGCCGCCGGCGCCTGGATACGGCCCTGCCAGCCAGCGGCCTGCAGCGATGAGGCCAGGCGTTGCGCCGTGCCCGGGCCAGGGGCCCACAACTGGGGACGAAGGTCTTCACCAGCGGCCGGCCAGATCGCTCCCGACAGGAAATGCGCCACCGCCGCGCCGCTCACAAACATCACAGCGTCGCAGTCCAGCCAATCCCGACGCCACGTCGCCAAGGCCTCCAGCGTCGCGCTGTCGCGTGGGGGGGCAATGGCCAGCAGAGGCAGGCTCTCGGCCGGCCAGCCATGCGCCAGCAAAGCCGCCAGCCACGCACCGGCCTCGTGCACCGGCCGCGTCAGCAGCACGGGAGGACGGTGGGCGGCATCGGCCGGAGCGTTCACGCCAGGAGGTCCGCCAAGGGGCCCGTCACGCCGCTCAGGCCTGTGCGCCAGCGGCACGCAGAGCCAGCGCCACCCGCTGCCCCAGCACCACGGCTTCGTCCAGCGACCGGACCGGGGAAGCCTCTTGCACGCGCACCACCGGCAGGCGGCCTTCGGGATCGCCCCAGGCCGCCTCCAGGTGCAGCAGCCGGTCATCGGACCAGTCGGCATACGCCGCCAGCGGCACCGAACAACTGCCCCCGAGCGAACGGGACACCTCGCGTTCGGCCGCCACGCGCAGCCAGGTCGGCTCGTGGGCCAGCGGTTTGAGCAGCGCCAGCAAGTCCGCGCGGTCGGCCCGGACCTCGATGCCCAGAGCGCCCTGCCCCGCAGCCGGCAGGGATTGCGCCGGCTCGAAGATGGCGCGGATGCGCTGCGCCAGGCCCAACCGTTTGAGGCCCGCCGCGGCCAGCACGATGGCGTGGTACTGCCCTTCGTCCAGTTTGCGCAGCCGCGTGTCGAGATTGCCCCGCAGCGGCTCGATGCGCACGTCCTGCCGGCCCAGCCGGTCCAGCGCTTCGCGCAGCAGCACCAGGCGGCGCAGGCTGGAGGTGCCCACCACGGCCTGCGGGGGCAGGTCGGCCAGCCCGGGGCAGTGCGGCGACACCCAGGCGTCGCGCGGATCTTCGCGCTCCATCACACAGGCCAGCACGAAGCCCTCGGGCAGCTCCATCGGCACGTCCTTGAGCGAATGCACCGCCAGGTCGGCCCGCCCCTCTTCCAGCGCCGTTTCAAGCTCTTTCACGAACAGGCCCTTGCCGCCCACCTTGGAGAGGCTGCGGTCCAGGATCTGGTCGCCTCGCGTGGTCATGCCCAGCAGGTTCACGGGGTGGCCCAGCTCTTGCAAGCGGGCCTGGACATGTTCGGCCTGCCAGAGGGCCAGACGGCTTTCGCGCGTGGCGATGGTGAGCGTCAAGGCGGTCGGGGAATGTGAAACGGACACAGCGCGCAATCGAAAAAAGATCAAGCCAATCAGGCGATTTCGTACCCCGTTGGTAACGGGAAAACACCTGGGGGATGCTAGCATGACCACTGCTCAAAAAATCAGCAACACCACACCCGCGCCACCCATGAGCCCCAAGCCTTCCCGAGCCTCCGCCCCCATCGCACAGCCCGACAAGGAAAAGCCACTGACCGAAGACATCCGCCTGCTGGGACGCATCCTCGGCGATGTGATCCGCGAGCAGGAAGGGGCGCCGATGTTCGAGCTGATCGAGCTGATCCGGCAGCTCTCGGTGGCCTTCCGCCGCCACGCCGACGAATCGGCCGACAAAACCCTCAAGAAGCTGCTCAAGGGCCTGTCGGGACAACAGACGGTGAGCGTGATCCGCGCTTTCACCTACTTCAGCCACCTGGTCAACCTGGCCGAAGACCAGCACCACATCCGCCGCCGCGCGGTGCACGAACGCGCCGGCCACCTGCAGGCGGGCAGCCTGTCCATGACCCTGCAGCGGCTGGAGAAAGCCGGCATCGCCCCCGAAGCGGTGGTGCAGACCCTGGCCGACGCCCACATTTCGCCCGTGCTGACGGCCCACCCCACCGAAGTGCAGCGCAAGAGCATCCTCGACGCCGAGCGCGACATCGCCCGGCTGCTGGCAGAACGCGAACACCTGCTGCCCCGCGAACTGGCTGAAAACGAACTGCAGATCCGCGCCCGTGTCACCCAGCTGTGGCAGACCCGCCTGCTGCGCTACACCAAGCTCACCGTGGCCGACGAGATCGAAAACGCGCTGAGCTACTACCAGTCCACCTTCCTCGCTGAAATCCCGCGCCTGTACCGCGACCTCGAAGAGGGGCTGGGTGAGGCCGCTGCCGACGGTGTCGCCCCTTTCCTGCGCATGGGCCAGTGGATCGGCGGTGACCGCGACGGCAACCCCAACGTCACGGCCGAAACACTGGAACTGGCGGTGCGCAGCCAGTCGGACATGGTGCTGCGCCACCACCTGACGCAACTGCACCGACTGGGTGCGGAACTGTCGGTGTCGGCCATCCTGACCCCGGTGTCGCCCGCCATGCAGGCCCTGGCCGAGCGCTCGCCCGACCAGAGCCCGCACCGCGAGGACGAACCGTACCGCCGGGCCCTCACCGGCATGTACGCCCGGCTCGCCGCGACCCTGACCGAACTGACGGGGGGCGAAGCCGCCCGCCACGCGGTGGCCCCGCAGGACCCGTACTCCGGCCCCGACGAGCTGCTGGCCGACCTGCGCACCATCGAAACCTCGCTGCTGGCGCACCACGGCGCCCACCTGGTGCGCGGACGGCTCAAGCCCCTGATCCGCGCGGTGGAGGTGTTCGGTTTCCACCTGGCCACGGTCGACCTGCGGCAAAGCTCCGACAAACACGAAGAGGTGGTGGCCGAGCTGCTGGCCCAGGCCCGCATCGAAGCCGACTACAGCGCGCTGGACGAAGCCGCCAAGCGTGCGGTGCTGCTGCGCCAACTGGACGACGCACGCCCCCTTCGCGTGCCCGGCATCGCCTATTCGGCGCACACCCGCGGCGAGCTGGCGATCTTCGAGACCGCCCGCTGGGCGCGCGAGCGCTTCGGTCCGGCCACCATCCGCCACGCCATCATCAGCCACACTGAAACCGTCAGCGACCTGCTGGAAGTGCTGCTGCTGCAAAAGGAAGTGGGCCTGATGCACGGCCTGCTCGGCGAGTCGGCCACGACCGACCTGATCGTGGTCCCGCTGTTCGAAACCATCGAAGACCTGCGCAACGCCGCGCCCATCATGCGCGACTACTACGCCCTGCCGGGCGTGCGCGCCATGGTGCAACGCGGCGCGGCCGACGGCTACAGCGAGCAAGACATCATGCTCGGCTACTCCGACTCCAACAAAGACGGGGGCATTTTCACCAGCAACTGGGAGCTCTACCGCGCCGAGACCGAACTGGTGAAGCTGTTCGACGAGTTGAACGAGCACACCGAAAAGCCCCTCCAGCTTCGCATGTTCCATGGCCGGGGTGGCACTGTCGGCCGCGGCGGCGGTCCCAGCTACCAGGCCATCCTGGCCCAGCCGCCCGGCACGGTGCGGGGCCAGATCCGCCTGACCGAGCAGGGCGAAGTGATCGGCTCCAAGTACGCAAACCCCGAGATCGGCCGCCGCAACCTCGAAACCCTGGTGGCCGCCACGCTCGAAGCCACCTTGTTGCAACCCACGCGAAACGCGCCCAAAGCCTTTCTGGAAGCCGCCGCCGCGCTCTCGGCCGACAGCATGGCCGCCTACCGCGCCCTGGTCTACGACACGCCACGCTTCCCCGAATACTTTTTCGCCGCCACGCCCATCCGCGAAATCGCCGAACTCAACATCGGCTCGCGCCCCGCTTCGCGCAAGGCCACACAGAAGATCGAAGACCTGCGCGCCATTCCCTGGGGCTTCAGCTGGGGCCAGTGCCGCTTGACCCTGCCGGGCTGGTACGGCTTCGGCTCCGCCGTGCAGACATTCCTGAAAGCCGGTGGCACCAAGGAACAGGCCCAGCGCAAGGAACTGCTGAAAAAGATGTTCCGCCAGTGGCCGTTCTTCTCCACCCTGCTGTCCAACATGGACATGGTCATGGCCAAGAGCGACCTGGCGCTGGCCTCGCGCTACGCGGAGCTGGTGGAGGACAAGCGGCTGCGCGCCAAGGTCTTCAGCGCCATCGAGGCCGAGTGGCACCGCACGGCCGAAGCCCTGACCCTGATCACCGGCGAAAAGAAACGCCTGGTCGACAACGAGGCGCTGCAGCGCTCGGTGCGCCACCGCTTTCCGTACATCGACCCGCTGCACCACCTGCAGGTGGAGCTGGTGCGGCGCCATCGGGCCGGGGAACTCGACCAGGAAGACCAGAAGGTGCGGCGCGGCATCCACCTGTCGATCAACGGCATCGCGGCGGGCCTGCGCAACACCGGCTGATCCCGCGCGACCCTGGGGGCAATCGGCCCGTCGCCCGGCGGCGACGGGTGGCCTCCTAAAATGGCAGCGTGGACCACCTGCTCAACGCCGACCTGCACTGCCATTCCGTCGTCTCCGACGGCACCCTCACGCCCGAAGTCCTGGCGCTGCGCGCACGCGACAACGGCGTCGAGCTCTGGGCGCTCACCGATCACGACGAAATCGGCGGCCAGGACCGCGCCATTGCGGCAGCCTGCGCGGCCGGGTTGCCGTACCTGACCGGCACCGAAATCTCGGTCACTTTTGCGGGTGAGACCGTGCACATCGTGGGCCTCGGTTTCGACCACCACGATCCCGCCCTCACCGAAGGCCTGCGCCAGACACGCGGCGGCCGTGGGCTGCGCGCGCAAGAGATGAGCGAGGACCTGGCGCGTGCCGGCATCCCCGGCACCTACGAAGGCGCGCTGAAATACGTCGGCAACCCGGAGCTGATTTCGCGCACCCACTTCGCCCGCTACATGGTCGAAGCCGGCTTCTGCCGCGACACGCCCGAAGTGTTCCGCCGCTACCTGACCGAAGGCAAACCCGGCTTCGTGCCCCACCGCTGGGCCAGTCTGCGCGATGCGGTGGGCTGGATCACCGGCGCCGGCGGCATCGCCATCATTGCCCACCCGGCACGCTACGGCTTCAGCCCGAACGAGGAGTACGCCCTGTTCACCGAGTTCAAGGCCCATGGCGGCCAGGGCGTGGAGGTGGTCACCGGCGCGCACAGCGCGGCCGAGGCGCTCAAGTACGCCGGGTTCTGCGCCGAATTCGACCTGCTGGCCTCGCGGGGCAGCGACTTCCACAGCCCCGACGAAAGCCATACCGATCTCGGCCGGCTGCCCCACTTGCCGGGCCCGGTCACCCCGGTGTGGGAGCGCTTGCGCCACCGCATCCACGCATGAGCACGGCGGCCCGATCCGGGCAGGCCCTGCTGGGCATTGCCATGTTCGTGCTGGCCACGGCTTGTTTTGTCGTCCTGGACACGTCCGTCAAGCTGCTCAGCGCCGTGGTGCCCGTGCTGATGGCGGTCTGGTTCCGATATGTGTTCCAGGCCGTCGCCGTGGCCGCCCTGTTCCTGCCCTCGCGCGGCTGGCGGCTGCTGCACACCGCCCACCTGGGTTGGCAGGCCGTGCGCGGCGTGCAGCTTTTTCTGGTCAGCCTGCTGGGCTTTCTCGCGGTCAAGTACATGCCCTTGGGAGAGTTCACGGCCATCGTGATGATCACGCCCCTGATGGTCACGCTGCTGGCGGCCCTGTTTCTGCATGAACGGGTCTCGCCCCTGCGCTGGCTGCTCGTGGCCGGGGGATTTGCCGGCGCCCTGCTGGTGGTGCAACCCGGTGGTGCCTTTTTCGGCTGGGCCAGCCTGCTCCCCCTGGGGCTGGTGGTCATCTATGCGTGGTTCCAGATTCTCACCAGCCGCCTGGCACGCACCGAAGACCCGATGACGCTGCACTTCTACACCGGCTTCACCGGTGCCCTGCTGGCGTCGCTGCTGCTGCCACTGGTCTGGCAGGCCATTCCCGACATGCGCACGCTGGCCCTGCTCTGCCTGGCGGGCCTGATGGGCACCGTCGGCCACTTCCTGCTCATCCTGGCCTTTGCCCGCGCGCCAGCCGCCACACTCTCGCCCTATCTGTACGCGCAGATCGGGTTCGCCATGCTGGCAGGCTGGCTGGTTTTCGATCACGTTCCCGGTCGCCTGGAACTGGCTGGCATCGCCCTGATCGTGCTCTGTGGCGTCACCGCCAGTTGGCTGACCGCACGCGCACGCACCTGAGGCACAGGCGCACAATCGAAGCATGTCGCAGTTCTTCGAAGTCCATCCCGCCAACCCCCAGGCCCGACTGCTCAAGCAGGCGGTGCAACTGCTCGAACGCGGCGGCGTGCTGGCCGTGCCGACCGACTCCAGCTATGCACTGGTGTGCCACCTCGACGACAAAGCCGCCGCCGACCGGCTCCGGCGGATCCGGCAGGTGGACGACAAGCACCACCTCACGCTGCTGTGCCGCGACCTGAGCGAACTGGCCAACTACGCCAAGGTGGACAACCGCCAGTACCGACTCATCAAGGCGGCCACGCCCGGGGCCTACACCTTCATCCTGGAAGCCAGCAAGGAAGTGCCCCGCCGCGTCAGCCACCCGTCGCGCAAGACCATCGGCCTGCGCGTGCCCGACCACCCGGTGATGCACCTGCTGCTGGAGCTGCACAACGCCCCCGTGCTGGCCACCACCCTGATCGCACCAGGCGAGGCCGATCCCATGAACGACGCCGAGGCCATCCGCGAACGCTTCGAACACGAGGTGGACGGGGTGATCGGCGCGGGCGCCTGCGCCCTGACGCCGACCACGGTGCTCGATCTCACCCCCATGGCCACCGGCGGCGACCCCGAGGTCGTGCGTGCCGGACTCGGTCCGCTGGCGCCGCTCGGCCTTTGAGCCGCCCTGCGCCGGCCGCCTGCCGGCATGGGGGACAATAGCGGTTTGACCGAGCCCGCCATGGACTTCGCCCAGATCATCCAGACCGTCACCCTCTACGCCATCCCGGTGCTGTTCGCCATCACCGTGCACGAGGCCGCGCACGGCTACGCGGCGCGCCACTTCGGCGACAACACCGCCGCGATGCTGGGCCGCATCACGCTCAACCCGGTCAAGCACATCGATCCGGTGGGCACCATCGCGATGCCGCTGCTGCTGTATTTCGCCACCGCCGGTACCTTCCTGTTCGGGTATGCCAAGCCCGTCCCGGTGCGCTTCGGCAATCTGCGCAACCCCAAACGCGACATGATCTGGGTCGCCCTGGCCGGCCCCGGCGCCAACCTCGTGCAGGCCATTCTGTGGACGGTGCTGGGGTATCTGCTTGTGGCTGGGGGCGTGGAAGAGCGCTTCTTCCTGCAGATGTGCCGCGCGGGGCTGATGGTCAATCTCGTGATGTTCGCCTTCAACCTGTTTCCGCTGCCACCCCTGGATGGGGGCCGCATTCTGGTCGGCCTGCTGCCCTGGCGCCAGGCCGAACTGGTGTCCCGCGTGGAACCCTGGGGCTTTTTCATCGTCATGGCCCTGGTCATCACCGGCGTGGTGGGCAACCTCTGGCTGCGTCCGCTGATGAGCATCACCGGCCTGTTCATTGACGCCCTGCTCACGCCGCTGCGTCTGATTCTTTTCTGACTGTTTTCATGAGCACCCTGCGCGTCCTCACCGGCATCACCACCTCGGGCACCCCACATCTGGGCAACTACGTCGGCGCCGTGCGCCCTACCGTGCGTGCCAGCCGTCAGCCGGACACCCAGAACTTCTACTTCCTGGCCGACTACCACGCCCTGATCAAGACCAGCGGCGACCCGGCCCGCGTGCAACGCTCCACCCTGGAAATTGCCGCCACCTGGCTGGCCTGTGGCCTGGACCCGGAAAAAGTCACGTTCTACCGCCAGTCCGACATCCCCGAGATCCCGGAGCTCACCTGGCTGCTCACCTGTGTCACCGGCAAAGGCCTGCTCAACCGCGCGCACGCCTACAAGGCATCGGTCGACAAGAACACCGCCGCCGGGACAGAGCCCGACGATGGCGTGACCGCCGGCCTGTTCATGTACCCGGTGCTGATGGCCGCCGACATCCTGATGTTCAACGCCCACCAGGTGCCCGTCGGCCGCGACCAGATCCAGCACATCGAGATGGCGCGCGACATCGCCGCCAGCTTCAACCACCTCTACGGCGAGCACTTCACCCTGCCCGAAGCCGCGATCGAGGCCAACGTGGCCACCCTGCCCGGCCTCGACGGCCGCAAGATGAGCAAAAGCTACGACAACACCATCCCGCTGTTCACCCCGCGGGACACGTTGCGCAAACTCATCATGGGCATCGTGACCGACTCGCGCGCGCCCGGCGAACCCAAGAGCACCGAAGGTTCGGCCCTGTTCCAGCTCTATCAGGCCTTTGCCTCTGCGGAAGAAACAGCGGCGCTGGCACAGGCCTACGCCGACGGCATCGCCTGGGGCGACGCCAAGCAAGTGCTTTTTGAACGGATCGACCGCGAAATCGCCCCCATGCGCGAGACCTACGACGCGCTCATCCGCGACCCTGCGCGGATCGAAAAAACGCTCCGGCAAGGCGCCGAAAAGGCCCGCACCCTTGCCACGCCGTTCACCGCCCGCCTGCGCCATGCCGTCGGCCTGCGGCCCCTTGACACCCAAGCCGCCACGCCAACGACCACCAAGGCCGCCAAACAGGCGCTACCCGTGTTCAAGCAATACCGGGAAAAAGACGGCCTGTTCTACTTCAAGCTGCTCGACCCCAAAGGCGAACTGCTGTTGCAGAGCATGGGCTTCGACCAACCCCGCGAAGCCGCGCAGACCATGGCCCGGCTGCAACGCGAGGGCCAGCCGGCACTGACCGAGCTGGCACCCCGAATCGCATCGTCCGCCGATCCGGCGGCGGTACAGGCCGCTCTGACCCTCTTGGCAGCGGCCATCGACGAGGCCTGAAAAAGTGGCCGGAGGTTCGCAGAACCTCCCAGGGAGTTTTCTAAAAATAAAAACAAGGACCGCATCACGGCGTACTTTTCTATCGCCAGCGCGTCGCTTTGCCGATATCCTCCCCGGTTACAAAATTCAGACTCCCGACTCACCATGAGTATTTTTGTCATTGACGACCATCCCCTGATGCGCGAAGCCGTCGTCATGCTGCTGCGCCGCCTGCGGGCATCGACTCAGGTGATCGAACTGGAGCGCCTCGCAGCGGTGAGCAAGGCCATTGCCGAACACGGCGAACCCGAACTGGTCTGCCTGGACCTGAAGCTCCCGGACACCAACGGTGTGTCCGGCGTGCGCGAAGTGCGGCAGATGCTGCCAGACACTTCGCTCATCGTGCTTTCGGCCTCCCCGGCGACCGACTACGAAGACCTGGCCCGCGAAGCCGGTGCCGACGCCTACGTCGAAAAATCGGCCGGCGCAGCCCAGATCGGCCGTGTGCTCAAGGAATTCCTGTCGGACGAACCCGAAGACGAAAACGCGCCCACCATTCCGGAAAAGCTGTCCAAGCGGCAGAAACAGTTGCTGGTCATGCTCGACCGGGGGCTGTCCAACCGGGACATTGCGGAGCAGTTGCAGATCAGCGAACACACCGTCAAGGTGCATTTGTGGCGCCTGTTCCGGCGCCTGAACGTCAAGAGCCGTTCGCAGGCGAGTCACCTGGCCCGGACGGCCGGCCTGATCGACTACTGAACCAGGCTCGCGTTCGCCTCATCACGCCACCGGTATCACGGCCGGCTGTGCGGCATCGCCCTCTGCGCGCTGCGTGAAAGCCGGCACCAGCACCCGAAACACGCTACCCCGACCGGCCTCCGAGGTCAGCGCCAGCTGGTAGCCCATCATCGTGGCCAGCTTGGAAACGATGGTCAGGCCCAGACCCAGGCTGTCTTCGGTCCCCTGGTGCTGCGATACCCGGAAGAACTCCTGGAAGATCGCCTGCTGGTGCTCCCGGGGAATGCCAACCCCCGTGTCCCACACCTCGAACATCCACACACCGCTGCGCCGGCGCAGCGCCATCAGCACGCCGCCCTGACGGGTGTGCTTGAGCGCGTTGGACAGCAGATTGCCCAGAATCCGGCGCAACACCACCGGATCGCCCCAGATCATCACCGGTGCGGCCCGCATGCGCAGCCGCAGCGACTTCGCCGCCGCCACAGGCTCGAACTGCAGGGCCAGGTCGGCAAACAGCCGCTGCACATCCACATGCTGCAGCTTCACCTTGTAATTGCCCGCATCGATGCGCGTCAGGTCGAACAGCGAATCGAACAGTTCATTGATTGCACGGGTGGACTGGAGAATGCGCGGGGAAATGTCCCGCGCCATTTCCGGCTCGGTGGCCAGCCAGTCGGCATACAGACTCAACGCGTGCACAGGCTGGCGCAGATCGTGCGCCGCCGACGCAAGAAAACGGTTTTTGGCGGTCACCGCACGCATCGATGCGCGCGTCTGCTGGGTCAGCGAGTCGATCAGCTCCTGGTTAGAGAACTGCAATTCCAGACTCGCCCGGTGCACCGCATGCAGGCGGCGCCCGCCCAGAATCAGCAGCAGCCAAAAAATCGCCAACAAGGTGCATTTGAGCGCCATGTCCTGCCAATCGACCATGCCGGGCGACAGCCAGATGGCGGAGCTGATCAGTCCCAGCACGACCGATCCCATCAGCGCGTGGGTGTAGCGCCAGAAAATGGGCAGGTAGGCACTGAAGGACATCATCGATACCATGCCGTGCCCGATCACGACGATGGCACCGATGAACTGGGTTTCCGGCGAGGTTTGTGCATGGGTCAGGCCAATCGGCAGCCCCCAGCCGATGCCCACCGCCACCCAGGTCCATCCGAAACGGCGGATGAAGGTCTCTCGCATGGGGCCTTCCACGCTGTCGTAGCGCAGCCGATACAAACCGATGAGCCGATAGCGGTAGGTCAACAACGCGCCCACCACGCCGCCCCAGCCCACCAGCACGGGGGAGGCCACTTCCCCGATCATCGCCCCGATCAGCACGGGCAGGGTCAACACGGCCGCGAGGAGCGAATGCAGCGTGCTGTCCATCAACACGCCAATCAGCTGCGAATCCACCCATCGATCCCTCACTTCGGCAGAGGCGGGCTGGTGCTGATGGGTAGCAGGTTGGGTGTCGACAAGCATGGCACAAGCAAAAGATGCCGCATTGTCGCATTCCGAAAATGCCTGACCGGTCAGCGAAAAGCCTCGCCCAGACCTGATAGAATCGTGGGCTTCGACGCGGAGAGGTGGCAGAGTGGTCGAATGCACCGGATTCGAAATCCGGCGTACAGTTCATACTGTACCGAGGGTTCGAATCCCTCCTTCTCCGCCAAAACACCCCAAAAAAGCGGCCTTCGGGCCGCTTTTTTCTTGGCTGATCTGCTGCCCTCTCGGATTCCCCGAGTGGCCGTCTTCTCCCACAGACAGGCACCGCCTCAAAGCCCTTTTCTGGGGGAACTTGTGATTTAGCACTCTTCTCCAAGGAGTGCTAACATTTGGGCCACCCAGGAGGATTTCATCCATGTCCACATCCCTCGCACCTGCCATCCCCACGACCACGTCGCTGGCCGTGGCGGGTTCTTGGTCGAACCGGTCACTGACGCTGCCGCCGCTGGGCAATCTGGATGCCTACATTTCGGCGGTCAATCGAATGCCCCTGCTCTCCCAGGAAGAGGAGCAGTACGCTGCACGCCGTCTGCGCGATCACAACGACCTGGACGCCGCTGGCAAGTTGGTGATGTCGCACCTGCGCCTGGTGGTGTCCATCGCCCGCCAGTACCTGGGCTATGGCCTGCCCCATGGCGATCTGATCCAGGAAGGCAACGTCGGTCTGATGAAGGCCGTCAAGCGTTTCGACCCCGATCAGGGCGTGCGCCTGGTGAGTTATGCCATTCACTGGATCAAGGCCGAAATCCACGAATACATCCTGAAGAACTGGCGCATGGTGAAGGTGGCTACCACCAAGGCCCAGCGCAAGCTGTTCTTCAACCTGCGCAGCAAGAAGCAGGGTTTCCGCGCCGAAGCCGCCGAGGGGGACACCCACCGCGAAGCCCTCTCCGACCATGAAATCGACGTCGTGGCGCGCGACCTGCATGTCAAGCCGGAGGAAGTGCGCGAGATGGAGACCCGCATGGCCGGGGGCGATGTGGTGCTCGATCCCGCACCGGCCGGCGATGGCGAAGAGGCCTTTGGCCCGATCGCCTATCTGGCCGACGGCACCCACGAGCCCACCGCCATGATCGAAGCGGCTCAGCGTGACAGGCTGGCCACCGAAGGCATTGCCCGGGCCATGGGCGAGCTGGACGACCGCGCTCGCCGCATCGTGAGCGAACGCTGGCTCAAGGTGAACGACGACGGCTCGGGCGGCATGACGCTGCACGAACTGGCGGCCGAATACGGCGTCAGTGCCGAGCGCATCCGCCAGATCGAGGTGGCGGCCATGAAGAAGATGCGCAAGGCGCTGGCGGCCTACGTCTGAGTCCGGCCACCCTCTCCGCAAAGAAAGGCCTGCCACCAAGCAGGCCTTTTTTGTGGACGATCGGCCTCAGGGCCTCAACTCCAGGAGATCGATGGTGGGGCGTACACCGAGACGGGCAGGCACCCCCACCAGCCCGACGCCCGGGGTCACCAACAAACGCCCGGCCGGTGTGTCGTAGAGTCCATTCCAGCGGCCGCTGGCGCTGTTGGTGTGGCGCAGCCACCAGGGTGAAAAACCAGGTATCCAGAGCTGGCCACCGTGGGTGTGCCCCGCCATGGCCAGAAAAACGGCTCCGGGCGGCAGAAGATCTTGCGTATCGGGCTGGTGAAACAGCGCCAGGCGGGGTGGCCCCTCTGCGGTCATGGCCGCTGGCGCAGGCCACAACTGGCGAATGTCCTGGCGTGGCCGGCCACCCCACAGATCGCTCAAGCCCACGAGCTCCCAGCCGCGGATCGTCACGCGCTCCCCATCGATGAGCCGTACGCCATGGGCACGCAGCGCCTCGCGCAGGGGCTCGGTCAGCGCCGGCCCTGGCGCGCCAGTGTCGTGGTTGCCCAGCACGCCATACACAGGGTGACGCAGCGCCGCCAAGGGCGCCAGCCCACCGCGCAGATCCAGCGGCGGTTCATGCACCCAGTCGCCGGCCACCAGCACAGCGTCCACGTCCAAGGCATTGAGTCGGGCAACCAGGCGGCGCAGGTCGCCTTCGCGCACGAACAGGCCCCAGTGCAGATCGGCCACCAAGGCGAGCCGCAGCGGCGATGCACCAACAGGTGCACCAGACACCATGGTGGTGCGTTCGCGCAGCCACAGCGGCTCCACCAGCGAAGCCCAGAGCCCCATCAGCACAAAACCAGCCCCCAAAGTGGGCACCAACCGGCGCCAGCCCGTGGTTTGGCAGACCCGCAAGACCAGCCACCCCAGCAGGAACGGTCCCGCGATGCGAGGCCCCCAGTACAGGCCTAGCATCACCAGATTGCGCAGATAGTGGCCCGGGGTGTGCCAGCGTCCACCGTAATCCCAGAGCGAGACGGCCAGGGTCAACACCATGGCCGCCCAGAACAGGCGGCGGCTCCAGACCAGGACCGGAGTGACCACGCGGCCGGGCGCGCTCAGGTGCGCCGCAACGCGGGGAAGAGGATCACGTCACGGATGCTGGGGCTGTCGGTCAGCAGCATCATCAGGCGATCGATACCGATGCCACAGCCACCGGCCGGCGGCATGCCGTATTCGAGCGCGCGCACATAGTCGGCATCGAAGAACATGGCCTCGTCATCGCCGGCATCTTTGTTGGCGACCTGGGCATGGAAGCGTGCGGCCTGGTCTTCGGCGTCGTTCAGCTCGGAGAAGGCGTTGCCGAACTCACGACCGGTGATGTAAAGCTCGAAGCGTTCGGTCACCTCGGGCCGGGCATCGTTGGCGCGTGCCAGCGGCGAAATCTCGGTCGGGTGGTCCATGATGAAGGTCGGGTTCCAGAGCTGCTCTTCGACCTTCTCTTCGAAATAGAGCACCTGCAGGCCGGCCACCGAGCGCGACGAGAGCTGGTGTTTGTCCTCGCTCAGGCCCAGCTTCTTGAGCTGCGCGATCAGCCAGACCGGATCGTCCACGCCGGCCTCACCCGCGTCGGTGTACTTGAGGATGGCTTCCCGGATCGTGAGGCGTTCGAACGGCGAGAACACGTCCACAGGGCGCCCCTGATAGCTCAACGGCGTATCACCGTGCACCTTCTGCACCACGTGGCGAATGAGTTGCTCGTTGAAGTCCATCAGATCGCGGTAGTTCCAGTAGGCCGCGTAGAACTCCATCATGGTGAACTCGGGGTTGTGGCGGACGCTGATCCCCTCGTTGCGGAAGTTGCGGTTGATCTCGAACACCCGCTCGAAGCCACCCACCAGCAGGCGCTTGAGATACAGCTCGGGCGCGATGCGCAGGAACATTTCCTGGTCGAGCGCATTGTGGTGCGTGACAAAGGGCTTGGCGTTGGCACCGCCAGGAATCGGGTGCAGCATGGGCGTTTCGACTTCGAGGAAGCCGTGCGACACCATGAAATCGCGGATGCTCGACAGCGCCTGGCTGCGCGTGACGAAACGGCGCCGTGCGGCCTCGTCGGTCATCAGGTCCACGTAGCGCTGGCGGTACTTGATTTCCTGGTCCTGCACGCCGTGGAATTTGTCGGGCAGCGGACGCAGGCTCTTGGTCAGCAGGCGCACGCTGTCGGCGTGCACGGTCAGCTCGCCGGTGCGGGTGCGCATCAGTTTGCCTTCGGCCGCAACGATGTCCCCCAGATCCCAGTGCTTGAAGGCATCCAGAGCGGCTTCGCCGACACTGTCCTTGTTCAGGTAGATCTGGATGCGCCCACCGCTGGCACCGAGCGAGCCGTCCTGCAAGGTGGCAAAACAGGCCTTGCCCATCACGCGTTTGAGCATCATCCGCCCGGCAATCCGGGCGCGAATCGGGCTGCTTTCCAGCGCCTCGGCGGTGGTGTCCCCGTGGAGCGCAAACAGCGTGGCGGCGTTGTCTGCCGGCTGGAAATCGTTGGGGAAGGCCACGCCCTCGCCACGCGCCTGCGCTTCACGCAGGCCCTTGAGTTTCTCCCGGCGTTCGGCGATGAGCTGGTTGTCGTCGGCAGCGGGCGTGGCAGGAGCGTGTTCGGTGGTCATGGTGATGGGCAAGAAAAAAGCGGGCTGCGCCACCAGGGCGCAACCCGCTATTGTAATTTTTCGCGAAGACGGTGCCTCGCGAAGGCCGTCTCAGTGGCCCAGATAGGCCTCGCGCACACGGGGATCGACCAGCAGATCCTTGCCCTGACCGGTCATGGTGATCTCGCCCGAGTCCATCACATAGCCCCGATCCGCGATCTGCAGCGCGCGCTGGGCGTTCTGCTCGACCAGCACGATGGTCACCCCCTGCGCCGACACGTCGCGCACGACTTCGAAGATCTTGTCCACCATGATTGGTGACAACCCCATTGACGGTTCGTCGAGCAGCAGCACCTTGGGCTGGCTCATGAGGGCGCGGGCCATGGCCAGCATCTGCTGCTCGCCCCCCGACATCGTGCCAGCGAGCTGGTCCTTGCGCTCCTTCAGGCGCGGGAAGATACCGAACATGCGGTCAATGTCCTGCTGGATACCGGCCTTGTCCGAGCGGATGTAGGCGCCCATCAGCAGGTTTTCGGTGATGGTCATGCGAGTGAAAACGCCGCGCCCCTCGGGCACCATCGCCAGCCCCTGTTTGACCAGGTCCCACGCGCCGCGGCCTTTGATGTTCTGGCCCAGGTACTCGATGCTGCCGCCTTCGATGCCCAGCGACCCGGTGATCGCTTTCATGGTGGTGGTCTTGCCGGCGCCGTTGGAGCCGATGAGGGAGATCAGCTCGCCCTCGCGCACCTCCATGTCGACGCCCTTGACGGCCTTGATGCCGCCATAGGAAACCTTCAGGCCACTGACTTTCAGGAGAGTGTTTGCCATGTTCTTGTGTCCTTGATCAGTGTCCGCCCGTACCCAGATAGGCTTCGATCACCTTCGGGTCCTTCTGCACTTCGGCCGGGGTTCCCGACGACAGCTGCTTGCCGTAGTCGAGCACCGTGACACGGTCGCACAGCCCCATCACCAGCTTCACATCGTGCTCGATGAGCAGGATGGTGCGGTTGTCGTTGCGAATGCGGTCAATCAGCTCGCGCAACTGCACTTTTTCGGTCGCATTCATGCCGGCGGCCGGCTCATCCAGCGCGATGAGCTGCGGATCGGTGGCCAACGCACGGGCAATTTCCAGGCGGCGCTGGTCACCGTAGCTGAGCGTGCGCGACTTGTACTCGGCAAACTTGGCAATGCCCACGTAGTCGAGCAGCTCCTTGGCCCGCGCGCGGATTTCAGCCTCTTCCTTCTTGAAACCGGGCGTGCGCAGCACAGCACCGATCAGGCCCGAGCGTGTGCGCACGTGTCGGCCGACCATCACATTTTCCAGCGCGGTCATCTCGGGAAACAGCCGGATGTTCTGGAACGTGCGGGCGATACCGGCTTTGGCCACCTCGTGCACGGCGGTCGGCGTATAGGGCTTGCCGGCCAGCTCGAAGCTGCCGCTGTCGGGCGTGTACAGCCCCGTCAGCACGTTGAAGAAAGTGGTCTTGCCAGCGCCGTTGGGGCCGATCAGGCCATAGACCTGGCCACGCTGGATTTCGATGCCCACACCGCTCAGGGCCTGCAAGCCCCCGAAGCGCTTGGACACATTGGCGACTTTGAGAATGGTTTCACTCATGATGCATTGCCCCTTATTTCGCCAGCGACTTGCCGTGTTCGGGCGAAGGCCACAGGCCCTTGGGACGCAAGAGCATCACCACCACCATGGCCAGCGCGATCAGCAACTGGCGCAGGATTTCCGGGCCGAGCCGGCCACCGGTCAACTCGGTCAACGGGTGCGCCACATGCCGCAGCACTTCAGGCAGGCCAGCCAGCATGAGGGCCCCCAGGATCACGCCCGGAATGTGGCCGATGCCGCCGAGCACCACCATGGCGACCACCATGACGGATTCCATCAGCGAGAACGATTCCGGTGAGACAAAGCGCTGGAACGAAGCGAACAAGACGCCCGACATACCGCCAAAAGTGGCGCCCATGCCGAAAGCCAGCAGCTTGAGGTTGCGGGTGTTCAGCCCCATCGCCTTGGCGGCGATTTCGTCCTCGCGCACGGCCATCCAGGCGCGGCCGATGCGCGAATCTTGCAGGCGGTAGGACAGCACCACCGCGAGCAGCACGAAGAACAGGAACAGGTAGTAGTACAGCGTCACCGGCTGGAAGGTGTAGCTCCAGTCTCCCAGGGACAGCGTGTGCCGCTGCCCCATGTTGAAGCCGAACACCGTGAGCGGATCGATCTGGCTCAGTCCCTTGGGGCCGTTGGTGATGTTGATCGGACGGTCGAGGTTGAGCAGAAAAATCCGGATGATTTCACCGAACCCCAGCGTGATGATGGCCAGGTAGTCGCCCCGCAGCTTCAGCGTGGGCGCCCCCAGAATCATGCCGACCACCCCGGCCACGACCGCCGCGATGATCATCACGAGCCAGATGCTCAGGTGCAGGCCCTCGGGAAACATGGCCTTGATGGCGGGGAATGTGTCGGCCAGGTGCGGCGACGCCAGCAGACCGTAGAGGTAGGCGCCCACCGCAAAAAAAGCGATATAGCCCAGATCCAGCAGGCCGGCATAACCGACCACGATGTTCAGGCCCAGCGCCAGCAGCACGTACAGCAGGGCGATGTCGACGATGCGGGCCCAGGAGTTGCTGCCGGTGGCCTGCAGCAGCACGGGCACCGCAAGCAGCACGATGGCTGCAATGATGAAAGTGGCCAGCTTGGCGGGTTTGATGTTGCTCATGCGTTGTCTCCCGCGGTATCAGGCGCGATCGGCCACACGCTCGCCCAGCAGGCCCGAGGGGCGCAGTGTGAGCACCAGAGCCAGCACGATGAACGCAAAGATGTCCACATACTGGCTGCCCAGGAAGCCCCCGGTCAGGGCACCGAGATAGCCCGCCCCCAGCGCCTCGATCAGCCCCAGGGCAATGCCACCGACCACCGCACCGGCGAGGTTGCCAATGCCCCCCATCACCGCCGCGACGAACGCCTTGAGCCCAGGCATGAAACCCATGGCGTGCTGCACCGTGCCGTAGTTCGACGCCCACATCACACCGGCAATCGCCGCAAGCATGGCGCCGATGATGAAGGTGGCCGAAATCACCACATCAGGCCGGATGCCCATCAGAGCGGCCACACGCGGGTTTTCGGCGGTGGCGCGCATGGCCCGGCCCAGACTGGTCTTGTTGACCAGGTACATCAGGGCTGCCAGGGTGATGGCGGTCGTGGCCAGGATGGTGATCTGCGTCACCGAGATCACGGCCCCTCCGATGTGGATCGGCTCGCGCGAGAGCATCGATGGATAGGGTTTGGGATTGGGCGCCCAGATGATCATGGCCAGCGTCTGCAACAGGAGCGACATGCCGATGGCCGTAATCAGCGGCGCCAACCGCGGTGAATTGCGCAGTGGCCGGTAAGCCAGTTTTTCGATCGTGAAATTCAGCGCGGCGCAGACCACCATCGCGATCATGGTGGCGACCAGAAGGATCAGCCAGCCGGGCAGACCGGCCCAAGCTTCCGCCATCCAGCCGATGAGCGTCCAGCTGGTCAACGCCCCCACCATCAGCACCTCCCCGTGCGCGAAGTTGATGAGGCCAATGATCCCGTAGACCATCGTGTAGCCCAGCGCCACCAACGCATACATACTGCCCAGAACCAGACCGTTGATGATCTGCTGCAGCAAGATATCCATGAAGTTTCTCCGTGTTTTTGACAGGCCGGGACGTTACTCGGCATGCGGTTCGCGGACCATTGTGCGGTCCGGAGCCCCGTGTACAGCCCCGCTTCAACTTAGCAAAAAACCCGCCAGGGTCGGACTGCGAACAGGCCGATTGGCGGGTTGGCGGGCGGATTTTAGCCAAGCCCCAAGGTGCCCCAGATGGGTGCAAGCCCTTATGCGACGCGGGTTTACCCGCAATTCAGGGGATCTGTGATGAGGCCATCAGCCTAACAAGCACGTCATTAGTTTTTTTGATCATTCAGACGCTTAAGCTCTCTAAGCTTATCGCCAATGCGGATTTCCAGCCCCCGATCGACCGGCCGGTAGAACGCGGTGGACGGCATTCCGTCGGGCAGGTAGCGTTCTCCGGCCGCAAAACCGCCCTCTTCATCGTGCGCATAGCGGTAGCCCTTGCCGTAGTCCAGTGCCTTCATCAGTTTCGTCGGTGCGTTGCGCAGATGCATCGGCACCGGCCGGGTGCCGTCCTTCTTGACGAAGGCCTTGGCTTCGTTGAATGCCTTGTAAACCGCGTTGGATTTGGGGGCCACCGCCAGATAGACCACGCATTCGGCCAGGGCCAATTCCCCTTCGGGGGAACCCAACCGCTCATAGACCTCGGCAGCGTCCAGCGCCAGCCGCAAGGCACGCGGATCGGCCAGGCCGATGTCTTCGGCCGCCATGCGGATGAAGCGGCGCGCCATGTAGCGCGGATCGGCACCGCCGTCGAGCATGCGCACGAACCAGTACAGGGCGGCATCGGGGTCCGAACCGCGCACGCTTTTGTGCAGCGCGCTGATGGTGTCGTAGAACTGCTCGCCTCCCTTGTCGTAGCGGCGCATGCGTTCGCCGAGCACGCGCAGCAGCCAGGCATCCGTCACCTCGGCGAGCTTTTCACGGTCTGCCGCCACCGCCAGGGTTTCGAGCGTGTTCAGAAGGCGGCGTGCATCGCCATCGGCATAGGCGATGAGCCGGTCGCTAGCGGCCGCTTCGATGGCCGGCACCGCGTTGATCGCCTGCGCGCGGGCCAGCAACTGGCGCAGGTCGTCCTCAGCCAGGGGCTGCAGCACGTAGACCGCAGCCCGCGAGAGCAAGGCGGAATTGACTTCAAACGAAGGGTTTTCGGTCGTCGCACCGATGAAGGTGAAAAGGCCGCTTTCCACGTGGGGCAAAAAGGCGTCCTGCTGGCTTTTGTTGAAGCGGTGCACCTCGTCGACAAACACGATGGTGTGCTGGGCCTGCAGACCCTCGCGTGCGCGCTGCGCCAGCTCCACCGCTTCCCGGATCTCCTTGACGCCCCCCAGCACCGCGCTGATGGTGATGAACTGGGCATCGAAGGCGTCGGCCATCAGCCGTGCGATGGTGGTTTTGCCCACGCCCGGGGGGCCCCACAGAATGCAACTGTGCGGTTGACCGGATTCGAACGCGAGCCGCAGCGCCATGCCTTCGCCGAGCAGGTGGCGCTGACCGATCACTTCGCCGAGCGATCGCGGCCGCAGGCGCTCGGCCAGCGGGACATGCGGGGACACAGGGGTTCGCGCCACGGGCAACGGCGGTGTTCAGGGGCGGATCACGTCGGCCCCCGCAGGCGGGGTGAAACGAAACTTTTCGGCCTTGAGCGCGGTATTGGCCTGCCACTGGCTGAAGGTCAGCACCGATTGCTGCCCCAGGCTGTCGGCGATGTCGAGCACCGCGACCTGCCCATCGCGAAAGCCCACGCGCACGCGTTCGATCTGGCCATCGCGGGCGCGCGGCCGCGCCTCCAGCCAGTTCATGCCGTCCTGTGCCGGCAGGGACTTGAGATCGAACACCGTTGACAGGGTTTTGATGTCGGTGCCGCCGGCAATCAGCGCGGCGGGCGTGCTGCCCAGCACGTCCTGCTGCTTGCGCGCCGTGACCTGGTTCAGATCGACGTCGTGCAGCCAGAGCGTCTGCCCATCGGCGACGATGGTCTGCTCGAACGGCTTGGTGTACTCAAAGCGGAACCGCTGTGGGCGCAAAAACTCGAACCGTCCGCTGGACGTCCGGGTCCGCGCGCTTGGCTCGCCCTCGCGTTTGGGCGAAGTGACCACCTGGGTGAAGTTCGCCTGCGCGCTGCGCACGTCGCGCAGAAAGGCTTCCAGGTCCTGCAGGCCATCGGCCCGCGCGGACAAGCACAGAAAAAAAGTGGTGGCCAGTGCCAGCAAGGGTTTGATCATGGGTTTTCCGATTCACGAAGGCCCGGCAAGTTTCCCGCGCGGGCGGCTGGGCGCGCCGGTAGGCCCGCAGGAACGCCCATCACTCGCCTCGCGAGGCCACCAGAATGTCGCGCTGGCCACTGGAGGTCAGCGCGCTCACCAAACCGGCATTCTCCATGTCTTCGAGCAAGCGGGCCGCGCGGTTGTAACCAATCTTGAGCTTGCGCTGCACGTAGGAAATGCTGGCCTTGCGGTCTTGCAGCACGATGGCCACCGCCTGGTCGTACAGCGGGTCTTTTTCACCCCCCTCACCGCCTTCGCCCAGCAGGTCACCCCCTTCGCCGTCACCGCCCACGTCCAACACACCGTCGATGTAATTGGGCTCGCCCCCCTGTTCTTTCAGGTAGGCCACGACGCGATGCACCTCGTCGTCGCTGACGAAAGCGCCGTGCACGCGCGTGGGAAAACCCGTGCCCGACGGCAGGTAGAGCATGTCGCCCATGCCCAGCAGCGCTTCGGCACCCATCTGGTCGAGGATGGTGCGGCTGTCGATCTTGCTGCTGACCTGGAACGACAGGCGGGTCGGGATGTTGGCCTTGATCAGCCCGGTGATCACATCCACACTGGGCCGTTGCGTGGCCAGGATGAGGTGAATGCCGGCCGCGCGCGCTTTCTGCGCCAGACGCGCGATCAGTTCCTCGATCTTTTTGCCCACCACCATCATCAGGTCGGCCAGTTCATCGATCACCACCACGATGTGCGGCAGCCGCTCCAACGGTTCGGGCTGCTCGGGCGTGAGGCTGAAGGGGTTGCCGATGATCTCGCCACGCGCATGCGCCTCGTCGAGCTTGGCATTGAAACCCGCCAGGTTGCGCACGCCCATCTTGCTCATAAGCTTGTAGCGCTTCTCCATCTCGGCCACGCACCAGTTCAGGCCATTGGCTGCCTGCTTCATGTCGGTCACCACCGGGCACAGCAGGTGCGGAATGCCTTCATAGACGCTCAGCTCCAGCATCTTGGGATCGATCAGCAGCAGGCGCACGTCCTTGGCATCGGCCTTGTAGAGCAGCGACAGGATCATGGCGTTGATGCCGACCGACTTGCCCGAACCGGTGGTGCCAGCCACCAGACAGTGCGGCATCTTGGCCAGGTCGGCCACCACCGGCAGACCGGCGATGTCCTTGCCCAGCCCCATGGTCAGCAGGCTCTTGGCATCGTGATAGACCTGCGAACCGAGGATTTCGCTGAGCTTGATGGTCTGCCGCTTGGCGTTGGGCAGCTCCAGCGCCATCAGGTTCTTGCCCGGAATCGTCTCGATCACGCGGATCGAGACCAGCGACAGCGAGCGGGCCAGATCGCGGCTGAGGTTGACGATCTGCGAGCCCTTCACGCCGGTGGCTGGCTCGATTTCGTAGCGCGTGATCACCGGGCCCGGCGCGGCCGCCACCACGCGCACTTCGACCCCGAAGTCCTTGAGCTTCTTCTCGATCAGTCGGCTGGTCATTTCCAGCGTCTGGGCATCGACCCCGGGCTGGTGCAGGGGAGCACCGTCCAGCAGGTCCACCTGCGGCAGCTTGCTGTCGGGCATTTCCACGAACAGGGGCTTCTGTCGTTCCTTGGCGACCCGTTCGCTCTTGGGCACCTCGACCAGCGTCGGCTCGATCACCACCGGCATCGGATGGTGTTCTTCGTTCTCCACACGCTCGACCGCCACCACCTCTTCACGGGCACGTGCCGCCTGTTCGCCGATGCGCTGGTCTTCCACGGCTTCACGCCGCTCGCGCCGCGCTTCGAACCAGCCGTAACACCAGGCACCCAGCCCTTCGGCCCAATGCGCCCACGAGAAGAGAAACACGCGAGGCAGGCACACCACCAACACGGCCAGCATCAGCACCGCAGAGCCGTTGAAGCCCAGCACGTGGGCCGCGATGTCCCCCAGCGCCATGCCCAACACGCCCCCCGCCGGACCGGGCAGCAAGGCCTCGTACCGGTACAGGCGCTCGTATTCCAGCACCGCGCTGCTCAACAGCAGGAGCAACAGGCACACCCAGAACACCGGGCGCCCTTGCCACCAGCGCAACCATGCGGGCAACGCCGGCGCCGACTCGGCCGAATCAGCGGCGCCCTGCTGCCCGCGAATCCACTGAGCCAGGACGGACAGCCAGGCGCGGAGCCCGGCCAAAAACGCCCACCACACCGAAAAACCCAGCAGGTAATAACCGCCATCGGACAGCACGGCCCCCAGTTGCCCGCCCCAGTTGGCGAGCGCGTCGTGGGTTCCGGTGGTGCTCCAGGCGGGATCGGCCGGGTTGTGGCTCAGCAGCGCCAGCCCCCAGAACAGCAGGGCTGCCGCACCGAATACCAGCCCGATTTCCTGGGCAAAGCGGGCCACCCCGGTGGGCTCCTGATGCGCCCGATCACCGTTGAGGGTGTTGATGGAATAGGTCATGAAACGAACCGTCAGCTTGGACGCCCCCGCATGGGGGCTCAACTCGGTCCGAGCTTACCCCAGACAACCCGTCGATCCCGTTTCAATGCGCTCAAATCCGCGCACCGTCGCCAGCGCGTTGCCAGACCGGCGGCGACGTCAGCCCAGCGAGGTCAGGCGTTCCTTGATGACGGTGCTGCCATCCGCCCCCAGCTCGATGAAGCCCCGGTCTTCCAGATCTTTCATGACCCGGCTGACCATCTCGCGCGACGCGCCGATCATCTTGGCCACGTCCTGGCGCGACACCCGCTCCTTGATCACGAGCTGCCCGTCGCGGTCCGGCTGGGCAAATTCGAGCAGCGCACGGGCCACCCGACCATACACGTCCATCAGGGCCAACGACTCGATCTTGCGGTCCGCGTGGCGCAGGCGCTGTACCAGCCCCTTCATGATGGCGTAGGCCATGGAGGTGTTTTCCGGCAGGCAGCGGGCAAATTCCACCCGGCCCAGGATCAGCACGTCGGTCTGCACCTCGGCCCGCACCGAGGCCGAATGCGGCTGGTTATCGATCAGGCTCATTTCGCCGATGTAATCCCCGGGGCTCATGGTCGCCAGGATCACCTCGCGTCCGCGGGTATCGGTGGTCACGACGCGCGCCCGACCAGTCAGGACGATCGCCAGGAAGTTGGACTTCTTGCCTTGCTCCACGATGACCTCGCCGCGCTTGTACCGGCGCTTGACCACGGCGTCGGCCACAGACTCCGCCTGCGCCTGCGTCAGGGTGGAGAACAGCGGAACGCGGCGGATCAGGTCGAGATTGGACAGGATGGACATGCGTGTATTCCTTCGATGGAGAAGCTGGCGAAACGCGCTTTCTTACAATGGGCCGAATCTGGTTGATGGGCCCGCTCTACCGGTCCTTCGACGGCAATGCACACACTCTAAACCAACCCGATCCCTGCCCACAGAGGGCGAAACACCATGAAGCATACAAAAGTCCTCATTCTAGGATCTGGCCCCGCGGGATACACCGCTGCCATCTACGCCGCCCGCGCCAACCTCCAGCCGCTGCTCGTGACCGGCATCGCCCAGGGCGGCCAACTGATGACCACCACCGAAGTGGACAACTGGCCCGCCGACGTGCATGGGGTGCAAGGCCCGGAGCTCATGCAGCGTTTTCTGGAGCACGCCGAACGCTTCAAGACCGACATCGCCTTCGACCACATCCATACCGTGGACCTGTCGAAACGGCCGTTCGTGCTCCAGGGCGACAGCGACACCTACAGCTGCGACGCCCTGATCATCGCCACAGGTGCTTCGGCCAAGTACCTGGGCCTGCCCTCCGAAGAGGCCTTCATGGGCAAAGGCGTGAGTGCCTGCGCCACCTGCGACGGCTTCTTCTATCGCAACCAGGAAGTCGCCGTCATCGGTGGCGGCAACACCGCGGTGGAAGAGGCGCTCTACCTGTCGAACATCGCGAGCAAGGTCACGCTCGTGCACCGGCGCGACACCTTCCGGGCCGAGGCGATCATGATCGACAAGCTGATGGACAAGGTCCGTGAAGGCCGCATCGAACTGAAACTGCACAGCGTGCTCGACGAGGTGCTGGGTGACACCAGCGGCGTGACCGGTGTGCGCCTGAAGAACGCGCAGTCCGGCGCCACCGAAGATGTGGCGGTCAAGGGCTGCTTCGTGGCCATTGGTCACAGCCCCAACACGGCGCTCTTCCAGGGGCAGCTGACGCTCAAGGACGGGTACATCGTCACGCAGTCGGGCCTCAACGGCATGGCCACCATGACCAGCGTTCCGGGCGTCTTCGCCGCCGGCGATGTGCAGGACCATGTGTACCGACAGGCCATCACCAGTGCCGGCACGGGATGCATGGCGGCCCTCGACGCACAGCGCTTTCTCGAAAGCGCCTGAGCCCCATACGCCTGACACCGTGCTGGCACAGCCAGCGTGCCAGGCGCACCGCAGCCACGACCGGACACCTGTGGCGGAGAACCGCCGGCGTTGCCCTGCGGGCGCAATGGCGCCATTGGTCGGGCAGCTGGCATCTGGTCTCGCGAGCATCTATAATGGTGGGCTTTGCTGCAAAGAGCTCTTTGGGCCGTGCAATGCAAATACCGGGTTACCGCCACCCTTCTGGCGAGGTGAGGCTCCCACCGCACGGGTGGCAGCCGTTTGAAAAATCGGAGTGTCCTCATGGCACGCGTCTGCGACGTCACGGGCAAGAAGCCCATGGTCGGGAACAACGTTTCCCACGCCAACAACAAAACCAAGCGCCGGTTCCTGCCGAACCTGCAATACCGCCGTTTCTGGGTCGAAAGCGAAAACCGCTGGGTGCGCCTGCGCGTGTCGAGCGCTGCCCTGCGCCTGATCGACAAGAACGGTATCGAAGCGGTGCTCGCCGACCTGCGCGCACGCGGCCAAGCTTAAGGAGTCCGGACCATGGCAACCAAAGGCGCACGCGAGAAGATCAAGCTGGAATCCACCGCTGGAACCGGTCACTTCTACACCACCACCAAGAACAAGAAGACCACGCCCGAGAAGATGCTGATCAAGAAGTTTGATCCGGTCGCTCGCAAGCACGTGGACTACAAGGAAATCAAGCTGAAGTGATTCGGCCTGTGTCCCAACAAAAAAGCCGCTGTCCCAGCGGCTTTTTTGTTGCCTGAGGGCTCAGACGTCGAGATACTGATCCAGTCCGACGGGCGAGCGGACCCGTCGTGCAGCCAGAGTTTCAGCCCGGATGCGGCGATTTTTCTCCAGCATCTCCGGCGTGACATACCCCCGGCCGTGGTCGAGGTGCAGGCAGGTGGTGGAATAGCGGATCTTTCGGGGCTTGAGGCCCAGGTGGCACAAGCGATCACCGAATTCGCAGTCCTCGCCGCCATACTGCATGCGCTCATCAAAACCATTGACCGCCAACGCGAACTCCTTGTAGCAGGACGCGTTGTGCCCGTTCCAGGTGCTGCGCGCCGGACTCATCCGGTTGAGCCAGTCGCCCCAGGCCCCACGGGCGTTGACCTTGAGGGTCTTGAGCGAGCGGCGCAGGCCGTGGGCCGTGAGCCAGGCCAGGTCAAACACCTGCCCGGAGACGATCTCCTCGCGCCCGATGCGCTCACTCAGCGCCATGGGCAGCTTGACGTACCCCCCCGACAGAAAAGTGCCCCTATCGGCAAAAGCCAGGTGCGTCTCGACAAAGTCGGGCCGGGGAATGCAGTCGCCATCCGTGAAGATCAGGTACTCGCCTTCGGCCTGGACAATGGCCTTGTTGAGGATGCGGCATTTCTGGAAGCCTTCGTCCGGCTGCCAGACATGCCGCACCGGAAACGGCAGTTGCGGCCGCAATGCCTCGATGAGCTGACGGGTTTCATCGCGCGAACCATCGTCGGCCACCACCACCTCAAAACCGCGATGCCGCTGTACCGAGAACCCCCACAGCACTTTCTCGAGCCAACGCGGATGGTTGTAGGTCGTGAAGATGACCGACGTTTTCATGAAGAGGTGCCCCGGATGCCCATGCCTGGTCGCGCCAGCAGGATCATGGCGACCGACAGGCTCATCATCACACCATAGTTGTTGGTACCCGTGTTGGTATCGGTGATGCTCATCAGCACATGCAGCACACCCAACCCCAGCAGTCCGATGGCCGCGAACCGGTTCCAGCGGCGCGCCACCCAGGCGCTGGCCAGAAAGGCGGCCATGAAACTCAGCGTACTCATCAGCCCCAGCACCCCATGGTCCAGCATGCCGTTGAGGTATTCGCTGTGCACGTGGATCTGGCGTTTCATCTCTTCGGAGCCCACCTCGTCGGCCCATGCCTGGATGAAAGCGATGCGCTGGGCTCGGCCATAGCCCAGCCAGGGCTGTTCCTGGATGGCACGCACCGCGTGTTGCCAGAACTGCAAGCGCACACCCACCGACGAATTCACATAGTTGGCATCGCGATCCCCCGCGAGCGTGGCCACCGCTTCATCCACCGCCATGTCCAGGCGCTGCAGGGGCACTTCCACCACCTTGGGCAGCAGTACGGCCACCACCGAGGACAGCGCCACCACCAGCATCGCCAGCTTGATGGCCGACAGCAGCCTTTGCGACCAGGGACGGGCACTGCAGATCCACGCTCCCCAGAACACCGAAATCACCAGCCAGGGCACCACCAGATACGCCCCTCGCGCGCCCGTGAGCAGCACCGACAGCAGGAACAGCGCCGCACTGCCAGCCATCACGCCCAGTTCGCGCCCACTCGCGCCCAGTCGCAGCAAGGCGATCTGCACAAAGGCGAACATGACCAGCCCGCCCGCCCAGTTGATCCGGTTCGAGGGCGTTTCCACCCCCCAGTAGGCATGGGCACCGCTCACGGCCAGCCCCACCACCGCCGCCGCCAGCAAGGTCCAGCGCAACGCGTCGGCATCCACCCCACGGGGTCGCACCGAGCGCACCAGCAGGTACACCGCACAGGCTGACAGCCCTACACGCATCTCGAAATGGCGCGTGCCGATCGGGTCGTCCCAATAGAGCACACCCGCCAGCTTGCAGGCCACCCCCGCCAGACAGAACCCCAGCCAGACCCGCGCCACCCGCCAAGCCCCCTCATCCCCCGGCTCGCCATGCGAACGCCAGTCGCGAAGCCAGGCCCAGCCGCCCCAGACCACCAGCATGAGCCAGAGCACGCCACCCATTTTGGTATTGGCTGGCGTGAGCGCCAGCAACACCAGCACAACCAGCCAGGCGATCAGGCTCACCGGCTGCAACCACCGCCCTTGCTGCAATTGCCCTTCCATGCCTGGCATCGACCGCGCAACCGGAAACCGCGCTCAGTGCGCGGCGGCGGCCACATGGGCATCGGGCTTGACCGCCTTGAGCAGGCGCATCATGGTGGTTTCGATCCGCGCCAGCGCCTCGGGGGAATGCCCTTCAAAGCGCAGCACCAACACCGGTGTCGTGTTCGACGCCCGGATCAGGCCGAAACCATCGGGCCAGTCCACCCGCACACCATCGATGGTTGACAGGCGTGCCGGCGCCGCCAGCGCCGGATCCGATGCCGCCAGCGTGGTCAAGCGGTCCACCACGGCGTGAGGCTCGCCCTCGGCGCAGGCCACGTTGAGTTCCGGCGTGCTGTGGCTCGTCGGCAAGGCTTGCAGCACCGCGTTGGCGTCCGGTTGGCGACTCAGGATTTCAAGCAGGCGGGCGCCCGCATAGGAGCCGTCGTCAAACCCGTACCAGCGCTCCTTGAAAAAGATGTGGCCACTCATCTCACCGCCCAGCGGGCTGTCGAGTTCCTTCATCCGGGCCTTGATCAGGGAGTGGCCGGTCTTGTAGATGTGCGGCACACCACCGGCCGCCTCGATGGCCGGCGCCAGCCGCTGGGAGCATTTCACGTCGAACAGGATGTGCCCTCCGGGCACCCGCGACAGCACATCCTGCGAAAACAGGATCATCTGGCGGTCGGGAAAGATGTTCTCACCGTCCTTGGTCACGATGCCCAAGCGGTCGCCATCGCCGTCGAAGGCCAGCCCGAGCTCCGCATCCGTCTCGCGCAAGGCGCGCTGCAGGTCCACCAGGTTCTCCGGCTTGCTCGGGTCGGGATGGTGGTTGGGAAAGTGCCCATCCACCTCGCTGAACAGCTCGGTGACCTCGCAACCCAGGGCCCGGAACAGCGCTGGCGCCGTCGCCCCCGCCACCCCATTGCCGCAGTCCACCACCAGCTTCATGGGGCGTGCCAGCTTCACGTCGCCCACGATGCGGTCGCGATAGGCGGCCTCAACGTTCACGTGACGCACACGTCCGCCGTCCGCCAGCATCCACGATTCGGCTTCGATCATCTGGCGCAAGGCCTGGATTTCGTCGCCGTAGATGGCCTTCCCGGCCATCACCATCTTGAAGCCGTTGTAATCCTTGGGGTTGTGGCTGCCCGTCACCTGGATGCCGCTGCGACACAGCGTGTTGGCCGCAAAGTACAGCATGGGCGTGGTAACCATGCCCACATCGATCACGTCGATGCCCGCCGCCACCAGCCCACGCACGAGTGCAGCGGCCAAGGCCGGGCCGCTCAGACGGCCATCCCGGCCGACGGCGACCGTAAGCTCCCCTTGGGTTCGCGCCACGCTGCCAAAGGCCTTGCCCAACGCTTCGGCCACCTGTTCGTTCAGGGTGGAGGGGACGATACCCCGGACATCGTAGGCCTTGAAGATCGAAGCAGCGACTTGCATGAACCGTTCGTGGAAAGAGCGAATCGTGCATTGTAGGTGGCTTGCCCCGGCCATCGGCACCAGGGACATGTCCGGAAATGGCGAGTCTGATCTGCCACAAACCCCTACGATGTGCCCATGCCATCCCCAGCCCCCCTCGACGCCGACGCCTGCTACCTCGCGCTTGCTGCGCGAGACGCCCGCTTCGACGGGCGCTTTTTCACCGGCGTCACCTCCACCGGCATCTACTGCCGGCCGGTCTGTCGTGTGCGCACGCCCCGGCAGGCCAACTGCCGCTTTTTCGCCCACGCGGCCCAGGCCGAAGCGGCCGGTTTTCGCCCCTGCCTGCGCTGCCGTCCCGAACTCGCCCCCGGGGATCTGGCCTGGTCCGCCACCGATGCCGGCGACATTCTTACCCGCCAGGCGCTGGGCTTGCTGGCCACGCCCGACACCTGGACCGGTGACACCCCCAGCGCGGCCGCACTCGCCCAACGTCTCGGCGTGAGCGACCGGCACCTGCGCCGCCTGTTCGAAGAACGGATGGGCGTCTCGCCCCTGCAGTACCTGCAGACCCGGCGCCTTCTGACCGCCAAGCAGTTGCTGACCGACAGCCACCTGCCTGTCACCAAGGTCGCCGAGCTCAGTGGGTTTGGCAGCCTGCGCCGCTTCAACGCTGTTTTCCAGGAACGTTATGGGCTCAATCCCAGCCAGTTGCGGCGGGGGTCATCCTCGCCGGAGGGTGCACTCACCGTAAGGCTGGGCTACCGCCCCCCTTACGACATTGCCGCCCTGCTGCGCTTCTTCCACGATCGTGCGATCGACGGCGTCGAGCAGGTCCTCTGGCCCACCGAGCGCATGCCGCTGCCGGGTCTGGCCCGCACCATTGGCCTGCATGCCTCCAACCGCACCCTCAGTGGCTGGGTCGAAGCCCGCTTCGACCCCGAACGCCATCAGGTCATCGTGCGGATCGCTCCCAGCCTGGTGGACGCGCTGCCCACCCTCATTCACCGCGTGCGCGCCTGGCTGGACCTGGACGCCGATCCCAACGCGATACAGGCCGTGCTCCGCACCATGCCAGCGCCTGCCAGCGAGCACGCGGGGCTTCGCGTCCCCGGCTGCCTCGATGGTTTCGAACTCGCCGTGCGCGCGGTGCTCGGCCAGCAGGTCACCGTGGCTGCGGCACGGACCCTGGCACGCCGACTCGTTCAACAGCTGGGAACCCCTTTGCCTTCCAGCGGAGAGGGTGACGACACCCATCTCGACCGGCTCTTTCCCAGCCCGCAGCAATTGGCCGACACCGCGCCCGAGCGACTGGGCGAGCTCGGTATCGTCCGGCAGCGCCAACGCGCCCTCATCGCCCTTGCCCAGGCCGTCTGCACGCAACAACTCGACCTCCAGGGCAGCGGCGACATGGCGGCCACGCTCGACCACCTGCGACAGCTTCCCGGCATCGGCGAATGGACCACGCAGTACATCGCCATGCGCGCACTGCGCTGGCCCGATGCTTTTTTGGCCAAGGACGTGGCGTTGCAGAAGTCGCTGGGCCTGCCCCGCTCCCTCACCGAAGCCGCAGCCGAATCACTCTCCCAGGCCTGGCGCCCGTGGCGCAGCTATGCGGTCATGCGCGCCTGGCAGGCACCGAGCCCCTTGTCGCCGCCCCAGCCCACCCCATGAAAACACCACACTCGCTTGTCAAGATCGAGGTTCCGAGTCCGCTCGGCCCCATCGTGCTCGCCGCCTCCGCCCTCGGCCTGCGGGGGCTCTGGTTCACCGACCAGCGCTACGCGCCCAATTTCACCGCTTGGCCGGATGCGCCTGAGCATCCTCTGCTGCAAGTGGCACACCGACAACTCGATGCGTATTTTTCAGGCCAGACCGACCGCTTCGACCTGCCCCTGGATCCCTCCGTGGGCACGCGCTTTCAACAAGCCGTCTGGCAGGCACTCCGCCAGATACCCACCGGACAGACATGCAGCTACCAACAGCTGGCCCAGGCCCTGGGCCGGCCCCAGGCCGCACGCGCCACCGGCGCCGCCGTGGGACGCAACCCCTGGTCACTGGTCGTGCCCTGTCACCGGGTGGTGGGCAGCGACGGGCGCCTCACCGGTTACGCTGGTGGCCTGTGGCGCAAGGAAGCCTTGCTGGCCCTCGAGTCCGGGGACATCGCCAGCTTGCGCAACGCCTGTCAAAGCAGCCCCGTCTGACACACTGATCACCCACGCCTCTCCAGCCTCCGGTTTCGCCCCACCACATCACCCGCCCTGAACCGGCCCCACTCCATCATGTCGATCACTTTGTTGGGCGAGTTTGTGCTCCTCGCTGCCCTCTGGGGCGCCTCTTTCCTGTTCATGCGCCTGGGTGCGGCCGAATTTGGCGCCATTCCCACCGCCGGACTGCGTGTGGGCCTGGCCGCGCTCTTCCTGCTCCCGACATTGCTGGTCCGCGGCGTCTGGACCGACTTGCGCCGCCATGCACGGCCCATTCTGCTGGTCGGCCTGCTCAATTCGGCCATGCCTTTTGCGCTTTTCGCCTTCGCGGTCGTCCACATTCCCACCGGCCTCACGGCCATCCTCAACGCCACGGTGCCCATGACCGGTGCCCTCGTTGCCTGGCTCTGGCTCGGCGAGCGCCCCGGCGCCAGCCGCACCCTCGGCCTCGTCATCGGTTTCGCCGGTGTCGCGTTGCTGGTGATGGGCAAATCCGGGGTCGATGCTTCCGGACTTTCCATGGATACGCCGTCCACGATGCCGCTGATCGCCATGGGCGCCGTGATGGCGGCCACGCTCTGTTATGGCATCGGCGCCAGTTGTGCGCGCAAATACCTGCAAGGTGTGCACCCACTCGCGACCGCCACCGGCAGCCAGATCGGCGCCACGCTGGGGCTTGCCCTGCCCATGGCCTGGTTCTGGCCTTCTGCGCCGGTCAGCGCTGGCGCGTGGTGGGCAATGGTGGCCGTCGGGCTGCTCTGCACAGCACTGGCCTACATCCTGTTTTTCCACCTCATCGAGCAAGCAGGCGCCAGCAAAGCCTTGACCGTGACCTTCATGATCCCGGTCTTTGCGTTGTTTTATGGGGCCGCATTTCTTCAAGAAACCATCACAGCCTGGATGCTGGGCTGCGGGGTCATCATTGTTTGCGGCACCGCCCTCTCGATGGGGCTTGTTCGCTGGCAGCGAAACCACTGAGTGGCACGGAAAAACGTCGGCTTCGTGGCGAGGCGATCGGTTTACTACCGAACAGAAGCGCCAAAAATAAACGGGTTGCAGCTTGCGCTGCAACCCGTTTAAGTGTCTGGCGGAGTGGACGGGGCTCGAACCCGCGACCCCCGGCGTGACAGGCCGGTATTCTAACCAACTGAACTACCACTCCTGGCAGGTAGCTTTGGTGCCTTGCGACAACCCAAGCGCTACAGACTTGGCGACCCTACGGGGATTCGAACCCCGGTACTCACCGTGAAAGGGTGATGTCCTAGGCCTCTAGACGATAGGGTCAAAACCTGGACGGCTCCGAATTTTCATTCGGCGCTTCGTTTTACCGAAGCCTCGCATTCTAGCATCAAAAACAGTGTTTTCTTTGCAGTTTGTTGGTGGAGGTAAGCGGGATCGAACCGCTGACCTCTTGCATGCCATGCAAGCGCTCTCCCAGCTGAGCTATACCCCCAACAAGCATTGCTTTAAAACAGTGTTTCATTGCAACCTAGCGAGCCTCAAATTATAGAGGCTTTTTTACGCTTTACGCAAGCGCTCCAAAATTTTTTCGCGATCGTGCAGTTCCAGCACCGCGTCGAGCGAAGGCGTTTGGGGTGTGCCCATCACCAGCACCCGCACCGGCATCGCCAGTTGGGGCATCTTCAGTGAGAACTGCGCCAGCGTCTCCTTGAGCGCGGCGGCGATCGATGCCTTGTCCCAATTGACATTGACCAGTCGCTCCGCCAAGGCAGCAATCGCCGGCCTGACCGCCTCCGTCACGTGCTGGGCCAGATCCTCGGCCTTCGGCGCCACATCGGCGTAATGGGGTGCCAGCCAGTCGGCCAGTGCCACCGTGGTGTCGCAGCGGTCCTTGTACAAGCCGCACAGGGCGCTCAGGCGGTCATCGGACGCGATCCCCCGCCGGGTCAGCTGTTCTGCGGCAAGTGTAGCCAGTTCGGTGTTGTCCATGGCCTTGAGGTGCTGGGCGTTGACCCAGCGCAGCTTGGCCTCATCAAAGCGTCCAGCGCTGCTGCCCAGATGGTCGAGGTTGAACCACTGCAGGAACTGCTCGCGGCTGAAAATCTCATCGTCGCCGTGGCTCCAGCCCAGGCGGGCCAGGTAGTTCACCATCGCGTCGGGCAAGTAGCCTTCGTCGCGGTACTGCGTCACCGGCTTGGCGCCGTTGCGCTTGCTCATCTTCTCGCCCTGCTCGTTGAGCACGGTGGGCAGGTGGGCGTAGACCGGCGGCTCCTTGCCCAGGGCACGGAAGATGTTGATCTGGCGCGGCGTGTTGTTGACGTGGTCATCGCCACGGATGACGTGGGTGATCGCCATGTCGATGTCATCCACCACCACGCAGAAGTTGTAGGTCGGCGTACCGTCGGGGCGCGCGATCACCAGGTCATCCAGTTCGTCGTTGCTGAACTCGACACGGCCCTTGACCTTGTCTTCCCAGACCACCGAGCCGCCCTGCGGGTTCTTGAAGCGCAGCACGGGCTTGATGCCTTCGGGCACCGGTGGCAGCACCTTGCCCGGTTCGGGACGCCAGGTGCCGTCGTAGCGTGGCTTTTCCTTGTTGGCCATCTGGCGTTCGCGCAGCGCGTCCAGCTCTTCCACGCTCATGTAGCAGGGGTAAACCAGACCCTGGGCCTGCATGTCGGCCAGCACGGCCTTGTAGCGGTCCATGCGCTGCATCTGGTAGAACGGCCCTTCGTCGTGATCCAGGCCCAGCCACTTCATGCCTTCGATGATCACGTCGACCGCCGCCTGGGTCGAACGCTCCAGGTCGGTGTCTTCGATGCGCAGGATGAACGTGCCCTGGCTCGCCCGGGCAAAAGCCCAGGGATAGAGCGCGGAACGGATGTTGCCCAGGTGAATGAAGCCGGTGGGCGACGGCGCGAATCGGGTACGGACGGTCATAGAAGAACGGGTTACAGGCTGGACAGGCCGCGATCGAGGTCGGCCCGGATGTCGTCGAGGTGTTCCAGGCCCACGGCGACCCGGATCAGGCCCTGGCGCACACCGGCGGCCTGGCGCTGGACTTCGGTCAGGCGGCCGTGCGAGGTGCTGGCCGGATGGGCGCAAAGGGTCTTGGTGTCGCCGAGGTTGGTCGAGAGCGAAAGCACCTGCATCGCATCGAGCACGTGAAATGCGCGCTGACGGGCCTGGTCGGCATCGGAGGCCTTCACCTCGAAGGACAGCACAGCACCGCCGAGCCCCCCCATCTGCGCCAGCGCCAGCTCATGCTGTTGATGGCTGGGCAGGCCAGGGTAGAACACGCGCGCCACGGCCGGATGCGCTTCCAGCCACTGGGCCAGTGCCAGCGCCTGCGCCGACTGCGCACGCATGCGCAACTCCAGCGTCTCCAGGCCCTTGAGGACAACCCAGGCGTTGAAAGGGGCGAGCGTCATGCCGCCGCTCTTGAGCACCGGCAGGAAGGTCTTGTTGACCAGGGCTTCGCTGGCGCACAGCGCTCCCGCCATCACGCGCCCCTGGCCGTCGAGATACTTGGTGCCCGAGTGCATGACGATGTCGGCACCGAGGCTCATCGGCCGTTGCAAAGCCGGCGTGGCAAAGCAGTTGTCGACAGCCAGCAAGGCCCCGCTGCTGTGTGCCAGATCGGCCAAGGCGCGGATGTCGCAGACGTCGGTCAGCGGGTTGGTCGGCGTCTCGGCAAACAGCAGCCGGGTGTTCGCGCGTACAGCGCCCTTCCAGGCCGACAAGTCGGTCTGCGGGACGAAGCTCGACTCGACGCCGAACTTGGCCAGGTCGCTGCCGATCAGCTTGATGGTCGAGCCGAACATGGACTGCGAGCACAGCACGTGGTCACCCGCTTTGAGCAGACCCAGACACATCATGAGGATGGCCGACATGCCCGAGGCCGTGGAGATGCAGGCCGGCGCGCCTTCGAGCGCGGCCAGGCGCTGCTCGAAACTGGTCACCGTGGGGTTGCCGTAGCGGCCGTAGGTGAAGCCGTCCTCGTCGCCATTGAAGCGGCGGGCAGCGGCTTCGGCACTGGGCTGTACGTAACCGCTGGTGAGGTACAGCGCTTCGGAGTTTTCGCCGTACTGGCTGCGCGCCACGGCCGCGCGCACGGCCTGGGTTTCGCGGTGCAACGGGGTGGTATCGGAAGGGTTCAGATCGGAAGACATGGGTGTGCCCGGTCAGGCCACTTCGGCGTTCGGCAGGGCGAGACGCGAAGTATCTTCGGTGTCTTCACCGGACTGGTCACGCCCCTGGTTGAGGCGGGCGATGTCTTCGGCCGTGATGTCCCCGGTGACGTAGACGCCATCGAAGCACGAAGCATCAAAACCGGCCAGATCCGGATTGAGCGAGCCGATGGCCTGCTTCATCGCATCGACGTCCTGATAGATCAGCGCGTCGCAGCCGATCAGTTCGCGGATCTCTTCGACGGTGCGACCGTGGGCCACCAGTTCCTGCGGCGTGGGCATGTCGATACCGTAGACGTTCGGGTAGCGCACGGGCGGCGCGGCACTGGCCATGTAGACCTTGGCCGCTCCGGCGTCGCGGGCCATTTGCACGATTTCCTTGGACGTGGTGCCCCGCACGATGGAGTCGTCCACCAGCAGCACGTTGCGGCCCTTGAACTCGCTGGCGATCACATTGAGCTTTTGGCGCACCGACTTCTTGCGCACGCCCTGGCCGGGCATGATGAAGGTTCGCCCCACATAGCGGTTCTTCACGAAGCCTTCCCGGTACGGCAGACCCAGCAGTTGTGCCAGTTCCATGGCGCTGGGACGCGAGGACTCAGGGATCGGGATCACCACGTCGATGTCCTTGGGCGGCACGGTGGAGATGACCCGCTTGGCCAGTGTCTTGCCCAGGTTCAGCCGCGCCTGGTAGACCGAAATGCCGTCCAGCACGGAATCGGGCCGCGCCAGGTAGACGTATTCAAAGATGCAGGGGTGGTGGCGCACGTTGTCGGCACACGGCGCAAACTGCGCCTGCCCTTCGAGGTCGACGAACACCGCCTCACCGGGCTGCACGGCGCGCTCGACATCGAAGCCGGTGCCTTCCAGGGTCACCGACTCGCTGGCCACCATCACGCCGGCCGGGCTGCGACCGATGCACAGTGGCCGGATGCCGAACGGATCGCGGAACGCCAGCAGGCCATGGCCGGCGATCAGCGCGATCACCGCGTACGAGCCTTTGACCCGCTGGTGCACGCCGCGCACGGCAGCGAACACGTCGGCCGGCTTGAGCGTGCCGCCGCGCGTGACTTTTTCGAGTTCATGCGCCAGCACGTTGAGCAACACCTCGGAGTCGCTTTCGGTGTTGATGTGGCGGTGATCGGTCTGGAACAGCTCCTGCTTGAGCGCCTTGGCGTTGGTCAGGTTGCCGTTGTGCACCAGCACGATGCCGTAAGGCGCATTCACATAGAAAGGCTGGGCCTCTTCTTCGCTGAAAGCGTTGCCCGCCGTCGGGTAGCGCACCTGCCCCAGACCCGCGTTGCCAGGCAGTGCGCGCATGTTGCGCGTGCGAAACACGTCGCGCACCATGCCCTTGGCCTTGTGCATGTAGAACTTGCGCCCCTGCTGCGTGACGATGCCCGCCGCATCCTGGCCACGGTGCTGCAACAGCAGCAGCGCGTCATAAATCAGTTGATTGACCGGCGCCTGGCTGACCACGCCCACGATTCCACACATGTTCGAATCCTCAACGACAAAACCACAGAAACTTCATGCCAGGTAGCGCGCGAGCCCATCGGGCAACAGCGGGCGCAGCACCAGCAAGGCGGCCGAAAGCTCGGCAGCCACCATCGAATCCCGCCACCAGGTCTGCTCGCGCAGCGGTGTCATGTGCACCACCACCGCCAGCGCCAGCAACAACACGGCCCCGCGCAGCACGCCAAAGGCCCCACCCAGCACCCGATCAACCGGCCGCAACCCGACCGAATCGACCAGCTTCTTGACCAGCCAGGCCACCAGACCACCGACAAACGCCACAGCCACAAACAGCAGCACAAATCCTGCCGCCAGCCGGAGCGCCGGGGAAGCCCCGCCCATCGGGAGCCATTCACCGACCGTTGCGGCCCAAGCCTGGGCCACGATGAATGCAGCCACCCAGCCGGCCACGGACAACACCTCGTACATCAAACCCCGCCACAGACCCAGCAGCGCGGACAAGCCCAGCACCGCGAGCAAGGCCCAATCGGTCACGTTCATGCGCCTGTGCTGCTGCAGCGCCTCACAGCACCAGGATCGCCGCCGGCAGGCCGAGCGCCTTCACCCGGGCCACGGCCTTTTCAGCTTCGGCGCGCGAGGCAAAGGGGCCGAGGCGGACACGGGTGCGCCGACCGTCTGGCGTTTCGGCCACATGGGTATAGGTCTTGAGGCCTGCGCGCTCCAGCTTCAGGCGGGTTTCCTGGGCACGGGCGGCTTCGGCAAAGGCCCCCACCTGAACCACCAGACGCAGATTGGCGGCTTCGCCAGGCTTGGCGGCGCCAGCCCGGTCTTCCAGCAATGCCTTCACGCGCTCGGCGTTGTCGGCCCGCGCTGTACCGGCCGCCGGCGCCTCCGGCTTGACCGGGGTCTTGGCCGCCACCGCGGGGGCCGCCGGCTTGGCCGGAGGGGGCTCGGGCGTCACAGGCGCTGCCCGGGTTTCGATCACCTCTTCCCGGTCACCCAGGCTGTCCTGGGTGGTCAGCGGGGTGGCGGGCGGCGAAGATTCCTTGGCAACCGGCTCGGCCGGGGTCGGGCGAGGGGCGGCAGCCGTCTCCGGTTTCGCCGTCACGGGCGCGCTGTCGCGGGAGGGGATGACGATGGGCACGTCGCCCGACAAAGGGCGGGGCTGCGTGTCGAACAGCAGGGGGAAACCCACCACACCGAGCACCACCAGAATGGCCGCGCCCACCAGGCGGTGCCGTGCGCGGCGGCGCACCGCTTCAATGCTCTGGGGCTGGGCCGCAGCCGGGTGACCCTGGTGACCGGAACGGGACTTGAACATGGGTTGACCCGTGTGCCTGCGAGGCCGGTTGCCACCCCTGCGGCGGCAACGCGACAGGATCAGGCGGCCAGATGCTTCGCGGACAGGCGGGGCACGCCGTCGTGCAGCACCCCACCCACGGTGTAGAAGGAACCAAAGACCACGATTCTATCAGCCGGGTCTGCGGCGGCCACGGCCGCAGCCAGAGCATCCCGGGGCGTGGCGTGGGTACCAGCGACCGTGCCCTTGCCGGCCGCCCCGGCGGCCAGTTGCGTCGCGAGTTCGTCCGCACTCAGGGCCCGTGCAATGGGCAAACCGGTCGGGTACCAGCGGTCGATCAGCGGGCCGATCCGTGCCAGCATGGCCGCCAGATCTTTGTCGGCCATGGCACCGAACACCGCGTGCGTGGTCGGGTAGAAGCCCATCGCGTCCAGGTTTTCGGCCAATGCGGCCACCGAATGCGGGTTGTGGGCCACGTCCAGCACCAGGGTGGGCGCGCCGGGCACGATCTGGAAACGTCCGGGCAGCTCCACCAGCGCGAGCCCGTTGCGCACCGCCTGCGCCGTGACGGGCAGTTGCGCGCGCAACACCTCGATCGCAGCCAGCACGCCCGCCGCGTTGACCAGTTGGTTGGCCCCGCGCAGCGCCGGGTAGGCCATGCCGCTGTAGCGCCGCCCGCCGCGCGAAGGGTGCGTGGCCCAGCCCCACTGCTGCTGGTCGCCCGCAAAATGGAAATCCTTGCCGATGCGCCAGAGATCGGCACCGATCTCCATCGCCCGGTCCAGCACGCTCTGCGGCACCGCCGGATCGCTGACGACCACCGGCCGCCCGGTGCGCATGATGCCGGCCTTTTCGTAGCCGATGGCCTCGCGATCATTGCCCAGCAGCGCCATGTGGTCGAGCGCGATGCTGGTGATGATGGCGCAGTCCGGGTCGATGATGTTGACCGCGTCGAGCCGCCCCCCGAGCCCCACCTCCAGGATCGCGACATCGATGCCGCTGCGTTGCAGCGTGCGCAGGATGGCCAGCGTGGTGAACTCGAAATAGGTCAGCGACACCTCGCCTTCGCCATCGTCGCCCGGCTGGCCGCGGCGCGCCTGCTCGACCTCGGCAAACGCCGGCACCAGGGCGTCGGCCGCCACGGGCGTGCCTTCGACGCGGCAGCGCTCCTCGAAATGCACCAGGTGCGGCGAGGTGTACACGCCCGTCCGGTAGCCCGCCTGGGTATAGATCGCCTCCAGCATGGCGCAGGTCGAGCCCTTGCCATTGGTGCCCGCCACGGTGATCACGGGCATCGGCAGCCGCAGGTCCAGACGCCGGGCCACGCGCTGCACCCGCTCCAGCCCGAGTTCGATCCCGCTGATGCCTTGCGGGTGCTGGCGTTCGCAATGCGCCAGCCAGTCGGACAGGGTGCGGGGGTGGTCAGGCAGATCAATCGCTTGCATGGCCGTGATTGTCCCACCGCCCCCGCCGGGCTGGCCGGCCCGCGGTCATTGCCCCGACAATCGCCACATGATCACTGTCTACGGCATTCCGAACTGCGACACCGTCAAGAAAGCCCGCACCTGGCTGTCGGCACAGGGCGTCGCACATCAGTTTCACGACTTCAAGAAACAGGGTGTCCCCGAGGCCGACCTGACCGGCTGGCTCGATGCCCTGGGTTGGGAAACCCTGGTCAACCGGCGCGGCACCACCTGGCGCGGCCTGGACGAGGCCGATCGCACTGCCGTGACCGACGCCACCAGCGCCAAGCGCCTGCTGCTCGCCCACCCCAGCATCATCAAGCGACCGGTGGTGGCCTGGGCCGATGGCCGGGTCACGGCGGGTTTTGACAGCGCCGCGTGGACATCCCGCCTCTGAGCGACAGAAAGGCCGCCTCGTCCGCCGCCCTAGAATTGCAGGATGGCGGTTTTGCCATACCGCTGTCCTGCCCTTTTTCACCTGCTTGCAAATGCCTACCACCCAGATCCCCGGCGTGACCGTCAACACCCAGGCCAACGTCTACTTCGACGGCAAATGTGTCAGCCACGGCCTCACCTATCCCGACGGCACGAAAAAATCGGTCGGCGTCGTCCTGCCCGCCACCCTGACCTTCGGCACCGGTGCACCGGAAATCATGGAGTGTGTGGCGGGTGGCTGCGAATACAAACTCGCCGGCACCGACACCTGGGTCCCGGTGGTTCCCGGTGACGCTTTCAAGGTGCCCGGCAACAGCAGCTTCGACATCCGCGTGGCCGAGGCCTTCCACTACATCTGCCACTACGGCTGATCCCTGCCCCACGCTGCCACACCCGCCAGATCATGAGCACCATCCTGCAAAAACTCCCGTTGGGCCAAAAAGTCGGCATCGCCTTCTCGGGCGGCCTGGACACCTCCGCCGCGCTGCTGTGGATGAAGAAAAAAGGCGCCCTGCCCTACGCCTACACCGCCAACCTCGGCCAGCCTGACGAGGCCGACTACGACGACATCCCGCGCAAGGCCATGGCCTATGGCGCCGAGAAGGCCCGTCTGGTCGACTGCCGCCTGCAACTGGCGCACGAAGGCATCGCCGCCATCCAGTGCGGCGCCTTCCACATCAGCACCGGCGGCATCACCTACTTCAACACCACCCCGCTGGGCCGCGCCGTGACCGGCACCATGCTGGTGGCAGCGATGAAGGAAGACGACGTCAACATCTGGGGCGACGGCTCGACCTTCAAGGGCAACGACATCGAGCGCTTCTACCGCTACGGCCTGCTGACCAACCCGAGCCTGAAGATCTACAAGCCCTGGCTGGATCAGACCTTCATCGACGAACTGGGCGGCCGCAAGGAAATGAGCGAATTCCTCATTGCCAACGGCTTCGACTACAAGATGTCGGTCGAGAAGGCCTACAGCACCGACAGCAACATGCTGGGTGCCACCCACGAGGCCAAGGACCTGGAGCACCTGAACTCCGGCATCCGCATCGTCAACCCCATCATGGGCGTGGCGTTCTGGAAGCCGGAAGTGGACGTCAAGGCCGAGGAGATCACCGTGCGCTTCGAGGAAGGCCAGCCGGTCGCCCTGAACGGCCAGACCTTCGCTTCGCCGGTCGAACTGTTCCTCAAGGCCAACGAAATCGGCGGCCGCCACGGCCTGGGCATGAGCGACCAGATCGAGAACCGCATCATCGAAGCCAAGAGCCGCGGCATCTACGAAGCCCCGGGCATGGCGCTGCTGCACATCGCCTACGAACGCCTGGTCACCGGCATCCACAACGAAGACACCATCGAGCAGTACCGCATCAACGGCCTGCGCCTGGGTCGCCTCCTCTACCAGGGCCGCTGGTTCGACCCGCAGGCCATCATGCTGCGCGAAACCGCCCAGCGCTGGGTGGCCCGCGCCGTGACCGGCGAAGTGACGCTGGAACTGCGCCGCGGCAACGACTATTCCATCCTCAACACCGAATCGCCCAACCTGACCTACGCGCCCGAGCGTCTGTCGATGGAGAAGGTGGAAGACGCGCCGTTCAGCCCGGCCGACCGCATCGGCCAGCTCACCATGCGCAACCTCGACATTGTCGACACCCGCGCCAAGCTGGGCATCTACGCCCAGACCGGCCTGCTCTCGCTGGGCGATGGGGCGAGCATGCTGCGCCTGGAAGGTGAGACCAAGTCCGGCAGCTAAGCCGGTACCCCGGGCGCCGGGCGGCGCCATCGCCACGCCGCCCGGATGCCCAGCAGCAAGACGATCAGCATCACGGGCACCGCTGGCTCGAAAAAGCGCGGCAGGTTCTGCGACAGCAGCGTGTAGGCCCCGAGCATGCCCAGGGCGGGCAGCGTCAGGGCCAGCCCGTCGGGCCGGCGCCGCACCACGGCAGCCAGCCCCGTACCGAACAGGGCCAGCACCGCTGCCAGGTTCAACCCCTCGAAAAACCCCGTCTTGCCAGGGCCATCGGCCCAGCCCGGCAGGCCACCACGCGCCGAGATACACCACATCCCACGCCAGAGCATCAGGGGCACCAGCCGAAGGTGTGCCCAAGGGTGGGCACGGATCATCTGCCAGGCTTCGCGCTGCATGGTGGCGTCGCCGGCGTAATCGGGAAACGCTGCGCCGGCCGCCTCAAACTGGTAGCGCAACTGCATGTAGCGCGCCGAGGTCTGGCGGTAGAAGGTCACCGCCTGCTCGGGCCTGCCAGCCGCCTGGGCCTGGAAATCGCTGGCCTGGAAGTCGGACGGCCCGATGTAGAGGCGGCGCAGGGGCCCATCGCGGCTGCGCAGGTCCTGCGGGGCGATGTCCAGCGAACTGCCCTTGACCGCGCTTTTGTAGGAGTTGGGACCCCACAGCGTGAACGCCCGCCGGTATTCGTCGGCGTTCATCTGATTGAGCATCGCCCGCTTGTAAAGCACCCAGCCACTGCGGCCCTGCGTGAGCTGGAAGCTGCCAATCTGCACGGCATTGCGGGCCATCCATGGCAGCACCACCAGCAAGGCCCCCAGCACCAACAGGGCCATGGACACCAGCCGCTGCCACCAGCGCCCTGCCGCTTCCCCGAACACCGCCAGCAGTGCCAACAGCGGCACCAGATACAGAAACACGGCCTTGATCAGGCACAACACGCCCAACACCACGCCGGCCTGCGCCCACAGCAGCCTGCCGCGCTGCTGCACGGCACGCAGCAGCGCCCAGCTCAGCCACAGCAGGCCGCAGGCGGCGGGCAGCTCGGTGTAGAGCGAATCGACGGCGTCCGGGCTGTTGAGAAAACCCAGCCAGATCAGCACCACCGCGGCGAACGCCCAGGCCCGGGACCGCGTCAGGCGCCACACCAGCAACCAGGCCGCCAGCAGCGTCCCGAACACCCAGACCACGTTGACGGCCTTCACCAGGCGTGTGTGTTCACCGTGGTGCAGCGAGTCCAGGGTGAAAGGCACCCCGAAAGCACGCAGCCCGCGCAGCCAGACCGCGGTCAGCGCGGGCGGCACCGGCTCGCGGAAGTCGCTGGGCACGCTGTGGGTGAAGCGGGCCGGCCCCATGTCCTGCGAGAAGTCGCCCCGCTCGAACAGCGAATACGCGATGCTCAGGTTCTGCGTGGCGTCGCCCACGATGCTGTCGTCCTGCACCCACCGCAGGGTGGACAGGCTCAGCCCCAGGCAGAGCAACACCCAGAGCCAGTGCGAACGGCGAAGGCGTGAAACGAAGGTCATGGTGCGAGCGATTGCACCGATCGCGCCTTAGAACAGACTGAATCCACCCCGGTTGTCGCGCTGGCCCCACAGCGACGACACCGCCGGGATGCCGTTCAGATGACCACCGGCTCCGGCTCCAGCCGGATACCGAAGCGTTCGTACACGCTGGTCTGGATGGCCTTGGCCAGGGTCATGACTTCGCCGCCGGTGCAGGGGTGTTCGGCATCCCCTTTGTTGACCAGCACCAGCGCCTGCTTTTCGTAGACCCCGGCGTGGCCGAGGGTCTTGCCCTTCCAGCCGCAGGCGTCGATCAGCCAGCCCGCCGCCAGCTTCACGCTGCCATCGTCCATGGGGTAGTGCACCACCTTCGGGTCGCGGGCGATGATGTCGGCGCACTGCTCGGGCGTCACTGTGGGGTTCTTGAAGAAGCTGCCGGCGTTGCCGATGACGGCCGGGTCGGGCAGCTTGGCGCGGCGGATGGCGACCACCCAGTCGAAGATCTGGCGCGCGTCGGGGGCTGCGATGCCGGTCTCGGCCATCTTGCGCTCCAGGTCCAGGTAGCCCAGCACCGGCTTCCAGGGCTTGGGCAGCCAGAAGCGCACACGGGTGATGAGCGCACGCCCCGCCAGGCCGAAGCTCTGGTTGTCGGCCGCGATGTGTTTGAACACCGAATCGCGGTAGCCGAATCCGCACTGGGCGGCGTCCAACGTGAAGACCTCGCCGCTGACCAGGTCGATGGCGTCCAGCGAGTGGAAGCGGTCCTGCAGCTCGACCCCGTAGGCGCCGATGTTCTGCACCGGCGCCGCCCCCACGGTGCCGGGAATCAGCGCCATGTTTTCCAGGCCCGGCCAGCCCTGATCCAGCGTCCAGGCAACAAAAGCGTGCCAGTTCTCACCGGCGCCCGCCTCGACCAGCCAGCCTTTTTCACTCTCCTCGACCAGACGCCGGCCCGCGATCTCGACCCGCAGCACCAGCGCCTTGATGTCGCCGGTGATCACCAGGTTGCTGCCGCCCCCGAGCACGAAACGCGGCGTGAGGGCCCAGTCGGGCCGGACCATCAGGCTGCGCAGATCGGCCTCGGTACGGATGCGCGCAAAACGTTGCGCGCGCGCGGCGATGCCGAAGCTGTTGTAGGGCTGGAGGGGCACCTGTTTCTCGACTAACATGACCGGATTGTCTCATTCACCCTCTGAAGAACCCGATCCCTCATGCCTTCTTTCGACACCAAACTCGAAGCCGATTTTGTGGAAGTGAAAAACGCCGTGGAAAACACGGCCAAGGAAATCGGTACCCGTTTCGACTTCAAGGGCACCAGCGCCGGCATCGAACTCAAGGACAAGGAAATCACCCTGTTCGGCGATGCCGACTTCCAGCTCCAGCAGGTCGAGGACATCCTGCGCAACAAGATGACCAAACGCAGCGTGGACGTGCGCTTCCTCGAGGTCGGCAAGGTCGAGAAGGTGGGCGGCGACAAGGTCAAGCAGGTGGTCAAGGTCAAGAACGGCATTGCCAGCGAAGACGCCAAGAAGATCCAGCAGGCCATCAAGGCCAGCAAGATGAAAGTACAGGCCGCCATCCAGGGCGACGCGGTGCGCGTGTCCGGCGCCAAGCGCGACGACCTGCAGGCGGCCATGGCGCTGATCCGCAGCGACATGAAGGACCTGCCGCTGTCCTTCGACAACTTCCGCGATTGAGTGAACCACACCCTGCGTCGCTGCGTGGCCGCCCTCTGCCGGGCGCCTTCGGCCAGGCCGGGCATCGCGCCGACCTGGCCCGCCGCACTTCGGCGCAGCCTGGGCTGTGCGCTGCTCGGCCTCCTGGGCGGGGCCCCTGCGGCCGCCTGGGCGCAGTCGGTCGCGTTGTCGGGCATTTCCGGCAGCCGCGCGCTGCTGGTGGTGGACGGCGCCGCGCCCAAATTCCTGGCACCGGGCCAGACGCACCAGGGCGTGAAGCTGGTGGCGATCGAGGACGGCGCCGCCATCATTGAGGTGGCCGGCCGGCGGCAGAGCCTGCAGGTCGGTCATGCGCCGGTCAGCGTCGGCGGCAGCGGCGCTGCGGACGCGGGTGGCCAGCGCATCGTGCTGACCGCCGACGCCCGCGGCCACTTTGCGCCCCAGGGCCAGATCAACGGCCGCGCGGTGCAGTTCCTGGTGGACACCGGCGCCACCGCCATCGCGCTGAGCGAGGCAGAAGCCCGGCGCATCGGCCTGGCCTACGAGCAAGGACGGCGGGTGGCGGTCAGTACCGCCAACGGCTCGGCCACAGCGCACCTGGTGCGCCTGAACCAGGTGCGCATCGGCGACGTGCGGATTTACGACGTGGAAGCCGTGGTCACGCCGCAGTCCATGCCCTATGTGCTGCTGGGCAACACCTTTCTCAACCGCTTCCAGATGCAGCGCAGCGCCGACCAGCTCACACTGGAAAAACGCTACTGATCCGCCGCACCGGACGGCGACATCAGGCCTGCGCGGCCGTCACCACGATCTCGATCCGGTAGGCCGGGTTGGCCAGGGCGGCCTGCACCGTGGCCCGCGGCGGCGCCGCACCCGGCACCACCCAGGCGTCCCACACCTCGTTCATGACGGTGATCTCGCGGATGTCGGTCAGGTAGATCTGCGCCCGCAGGATGCGCGACTTGTCGCTGCCCGCTTCCTGCAGGCGCTGCGCCACCTGTTCAAGCACGTCTTCCGTCTGGCCGCGGATGTCGGTGTCGCCCCGCTCGGGCACCATGCCCGCCAGGTAGACGATGCCGTTGAAAACGGCAGCCTCGCTGTAGCGGGCTGCCATGCCGATGCGTTGAATGTCCTGGCTCATGGTTTTTTCTTCGATCCGAGCCGGCTTTCGGTGCCGGCGATGAGGCGGTTGATGTTTTCGGCGTGCCGCCAGACCAGCAGCAGGCCCATGACGGCCAGGGCCAGCACCTGGGTACCGGGCGCGTCCCACGCCACGTGGCGGCCGAACAGGTAGTACGCGGGCGCAAACACCGCGGTGACGATGGAGGCCAGCGACGAATAGCGGAAAAAGAACGCCACGATCAGCCAGGTGGCCAGCGCAGCCAGCCCCAGCCAGGGATCAAACCCCAGAATCACCCCGGCGGCCGTGGCCACCCCCTTGCCGCCCTGGAAGCGGAAGAACACCGGCCAGAGATGCCCCAGGAAAGCCGCCAGCCCGACCAGCGCCACGGTGCCATCGCCCAGCCCCCAGGCCTCACCCCAGGTCTTGACGACGAACACCGGCAGCCAGCCTTTGAGGGCGTCCAGCAGCAGCGTGACCACGGCGGCGGCCTTGCTGCCCGAGCGCAGCACGTTGGTGGCCCCCGGGTTCTTGCTGCCGTAGGTGCGCGGATCGGCCAGCCCCATGGTGCGGCTGACCACCACGGCGAACGACAGCGAGCCCATCAGGTACGCCAGGACGACGGCGGCAACGGGATAAAGGGATTCCAAGGTGGCTTCCTTGTCTGGAGGGTATCTGAGAGAGCCCCGGAGCGGCGCCCGCTCCGGCAAAGCGCCCTATTCTGCCAGCGCGCACTGCACCGGCCGCGCGCCCAGCGGCACGGCCAGCACAGCCGGATCGATGCCCACCAGGAAGCCCCGGCGGCCGCCATTGATCCAGATTTTCGGCAAATCCAGCACCGTGGATTCCACATACACCGGCATGGCGCGCCTGAGGCCGAACGGCGAGGTACCCCCCACCAAGTACCCGCTGTGCCGGTTCGCCACCTCGGGCTTGCACGGCTCGACCGATTTGGCGCCGATCTGGCGCGCCAGGTTCTTGGTCGACACCGTGCGGTTGCCGTGCATCAGGATGGCCAGCGGGCGGGCCGCCTCGTCCTGCATGATCAGCGTCTTGACCACCGCAAAAGGATCGAAGCCCAGCACCGCCGCACTGTGCTGCGCACCGCCGTGCTCCAGGTATTCGTAAGGATGTTCGCTGAACGCCACGCCATGCGCCTTGAGCCAGGCGGTGGCCGGTGTCTCCGAGACATGGGGCTTCTTGGCCATACAGGCTGCTTCAGTACGGTGGGCGGGTCTGGCGCTTAGCTGGGCCAGGATGTCGTGGGTCCGGCTCCGCCGGCCCGCTGGCATCGCCGCCTGGGGAGGCGATGACGCCGCAGACAGCGCGGGGACGGGCACTCACTGGGCCGGGTCGCGGCTTTCCCAGCGGATCGCGTCGATGGCCTTGAGGAGGTCGGGCGACAACTGCACGGACCAGGCGTCGAGGCATTCGTCCAGCTGCGCCAGCGAGGTCACGCCGATGATCGTGCTGGCGACGCGCCAGTTGCGGTAGCAGAACGCCAGCGCCAGTTGCGATGGCGTCAGGCCGTGCTCGCGCGCCAGTGCGTTGTAGCGCCGGGAAGCCGCCAGGGCTTCAGGACGCCCCCAACGCTGTTTGCGCATCGACTCGTACAGCGCCATGCGGCCATGGTCGCCCACCAGCCCGGTGTCGTCGTACTTGCCGCTCAGCAGGCCAAAACCCAGCGGCGAATACGCCAGCAGCGACACGCCCAGGCGGTGGCAGGTTTCGTCCAGCCCGTTTTCATAGCTGCGGTTGATCAGGCAGTAGGGGTTCTGCACCGTCGCCACCCGGGGCAGGCCATGCTGCTCGGCCAGGCGCACGAATTCGTGCACCCCGTACGGGGTTTCATTGGACAGGCCCACAGCGCGCACCTTGCCGGCCTGCACCAGTTCGGCCAGCGCTTCAAGTTGAGCCAACACGGAGGGCGCGGGCTTGTCCTTGGCCGGGTCGAAGTACAGCGCGCCAAAAGCGGGCACGTTGCGCGCTGGCCAATGAATCTGGTAAAGGTCGATCACATCGGTCTGCAGGCGCCGCAGGCTGCCTTCACAGGCTTCGATGATGCCGGCCTTGCTCACCTCGCTGCGCAGCCAGGACATGCCACGCGCCGGCCCTGCCACCTTGGTGGCCAGCACCACCTTCTCGCGCACGCCGGGATTGTTCGCAAACCAGCGGCCGATGATGGTTTCGGTCGCGCCGCAGGTTTCGGCCTTGGTCGGCACCGCGTACATCTCGGCAGTGTCCAGAAAATTCACGCCGCGCTCCAGAGCGCGGTCCAGAATGCGGTGGGCATCGGCTTCGCCGACCTGCTCGCCAAAGGTCATGGTGCCCAGGCAGACGGCGGGAACTTGCAGCGGGCTCTGGCCCAGCGTGACGGTGGAAAAGGTGCTCATGGGGAGCGATGGTAACGAAGCCACCCGCGTGCGGCAGACGCCGGGTCGACAAATCCCCGCAGACCCGGCGCAGTTTTCCCCGCAACGCTGTCACGGCATTGACGCACAGCCCCGCGCGCCGCGGGCCGGCGTCTTTATGATCCGCCGCATGTACGCTGTCCGACGACCTTCCCGCAGCCACTTCGTCCCCGTGCGGGGCCTGCCATACCACGTGCGCGAATGGGGCGAGCCCCAGGCGGG
>Ga0067045_1002606_pt1 | contig 82626 bp, 78 predicted proteins | sample TerdegcTABiofilm_FD_59184 | JGI IMG/M metagenome (GOLD analysis project Ga0067045, IMG submission 59184) | Combined Assembly of (Gp0054472, Gp0054536) Wastewater bioreactor microbial communities from Singapore -Terephthalate degrading... | reverse complement strand
ACTCCTCCTGTTAAGGTGTTTTTGTGACCAACTAAAATTAACCTCAACAGACTGTAATTGCCATGCTCATTTGTTTCCATATTCATCTTGGCGCCAATCACTCCGGGCTTACTTCTTTATAGTAAGCTTTCATATAATTAAATCTTTGCCTGCGACATGAATGACGCAGGCGATTCTATGTTCTTCCTCCGTAGGGTCTTCCTTGAGGCCGAGAGTAAAGCCGATGCTGCGTACCTACTCTTTCCCTCGTCTGGGGCCTCGTCTGATAGTGTTGTCTTGGCTGTTGAGCATGTAGTCGAGGTTGTTGAATGTTGGGTATGTGCTGTCTCTGGAATCTCGCCTGATAGTTCTGCCGATGATTCTGTGTAAGGGGTTGCCTTTGCTGATATAACCTCTTTTGCTGATAGTATTGGCTTTCGGTCCTCTGCTGATATTGCTGGTCCCCTTGTTGTCTCGGTTCGTGTGCCTGGAATCGTGATCGATGCTGATAATCGGATACACCCCACGTGTGTTCCCGTTCATGACGGAGATCGTTCTGCCAGTTCTGCCTGTTCCGCGATGGACGCTCTCTGTCAATTTCATTATAGCCCCGGTGGTTTCCATACCAGGCATGGTTCCTGTAGTGCCCTCTTAATATAGGTCCTCCATCATAGTAGAAAGTGGGAACTGAAGGATAATACTCCCAGCCTCGGTCATAGTAATACGAGCGGTACCATTGATTTTGCCATAATCGCCACCACCATCCATTCCAGAAGAAGAGGTCTAAACCCACGTAAGGGGCAGCATACACATCTTCCGCATAGGGTAAGGGAACCATATCAGGCGGCGTTTCAAAGTCATAGGGTGGCGGCCCTTCTATTGGCGGCCCAAGAGGAACATCATCGTATATCTGTGCAATGGCAGGAAGAGGAACAACACATGCGAACGCTAAAAGCATCGTTCCAAAAATCACCTTTTTCATTTCACTGCCTCCTTTTTCCATGGCCGACTATATTGCTTTCAACTTTGCTCGGCTGTGCACCATAGTGAGCAATATTGATACCGAAGTATATATATTTTGACTCTGCTGAAATCATTGGGAAATTAAATTGTTAAATGCTCATCTCCCTACAATTTCGTCGTTTTTTTTGGTGAAATCAACGACAAAATCGTCGAAAAAAGGGTTTCATATTTCATCTATGTCATAAGACATAAACCAGCGTTGTTCAGTACTGCAGGAATTTAGATTTTATTTCCTTGTTGACATTTGTCCCATATTTGTTTAGGAATGTTCAGCACATTAAAAGGAGGTGATAAGGATGGCCGCAAAGATTGACCAAGATGCCTGCACGGGGTGCGGAACATGTGCCGAAGCGTGTCCGGTTGAGGCCATTACCGTTGATGACGTTGCAAAAGTTAATGCAGATCTCTGCACTGACTGCGGAACATGCATCGATGAGTGCCCCGTTGAAGCAATAAGTAAGGCTGATTAAGGGCTCGAAAATTGCTCAACGTAACGTGTCATACGATTCGCCCCAGCTCTCATGTAACGATAGACAGGGGCGAATCGACTTTATTTATTATATTTAATACCTAAAAACATCATTCAGTCATGTGATTGTATTGCTGATGTTGTGCAGCCGCTTAAGGTGTAAACGGAAGGTCCAGGGAATCAACCAATTTCCCCCGTAATCTGCACTTGCCACCAAAGTTTTGTCCATCTATCGATCCTATTGGTGACTCACAGCCCATGGATGTGAACCAGGCACGATCAATAGCGCCGAATTGGTTGTATCTGATTCTCACGCGAGCAACTGCATAAACCCATATCCAGTTATCTTTTTTTTGTAAGCGGGTATAAATATCCCGCCACAACGCTTCGTTACTTCCAATTGGCTGTGGAAAGGAGCTGTTAAAAGAAACCCATTGACCATCACTGCCTTGTACCCAATGCGTGAGATCATATTGACTATTTGCTGAATCCCACCTGAATAAAACATAACTTTTTCCCTTGAAATGGGACCTCACAAGTTTTCCGTTCTCATTCTCTCTATAGCCATGAGCCTTTCCTTTAAACATAAACCATTTACCGTCCCAGGCCTGAGAAAATGCTTTTGATATCAATACGAAAAAAAATAAGAGAATTGTCGTTCCTAAAAGACAAATTGTTTTTTGTCTCATAACTACTCATAAACTATTGAAGTTTTGATCGATTGTAGCATCTTCAAAAAAATGATTCAATTAAAATTATTATAAAAATACCAAGAATCAGCTCCATGGCTGCCTAAACGTTTGGCAGTTTCTCGTCCATTACGGATGTCCTCAACATAAGGTTCCCGTTTCATCCGTGCACAGCTGATCATCACGTGCAAGGAAAACCTCCCAAAGGTGTACAGGCATTCTGGTATCGGTGGAATCGGTAAGGCTCCCAAAATTGACCCCTGTTTTGCAGGATATTGGCGTTGCCCGGTGCATATCTGCTGCTTCGGCATAGACCGCTTCCATAAGATGATACGTATGCCGCCTTCATGGAACATTGTGAGGGTCTTGTTGAGGCCGGCAAGCGCTTCCGTGCTGCCGATTATCTTGTCCTCAAATATTTTTTCGCATTCTGCATTTGTGACAGTAAGAAGATCTCTCTGTCACATATTCTTCACATTAACAATTTCAAGTTTATGGTTTGCCTTCGGATTTCGAGGGGAGGGCCCTTCGATGAGGATTACAAAGTCTCCTTGTAAATCATGAAGTTTTACCAATTTCTTGGCATAAATCGTCCAGTCATATTGATTTTCCGGTTCAAAAATAGGGTATATCCCATAAGAAAACTGCAGAGCCTGACACGTTGCCTCTTGTGACGCAATCGCAGCTATCCATATTGGTAATCGCAGGCGGGTAAGCCTTCGTGCAGTGCCACCGCTATGGCTTGGTATTAAGACTGCGCCAACGGGCATTTGTTGAAGAGCGCTCTCTACTGATAAAGAAATAAGGTCACCGCTCGTAATTTCATTACCGGTAACAATAACCTTCAAAGCCTCTCTCACACGATAACCAGGCCGGAAAGGCTCAATTGCTCTGGCAATCTTAGCCAACATTGCCGTTGACTCCACAGGAAATTTTCCCAGAGCAGATTCACCGGAAAGCATGACGCAATCAGTTCCATCGAGGATGGCATTTGCCACATCCGTCGCCTCTGCACGAGTTGGACGACTGTTTTCTGTCATTGACTCGAGCATCTGCGTTGCAGTTATAACAGGCTTACCTGACATATTAGCCTTTCTCATGAGTTTTTTCTGTTCAACAGAAATTTGTTCAATCGGTATTTCTACACCGAGGTCCCCCCGGGCAATCATGATTCCATCAGCCTCTTCAAGAATATCATCAATATTCTTTAAAGCGCCTGAACGCTCTATTTTTGCAATAATAAAAGGAACACGACCATATGATTTAGCGGCCTCGCGGACTGAGACGATATCTGCCTTTGACTCCACAAAAGATTGGCTTACAGCATCAACCCCGTTTTCAATGGCAAATTTGAGACATTCATTATCGCGTTTTGTAAAAGCTCCTATACCAAGATCAATATTGGGGAGATTCAAACCTTTGCGGGATCGCAGTTCACCACCAACAATAACCTTGCACGTAACATCGACATCAGATACCTTTACGACCTCAAGCTGAATAATTCCATCATTTAAAAAAAGAATATTACCCGGTTTTACGACGCCAGGAAGTCGTTCAAACGTCACAGATGCCATACTTGCATTGCCTAAGACAGTTCGTGTAGTCAGGATGAAGATATCTCCGGGGCTGAGATGGGCCGGTTCATTTGAAATATGCCCGATTCGTATTTTTGGACCTGGCAGATCTGCCATAATGGTGATACGCTTGCCAACCTTTCTGGAAGCACGAATGAGGTTTTGAATAACCTTTTTGTGCTCATCAAAGTTCCCGTGTGAGAAGTTTAGACGGGCAATATTCATTCCTGCATCTATCATCTGCTCAATGACCTCTTGGGAACTCGACGCGGGCCCAATAGTACACACTATCTTCGTTTTATTTTCAGGGAGTGCCATGGATTGTAACCTCCTGGGAGTTAAAAGTTTTAACACGTTCTGTTTTTAAAGACAACGATTACAAATGTATTGCCAAAGACGAATTTCTGAACATGGCATCTTTTATATATTGTATGATACACTTCTTTGATCAGAAAATTTCAAACAGAAAGGAGTGAAACTATGAATATCTCCCCTCTGGCAGGCAAACCGGCGCCGCAACAAATGCTGGTTGATTTAGAGAGGCTTGAAAAAGAGTATTATGAGCATAGACCGGATTTCAATAATCCCTCTCAGCAAGTAAGCTTTGGAACGAGTGGTCACAGAGGTTCCTCGCTTTCTGGGACATTTAATGAAGCCCATATTCTTGCAATAACACAGGCGATATGTGATTTTAGACAAACCAAAGGAATTAACGGTCCGCTTTACATGGGCAAGGATACCCATGGATTGTCCGGACCGGCACAGCGGACAGCACTCGAAGTGCTTACGGCTAACGGTATAGAAACAATGATCCAGCGTGATGATGGATTTACCCCCACTCCGGTCATTTCCCATGCGATCCTCACATATAACAAAAACAGAAAAAACGGATTAGCTGACGGTATCGTGGTAACCCCTTCACATAATCCTCCAGAAGATGGTGGCTTCAAATATAATCCGCCGAATGGCGGACCGGCGGATACTCAAACGACACGATGGATTCAGGACCGTGCAAACCTGCTCATACACGAGGGCAACAGAGATGTGAAGAGGGTGCCATACGAATCGGCTATTCACGCACCCACAACTCATGCCCATGATTTTGTGACCCCCTACGTGAAGGACCTTGTTACAGTAATTGATATGGACTGCATACGGTCTTCAGGTATTACAATGGGTGCCGATCCCCTTGGTGGATCCTCTATCCATTACTGGGAGCCGATTAAATCTATGTACAATGTGAACATTACCGTCGTCAACGATGTGGTTGATCCGCGATTCAGTTTTATGCCCGTCGATCACGACGGAAAAATAAGGATGGACTGTTCCAGTCCGTATGCAATGGCAGGTCTGCTAAACCTCAAAGATCGATTCCAGATTTCATTTGCGAATGATACTGATGCTGACAGGCATGGGATCGTTACGCGCTCCATTGGTTTAATGAATCCAAATCATTATCTCGCTGTGGCTATTTATTATCTCTTGACACATCGGCCTGGATGGCCCAAAGAAGCATTAGTCGGAAAGACACTCGTCAGCAGCAGCCTTATTGACCGTGTCGTTGCAAGTCTGGGAAGAAAGTTGTCTGAAGTTCCGGTTGGGTTCAAGTGGTTTGTTGATGGTTTTTTTGAAGGCTCATATTGCTTTGGAGGTGAAGAGAGCGCGGGGGCAAGCTTTCTGAGCAGAGATGGCGGTGTGTGGACAACCGATAAGGATGGTCTTATTATGGACCTGCTTTCAGCAGAAATGATGGCGTGTATGGGCAAAGATCCAGGAGAAATTTATAAAGAACTTGTGGAAAAATTAGGAACACCCTGGTATACACGGATCGATACGCCAATATCCCACCAAGAGAAGGTTGCTATGGCAAGCCTTTCTCCAGACACGATAACTGCAAAGGAAATTGCAGGAGAACCTATTACAGATAAGCTAACGAATGCCCCTGGGAATGGGGCATCAATCGGTGGACTGAAAATTCTTTCAAAAAATGGTTGGTTTGCAATTCGTCCATCAGGCACAGAGAACATATACAAAATTTACGCAGAGAGTTTTAAAAGCGAGAACCACCTTCAGGATATCGTCAATGATGCTCGAGAGATCGTAAAAAATGCGTTAATAAGAAATGGCAAAGGAGCATGAGCATGGAAACAGACAGGCTGCCTTTGAACAGAAGACCAATATGGAAACTCCTCAATGCCCATTTTACGGAGGTACGGAAGTGGCATCTCAGGAAACTGTTCGCGGATGATCCGAAGAGGGGAAATCACATGTGTGCTGAAGCTGAGGGGATTTATCTTGATTACTCAAAAAATCGAATAACCGGCGAAACCCTTAAACTGCTCGTCCGATTAGCAGAGGAATCCGCACTGCAAGGGCGTATCGATGCCATGTTTCGTGGCGAGAAGATCAATGTCACAGAAAATCGTGCTGTTTTACATGTTGCGTTACGAACGCCTAAAGGGTCATCGATTATCGTAGAAGGAACAAACGTGGTACAGCAGGTTCACGATGTCCTTGATAAGATGACCGACTTTTCAAACAAAATCCGCAATGGTTTGTGGAAAGGATACACGGGAAAGCGAATCCGCAATATTATTAACATTGGCATTGGCGGCTCAGATCTCGGGCCTCAGATGGCCTATGAAGCCCTTAAATATTATAGTGATCGCAGTCTCCGGGTCAGATTTGTTTCAAATATTGATGGTACCGACTTTGCTGAGGCAGTCAGCGATCTCAATCCATCAGAGACACTTTTTATTATTTCCTCAAAGACATTCTCAACGCTTGAAACAATGACAAACGCATACACCGCGCGAGCTTGGCTGCTCAGAGGACTCGGCGGCGAGAAAAAATCGGTTGCGAAACATTTTGTTGCCGTTTCAACAAACAAAGGAGAAGTAGAAAAATTTGGCATCGATCCGGATAATATGTTTGGTTTCTGGGATTGGGTTGGCGGTCGATACTCTCTGGATTCAGCAATAGGCCTTTCAACGATGATTGCAATAGGTCCGGACAACTTTCGATTGTTGCTTGATGGTCTTCATCAGATGGACAAGCACTTTCGGACGACCCGTTTTGAACGTAACATTCCTGTATTGATGGGGCTTTTGACAATCTGGTACAACAATTTTTTTGGTGCACAGACTATTGCAGTTCTTCCTTATGATCAGTATTTGAAAAGATTTCCTGCATATCTTCAACAGTTGACCATGGAAAGCAACGGAAAACAGGTGACCATTGACGGGAAAAGAGTTGCATATCAAACCGGTCCAGTATATTGGGGTGAACCTGGGACGAATAGTCAACACTCTTTTTTTCAGCTCATCCATCAGGGCACGAAGCTCATTCCATGCGATTTCATTGCCTTCAATCAGCCCCTCAATCCTATTGGCCGTCACCACGACATGCTCATTGCCAATGTTTTCGCGCAAAGCGAAGCGCTGGCATTTGGCAAGACTCCTCAGGAAGTAAAAGCAGACGGTACAAAAAAATGGCTTGTTCCCCATAAGGTGTTTGATGGTAATAGACCATCAAATACTATTTTGGCAAACCGGCTGACCCCTGATACGCTTGGCAAACTTATTGCCCTGTATGAACATTGTGTTTTTACGCAATCAGCCATCTGGAATATTAATGCTTTTGATCAATGGGGAGTGGAGCTCGGAAAGGCATTAGCACAGCGGATTATTCCAGAACTTGAAGACACGAATGAACCAAAGCTGGTTCATGACAGTTCAACGAACACCCTGATCCGTCACTACCGAAAACATAAGGGTATATAGAGTTCGCTGCCTGATGCAATATGTTGACTTAGACCATGATTTGCCCTATCATTCTTCATTGGTATACACATGGATGAGGCAAAAGATCTGAGAAACAGTGAAAGCTCAGGTTCAAAGCTTGATTTTATAAGTCCATATAGTACTGCGCTTATCGTGAAGTTATCCGGGACGTGGAAGGTAGGGAGAAAGCTTCCATCGTTCAATGAATTTACCAGCGAAGTGGAGAAAGAACATCCAATCACGAAAATCAGCTTCGATTCAAGTGAGCTTGGTCGCTGGGACAGCGGCCTCATCGCCTATCTTTTAAAAATAGTCAACTATTGTGAACAAAAACAAATTGAGCTCATATCTGACGACTTGCCCGAAGGCGTAATTAACCTCTTGAGGCTTGCATCGGCTGTCCCTGAAAGGGTAGAGAATAAAAAAAGTTTTGCCTATCCATCAATACCAACACGCATTGGAAATTACGTTTCAAAAAGCTGGTCGTCACTCACGGCTATCCTTGATTTCGTGGGCCAGATATTCATTGCATTCCTTCGATTTTTTGCAGGTAAAGCACGGTTTCGATGGTCAGACCTTCTATTGATAATACAGGAATCAGGTGCTCAAGCCCTTCCTATCGTTTCACTTATAAGCCTTCTTGTCGGATTAATTCTCGCTTTTGTTGGATCAATTCAATTAAGGATGTTTGGAGCACAGATCTATATAGCAAATCTGGTGGCAATTGCTATGGCCCGTGCCATGGGAGCCATAATGACCGGTATTATTATGGCTGGGCGGACAGGTGCATCCTTTGCAGCAGGAATTGGGTCTATGCAGGTAAATGAAGAAATCGACGCTTTGAAAACCGCCGGACTACCACCAATAGAATTTCTCGTTCTCCCGAGGATTATTGCCCTTGCCATTATGATGCCACTCCTTACATTATATGCTGACCTCATGGGCATCCTTGGAGGAATGATTGTCGGAGTGGCAGGATTCGATATCGGAATACGGGAATATTTTAACGCTACGAAAGGCTCTTTAACACTAACCACAATCAGTATCGGGTTGTTCAGCAGCTTTGTTTTCGGTATCCTTGTCGCTACTGCAGGATGTTTACGAGGAATGCAGTGTGGGAGAAGTGCATCGGCTGTAGGAGAAGCAACCACATCTGCTGTAGTGACGAGTATTGTGAGTATTATTGTAGCTACGGCAATTATCACGATTGGGTGTGATATATTAGGAATATAAAAGGCAGCGAAAGGTGCTGGAGCGTATTATTTGAAACAAGACATCCCTGAACCATTCAATCCTGGAACCCTCAATCCCGTTGCGAATGATCCCGTTATTGTTGTTGAGGATCTTACCATGTCATTTGGTGAAAACGTTATCCAGCGGGATCTTACGTTCACCATCAACAAAGGTGATGTTTTTATCGTAATGGGAGGGAGTGGGTGTGGGAAAAGCACATTAATGAAAAATCTCATAGGGCTGCTTCGACCTTCAAAAGGCAAAGTTTTTTATAAGGAAAAGAGTTTTTGGGATATAGAAGAGTCAGAAAGACACCAAATCCTGACACATTTGGGCGTAATGTATCAGGGAGGGGCCCTTTGGAGTTCTATGACCCTTGCCGAGAACATAATGTTAGTCATTCAGGAATACCATGAAATTGATCCTGATCAGGCTTTGGAGCTTGCTTCATTAAAACTGGCACTGGTTGGACTTGCCGGATTCGAAGATTATTATCCGTCAGAAATAAGCGGTGGAATGAAGAAAAGGGCGAGCATAGCAAGGGCAATGGCATTGGATCCTGAAATACTTTTTCTCGATGAACCTTCTGGTGGATTAGATCCGATAAGTGCTCGAATGCTCGATGATCTTATCCTGCAGCTCAAAAGCAGTCTTGGAACTACCGTAGTTGTTATCACCCACGAACTCGCCAGTATTTTTGCAATCGGAAATAATTCGATTTTTCTTGATACGGAGACAAAGACAATTATTGCATCCGGCAATCCCAAGAGGCTTCTTGAAGAATGTGATAATCCCACAGTACGAAGATTTCTTACTCGCGGGACGGCATAATGAGTATTAATTTGCTAAGGAGACATTATGAGCAAAGCTGCAAATAAAACACTAATTGGCGCTTTTGTGCTCGGGGCGATAGCATTGGGTGTTATTGCTGTGATAATATTTGGTTCGGGAAAATTTTTTATTAAAAGACCCATGTATGTCATGTTTTTTGAAGGGTCAGTTAAAGGATTGAATGAGGGATCTCCGGTTAATTTTCGGGGAGTCAAAATAGGTTCTGTTAAGGATATTGAGCTTAAATTCGATCCAAAGGATCTGATTTTTTTAATACCAGTCTATGTTGAAATTGATCCGACGAAGGTAACAGGCTCTAAAACCACCATCGGCAGTGCAGAAGTTTGGGAGGAGCTTATCCAAAAAGGCCTGAGGGCACAACTTGAGTTACAGAGTTTTGTAACGGGACAGCTTATGATAAATGTTGACTTTTATCCAGGGAAACCAGCAAGGTATGTTGGGATGGACAAAAGGTATCCTGAGATTCCTACGGTATCTTCTCCCCTTGATCAACTTTTACGAACTGCCGAGGAACTTCCCCTCAAGGAACTTTTCGATAAATTATTGAAATCAATAGAGGGGATAGAGAAGGTTGCAAACTCTCCGCAAATAGGGTCAAGTCTTGAATCTCTGTCAGAGGGTCTGAAAGAGTCCCGAAAAATTCTCGCAAAAATAGATCGGGAAATTGGGCCGATGATGTCAAACCTGAAGGAAACCTCTGATTCAATTAAGGCTTTTGCGGATAAATCCCAAAATGTCCCAGCAACACTGGAGAAGACACTTGCTACAGCACAGGCGTCTTTAAAACAGGCGGAAAAGACCTTTGCATCGGTGCAAAAACTTGCGTCTGATAATTCGGTTCTTGTATACCAGATTGATATTGCCTTGGATGAAGTTTCGAAGGCATCACGATCTGTTCGATCCTTGTCTGACTATATTTACAGGCACCCGGAGTCCCTCATTAAAGGGAAAAGAACGGTGAAAGGAGAATAAGGATGAACAAGAATGCTGGTCTCAGAATTCTTTTGCTGGGAAACATCATTATAGCTCTTTTTTTGGCTGCCTGCGGAACATCTCCTCCCGCAAAATTTTACACTCTTTCATCGATGCCACTTGAGAGGCCAAATGAGAAAGCTGCCCCATCTGAAAAGAATACAGTTATAGCTATAGGTCCTATCGAGATTCCGGAATACCTTGATAGAATGGAGATAGTAACACGCGCTGACAATAACAGGCTGAACATTTCAGAGTTCGATTTATGGGGCGGTTCTTTAAAAACGGATATCTCGCGAGTCCTTGTTGAAAATATCGGTATATTGCTTGATGGGGATGGATTGGCAGTCATTCCCTGGAAGACATCTATGACGGGATCCTACAGGGTTCCCGTCATAATAAACCGCTTAGATGGTATTCCCGGTGATACCCTGACTCTAAAGGCACAGTGGTCTTTGGTTGACAAAGATGAAAAAACTCCTTTGACCTTTCGAGAGATAATACGGGCAAAACCAATAAAAGGAAGCACCTACAGTGCCATAGTTGCCTCAATGAGTGAATCCCTCGCAGATCTGAGTAAATCAATAGCCGAGAGTATAAAATCAAAAAAGGATGCCCTTATTCATTAAAAAATTTTAAGAAAATATTGCTTTTATCGAATAGTAAGATATAATGTAATACACAGTCTTTTTTATAAAGTATTGCCGGGCACGCCAAGGAGAGGTATAGAGGCCTGGAAAAAACTAAAAGAAGGAGGATGTATGAAGAAAAAATCTTTACTTGCTTTTCTGTTGCTCGTCGTTGTTGGTTTGATGTTTTCCGGATGCTGTCAAATATTGGGCTCTATGAAACCCGGTCCAGCAGGTCCTTGTCAGCCCTATGCGGGGTGTTTTTCGAAGGATGATTGTCAGCCTGGACCATGCGTAGAGCGTGATGGATGTTTCTTCCCTGTGAAGTGTCCGCCGCCGCCACCACCACCTCCGCCACCGCCACCTCCACCACCTGCAGAGAAGAAAGTTGAACCTCCACCACCTCCACCACCTCCACCACCGCCGCCACCACCTCCTCCTCCGCCGCCACCACCACCTAAAAAGGACCGCAACTAAACCTTTACTGGTGATTCGCCCCGCTGACTGTTCAAAACACGAGGCGGGGCTTTTCGCATGTGGTGCTCAACGAAAGGAATGAATCGATCTATCACAAATATGTAAATGACAACAAAGAGAAAAAAGATAGTCCTGATACTTATCAAAACCGTTTTGTGGTCTTTCCTTTCTGTATGTGTAATTCCTTTCCAAGGAGCCGCATTTGATGCCGATTCTCATGTATCCGATCAGGATCATTCGGCGCCAAAACCTCCAGTTGAAGTAGCCCGTCTTTCCGTTGAAACACAAGCCGTGACTTTACCGAAACCTCTTCGAAAACGGGCAAATTTTGAAAAAGAATCGGCATCCCAGGATGCCCAACATGTAGCAAACTGGATAGTCGATTCAGGCGATAATCGAGGTATGCCATTTGTGATTGTAGACAAGGTAGACGCCAAGGTGTTTGTATTTTATGCCGATGGCCGACTTCGTGGTGCAGCCCCAGCACTTCTGGGTATGGCTCACGGCGATGATGCCGTTCCGGGTATTGGCAAAAGAGATATGAAGTCTATTCGCCCCGAGGAGCGTACCACTCCGGCAGGCCGATTCATGTCATACCTTGGTATTAATTTCTACCGAAAAGATATTTTATGGGTGGACTATGAAGGCGCTGTTTCTCTTCATCGGGTAGTGACAAATAAACCCGAGGAGCGCCGATTAGAGCGTTTGGCCACGCCAACACCACTCGACAACAGAATCTCCTATGGTTGCATCAATGTCCCTGCGCAGTTTTTCGATAAGGTCGTCAAACCTGCTTTTAAAGGGGTAATGGGTGTCGTCTATGTACTGCCGGAAATAAAATCAAAAAAAGAAGTCTTCGCATCATATTATGATGTCGAATAAAGTCAACGAGTCATCTCTGGCATATTTTATTTAATAATTTTAGTAAGTGTTAATCTGTAGCTACCCCCATCAATATGTAACGTATCCCCTTCGATCTTGAAAAGGGCAGCGGCGGTAAGTCCATCTTTTGTGAGAATAATCGTGGAGCCGAGGACTCGATAACGGTGGGTGTCGGTATAGATAGTTCCATTCGGCAATTCTGCAGATTCAACAAGCACTCCGCTTCTTTCAAAAAAGAATTCAGTACCACGAAATTGGTTCTCAACATTCGGACGGATGTTTATAATGCGCCATCGTGTATTTCCAAGGGGCTCAGTGTCTTTAATTGAGGTATAATATTCTTTACCAGATGCTTTGCCATACAAGATTTCCTGGATCGGACTCGTATAAGGGGCAGATTGCCTCTGTTCAACCGTAGCGCAAGAAGCAAGCACAAATGCTCCGCAAATCATGGTGAAAACAAACCCATATACAAAAAAGTATCTTGGTAATTTCATAAATGCTCCTTCGACGTTTTTAATGAATAAACATACGTTACTCGTGATGATAATAAACCCTTTCAATAAGTATTTCAATAGAGGAGTGCAGGAGCCACTTCCATTTTTCTCGGCCTATGGCTTAGGCCTTTCCCACGGTAAGGATCTCAATAATAAAGGCATGAGGCATTGATTTCATGTTGGTTCACCGTGTATTATATTTCTTTGTTCCATGATACCATATTCGAGTAAAAAAACTTGTATCCAATTATTGTGCATCGGGTTGAGCCTGGCAATAACCTGGTGGGCAGGAATTGGCTCTTTGTACGCAACTGATGTAAAACAGGTAAAAATAGATGTTCAAGGCGTAACCGGTCAGGAACGGGCCATGGTGGAGAAAGCCCTCGAAATTCCGAAAGATTTAATACAGGACGGAGCAGTTGATGAAGAATGGCTGAGACGTTTGGAAAGACAAGGGCCTCAAAGGGTTCGACAGGTACTCGAACCATTCGGTTATTATAAAGCACATGTGACTGTTCAGCTCGAACATTCAGGAGAAGGTTCCTATCGTTTCATTGTGTCGATTAAAACGGGAGATCCTGTACGAATAAAAAATATTCGCGTTGCCGTTCGAGGTCCCGGTGAAACAGAGGATACAATTAAGAATGTTGTTTCCGAGTTCCCGTTGCAAAAAGGTGATAGACTTCGACAGGATATTTATGAGGAAGCAAAAGAAGGCCTGCTAAAAAAAGCTTTGAGTATTGGTTACCTGGATGCCACATACATACAGCATTCTATAAAGGTAACTCTAAGTCAACTTACAGCGGATGTTGAGCTGGTCTTAGAAACAGGGCCAAAATTTTTTTTTGGCGATGTAACCTTTACCGGTCAATCTGATTTCCCTGATTCTTTTCTTCAGAGGTTCATAGCTTTTAAAGAGGGAGAACCGTACTCGCAGGAAAAGATATCGCAAACTCAGGCAAATCTCGTTCGTTCTGATCGTTTCAAAATTGTCACGATAAACGGAAAAAAAGATGAAGCGAAAGACAATCGTATACCTATAGAAATCGCCCTCGTTCCCTTGAAACAAAAACGCGTGAAATTTGGTATTGGATATGGAACCGATACGAGAGTTAGAGGATCAATTCGATATCAAGATTTCAATATATTGAATACCGGTCAATTTTTTGATATGGAGCTAAAAGTAAGTGAGATATATCAAGCTGTTGGTGCCCGCTATATATTTCCAAGTAAAATTGATGTAAAGAGTCTTGCTTCAATAAAGCTTGGTTGGGAACACGAAAAGACTTCGAATAAAACGGTAGAATACCTTGCCCTCGAAGGTGCTTTGACAAGAACTTTCGGCAATTACGAAAGAGCCTCGGGAAAAGAGAAATTAGGATCGATTTATGTACGGCTCCAGCAGGAAGATTCAAAGGCTGGCAATGAAAAGACAAAAACTTTTCTTTTCATGCCGGGAATTCAGCTTTCCCATTACCAGTATGATAACGTTATTCGTCCGACAAAAGGGTTTCGGTATGACCTTGAATTGAGGGGAACTGACCAGCTCCTTGGCTCAGAAACAGGGTTTTTACAGTTTCTCGGAAAGGGCGAAAATATTATATCTTTACCTCAGAGATTCACTGTTTTAACAAAAATGCAGATTGGCACGACAACGGAAAATGAGCCGGCACGGGATCTACCCATTTCTGTTCGTTTTTTTGCAGGTGGAGATACCAGCGTACGAGGATACAAATACCAATCACTTGGACCTACAGACCAATATGGTGATGTTATCGGAGGCAAGCACCTTCTTTTTGGAAGTATCGAGCTGGAGAAAGCGATTGGAAAAGATTGGGGTATTGCGGCTTTTTACGATATAGGAAACGCTTTCAATAAATGGTCAAAGATTGATTTCGCTGAAGGGATCGGGATAGGAGGTCGTTATTATACCATTATAGGGCCAATACGGTTGGATGTGGCTCGACAGATTGGCGTTAAAAAACCTGACTACAGGATCCATTTCGTCGTTGGAATAGGGCTATGAAAAAGCTTGTTACTGTATGGCTGATTTTTTTTGGTGTCATAATCCTGTCGGTTGGTTTCTTGGCGTGGCTGTGCGAGACAAACCAAGGGGCTAAGTTTGCTCTGGAAAGGGTAATTCGATCCATTCCGGCTAAAGTGGAGACTGGCAGTATCAACGGCACGCTTGCAGGTGGATTGGAAATTGAAGGAATTACGATCAAGCTTCAATCGTGGGAGATAACGGCCAAACGCTTTTATGTCCGCTTCAGCCCGATGCACCTATTCGGAGGATGGGTAAACATTCGTGAAATAGTTGTAGAAGAGCTTTCCCTGAATGACCTCTTTCCCGAAGTGAGAAATCCGTATGATTTACGCTGGCCCCATGTTAAAGGAGTAGTATCATGGATTAAGGCACGAATAAAAGTATTGAGCATGAAAAACATTATGTATAAAGAAACTGGGAATGAAAAATTCCGAATAGAAAAACTCCAGACCCAACTCATATGGTACTTTGATGGGTTAAATATACGGTCATTTCATGCACAGATGCGAAGTGGAATTGCAGACGGATCAATTTTAGCAAGCTTTTCAAAACCAAGATTCTTGGCAAATCTCTTTATCAAACCAGACCAATCGTATTATGGCATTGATGGTTATCGCGTATCACTGAAACTTAATGCTGTTCCACGTTCATTTGAAATGAACGGACCGCTAACTCTCATCGGTATGATGCAAAAAAACGAACAGGTGAAATTAGAAGCTACTGCCGGTTTTACAAACAAATCATTATACCTTGATAAAATTGAATTTAAAGAAATGGGAAGACCAGGCAATATTAGTGGTAACGTGACGGTTGATGTATCCAGTTCACAAAGGCCATATGCATTGAACATGAATATCAATGACATAGGTCTATTAGGAAATAAGGAGCCGATTGCACAGCTTACGGGAATTCTGCAGGCAAAAGGCGATGTATCGGGTTACCAAGGTTCTTTTAGCATGAAAAACGTTTCAAAATCGTGGAAAGAGATGAGCCTTGAAGGCCGGATCAAAGGTGATTTCCGTGAAATGAAAGTCTCTGCCATCAAGGGTAGGGCACTCAATGGCTCGCTCAATGGGGAATGCCACGCCTCGTGGCTCCACGGTTTCAAAATTTCAGGAATGTTAGAGGCAAGAAATCTCAATCCTGCCCTTATTACTCAGGACTGGCCGGGTAATATTAATGCAAATTTTTTTGCCGAACTCTCTTTTGCAGGCCCTGACTATCCTGCAGGTAAAATAAAAGCAAATTTTCTCAAGAGCTTTGTGCGAAAAAAACCCCTCATGGGGAATGTTGATGCACATTGGGCAAAGGGGGTATTTTCACTTTCACATGGAGAGCTTCATGGAAATGGTTTTGATATAACTGCACGAGGTGTATTACAAGAAAAATTAGATTATTCTGCAACGATAACCGACTTAGGCGGTCTCATTCCTCATACATCAGGCATTTTATCTGCATCAGGTTGGTTTCGCTGGAATAACCATCTCTGGGGAGGTGTTGCTATAATAGACGGTCATGCAATACATGCTGAAAAGCTTTTACTCGATCATATAGCAGTGAGCGCACGGGTAAATGAGAGGAAAGATGAATCCTTGAACATACATATGAAACTACAGAATGCCTCGTATGGTCCTGTTAATTTTGGTTCACCATCAATCAAAATAGGTGGGGAAGTTTCAAATCATGATGTATTGGTCTCCCTTCATTGGCCAAAGAGTAGCGGTACACTTGCGGCAAACGGTGGATATCGTGATGGAAAATGGAACGGCACAATATCAAGGATTGAAGGGACTGATGCATTTGCCGGGGCATTCAATCTTATAAAGCCTGTTACATTGACTATAGCACACGACCGAGCAATCATAAGCCCGATGACCCTCTCCGGGACCTCAGGGGAGCTGATTGATATTACAGCAAACCTGGCATTTAATCCTGTAACTGGCAACTTTGGCATCCGATGGGACAAGTTAAACCTCGCACGGGTAAACCAGTTATATAAGGGTATTACACTTGAAGGCATTACTTCTGGCTCCTTCGAAGGTCACATTTTTAATAATGACCGCATACAAATGCATGGATCCAGTACAAGCGCCTTTTCGATCACGAGAGGGCCTATGACGCTTCAAGGGACATCAGTAACAAAGCTTTCAAGCGATGAAAAAGGGACAAAAGCACTTTTGGAGACAGAATTTACGAATGGGGGAAGATTAGAAAGTCATTTTGCTTCTCATGAACCCATGTTTTTACGTCGGCCTGAATCTGGCGAAGTAAGGACAACATGGCGCGACATTGACGTTGCCATTATCAAACCGTGGTTACCCCGGGCCATAGATATGAAAGGAAAATTATCCGGTGCAATTCATGGAAGGTTCATTTCCGGCTCGGGTTTTGAGGTTTCGGGAGAAACAAAGATGACAGGTACCTCCTTTACGTGGAATGGGGAAGGTGGAATCGTTACTTCCTCAGCGGAACACGCACGTGTTGATTTCAATTGGAAGGATCAGACATTACGCGGGAACCTTGATATTCGATTTCCCAGCCATGGAACGGTAAAAGGGAGCTTCAGCTTTCCGCTAACTGCTCATTTTCCGGTAAGAAGTATAAAAACAGGAATCGTTGCCATACAGGCAAGTGGTGAAATTCGAGAACGAGGCATTGTGAGCTCGCTGTTTCCTGGGTTTATAGAGGAAAGTAAAGGACAGGTTGCTTTTGACATAACCCGCTCAGGCACATGGGAATCACCTGACGTCAGGGGACGGATAAAGCTTATAGATGCATCTGCCTATTTGCCGGAAATTGGAATGAGAATTAAAGAAGTCACCATGGATGCTTCACTTATACAAAACCGTATAGAGCTGACCTCGTTCATGGCCAAATCAGGGCCTGGAAAAATACAGGGCTCAGCGACTTTCTGGTTAAAGGATTTCGGCATAGCTACGTTTCGGGCAAAAATTGAAGGGGAACGTTTTCAAGCGATCTATCTGCCTGAACTTCAGGTATTGGTAAATCCTGACCTCATTATTGAGGGGGATACGACTAAGTTTCTTATCAAAGGAAAGATTCTTATACCCGAAGCTCTTTTCAGGGATAGCGGAAGTAAGTCCTCAATGAGAACGAGCGATGATATTATTATTTTAGATGCGCCAAAAAAAGAGAAGAGATCCCTGAAAGTGAATGCCGATGTTCAGACTATTGTTTCAATGGGCAATCAGGTTCGCATGCAGGTTGGGGGACTCGATGGCCGGTTAGAGGGAAGCGTAAACCTTACAGGGAGGCTCCCAGAAAATCTTCTTGGAAAGGGAATGATAAAAATTATAAACGGCAAATACAATAGTTACGGAATAAAGCTTGATGTAACAAGGGGAAACATTATTTTCGAAGGTCGACCGGTCGACCTTGCATCAATTGACATTATGGCTCTTCGCACATTTAACCCAGGGAAACTTGATGAGGTAAAAGCCGGAGTAACGGCTACGGGAACTCTTCGATCGCCATTGATAAATCTTTACTCTGACCCACCTATGTCAGACACGGACATCTTATCGTATATGGTCCTTGGCAGACCAACGAGGGCTGGTGCTGAATCGCAACAGACTGCATTACTCCTGAAAAGCGCAAGCACTGTGCTCGGCGTTTCAAGGTCCGGAGGAATCCAGGACCAGATACAACAGGTGCTCGGCATCGATACCCTTGAAGTACAAGAAGGGCCAAGGAGCTCCTTTACGAGTCCGAGAACATCTCTCAACACAGCTTCCACGCTTGATAATTCACTTATGACCGTCGGTAAATATCTTTCACCGGATTTGTATGTGTCATATGGGCGATCTCTGTTTGGTGACCAGTATCTTGTATTGGCACGATATAATCTGGGAAAGCGTCTTGAATTAGAAAGTAAGACTGGTATTGAAACAAGCGTTGATCTCTTTTACAAAATTGAATTCGATTAAGCCCACACGTGTTATTGAGATGAATCTATGTATTTGGTAAATCCCTTTATAGAATCATGGCGTTTCATTAATTCCAAGAAAAAAGCGGTGACCCTGGTGACTAAGGATTACGCCGCTTTGGGTAATCTGATCAACCTTCAAATCACCGCGAATCGACTGGCCCTCCCGAAACATATTATTATTGATGACCACGAATCGGGACTGTGTTTTTTCATTATACGAGTGTACTGTCATTTTAATCTCAGGGATGCTGGCCCTGAGATCATCAGGGAGTTCCCGCATAGATGGTATCTTTCCATTTGGTGGGATTGGTTTCATAGTCTTCGGGACAGCTTCGATTTTTGTCTGAACCGGAGGGAGAGATTGAGCAGTCGGGGTCTTTGGCGGAGATGAATCTGGTTTGATTTTCACCGGTGTGGGTGCGTGTTTCGGTAATTCCTTCATAACTTCCGCCACCGGCTGCTCCATTTTTTTCTCAACAGTCATTTGCGGAGCAGGCGTTGCCTTCTCCATCACCACCCGGGTTTTATGTGGTGGTATCTTAACTATTTCTATACGGGGATCAACCCACAAAAGCCAAAAAACAAATATGCCATTCAGAAGAATAAGCCCGGCAATAATAAAGGGCCAGAGAAGCCTTCTCTTTTTTGACGGGCCGGCATCTCCTTGGAGGATTAAGGGGTCTGGCATGCGCTTTTTTTGTCGTTCTCGCTCAAGCTTCTTGAGTGCCTCAAGGATATAGGACACTTTTTGTTAACCCCCCTTTAGCATCTGAGCAATATAGAAAGAACCTGCCAATAGGAGAGCAATCAGAATCGCGATAACGGCAAACCAGACATTGATGCTGAGTCCCCGACTGTTCCTTTTTCCGTTTACCGAAATCTCTTTTGCTGCCTTTATGAGGATGCCTCTCTCAACCCTTTTTTTTCCTTCCGTATATACACCAAGGAGGGCTCTGTCGCATATGACATTTATTTTTCGAGGAATTCCTCCGGTTAGACCATAAAGCATTCTTATGACAGGAGGTGGAAAAAGCTCCCCGCCAACAAATCCCGCAATTGCAAGGCGGTGTTTCACATATGAGGCGATTTCATGTTTTCCTAATGGACGGAGATGATATTGAGCCGTGATCCTTTGGGAAAGTTGACGCAACTCAGGTTTTGACAAGGTTTTCCTCAATTCCGGCTGCCCCAGCATAATGATCTGAAGCAGTTTGCGCTGGCTGGTTTCAAGATTGGTAAGTAAACGTATTTGTTCAAGTACTTCCACGCTTAGGTTCTGAGCCTCTTCAATAATGAGAATTGCCCTCCGTGATGTTTCGTTGATATGAAGGAGAAAATCATAGATTCTTTCTACAAGATCTTTAATGGTTTCATTCCCTTTTGGATAGCTAATCCTGAATTCGTCGCAGATGGCTGCGAGGAGCTCAACAGACGATAGAGTTGGATTTAAGATAAAGGCAACCTCACAGTTTTCCGGTATCTGTTCGAGCAAGCAACGGCAAACAGTTGTTTTTCCGGTACCAACTTCCCCTGTTAGCAGGATGAATCCCCCTTCGCTGTTTATTCCGTAAATAAGGTGGGCAAGGGCTTCTCGATGACCCTCGCTGATGTAAAAGTAGTGAGGGTCTGGGGCTATTGAAAACGGTTCATCTTTCAGTCCGAAATATTCTCTGTACATATCATTTAAGATTGGTTAAAGATTAATATATGAACAACGGGAAAAGCAAAGCTTTTTGAACTCCCTTTTACTGTGATCAATATTTATTTGAGGAGTGTATATGAGACGTAAACCATTTTCTGTCAGAAAAAGAAGGTGGCCTGAAAAGAAAGAGAGCAGCAAGGATATCGATGAAATCGTTCGTGAATTAAAAGAAAGTGCTGCACCAAAGAATGATTACAGGGAGCAGTCACTGAAGATTCATGGGCTTATTTGTGCAAAATGTGCCCGAGAATTTGACCAAAAAGACAGGCATCTTCTTACAGTTCATCATAAAGACGGAAACCACAGAAATAATCCACCAGATGGATCAAACTGGGAAAACCTCTTTTATTGCCACGATGAAGAGCACACAAAAGGATTGCTCGGCGATTATTTCAGCGAAGGGAAATATCCATAAAGCGCCGTCCCCTGTGTGGCATCCATTCTTTGTGAGAATCTCTCTGTGACCAAAGCTCACCGAACAACCCGTTTCTCCAACTGTGCGGACGTGTTTCGAAACTTTATGCTGTAAGACCAGGCTTCTTTGCCTCACAGCGCTTTGCTTGCGGAATGCCCGTCACCCATGGGAATGATGGGTATGGATTATTTTTGGGGACCCCCGGGACAGTGCAAAGATAAATCGGGGGGGGATCAACGCACTGGTGGACCCCGGGGGGAGTGGACGTTTTGTTAACACTTAAGTATAGCACAGTTGACAATAAATTTCACTATCGTTACAAAATAAAATCAGCGTGAAAAATAAAGTCCTCCGGTTTCCGGACCCAAGAAATTGAATGTATGCGTTATCGTCCGCCAGGGAGCCATGCGGGTGAATCAGCACCCCTGCTGCGTGATCCTTCCGGGCTGCTCGGTACGCCGTCAAGGCTTGTTCTCTTACACTCGCCATAGGATTCCTTCCCACATTTCTGTCTATCTGTCCAGATAGCGCCGGATAGATTTGCACCTGACAAATTGGCATTGGAGAGGTTCGCATCGGAGAGGTTGGCGTGTATCATAAACGCATCTGAGAGATTCGCACCGGAAAGATTGGCGTTTATAAGGAATGTTCCTGACAGATTCGCACGTGAAAGGTTGGCGTTGGAGAGGTTAGCATGAGAAAGAGTACAATTGGACAGCTGAGCTCCTGAAAGCTGAGCACCGGAGAGATCGGCGCCATGAAGATTGCAGAATTTGCACTCTTTGGATGACAGAAGTCGGGCTAAGTCCTTTTCATTAAAAGCATAGGAAATGCTTACAAAAAAAATGCTTAGTGAAAAAATGGAAATGGCAAGAAAGATGAATCTCCTCATTGATAAGCCTTAAATCGCGCCCAGCAGGATTCGAACCTGCAAGCCTTTGGATTCGTAGTCCAACGCTCTATCCATTTGAGCTATGGGCGCACGGAATCGATGAGCTGGATTATATCATAATCTTTATGCAGTGGGTAGTCTTTTATGGCACAACTATTGAGAATGCCACAATATGCAAAGTATGATCAATGGCCTTTAAAACATATACCTTCGCATGTTGATATTTAAAAGAAGTCCAACGGAAATAAGTACCGAGATAAGCGATGATCCGCCATAACTAATAAAGGGCAGAGGAATACCGACAACCGGCGCAAGGTGTATATTCATGAGCACATTGATCGAAAACTGTAAGAAAATGATGGAGCCAAGCCCAAAAGCAATTATAGAGCCAAGCTCATCATACGCTTGTTGAGAAATCTTCATGCATCGGTTAATAAACGTCAGGAAGAGGAGAAAGAAAATAATGGACCCAAAGAATCCCCATTCTTCTGCAAAAACAGTATAAATAAAATCTGTGTGATGTTCTGGGATAAATTGAAGTTTATGTTGTGTACCCTGCAGGTATCCTTTTCCAAAAAACTGACCCGATCCCACAGCTATCATAGCCTGTTTTGTATGATACCCAACACCTAACGGATCAGAATCGATATTGAGAAATGTATAAATTCTTTGTTTCTGGTAAGGCCTGAGAACATAGTGCCATGCGATAATCGGCAGGACAGTTCCTACGCTCAAAAGAGTCGCATATGCAGATTTTTTCATACCGATAAACCAGATTATTGCAATAAAAATAAGAAAAATTATGATTCCTGTTCCTAAGTCAGGCTGAAGAACGATGAGAATAAACGGGACTATCACCCAGGCAAACGTTATTACAATATCTTTCAAACCAAGGAGCATCTTCTCTCTCTTTTTTTCATGAAGGAGAGAGGCAAGGAGCAAAACTATTACCGGTTTGACAAATTCGGATGGCTGGAAGCTGATACCAAAAATACTAATCCATCTTCGCGCACCGCCTGCGGCCATACCCCAGGCAAGGACAAGGATAATTGCTCCAAGGCTGATAAAATAAAAAAGTTTTGCGTTATTTGCTATGGTTCTATAATCGAAGTTCACAATAATAGCGATGAGAACAATCCCCACAGAAAAAGCAATAAGCTGTTTTATGATAAAGTTGAATGAACCGCTGTAAAATGAGCTTGTAGCGCTCACGAGATTCAGAATACCTATTGCAAAAAGTGCACACCCGTTTATGATGAGATACCAGTCGAGGTGGTAGAGTTTTCGTTTATCGACTTTGACCACGAACCATTGCCTCCTTTATCTCTGGCTTAACCGTAAAAAGACTTTCAGAAATTGCTTTTGCCACAGGGGCTGCAGCAGACGAACCATGACCTCCATATTCAACGAGCACCGAAATTGCAATTGCGGGGTCTTCAGAAGGTGAATAGGCGATGAACCAGGCATGATCACCAAGATCTCTCCCTTGAACTGGTGTTGACTGAGCAGTACCGGTTTTGCCACTCATGTGAACATTCTGAATGCGTGATCCGTAGGCTGTACCGCTCGGTTCATTTACGACGCCCTGCATACCTTCCTTGACGATTTTAAAAACCTCTTTTTTCATTTTTATATCTGCGGCGACAACAGGCTCAAATTTTTTTAAGGTTTTTCCGTCGGGCCCAATTATTTTATCAACAATCTGTGGCTTAAAGGTTACGCCTTCGTTTGCCACAAAAGCTGACAGCTGGACAAGCTGAACCGGAGTAAGCCATACAGCACCTTGACCGATGGCGACCGATACGGTTTCTCCCTCATACCAGGGCACACCATAGGTTTTCTTTTTCCATTCAGACGAAGGGAGAAGACCACGGACTTCATTTGGCAGATCTATACCGGTCTGCTTGCCCAAGCCGATAGAAGTGCCAAAACTGTGAATTCTATCGACTCCAAGCTTCAAACCAACGTTATAGAAGAACACGTCGCATGATTCGACTATTGCTCTATGGATATTTACCATACCGTGACCGCCTTTTTTCCAGCATTTAAAGACTCTATTGCCAAAAGGGAATCCACCCTTGCATCCAAAACCTGTGCCGGTATTGATCAACCCATCCTCAAGGGCCTTGAGTGATGTCAGTATTTTAAACGTAGAACCTGGCGGATACCTCCCCTGAATAACTCTGTTCTGGAGAGGATGGGCTTTGTCGAGAGCAATAGCCTGCCAGTCTTGCTTCGTTATGCCCGATGCAAATTTGTTCGGATCAAATGCAGGACGACTCACGAGCGCCACCACTGCTCCCGTTTTCGGTTCGAGGGCAATGCATCCGCCCCGTTTCCCTTCAAAGGCCTTTTCAACAACCATCTGGACATCAAGATTGATGTTTAGATACATATTGTTTCCCGGTATTGGATCCTTCTTTTCAAGAGTCCGTACTTCACGACCCATGGCATCGACTTCCACCCGTTTCTCGCCATCAACACCCCTCAGGTAGCTTTCATACATTCTTTCCAATCCATATTTACCGATATAATCTCCGGGAGAATAGGTTCTGTATTCTTTTTGCTTGAGTTCCTCACTGCTGATCTCTGATACATAACCAAGCGTATGGGCCATCATCTTTCCGTATGGGTAATTTCGTTTTGGTTCGATCTGGATACTGACGCCCGGAAGATACACCCTGTTGGCTTCAACCTTCGCCAATTCGTCCATGGAGATGTCGTCTTTTATTTTGACAGGAAAGGATGACGGAAAATTACTCGCAGCTTTTAGTTTCTCGATAATCTCTTCCCGATCGATACCCATCAGGCTTGATAGTCCATCCACTGTTTCATTGAAATCTTTTATATCCTCAGGGGTAATATACAAATTAAATGATGGCCTTGTATCTGCCAATACCTTCCCCGTTTTATCAAACATAATGCCTCTGGGGGCGAGAACTTTCTTGATGCGGATTCGGTTCATCTCTGACTGTAGTCTCATTTCATTGCCCTGCATAATCTGGAGATGCCAGAGCCGTATTGAAAGAACAATCATGGTTACAACAAGAATCCACTTACACCACCTGTACTTATCGGGAAGCGCCTTTTCTTTCAAGACTTTTTCGTATTCTGTGCCCCGTGGCTCAGCGAAGAACATATCGTGGTCGGGATGATTGTTTTTTTTCTTTCTCATTGATGCCTGTTTAAATATCGGGTATTTAGAAATCCAATAAAAGAAAACAAGAACAAAGAGAGAAACCCGGTGAATATGGCGTTTGGTATGGAATAGAAAGCCACGTTGAAGACATCACGGCTTTCCCCCCGCGTGAGGAACGAGAGTGCAAGAAAGAGGAAGGATTCAACAAGGACCGCTCCGGTGCATACAAAAGAAAAGCTATATTTTGAATCGATATAGATTTTGTTTCTCATAAAAACCGAGATAATGAAAATAGATACTTTTGTAAACAGGAGTGACCCGCTTGGAGAGGTAGATACAATCTCCTGCATTACTCCAATAAATACAGATGTCATGAGACCTGCCTGCGGTCCCAGAAAAAAAGTGGTATAAATAACAAAAGGAATCCCAACATCAGGGTTAAAAAAATCAATGGGGAGAACATTGACAAAGGCAGACTCAAAGGTTGTGAGGATAAGGCCTAACACAAAATAGACAATGATTTTCATCATTTCTTCAACACCAATACCTCTTCAAGGATGTTGAAATTATTGAACGGCATAACCTCGATTTCGGAAAATATCCCTGGTTTACTTCTATTTACTGTAGTAACAATTCCAGCTGCCAATCCTTTTGGATAAATACCATCCTTGCCCGAGGTTATTAGCTTGTCTCCGATTTCAATCTCATCGTTCTTCCTGATATACTTCAATTTGAGCAAGGTTTGCCCTGTACCTTCAAGGATCCCCCGGGTGTTTCGCCCCTCGACATAGACATCGACAGAAGAGTTTGTGTCGTTAATGACCATAACTTTTGTTACCCATCGGTCGGTTTCTACAACCTGTCCTACAAGACCTTTTGGAGTAATGACAGGCATTTTTATTGTTATACCGCTATTTTTCCCCTTGTCGAGGATAATACACTTGAACCAGTTTTTAATGTCCTCACCAACAACGCGCGCTGCTATCATTGTTCGTGGACGTTGCTCCATGAGGTTGAGTATATTTTTCAGTCTCTTATTTTCGTGCTCAAGCTCAGGAATTCTTTGGTTTTCCATCTGAAGCTTGGCAAGCTTGTTTCGCAGCTCTGCATTTTCTCTGTTTGTATGGATAAGACCGATATAATTGTTGAATAGGTAGCCGAGCAGCTCGACCGGTTTTCCGATAGTTCGAAGGAGAGGGCCGCTGACCTCGCCAAAACCTGTTTTTGCTACCGAATAACCCTTGAGAAAGAGGGGTGTGTTCGTAAAGATAAAAAAGGAAACAACGAGGATTGCGATAGCAATAATTATGACAACTGTATTTTTCAATTCCCCGTTATGCTAAAAATACGTAGCTATTTCCTTTAATAGTGTTATTTCATCGAGGGCCTTACCTGTCCCTTCGACAACAGCGGTCAGTGGATTTTCTGCTATAATAACCGGCAGTCTTGTTACTTCTTTAATGAGAAGGTCGAGGTTTCTGAGTAAAGCACCGCCACCACTGATGACTATACCCTTATCTACAATATCTGACGCAAGCTCCGGAGGAGTCCTCTCGAGGGCAATCCTGACGGCTTCAACTATTGCATTTACCGGTTCAGCAATAGCTTCTCTGATTTCTTTTGAAGATATTTCGAGCGTCTTCGGTATGCCGCCTACAAGATCCCTTCCTTTTACCTCCATGGTTAGCTCTTCACCATCCTGGCTGGGGTATGCAGATCCAATATTTATTTTGATCATTTCAGCCGTTCTTTCGCCGATAAGGAGATTATATTTTCGTTTCACATATTGAATGATGGCCTCGTCTATTTTATCACCTGCTACTCTTACAGAGTTGCAATAGACGATGCCGGCAAGGCTTATAACCGCCACTTCCGTTGTGCCACCGCCAATATCAACGATCATGTTGCCGTTTGGCTCTGTAATGGGGAGCCCAACGCCTATTGCAGCGGCCATGGGTTCTTCGATGAGAAAGACCTCTCGTGCGCCTGCTGACTCTGCTGATTCTTTCACCGCCCGTTTCTCAACGGGAGTTATCCCCGAGGGTATTGAAATGACAATTCTCGGTCTCGCGTAGGACTTCTTGTTATGAATTTTCTGTATGAAATATTTGAGCATTGCCTCAGTGATTTCAAAATCAGCTATAACACCATCTTTGAGGGGTCTGATAGCTACAATGTTTCCCGGGGTTTTGCCCAGCATTTTCTTAGCCTCTTCACCGACAGCTATGACTTTCTTCCCGCCTTTCGCATCTTTGTGAACCGCCACAACAGATGGCTCATTTGATACGATACCCCTCCCTTTAACATAAACCAACGTGTTTGCAGTGCCTAAATCTATAGCAAGGTCTTTTGATATGAAGCCAAACAGCGACTCAAACATTCTGTTTTCCCTTCTTTCGTGATTTAAAGATATTGAAAAAACCGTCTTAATATACTATTTTAAGGTGTCAAAATCAACAATCATAGGAGTACAAATGCTAAAATTTATGCGAAAGTACGCAACCGGATATATGGTCAAGGCCATGTTCGGGTTGATCATTGTTGTATTCGTTTTTTGGGGTGTCGGTTCATTCAGGGAGCGGGATAGGATTGTAGCGGAAATAGGGCCCTACAAAGTATCCATCATGGAATATCAGGAAGAATACAATCGAATTCTGAATATGTATCGGATGATATATAAGGACAAACTTGATGAAAATCTGCTCCGTGAACTCAAGTTGAAAGAAAAGGCAATGAACGATATAGTCGACAGGTATATATTGATCATGAAAGCCAATGAGCTCGGTTTATCAGTGAGCGACAAGGAATATAAGGAACATCTGGAAAATATTGAAATGTTCAAGCGTGACGGAAAATTCAGCGAGGCAGTGTTCAAAGAAATTCTGAAGCGAAACGGTATTGACCCGAAGCGGTTTGAACAGTCAGAAAAAAATGCAATATTAAATACAAAAATGATTCAACTCATAAGGGACACAGGGACGCTGATGCATGAGGGGAACCTGTGGAATTCTTACGTGAAGGAAAGGGGTAAAGTCAATCTCGGGTACGTTGAATTTGACCCGGCATCATATCGGACAAAAGTAACTGTTAGTGATCAGGAAGTTGCAGACATTTATGAAAAGGAAAAAAACATCAGACGGGAAGAAAATGTTTATAAGCTCAAGTATCTTCTCATTGACGAAAAATCACCTATCAAAGATGATGCAGCCTATCTTGAGTTATTGAAGGCAAAAGATTTGGAGACCTATGGAAAACAAAAGGGATTGCAGGTAATCGACCTTGGCCGCATGAAAGAGGGGGATGTCCTTAAAAGACTGAAAAACCTGAAGGCCGAGGAATGGCTCAAGAGCCTGAAAAAAGGCGAAATTTCTTTACCGGTGCGCGCTGACACAAAATCCTATATCTTCCAGGTCACAAATATTGAAGAAGGAAAACCTCTCGATAAAACTGTAGCCATGAAAGAGATAAGGGATCGCCTCACACAGGAAAAGGCGAAAAATTTTGCAAGAAATGTTGCCCAGGAATTGATCAATACGAAGAAAATTGACGCTAAAAAAGAAACCGGTCTTATACCACGAACTACACAGGCTATTCCGAAAATCGGGCAGATTCCGAAAGATGACCTCGGCGTTTTGGCACTTTCGAAGGAATCCCCTCTTTACAATAAACCGGTAGAAATCGACGGAACTCTCTATGTCTTTTATTTTAAGGACGAGCAGGTTCCAAGCAAAGATGAATGGGAAAAGAATAAAGAAGGATATAAGCGATATGTGCTTTCGCGAGGCCAGGGTGACTTTCTTAAATCTTTTATGGAAACACTCCGCAAAAAGGAAAAGGTAAAAATCGAGTGGAAAGAGATAAGCTAAGGCATGGTCATTCTTGGCATAGATACGTCCTGCGACGATACTTCCATTGCACTCCTGAAAAATGGAAAGGAACTTCTCGCTAATATTGTTTCAAGCCAAATAGACTTACACACGGCGTTTGGCGGCGTTGTCCCTGAAATAGCATCCCGAAAACATATCGAACTTATCGATGCTCTTTACTGCGATGCGCTCCAACAGGCAGGTATCGCTGATAAGTCCATAGAAGCCATCGGGGTAACAGCGGGTCCGGGATTGATCGGTTCAGTTCTCATCGGGTTATGCTTTGCCAAAGGTCTTTCGTTAGCACTGAATGTTCCCATCATCGGAGTCAACCATATTGAAGCCCATGCTATGAGTATTCTCCTGGAACATGACGTTGAGTTTCCTTTTATTGCCCTTGTTGTATCGGGAGGTCATACCTTAATTCTCCGGATTGATGATTTTGGAACGTATACGGTCATGGGGAGCACGCGCGATGATGCTGCGGGGGAAGCATTCGATAAAATCGCGAAGTTTCTTGGTTTGGGTTATCCCGGTGGACGGATTATTGAAGAGGGGGCACGTGAGGGTCAACCTGATTACGTTTCATTTCCCCGGCCAATGATAAATGAGAATAATTATGATTTTAGTTTCAGCGGTTTAAAAACAGCTATGATAAATTACATTAAGAAATATGGCGTAACCAATAATAACTTAAACAGTTTATTATCATCATTTCAGGAAGCTGCCTTTGATGTCCTTACCGATAAAACAATACGAGCAGCCACGGATATTGGAATTCCCAGAATTGTGGTCGGTGGCGGGGTTGCATCAAATGGAAGGTTGAGAAAAATTTTTCAGGAACGGTGCTATGGGCAGGGCATCAATGTTTTCTTCTCGTCACCCGTATTTTGTACCGATAATGGGGCTATGGTTGCCAAGGTTGCTTACCATTATTTTGTAAAAGACATGATATCTTCTCTTGATATCGCAGGATTTTCACGCATGAAAATTCATTAATCCATGTTAAAGAAAAGCCTTTCCCAGCATCTTATCAGGGATAAAAACATAACAGATAAGATGGTTCGTCTTGCCCATATCAAAAAAGATGATATTGTAGTGGAAATTGGTGCAGGATATGGTGACCTTACCCGGAGTATTGCTGAAAAGGCCGGCCATGTATATGCAATCGAGGTCGACAGGGATTTGATTTCACATCTAACGGCGCTTACAGGCACGTATACCAACCTCACAATCATCAACGATGATTTTCTGAAGGTTCCCTTATCGTCCATCTCGCCCGGAAAGAATATTACAGTATTGGGGAATATACCGTATAAAATTACCGGTCCCATTATCTTTAAGCTCCTTGAACAACGGGCAATGCTCTCGGCCGTTTATCTCACGATGCAGGCAGAGGTGGCACGAAGGATTGTAAGTCCGCCACACACCAGAACCTACGGAGCAATTTCAGCAGTGTGCCAGATTCTCTGCGAGGTGAAGATTCTTTTTACGCTGAAACCATCCGTATTTGTCCCACCGCCTGCCGTTGACAGCGCCTTCCTGGAGATGATACCGAAAAAGGAAAAAAAAGGAGTTGACAGTGAATTGCTGCGCTTTATCAGGATGTGCTTCCAAAACAAGAGGAAATATCTCAGATATGCCCTTTCTCGAACCTATCCTGAAAACGTAATAGAGCGCATATATTCTTTTATGGAATTCTCAAGGACATCTCGCGCCGAAGAGATACGCCCCGATCAATTCGAGAAAATGTATACCTTCTTGCGTGAAGGAGGGGAGTAATCGGTGAACGTTGTGCCAAAAAAAGGTCCCGTCATCGGTTTTACAACAACAATTCCGGTTGAGTTGATCTTCGGTGGCGGATACATACCATGTGATCTGAACAATATCTTTGTCACTGATGAAAACCCGATGCAGTACCTGGAGAAAGCGGAAAGAGATGGATTCCCCAAGAGCATGTGCAACTGGATAAAAGGAATCTACGGTGTTGTTATGAAGAAGCCCGTTGAGGCAGTCATAACAGTGATGGAGGGAGATTGCAGCAATACCCAGGCCTTGGCCGAGATACTCCGTTACAAAGGGGTTCGGACAATACCGTTTTCATACCCCTTTGATCGTGACCGGCAGGTGTTGCAAAGAGAGATTGAAAAGCTCAAAACAGTACTTTCCGTGAAGGATGAGCAACTTCATGCGGTTGAGATGGAGATGAACAACGTTCGTTCAGCCCTCGGGACCATTGACCGAATGACATGGAAAGAAAGATTGGTTTCAGGATACGAGAACCACTTGTGGCTCGTCCGAGCATCAGATATGCTCGGGGATTATACCACATACCATTCCATGGCCCGTGATTTCATTGAAGAGGCAAAATCGAGGAAACCCAAAGAGGGAGTAGGGATAGGATGTATAGGTGTGCCGCCCATTGTTCCCGACCTTCATGAATTCATCGAAAGCGTGGGTGGTCATGTTGTCTACAATGAGACCCAGAGACAATTTACCCTTCCTTTTAAAACAATGAATCTCACCGACAGGTATCTCAGATATACATACCCATACGGCGTCTTTGCCAGGCTTGAGGATATACAGACAGAGATAAGCAGGAGGAAGATCAAGGGTATCATTCACTATGTCCAGGCTTTCTGTTACCGATCGGTGGAGGATGTGATCCTTCGCGAATCACTGGGTATACCTATGATCACTATAGAAGGTGATCTGCCAAAGCCGTTGGACTCACGGACAAAGCTGAGAATCGAGGCCTTTATCGAACTTTTACGTAACGCAGGAGATGCTGCATGAGTTCTCTGAGCCAACAAACGCCGGACGTGCCTATAGAAAAAACAAAGAGGTGCATCATAGACCGAAAAAGTATCGGTTTCTTCAAGGCAATTCTTGAGTCGTATGAAGATGTTGCAATCTTTTCCGTCCTCCATGGAAAGTCCGGTCTCATTGAGATTATCTATCCCCACTTTTTTGAAATGGATGTCAAAGCGATCATAAACGACATGAAAAATTATGGAATTGTCATCAAGGAGGTCCCCGATGTTTGATAATGAAAAAATACTGAAAACCTTGATGCAGGGCAACGGATTGTATGGAGATCTCTTTACAGAAAAGCGGACCTACACCCATATACACCGTGAATCAGAGAGAATCGAAAAGCTTGAACGGGGCCTTGATGAAGGCGTTGGGCTACGGCTTATAACCCCGTGGAAGGTATATTTCGCGTCAACCAACAATACAGACGAAAAGAACCTTCTGGATATGGCAGGGACCTTGTCCAAGTTTTCACGTGAAAACACAAAAAGTCAACAAAAATCTGCACTCCAGAGAGACGCTCTGTATCCCTTTTCAATCAAGAATGATCCTGAGAACGTACGCATTGAAGACAAGATAACCATGGTGAAAAAGGTTGAATCCATGGCAAAAAGCATGGAGCCACGGATACAGCAGGTAAGGGTAATTTACAGAGATACCCACCAGGCAACACGCATTTATACCAGTGACGGGAAGGATTTCAGGGATACCCGCACTCAGGTGGTGCTGAACCTGCTCCTGGTGGGTGAAGAAAATGGAGAAATGCAGACGGCATATGAGGCCATAGGTGGTTTTTACGGCTACGAGTTTTTCACGGATGAAGCAGTTGAGCAGTTTGTTAAAAAAACCGTAAAACGATTGTCAGGATTGCTTTCGGCCAGAGAGGCCCCAATGGGGACAAAAACGGTAGTGTTGTCGTCAGAGGCCGGCGGCACAATGATTCATGAGGCTATCGGTCACGGTCTTGAGGCAGACCTGGCGATGGAGGGACTCTCGTGTTATAAAGGCATGCTTGGTGAAACAATTGCCTCTCCTCTAATCACTGTTGTTGACGATGCAACAGTGCCGCATCTCAGGGGAACGTATGCCTTTGACGATGAAGGCACAGAGTCGGAACGAACCATATTGGTAGAAAATGGTGTGCTAAAAAACTTCCTCTTCGATAAGTTCTATGCGATGAAGTACAATAAAAATTCAACAGGAAACGGGAGAAGAGAATCGTACCGGTATAAGCCTATTCCACGGATGAGTAACACCATGATCTTGCCCGGTAAAGATAACCCTGAGAAGATTATTTCGAGTGTCGATGACGGCGTGTTCGTGGTAAAGATGGGTGGTGGACAGGTAGATACGGTGCGGGGTGATTTTGTGTTTGAAATTTCTGAAGGGTACATTATCGAAAAGGGCCGTGTGGGAGACATGATCAAGAACGCAACCATGATGGGGAATGGTCTGAAGGTGCTTCAGGAGATTGACATGGTGGGTACGGACCTTGGATACGGCATAGGGACATGCGGCAAGGACGGGCAGGGCGTTCCTGTTTCTGATGCTCAGCCAACGCTGAGGATACCGGAAATTGTGGTAGGGGGGAAGGGAGAGAAATAATAATTTTCTCATGTCCATCCTATAATTATTACATTTTAAAGTTCTTTGTATTGTTATATCTCACGCTGGATGCCTGTTTTCACTCGTACAGGAATACAATGCTCAGCCGAAGAATACCTTTTCATTGACTGGAGGAGACACATATGAAACAAGGCAGATGGCATTTGATCTTATGGGAAATCATTCTTATCGTGGGGTCTATCCCTGTGTTTAGAAGTGTATGGATGGTTTTTGACAGCATTGAATTTATGAACCAATATCTGGGTATACTGTTGTCTTTTGCAGCCGGAATGGCGCTCTGTGTAACGGCATTGCTGGCCCTGAACAAAACTGATCAGGAAGAGAAAACAGGCTCTTGTCGTGACAATTTGACGTCGTGACGTAAATAAAACAATATTTCGTCATAGCAATGAAAGCATCAAGCGCTCTGCCGCTTTTAGGGGGTGTTGCACAATGACAGCCAGATTAACATTGGGAGACCTGCTCTATGAGAGCAAGATGCAAACCACTTCGGAACTTTTGCACATGCGAAAGGCCAGGCTTCCTCGCTTCTCGACGGTTTGCTCACGAAAACCCGACACCATTGTCTCATTATTTAATTTGCATAATAACAAGAGACTACGTGAAGCGAAGGAATCTCGCATTCGTTGGAAAAATACTTGCAATTGTCAGAAAGAATTGAGAAAATAATACATTCATTTCATCGGTTTAGGTCAGAAAGGCGCGTGACGCGCACGATGTGCAACGGGGAGGGCACAAAATGACCTATCGTCATTATCGGAGCGGAATTTCCCACTGGCGGGTAGAAGACGTCAGGTTATTAAATATGTCTGTAAATACCCTTTCTCTCAAAAATACGTTATATAAAAACCAATTACGATTGCAGTGGTCGGTAAGGATAGACAGAATTAATATATTTCATCCAGCTCTGCTGCGACAGAATTATAACATTACAGCAAATATTCCTACGGCCTGGGAACAGCGGTGCTGATAATATATTGATATTGTTGATTCATTATAGATTGAGTACGAAACTATAATATGTTGATAGAAACCTAATATGTGTTAGATGCAAAAGGAGATAAATAAATGGCAGTTCCAGATTACCAGAGTGTGATGTTGCCGCTTCTCCGGTTTGCGGCACAAAAAGGAAATGAAATCACTACTAGTGAGGCGGTTGAAGCCCTGGCAAAGGAATTGGGCCTTACAGAAGACGATCTGAAGGAGATGCTACCAAGTGGCATACAAGAGACATTCGTTAATCGTGTTGGTTGGGCTTCTACATACATGAAAAAGGCTGGATTGCTCGAAGCAACACGGAGAGGATTCTATAAAATTACCGATCGTGGGAAAGACCTCCTGAAAAAGCAGCCCAAAACTATTAATGTAAAGTTGCTTAAGCAATATCCTGAATTTCTTGAATTTCAAAAACTAAAAGGTACGCGAAGAGGAGAAAAGGTTCCAGACTCTAAGGGACCATCAGACCTTTCGAAGGCAACACCGTCAGAAGCATTGGAAGCCGCTTATGAAAATCTCCGCGACGAATTATCTGATGAATTACTCGCCCGGCTAAAGAAAATATCACCTGCCTTTTTCGAACGTATTGTTGTAGAACTGCTTGTAAAAATGGGCTACGGTGGCTCACGTGCAGATGCAGGCAAGGCAATAGGCAGGAGCGGCGATGGTGGAATAGATGGAATCATAAAAGAAGACAAACTCGGCCTTGATGTTGTGTACATTCAGGCAAAGCGATGGGATGACAATGCGGTAGGGCGGCCTGCTGTCATGCAATTTGCAGGCGCTCTCCAAGCTCAAAGAGCAAACAAGGGCATTTTCATTACTACCACTAGATTCACAGATGACGCGCGCAGTTACGTTTCCCAAATTGGCAGCAAGATCGTTTTAATTGACGGCGAACAGCTAACCAGCTTGATGATAGAGCATGACGTTGGTGTATCTACAGTTTCATTATATCCGGTCAAAAAGGTTGATAGCGATTATTTTGAAGAGAGCATCTAACAACCGCATCAACTCGGACTGGCAATTCCGCTGCGCTCCATTGCCAGCCGGTTATGCGGAGCGTTAGGTGGCAATTCAATGTCGTGGAAACAGGTTGTATTACCGTCCGACGAAGAAATCAAGGCGTTCACCAGAGTTTTCGGTGCGCGTGCACGGTTCATTGTTGACGAGAACCTCGGTATCGGTGTAGCCCAACTGCTTCGGGAGGCTGGTTGGAACGCGAGGTTTGTCGATGAAGTCGGATTACGTGGCCATTCTGATGAAGATGTCTTCGCCTATGCATATCGGGAAGATCTGATTCTTCTCACCCATGATACGGGCTTTCTTGACGACCGTCGTTTCCCGCCACACCGCAATCCAGGAGTTGTTGTGTTACCAGGCGCAGCCGGCGATGAGCGAGCACTTGTTACGGCCCTTGGCCAAGCCCTTTCCTTGGCAGGTCATCTCCGAGAAGCCTACCGTCAGGTTAAGCTTTCCATCTCGCCCGATGGCACAATCACGATTCGTCGTCGGAATCTCGAAACTGGAGCCATGAGCAATACGCGGTACAGGTTCAACAGAGGAGTTCTTGAGGAGTGGGAGGACATCGCCACCTAACCAGCGCCTTCAGCCGACGCGCAAACAGCCGTGCGCGGCTGAGGCGGAGCGTTATGTACACGCTGGAGAAACACAAATGATTGATTTCAAAGAGTTGTCGCACACCGACGATACATGGGAATTGTTCGCGAGGGATTTCCTTAGTGAAAGGGGGTTTGTTATTGAGTCGCCTCCGGACCGCGGGCCAGACGGAGGAAAGGATTTACTCATCACGGAACGGTTGCGCGGCAACCTCAATAACTACCACTTTAGGTGGTTAGTAAGCTGTAAGCACTTCGCAACAGCCGGAAGTGCTGTGTCTGAGAGGGATGAGCCAAATATCCTTGAGCGTGTTTCATCCTTTCGGGCAGATGGTTTCCTTGGATTCTATTCAACTCTGCCGTCTTCAGGACTCAATTCAAGGCTCAAAGCACTCCGAGATGAGGGAAAGATAAAGGACTACTCGATTTTCGATCACAGAGTCATCGAGAACCTGTTGATAACTATTGACTACTCCCATCTCTTAATGAGGTATTTTCCCATTTCTTATAAGCAGGTTAAGCCGTTGCATCTGCTCGGTGACGTATATGAGCCCCTACTTTGCAGGGCCTGCGGCAAAGATCTACTCATGGCAATGTTCCAGTCCGAATACAGTGCCAATATTGTGCAGGTTTTTGAATGGGAAAAAGAGAAGAACATCAACCACATCCAAGACATTTACGTTTGCTGCAAGGGGAAGTGCGACTCATCTCTCGAATCGTCGGTGAGAGCCGCAAATCTTTTGTCTAGCTGGGAAGACCTTACGGACCTGATCATACCCATAAATTTCATAAGGTACATATGTGCCGTAATGAACCGGATGAGAGCCGGCTATGACGTGTACACTGACAAGGCTTTTGAAAACGAGAAGACAATCTTGATTGCTTTGGCATAGAAAGTGATGCGGGCCACGACGGAACGGGAAAGAGAGCGTTACAGAGAGCTTATGGCACTGCCATTCTGAAAAGGGGTACATAACCCGTCATTCCACCGGACGCGGCAGGATATCGGGCTTTCTTCATTCCGTATTCTGGTCTTCTGGTCTTGCACGTTGGGTATCTCGCAAGCCATGCCGCGCCGGTGAATTCGTTGTTAGGCAATAGGAGAGCTTATGTCAGAAGCAATGACATCAGAATCAATTGTAGAAGCTGAATGGTTATTAAAAGGCTACTGGTCAAAAATGCGTTTTGCTTTTCAAACAGAAAAGGGTGCGTGGAGTGATGTAGACGTACTTGCCTATAATCCTGAAGAAAAACATCTAGTTATATCCGAATCAAAAGTTCGGGGTCCAAAAGATATTGTATTTGCTTACACAGAATCTACAGAAGAGAAATATGGCTCTATTCTTGAATATGATGACGATAACTATTTTTTATTTTTAAGACACTTGCCGTTACTTTGTTCAGACGGGGTTATATTTGGCGACTTCAGAAAAATGGTTAAAAAAGTTACGGTTCAGCTTGTTAGTAACTATGTGGTAACGGAAGAAGCTAAAGCGAGCGCGTATTCCAGTATTAAACAAAACATAACGAAATATAATTTGCCGGTGAATGTTGAATTTTTGCTCGATACAACCTTAGATGTCATTGCAAGGATTATCATTGAAGAAAGGGCATCTGGACAAGGCAAAAGATATGGCCACCCTGTTTTAGATATTGCTAGAGAAATAAACAGATATTTTTATCCTTCTGTTCGGTATGCTGGGCACTCAAAAGCCTCGGTTGAAAACGTAAAACAACAAGCAATTAGTAAATTCATAGAAGCAATTGGATGCAAGAATGCATAACCAGCCGTTGGAGCCGATCGCGTACCGCTCCGGCTCAACTTTGTGTTATGTGCAAATGTCACCTTTGATGGTATGAAGGAATGAGACAGTGAGTTTTCAGCTAGTAGATATATTCCCAAATCTATCGCACGGACTCGCAAATATCGGTTTTCTATTTGGTGCTGGTACTTCACATAAAGCTGGCTACCCTCTGATGCCTGCGCTCACAAATCAAGTATTATCCAAACTCGTACCAGACGAATTTGCCTTGCTAGACAAATTGGTATTTCGGTCCTTAGCTAAGAAAATAAACAAGACAATCGGTGAACCGAACATCGAGATTATCTCTGATATACTTGAAGCTAGTATCTTGACTGCTGACATTAATCACGCTGATTATGCTCATATGCTTGAATTACGTAACGCTATCCGCCAACGGATTGTCGACGTTTTGGTGGCCGTAGAGAATCCGAGATTGGACGACCATATAAGATTTTTTAGTGCCCTAAACAGATTGTTATCTGGTCGCCCCGAGCAAGTTTGGATATTTACCCCAAACTACGAACTACTTTTTGAGATAGCCTCGTCAATTGCTAAATTTCCGCTGCTAGATGGTTTCCTTGGTGCTTCCGTTCGCTTCTTTTCCATCAATAGCCTTTTGTTTCAGAGTGGTATTGTTGACGGTCACAACTTCAAGCCATTCTCGCAGCCGACAATACGCTTGATCAAATTGCACGGCTCTCTTGATTGGTGGAAACGAAATGGCACTGTGTATAGCACACAAGACCCCAACAAGTTGCAGGATGCACCCGAGAGAGTTATTGTACTGCCAAGAAAGAAGAAGGTGACAGAGACTCTGGAACCACCATTTGATGATCTTTTTCGTGTTTCCGCTAGAGTTTTGGGGACAAATTGCAAGTACCTCGTCAGTTGTGGGTATGGCTATGGCGATCAGCATATCAATGAGACACTTCTATTACCCAAACTCCAGCAAGCTAAGATTAGTCTCACGGCTTTTGTCAAAGAAGACTCTGCGAACCTCGATCCTTTTAGGAATCTTCCGGCATTTACATTTAGCACCGAGAATAGCTCTAAGAAGAAAAACTGCCCTATTGAAAACAACGGATCGGATTTGTGGCAATTCGACAAGCTGGTTGACATGTTGGCAAATGCGGCAGGAATCTAGGAGGATTGAATGAGATACAGAATTGGAAAGACCGTAGCAGTTCTTGGTGACACCATTACGGTATTACTAGACGAATTCAACTCAGACGAATCGGGACAGGAAAGCGGAGTCCCTCCGTCAATGAGTATTAATCACCCAAGTAGTTCAGGACCAACTCCTCTTATGATCGGGCAACCGGGATCATTTGTAGACGTAGCTATACCGACAGGTAGCTTACTTTGTATGGTCACGGAAATCAAAATGATAGAGTCATATTCACCTTCCTCAGAAGTTAAATCAGCAGCAATTGATGGTGAGTACCTTCTACCATTTCCAAAGAGACAACTTCTTGTTCTTGCGATCGGCACCCTTGATAACGCTGGTGGTTTTGAGCGAGGTACGGATGTTTTGCCTACGGTTGGTGCTGACGTTTTTGCTGTTCCCACTGAAACAATCGAAAAGGTTTATACCAGCTACTCTCAAGGCAACTTCTCTATCGGCAAGCTCTCTGTGCTGCCTAATCAAGAGGCAAAAATCAATCTCGATACATTTCTTAGTCGTCATGGAGCAATTATTGGTCAGACCGGTTCAGGGAAGTCATGGACTGTGGCTTCTTTCCTACAACGAATCGCTGACTTCGAACAATCATCTGTAGTCCTTTTGGATCTGCACGGAGAATACGAAAAGGCTTTTGGGAACTATTCGACCTTTGTTTCAGCTGAGCAAATCGAACTTCCGTATTGGTTAATGAACTCTGAAGAACTCATTGATATGTGTGTTGATAGGCACGAATCAGCCGCACCAAATCAAATTGCTAAATTCAAGGAACTACTTCAGGAAGCAAAGGAAAGTCATCCTGAGAACAAAGACTTGAATATTCCAAAGATTACAATTGACACGCCTGTATATTTTAGTTTTGGCAATATCATTTCAAAATTCGAGCGACTCGATACGGAAATGGTCCCTGGCAAAACAGGAACTAAACAAGGACCGCTGTTTGGCCAGTTCACTCGCCTTCTAATGCGCCTTCAGTCAAGGTTGAACGACAAGCGGTATGACCTCATATTTAATCCAAAGACGTATAATTCGAGCGCTTCGATGGAGTCTCTCTTCAGAAAAATGCTCGGCGAAGAAACTGACCCGAAAAAACTCGTCGTTCTCGATCTAAGTCCTGTGCCTTTTGAAGTAAGGACATCAGTCATTTCTTTGATACTCAGATGTCTTTTTGACTTCTCATATTGGTATAAGCGAAAAAATGGCAAACCTTATCCTCTTGCTGTTTTCGCAGACGAGGCACACTCATACTTGAACGACGCTGATATTTCTCATAGACAATCAAGAATGTCCGCCGAAAGAATAGCTAAAGAAGGACGCAAGTACGGAATAAGTCTAACTGTTATCAGCCAGCGACCGAGAGAAGTATCCAGCACGATTCTTTCTCAATGTAACTCATTTCTATGTCTGCGAATATCCAATCCAGATGACCAGAGCTATGTCAAGAACCTACTCCCAGATTCTATTAAGGGAATCATCGGTATTTTGTCCACTCTGCGAAGAGGAGAATGTGTCCTTTTAGGCGATGCAGTGATGATGCCTACACGTATTAAGATAACTCAACCTGAACCTAAGCCTGATAGCAATGATGTCTCATTTACAATTGAGTGGAGCAAACCCCATTCAGAAATTGATGTCCCAAAAGTTCTCGATATGTGGAGAAAACAGGGAGTTGAGGGTAGCGAATAACAACAGAATATTTGCACATAACAAGGCGCTTCACCTGACCGCTATTCCGCTGCGCTCCATAGCGGCAGGTGAGCTTGATCGTTATGCAGAAAAGAGGAACGACATGACTATCTCGCCGGAACAACAAATACAGCAGTTAGTAAGCACCATAAAAGGACGTCGAGCAATCCTTGACAGCACAGCAAAGCGCCTTCGTACACCCGAGATTATCGACGCTTTCGACAAGGACAATTACAATTCATGGTGTCTTTCGGTCGTTGGTGATGCTCTTGTTCGGCTCCGCCTCTTTACCGAGCAAAATTTCAACTTCATCGAAACGATGGGTATTGTAGCCGTGGCACGCTATGTATTCGAACTGAGCGTATGGCTAAATCTATTCAAGATGGACAGACGTTACGGCTTAGTGTACTACGCCCAGCTGCTGGAAACGCAGCTAAGATATTGGAAGGACTACCGTGCCCAGCTTGATCGCGAGATAGCACTGCTTCACCATTTCGAGGCAAAAGAACACGATGCCCAGAAAGAAGCCATGAATCAGATCAAGGCAACTTCTGATCCGGAGATACAGAAACAAATGGCACGAAACCTTGGCACGACAGTGCCAAACATGATCGACAGGGAGGCTGGACGCCACTTTTCCATATTTGTTGAACAGGCCAAGGTCAATGGCTATGGATTTCAAGCTCACCTCCTGAAAGAGAAACTCATTCCACAAATCGATCAGTCAATTGAGGGCATCATTTCCGAAAAAACTGCATTTGGCGAAAGGGCACCGCAAGCAGTCAAGGCCCTCATGCCCGGTAAGTGGCAGTGGAAGCAGATGGCTCAAAAAGTCGGCTTGACCGACGAACATGATTACGTCTATTCATACTGCAGCAAGCTTTTGCATGCCACTCCCGCGAGCATCACGACAGACCAGAAAAATCTTGAGCTAGCCGAGCTTGTCGTGTTCCTGAAATACATAGACGTTAAGATCTTGGATATGCTTGAGATAGCAAATGAGTACTTGTGGGGAAGTGCATAACGATCGGCTGCAGTGGATCGCCGAAAAAGCCGGCTCCCACTGAGCCGTGTGTTATGGCAGTAAACGGAGATCGTTGTGAGCAAGCCTGGCAGGAATGATCCTTGCCCATGTGGTAGTGGTAAAAAGTACAAACGGTGCTGTATAGACAAGAAGTCACGCGAGCGCTCCGTAATGATTGGGTCTTCCGAGCCTCTTCGTGGTGTCTACTACGACAAGGAGAAAATGGAATTGTCCGGAATAACCCACGACAATCGTTTGATCAAGCCCGCCCTGACTTATTCGCAAACACACTACGAAAGCGAGTCGGGAAAAGAAAGGGTCATCACTCGCATCCATGACAAGGTTGTGGTCGGCGAACCCGATATTCTCAGGCACCTGTCTTCTACTTTTGACGTGATCGTGGCCATGGACACAAACACAAAGGAAATTGCAGGCGAGAGAATATCGGCGTGTGGTATCGTTCACTGCATTTTGCAGCGTCTTCCTGATACCGAGCGTGAAGGCTACTATGCGAGCTTTCCTTGGCAGAACACCCTCCTATTTAGAAATTCCTTGAGCAATCTGCCTCCTGAGAAATTCGCATGGATTACTGAAATACGAAGAATCAAGAATGCCGGGCCTCGCATGGGATCAAGCAGGCTTGCCTTAGTGACCGATCACGACATGAACAACCATGCTCTGCTGAATGCCAAGAAGTCGCCCATCTTTGCGGATATTTATTTACCGGATAACTTTACCTTGTTGTATGGGAGAGGTGACGGTTCGAGCGAAAGCATTCTGAACGAACTTGTGAAGCATTGTGATAAGGAGGCTTCCATCGTTCTCGAAACGATTTCAGAGTCAGGGTACTACCAGGACGGCGAAGTGAAGTATTCCATAGATCAAATCCCCGTAGCCGCTCTGTAAAGAGTACGAGACTTGGTATGCCAACAAAGACGGCCATAACCCGGCAATGCAGCCGACTCCTTACAGTCGCGGCTGATTTTGTCGTTAGCACTCAATACGGGAGGGAGCATGAGCAAGGTAAAAGTAGCTTTAGGCGTGGTGGCGGTGCTTGTTGTCGCGTGGATCGTGGCAGCGCCGTACATTACCGTGTACCGAATGAAGTCGGCGGCAGAAAGCCGTGACGGTGAGGCTCTTTCTGAACATATAGACTTTCCAAGCGTTCGACAGAGCCTGAAAGATCAAATGAATGCCATGTTTCTGAAGGAGATGGCTCAGGATAAGGAAATGAAAGACAATCCATTTGCAGCTCTCGGCGCTGCCTTCGCGGGAATGATGATTAACAAAATGGTTGACGCATTCGTTACGCCTGCTGGCATTACTCAAATGATGGCGGGCGCGAAGCCACAGCCTGATCCAAAACGTTCATCTACTCAACCCGCCACGGCCAGTGAAGACTATGCTCGGAAACCATGGTCCGGCGCTACTATGGGTTACGAATCTTTCAACAAATTTGTGGTACGGGTCAAAGATGAGGAGGGCGGTGAAATTAAATTTCTTCTTCGCAGGGAAGGCATTGGCTGGAAGCTTACCCAAATTATCATACCGCTAGATTGAGTGCTAACAATTCGTTCAAGCGGACGCGCCTGACGGCGCGCCGCTTAACTCAAGCGTTCGAGGTATGACCATGGACTTGACTCCGATTGACCGCGTTGTGTTCGATGCTGGCAGACTCCTTGCGGAGTATCCGCCACGGTGGCGGCACAGCAACAAAGAGTTGGTGTATCAAATCGCCAGTTCCTCTGGATTTCCGACCGAAGGCCAAGTTGTCTATGCGCGCTGGCCCATGCAGGAGTTGCCCGAGCGAGTTCCGCCTCCTTCGCCGTTCTCGGTATGTGCAGGTCTGTTCGCCTACGCCGAATCCAAAGAGCCGACGGTTGTGGACTGGCATCTAAACTTTTCAGACCCCCAATTGTTCGTTGCGTACGGCTCGTCTCTCCTCGCGCAAGACGAACTTCAGGTAGCGGAACACCCTATCCTCGGATCGATACGCGAAGCGCTGCTGTCAAGGGGCATGGCGGCGACTACCTTGGACCAGGAAGGGAACCCGACAGCTGTGACGATTACTGGCGTTCAGCGCAGGTGCGTCATCAATACACTACCAAATCCTGCAGCCGGCTGCCCCAACGGCCTTTATGGAAATGCGTTCGCACGAGCAACGGAAGAACAGGTAAGAGCCGTCACGAGACCGCTCTCACCACCCACCATCAGCAACATCCTCGCGATGGCCGCACCTGCCGGCGGTCATGGGGAGTACAGTCGGGAAGAAATGCTCAGTGTGTTGACAACAGCCTACACGGGTTTCAGGGCGGCTCGCGCGGAAAGTCACCGCCTCACCCAAGGTGGTGCGCGAACCGTAATCCATACTGGATTCTGGGGTTGTGGAGCCTTCGGTGGCAACCGTAGGCTGATGACTATTCTTCAGAGCCTCGCTGGCGATCTCGCCGCTGTGGAAATCGTGTTCTGGGCCTTTGACGACGCAGGAACCGCACTCGCACTGGATGCTCGCCATTGGTTTGAGCAAGTGCGGAAACGCGACTCAACCGTTAACAGCCTTCTGGACCGCTTCCTTGAAGAAAAGTTCCGCTGGGGCGAGCCCGATGGGAACTGAAATCGACCTCGAACAAAGGCCTTGCAGTTGACGCCGAGGACGGAGCGGCTGAAGGCCAACGTTAGGTTTCGGGATTGACCATTGCCGCCGGTGAGCTTTGCCGTTACCTATAAAAAGAATGAAATAGAATTCTTGACGAAGTGATATGTTGGTGGTACTATTAGAAATAACATAGGTGGTACAACCAATGCCAAGGACACCAAAAATCATACCCATTTCTGATCTGAGGCAAAATGCCAGTGATATTGTGAGAGGCCTTTCGTCTTCAAAAGAACCTGTCTTCATAACCCAGAGGGGGCGAGCGGCTGCAGTTATGGTCAGTATGGAAGCTTACGAGGCCTCCCAACATGAGCTTGACATTCTCCGTTTACTCGCTTTCGGCGAAAAGGAGATAGAGGCGGGCATCGGCTACGAACTTGAAGAGGTATTGAAAGAGGGAGACCGTTTTCTTGAGAATTCAAAGCCTTGAGAGTCCATTTCACTTCAACGGGCCGCCGTCAGTTCCTTGAAGCAGTTGCTTATATTTACCGGGATAACCCTTCGGCGTCCCTAAGTTTTCGCAATAAGGCAGAACAGACACTCTCTCGCCTGAAGAAATTTCCAGAATCGGAGAGGCTCATTCCCGAGTTCCCTGACCTTCCTTTTCGTGAGATTATTGTTAGACCATATCGGTTTTTCTATAAAGTCAAAGATGAGGCCGTATGGATCATTGCTGTGTGGCACAGTGCACAATTACCTGAGGACCCTGAAAGTGAAGGCAGGTAACAAGCCGTTGGAGCCGATCGCGGCCCGCTGGGCCGCTCCGGCTGAGCTTATCGTTGGGCAACATGATAGAGGATTGATATGTCTGTGTACATGATTATTGATTCCAAGGTAAAAGATAGTGACAAATATCGACAATACATTGATCAAGTCTCACCCATTGTAATAAAGCACGGTGGTCGCTATCATGTTCGGGGAGGGGAAATCAGAACCTTTGGGGCCTGGAAACCGGAGAGGATAATCGTTATTGAATTTCCCACGGAAGATCATATTCAAAAATGGCTAGCATCACCGGAATATAAGGCCATTGCACCCTTGCGGGAAGAGGGTGCGGAGACTCAAGCCATCATTGTAAATGGATACTCAAATGAATAAAAGCCGAACAAGTCAATCCAGCCGATCGCTACGTGAACTTCCCCTGATCTAGTGGACACACTGAAAGGGTAGATTTATAACATAACCAGGAGGTGTGTATATGAGTTCGACACGAAAGAAGTTTGACAGGGAGTTCAAGATTGAAACAGTCCGTCTTATTACGCAAGGGAACAGAAAAGTATCAGACGTTGCCCGCGATCTCGACATCCACGAAAATGTTCTCCACAAGTGGAAGCAGCAATACCAGGAAGATTCCCTCCATGCGTTTCCGGGAAGAGGCCATATGAAACCCGAGGATGAGGAGGTCCGGAAACTCAAGAAAGAACTCCAAGACGTCAAGGAGGAAAGAGATATATTAAAAAAGCTTTGGCCATCTTCTCACAACGCCCGAAATGAAATATCGTTTTATACACGATTACTGCTCCACATTCAGGGTAAAGAAGATGTGCCGGGTATTCAGCATATCACGGAGCGGATACTATGGGTGGAAGAAACATACAATAAGCACCAGAAAGAAGGAGAATGAAAAGCTGGTAGACAAGATTATCGAGATATATACAAAAAACCGTCAGGTGTACGGAAGCCCCCGTATCACCAAAGAGTTGAATGCTGAGGGTATATCCTGTGGGGAAAATAGAATTGCCAGACTTATGAGCGCCAATGGTATACAGGCAAAAACAAAGAGACGATATAAGGTGACGACTCATTCCCACCACCTAAGGCCGACTGTTCCCAATCTTCTCAAGGGATGCTCAATAGACACACCCAATACCGCATGGGTATCCGATATTACCTATATCAAGACATACGAAGGCTGGCTCTACCTTGCTGCCATCCTGGATGTGTTATCCCGGTCCGTTGTCGGGTGGTCAATGGGTGAGAGGCTTACCGACGATCTGGTTATCCGTGCCTTCACAAGCGCAGTAGGGAGAAGAAAACCAGGGGCTTCTCTGATATTCCATTCTGATCGGGGAAGTCAATATGCAAGCCACCTGTTCAGAAACCATCTCGCCCAATATGGTATCTCCCAGAGCATGAGCGCTCCGGGGAACTGCTACGACAATGCCATGGCAGAATCGTTCTTCGCCACCTTGAAAACAGAACTGGGCCATTCCTATGCAACGCGATCCATTGCACGACAGAGCATCTTTGAATATATTGAGGTCTTCTATAACAGGATTAGGAGGCATTCGGCATTGAAGTATATTTCTCCTCTGGAATACGAGAGGAGCCATATGGTAGTCTAACCGTGTGTCCGTATAATTGGGGGAAGATCAAAAGATAGTCCTAAGCGCGAGGCAGTGGAGAAGACGTCCTACCGTGCCAGGGTTGGTGTCTCCGGTTGCCTCTTAATTTGACACAACTCTTCCTCTGACTATTCTAATCTGATAGACAGGTTTCTTCGTATAAAAAATTGTAAGAAATGGGCACTCTAATCAGAGAGGACTAAGCAGTATAAAGAGAGGGGTTACGCGGCGTTTGGTTGGCAGGTTACTGCCCTTTTTGGTGTTCTCGTTGCGGCCGTCCAGCATAGCCTGCTTCTAAAGGGTTTTCATTGTCCGGTCGATAATAGAGATAGCATTTCTGAATCCCGACAGGTGTGTACATGTGTTGAAGGATAAAGCGGGATATATTGAACCCTACAAGTAGAGAGGATGCAATGAATCCTGAAGAATTGTATGACTATCTGGCCGAAATGGGTTTCGAGAGGAATCGTGCGGGCAAGGTCCTTGATTCCCTCTTGATGGAACTCGGCAGACAAGGAATCTCCGGCAGACAGGCAGTCGAGAGGATCGCCGAGGACCTGCGGTCCAAAGGGAGACTGTATCAACAGATCATGTGGATAAGAGCAAAGGAGATGCCTGAGTCAATGCTGGATGATAGCAGAAGAGCCAATGCGTCTCATGAGAACTGGGATCCGGCTTTCGGGCAAAAGGGATCATCAACGCCGCCACACGGCGCCGATAGTCCGAACAGTCCGTCCGGTTCAGGATTCATCCGTCGGCACAGGTTCGCGGTGATCACCATTGCCGTCGTCACCATCCTGGCACTCCTCGTTCCTGTCCTCCAGAGAGCCAGAAGGGCTGAGCACGATAGGGTGGTTGCTGCTTTTGATCAGCATTTCTCAATGGAAACGCCTGAGCAATTCGGAGTTACTCTGGAGAACCTGAAGCTACTCCTGGAGAATACCGCAAAGCAGGTTTCTCGCCGTGGGTGGTTTGAGAGCGATGTCGAGCAGATGTGTAGGAATACCGAAGAGCGATATGACCGGTTTATGAAGGAAATGGACGCAGCTTCGGTTGGGAACCGCGTCTTTCACGGACGTACTGTAGACGAAGTCCGGCGGGATCTATGCGGAGGACTGGTGATGGCAATTCTCTCCATCAGAGACGAGGCCGTGAGGGACCGTAAGGTGCCCCTCAGGAGTTATCGGACGTCTCACGGATACAATGACGTCTGCAGCCCGGCCGATTATAGGCCGTCTGCAAACATGAAGCTGGTGCGACGCGGAAATGAGCTTATACTATTGGAAAAGACCGAACGGGACCGGGCAGTGGATAGGTTCTTTTCCAGGCAAATACCTCTTCCTTCACATGACAAGGAAACAGCCGAGACCCCAACGAGCGCCGAAGAAGCCGCTCAGGCAAATGCCGCCCGCAGGGCTGAAGTGGCTGCCTTCGTAGCAGCCAGGGGCGAGCTCTTTCAGGCGTATGACAATTATCGCAAGAAGAACGGCCATGAATGTACCGACGCGAAGGAACTGATCAACGCCTGCCGGACAGAAGGGTGGAAGATTTCCCCGTCCACAATCGAACTTGTTGAAAACGGGAAGATCGTCATGGAAGCCGTGGGGAACGGCGTGACGGTGCGGGACCTCCGCTCTGGCAGGGATCAATAGAGGGTGGGGTTATGCATGAGCCGTACCAACAGCCACCACAATGGGGTAGAAGATCAGAAAGAAGCCGGACGGTGATCCCCGCTTCAATGGAGCCACGTCCTCTCAGACGTGGAAATGACCATTCAGGGCTAACCTGTTGATCCTCAATACTTTTACCCCCCATCGCAAATAAAATTGACCCCTCTGCTCCATTCAACTAACCCGCCTCAATTTGTCCTTTATCCGATAGCTGCTGCCGTTGATGTAGAAGATATGAGCATGGTGAACAAATCCGGTCGATAATGGCTGAAGCCACGATGGTATCATCAGATATCTTTCCTCAATCCAAAAAGTATTAAGTTTCATCAGAAGAATGGGTTCATGGAATGTGGCCGTTTCAGAAGCTAACGTCAAGTGTTTTGTGTCAGCACGAAGACCGGGTATACTCCCTGGTTTATGTTCTCATACATGAATATCGAATAGAGGATTCTCCTGATGGCTCGATATTGTGGCCCAAACTTGTACAATTCAACTCAGGAAAGAAACTAAAATAAAAGCCCATCCAACAAGACAATCCAGCCAATCGCTTAAAGCTTCGGCTGATTTTCATGTTATGCTAAAAAATATTGATAACTCGTTATATGAGTTGTACAACTTAGTGTATGGAAATAGTAGCTGATACGAGTGCATTTCTCGCTGTTGTCCTTGATGAGGCCAAGCGTAAATGGGTTATCGATAATACTTCTGGTTTCGCCCTTATTTCGCCCGAGGTTCTTCCCTACGAGATCGCAAATGCACTGACAGCCATGAAGAAAAAAGGACGGTTGTCGGATCGAGAAGCCCAGAAGGCCTTTAATATCTCCCAAAAAATCCAGGTAAGGCTTGTACCTATAAAGATATTTGATATGATGCTTTGAAGATGGCGATAAAATTCAATATCTATGCATACGACGCCTTCTACATGCAGTGTTGTCTTGAAACGAAGTTGCCCCTCATCAGCCTTGATAACGGCATGTGCGAAGTGGCAAGAATTCTATCAATAAAGATGGTGACGTAATCTCATGAAAGTTTACACATATTCTGAGGCCAGAGAAAAACTATCGAGTATTCTCGAAGAATCTAAGACCGAAGAAGTCATAATAAAGCGTCGGAGGGGTGATATGTATGCCATTGTTCCCCAATCTTCACGCCCTCGCCGTTCCCCATTTGACGTACCCGGTTTGAACAAGGGCATAACCAGACAGGAAATTCTTGAAGCAATAAGAGAATCAAGGGGGAGGGCATAACCAGCAGTTGGAGCCGATCGCGTACCGCTCCGGCTCAACTTTGTGTTGAGTTTTTTTTGAGAAGAACATGTCCAAATCACATCTCACATCAATTCTGATCATGTCTTGCGTAATATGGCTATCAGGATGTGCAACACCTAAATCAATCTTCCCCGTATCTATCTCCTACAGCAAGATCGAAGCAAAACAGGCCAGTAAACCGGAAACAATTATTGTGAATCCGTTTATTGACAATAGAAATATAAACCAAAAGCCATATCTTGGGGAAATATTTGAACCAGTAAATATGTATCCAGGACCGCCTATTCCGGTTCCCCTAAAGAGTGGGAGATTTATAGTTGAAAAGAACAACACCAACATAGCAGAAGTTCTTACGAATTTATTTGCTGATGCGCTCAAAAGCGTAGGGTACAATGTTCTCATAAACACCCTCTCCGCAGATATGCAATCAAAAATATCCTCAATTCCACAACATGCTGTTCTCATAGGTAAAGTAAACGAGTTTTGGTTAACACCTTCTTGGACAACGACACAGTCAATTCGGATTGAACTCAAATTGTATAATGAAAAAGGGACTCATCTTCTGTGGGAGAAAGGAATTCAAGTTGAACACAGCCAATTCGTCGGTTTATGGAGCTCTGATGCTTTTGAAGAGATCATACAAAAAGCCTTGGATAAAACCAGTGCTCGGGCAATCAAGGAATTTGAGTCGAATGAGTTTCGACAAAAAGTTTCCGACAATTATTCATACCCAAGGTAATAGTATATTTACTCAACAAAACTCCACGGAAAATCAAAGGACATTTTATCACGGGATAAATAGGGTCAGAACACAACTTATTGGAATATTTGAGAATATCCCTCTCTTATCCGGTTTTTTCGGTCAATGCAGGTGTGGGTCAGACTTATTTACTGAGTTTAGTTACATGATACCAAAATAACTATTGCCTAACAAACGGCTCCACCGGATAGACGAAATCCGCGTTAGAAAGATTGTGACGTCTTCACGTCATTTTGTTATGCTGCTATTGTATAGCAGTGATTAAGGAGGTGACAACCTCATGGCAACAGCAGCACGTCGAGCAACGGTATCTGCCGCTGGCAGATACCGTTGGCAGAAATGTGTCATATATCTCATCGCCACAATGACAGGAGGATAGGCCGGTCTTGTCTATATCTTGCAGTTGTATTTGATTTCTGCGTTATATTATGGGGACATGGGAGAAACGATGAAAGAGATTGACTGGTTGGAGCTGTGGCGTGAGCTGGTTAAAAGAAAGCTCCATCCCAAGTCGGATATGCTGGTTGAAAGATACAAAGCTCACGGGCAGAAGCAAAAAGAAAGGCCCGACAGTCTGCTGGATTTTGTTTTAAAAGAAACCGATACAAACGACACCGCCATAGATATCGGAGCCGGTACCGGGCGCTGGACAATTCCACTTGCTCAAAAAATCAAAAGCGTGACCGCAATTGAACCGACTTCCGGCATGGCAGAAATGCTGAAAGAGAACCTTACAAACGCATGCCTCACGAATGTGGAGATCCTGGCGCAGACCTGGGAGGATGCAGCCCCGTCAATGCACGATATTGTCGTCTGTGCCCATGGCATGTATGCCAGTGAGGATCTTGCTGCGTTTGTACGCAAGGTGGAACGTTTTTCGCGTAAAGGATGTTACCTGGTTATGAGGCTACCACCCGCAGATGGTATCCTCTCAGAATTATCGCTGAAGATTTATGGCTGCAAACATGACAGCCCGGATGCTGTAATTGCATATAATGCCCTGTACACTATAGGTATTCATGCAAATGTGCTGGTTGAAAACAACGTAGTGCACTGGGTTAATGAAACTGTGGAAGATGCTTTTATGAGAGCCAAGAGGCATTTACGTCTTGGTGCATCAGAATCAGCTTATGATGATCTGATCTATTCCACTCTGCAACGCCGGCTCACGTTCTCTGATGGCGTTTATACATGGCCGGACGGTATGCGCTCAGCGCTTCTCTGGTGGAAGCCCGTTCACTCATCAAGGACACTCTGAGATAGTGTGAGAGTTTATCAAGCCTTCCACTTTTATGATTCCGGCATTGCAAGAATTCCTTCGAGGATGTCTGCGGCGTCCTTCACAAACCGTGCGCAATGGGTTTCGATGAGGTTCCTGTCTTTAAAATCCTGAAGCCCTTCCGGAGTGCTCATGTCGCAATTGAGCAGCTCCCTGCATTTAATTGAGTTATGTGTGGCCGTAAACTTATCAACAAAATCATTGACAAGACGGTATGTTTTTTCTTTTGCTTCGTCATCATCGGCCTTGATTTTACCGTGTTTGAGCCCGATTGCCATCATGGAACCGGTAACAACACCACAGGTTTCACCCATGCGGGCCATGCCTCCACCAAAGGCGCCTGCTACTTTCAAGGCTGTTTCCCGATCGAGCCCCAGTTCCCGGCCAAACGTGGCCAGTATGGCCTGCGCTCAGCTAAATGTCTCTTTGAAGTATTCGAGAGCCTCTTTCGCCTTATCCATCTTGCCTTTTTTCAGAATGTGTTTTCCCATCACTCGTTCCGAATTACTGTTCACGGTTTTTTAAAAATGCACCGTCTTTAATCGTTCAATCGCTTCCGCTATACGCTTCTCATGTATGGTAATGGATATACGGAAGTAACCTTCGCCCTCTTCACCAAAACCGCTGCCGGGTGTTACAACGATTCCCTGTTCATCGATAAGTTTCTCACAGAAATCAGCGCTGGTAAAACCTTTTGGAACCTTTGCCCAGATGTAAAATGTTGCCTTAGGCCGTTGAACGTGAATGCCGATGGATTTTAGTCCGTCAACCACCATGTCCCTGCGTCTCTGAAATATCTTTTTGATTTCCTCAACAGAGCTTTGATCACCTGTTAGCGCTTCAATCCCGGCATACTGTATGGCTTGAAACACACCGGAATCGATATTGGTTTTCAGCTTTCCGAGATTCGAAACTGCCTCCTTGTTCCCTACGACAAAACCGATTCTCCAGCCGGTCATACAATATGTCTTCGACAGGGAATGAAACTCAACACAGTATTTCTTATCTTTATCGAATTCAAGAATGCTCCTGGGGGTGTATCCATCATACGCGATTTCACTGTATGCGGCATCATGACAGAGAAGAATGTCATATTTCTTCGCAATCCACAGGGAACGTTCGTAAAACGCATCGTCAGCATGTGCGCCTGTTGGATTATTGGGGTAGTTGAGAAACATGATCTTTGCCTTTTCCAGGATGGTTGGCGGTATGTCATCATAATTCGGGAGAAACGCATTCTCTTCTTTTAACGGCATAATATAGGGATTGCCACCAGTAAGGAGCGTCATAATTTTATAAACCGGGTAGCCGGGAGAAGGGATCAGGGCAACATCATCCTTATCTATGTAAGCCCATGGCATATGGGCAATGCCTTCTTTGGACCCAATGAGGGCAACAACTTCATCGGCAGGGTTTAAATCAACGGAAAATCGTTTTTTGTACCAGTCAGAAACAGCCTTTCTGTATTCAAACATCCCTTCGTAGCTTGGATAGCGGTGATTTGCGGGGTCGTCCACCGCCTCTTTCATTTTCCTGATAATGTTTTGTGGAGTAGGGATGTCAGGATCGCCAACTCCAAAGTCTATAAGGTCGAGACCCTTTTTTCGTGCTTCGGCCTTCTTTTTGTCGATTCGAGCGAACAGATATGGCGGTATGCTCTCAATCCTTGAAGCTGGTCTTACCATTGAATATTCCTCCTCATTATCCTGAAATCTACGGAGATTTCACAGTGTCTTTGTCAGCAGAATAGAGCCATATTTTATACTATAAAAAATGCACTCCTTGCACCTCTTTTTTCTCTATTCGACTGTCATGAAGAAATCGTTTTTATTTGCAAACCCCTGGTGCATATGTAAAAATAGACCCGTGCAAAAAAATATAGATGGAATATTACAGGCCATTCCCTATGATTTTCCTATCTGCGAAAAACCGTATGAAAGTATTGCCAAAGAAGCGGGTATTCGTGAGGGCGAACTCATTACTATCCTGAGGGATCTGAAGTCAAAGGGTATTATCAGAAGAATTGCGGCCATACTTTATCACAGAAAGGCTGCATACATGTATAATGCCATGGTTGTATGGGAAGTCCCTGATAATGATGTAGAAAAAATAGGCAAGATCATGGCAGGTTTTCCCGAGGTTTCCCATTGTTACGAGCGGGAAAGAGGGGGCTACTGGAAATATAATATTTTTACCATGATTCACGCACGGACGCATGAAGGCTGTACGAATATTGCCCAGCGTATTTCAGAACAAACAGGCATTGCTTCATATGAAATGTTTCTGAGTAAGAGGGAGTTTAAAAAAACATCGTTAATGGTGAATAATGAATAGAGAGATATCTGACGCTTTATTTAAAAGAGCGACAAGCTTGATACCGGCAGGCGTCAATAGCCCGGTGAGGGCATTCAAGTCCGTAAACGATAGTCCATTCTATGTGAAAAAGGCAAAGGGCGCCTACTTGTACGATGTTGATGGAAATGAATACCTTGATTATGTATCATCATGGGGAGCCATAATCCTTGGTCATGCTGACGAAGGTCTGGTAAACGAAATAAAGATGGCAGTCGAAGATGGAACAAGCTATGGAGCCTGTCATCCGGCTGAGATTGAAATGGCTGAGCTTATCGTTGATGCCTTCCCTTCTATAGAACTTGTCAGACTTACAAGTTCAGGCACCGAGGCAACAATGAGTGCCATTCGCCTTGCCCGGGGTTTTACAAAGAAACAAGGCATCATCAAGTTCAGGGGTTGCTACCATGGTCACGTTGACAGCCTTCTCGTAAAAGCAGGCTCAGGGCTGGCAACATTTGGAACACCTGACAGTGGGGGAGTGCCGTATGATCTCGCAAAATATACGTATGTGGCAGAGTTTAACCATATTGATACCGTCATAAAAATTATTCATGAAAATAAAGATATTGCATGTCTTATTATAGAACCCATCATGGGAAATATGGGCGTGATTCTTCCTGAAAAAAACTTCCTGCAGGATGTTCAAGACGTATGTCAGCAAAATGGTATTTTGCTGATTTGCGATGAAGTGATAACAGGTTTTCGGGTTACCTATGGCGGTGCCCAGCATATGTATGGCATTGATCCAGATATCACCTGTTTGGGAAAAATAATTGGCGGTGGCTTCTCCATTGGCGCCTTTGGCGGAAAACGAAAGGTCATGGAATCAATCGCACCACTTGGCGATACATACCAGGCGGGAACGCTTTCAGGCAATCCTATTGCTGTGAGAGCTGGGATATATACGCTCCAATACCTCCGTAAAAACATAGAGGTGTACGATCAAATGAGAACGAGAATTGAAGTGGCAAAAAATTCGATTCTCGAGATAGCTCTGAAATACAACATTCCATATCGAATAAACGCGACAACGGGAATGTTTACAGGCTTTTTTTCTCATAGAGATGTTAATGATTATGAGTCTGCTGCTTCTTGTGACAGAAAGGCCTATGAAAGTTTCTTTAAGCAAATGCTGGCAGAAGGCATATTTTTTGCACCAAGTCAATTTGAAGCATCAATACTGACGCTGTGCCATCAGGAAAGGGAGATTTATAGAACAATTGATGCGTATGAAAGGATTTTCAAGATGATGGGTTCTTTTTCATAATAAAGGTATGCACTATGGCAAACACGGATAGGGCTGTAGCGTATATTGATCTTGGTATCCTTGAAGAAAATTTCAAAACAATAAAAGCGAAAGTTTCTTCTGACACGGGAATACTCTGTGTTGTAAAGGCCGATGCATACGGTCATGGCGCAGTTGAGGTATGCCAACGCCTTGAGCTTCTTGGCGCTTCCTATTTTGGCGTTGCCTCCATAGACGAGGCGGTTGCATTAAGGGATCATGGCATTAAGACTCCTCTGCTTGGCATGAGTGGTATCATGCCGTGGGATGATGTATCCCTTTTTCTTCGTCACCGTGTTACTCCTGTGGTATACGATTTTTCCGGTTTGACAAGGCTTTGCTCTCTCGCGAAAAGCTTCGTAACCCCTTTTAATATTCATCTTAAGTTTGATACCGGTATGGGCAGGCTCGGATTTATGCCACACGATGTTTCAGGTATTGTTGATCGTTTGGCTGATACTGAAGGTATTCGGATTGAAGGTATTATGAGTCACTTTTCAAGCTCAGAGATACGGGATGAGCATGGTATCGGGCAGGTTACTGTTTTTAAAAAAGTTATTGAAGATTTCATGCGAAAAGGTATTCGACCCGCGATTATTCACATGGCAAATAGCGGCGCCATCATTCATTATCCTGAGGCCCATTTCACCATGGTGCGCACCGGTATAAGCCTCTACGGGTCTCACGCTACGAAAAAACTCAAGGATCAGCTGCCCACGAGACAAGTCATGAAATTTGTTTCGAAGGTTGCTCTCATTCGCGATTTCCCTCCGGGATATGCACTGAGTTATGGAAGGACATTCGTTACTTCAAGGGATACCAGAATCGCATACATCCCTGTAGGATATGCCGACGGATATCCCAGGGCACTTTCAAATAAAGGAGCCGTTTTGATCGAAAACAGGCGCCGTTCAATCGTGGGAAGGGTCTGCATGGACTGGTTTTTAGTTGATATAACAGGTGATGACCGCGTAAAGGTGAACGATGAAGTAATCCTCCTTGGAGAAGGCTCAACAGATTGTATTACCGCTGATGAGATTGCTGAAATTTCCGGGACAATTCCCTACGAGATCCTTTGTAAGATATCGAAGCGAGTTAATAGGATATACATATAATATGGTTAAAGTGTTGCTTGGACCACTTGAAAAATTTATCCGGGAGTCTGGAAGAATAAGCATAATGCTTATAGAAAGTATTATTTTTGCTTTCCGCCCTCCCTTCAAGCTGAATTACATCTTCAAGCAAATGGAGTTCATTGGTGTTAACTCGGTGTTTGTCATAATTCTCACAGGTGCATTCACCGGTATGGTACTTGCCCTTCAATCATACTATGGGTTCAGAAAATTTAGTTCAGAGGGACTTGTCGGTGCTACCGTTGCATTGAGTATGACACGTGAGCTGGGACCGGTGCTTACGAGCCTTATGGTCACGGGAAGGGCTGGATCGGCAATGGCTGCTGAATTAGGGACTATGAGAGTAACGGAACAGATAGATGCCCTTACCGTGATGGCGCTGAATCCTATAAAATATCTGGTAACGCCGAGAATTATTGCCGCTTTCCTCATGCTTCCTCTTCTTACCGTTATTGCAGACTTTGTTGGGATACTTGGTGGCTACCTTGTTGGAGTAAAGCTTTTAGGAATTAATGAAGGGGCATATATCGGCAAAATGATAAAATTTGTGGAGTTAAATGATATTTACAACGGACTTGTCAAAGCAGCTGTTTTTGGGATTATACTCAGCATTGTTTCATGCTATAAAGGCTTTTATACAAAAGGCGGAGCAGAGGGTGTCGGGAGGTCTACAACGGAAGCGGTTGTCGTGTCAAGCGTGACAATCCTTGTAACAGACTATATTCTGACATCATTTATGTTTTGATATGGAAGAAAAAGCGATACGGATTGTGAATCTTCATAAGAGTTTTGGGTCACAAAAGGTTCTCAACGGGATCAACCTCGAGATAGAGAAGGGAAAGACAACCGTCATAATTGGAAAGAGTGGAGGCGGAAAAAGCGTCCTGCTGAAACATCTTATTGGTCTCATTAAGCCTGATGAGGGAGAGATCTGGGTAAACAACACTGATATAACCCGTCTTAAAGAAAAAGAACTGAATGAAATCAGAATAAAGTTTGGCATGCTTTTCCAGGAAGCGGCATTATTTGACTCCATGGATGTCTATGACAACGTAGCATTTCCCTTGAGAGAGCATACAAAAAAATCAGAAAAGGAAATTGAAAGGATTGTTGAAGAAAAATTGAAACAGGTTGGACTGCTTCGTTTTGGGGATAAGATGCCGTCTGAGCTCTCCGGTGGTATGAGAAAGAGGGTAGGTCTCGCGAGGGCTCTTTCGCTGGATCCTGAGACAATCCTGTTCGATGAGCCTACCAGCGCCCTCGATCCAATCATATCGTTAACGATTTTAGATCTTATTAAAGAAACCCAGACTAATTTGCATAAGACATATGTCGTAATCAGCCATGATATTATAGGTATGTTTCGAATAGCCGATAGGGTGGCGCTCCTTTCTGATGGAAAGATCATTGAACAGGGAACGCCGCATGAAGTCAGACAAAGCAGGAACGAGGTTACAATGGAGTTTTTGAACGCAACAAAATTGCCTGTACTTTAAGGAGGTGAGGTATGAAAAAAACTCTCATCGCTACTGAGATAAAAGTTGGAATACTGGTTCTCATAGGGGTTTTGATTCTTTTCTACATGTCTTTCAAAGTGGAAAGATTTGGCATTTTCAGGGAGGAAGGATATGAGCTGAGCATTATTCTCGATAATGCAAGCGGGCTTGATAAAAGAACGCCAGTGTTTATTGCCGGTGTACAGGTTGGCAATATAACGAAAATAAGCCTTTCCGGCTACAAAGCAAGAGCTCGAATACTTGTGAAAAAAGATATAAAAGTCCCCGTTGATAGTACGATAGCGATAAAATCACAGAGTCTTCTTGGGGATAAATATATTGAAATAATTCCTGGTGTTGATAAGAAATATTTTGCCCATGGCGAGAGAATCACCAAGGTTGCTTCTTCACCTGATTTTGACCAGCTTTTTGAGAGTTTTAATTCGGCAGCAAAAAATATCGGAGACACGATGGGTGAGTTCAAGGGTATCCTCGGGGATGCAGATAAGACAAATATCAAGAAGAGCATTGAGAATATTCAGGTAGCAAGCACAGATTTTCGAAATATCCTCGGAAAAAACAAGGAAAACGTGAACCAAATAGTAAGCAGTACCGCCGTCATAACACAGAAAATGGAAACGATTGTAAAGGATGTTGAACAGGGAAAGGGAACCCTTGGCCTTCTTGTGAAAGACGATAAACTCTATACTGATGCGAAAGATACGGTTCAATCCTTAAAGAATATCACCAGTGATATTGAACAGGGAAAAGGTTCTCTTGGCAAACTTGCAAAGGATGAAACCCTGTACAATGAGGTTAAAGAAACTTTTGTAAATGTACGGGAACTGACTGACGGCATTAAGAAAGGTGAGGGAACTCTTGGGAAACTTGCAAAAGATGACAGCGTATACTTAGAGACTGAGAAAGCTCTGAAAAAGGTTCAAAAGGGAGCTGAAAGCCTTCAGGAAATGGCGCCCATAACAATACTGGGAACAATATTTGGATTCTTTTTTTAATGTGCAGAATCCTTTTCATACTTCTCGCTCTCTTTTCTTGTACATCCTGTGCTATGTGGCCTCTTTCGTGGGAATTTAATAATGAAAAACGATTTTTAGGGCCTCTGATATCCTACCAGAATGAAAACGACACAGATCATTTAACGATCAGACCGTTTCTGGCTACATACGACTCGAATGATGGAGGCATCTATACTTATCTTTACCCCTTAGGCTACGCCAGCAAAGAGCACTCATATTTTGTTCCTTTATATCGATCGAAACAGTTGGGTGAAGACTCAGACACATCTTTAACACTTTTTTTCTGGGGTAAATCCAAGAAGCAGGGGGAGTACGGAGGGGTTTTTCCGTTTTACGGAAAACTGTACGATAGGTTTGCCAAGGACGAAATGGGATTTATCATGTGGCCTCTCTATAGTTTTACTAAATCGGATGATGCGACCAAAACAAATATTGTCTGGCCGATTTTTTCCGTGTACAGCGGTACCGAATCAGGCTTCAAGGTATTCCCATTTTACGGCGAGCGCATGTTGCCAGGCGTACGAGAATCACGTTTCTTTTTGTGGCCTGTCTTTTTTTCCGAGCAAAAAAATCTCGATACTGATGAACCGATCGATAGCTTCTCCGCCTTCCCATTCTATTTGCGGACAAGATCAAAGTCAATGACCTCATATACTATTATGTGGCCATTTTTCAATTATATCGAAGGTTCAAAAACCAGTGGATGGGGATTTTTCGCAAATCTTATTTCCGTAACAAAGGGAGAAGAAAAAGAGGGATACAGTTTTTTTCCGTTTTATAGCTACGAGAGAAAGGAAAGGGATACAAGGTTTACTATTTTGGGTCCACTCTACTATGAATCAGAGTGGTATGTTCGCGATGAGAGATTTTTCCACCGACGCGTTGCAGTTGTGAATAGGTATTTCGAAGAAAAGGAAAAAACTTTTTTAAATGTCTGGCCGTTCTTTGAGTATTCATCTGAAAAAGAAGATTACAGCTTTTTGTTCCCATCATTTCTTCCGTTTCGTATTGATAATTTCGACAGGATAATTAAACCGTTGTATACCCTCTATGAGAAGAGAAAAGAGCGGGGGAAGCACATGGTGAGCCTTCTCTATGGGCTTTACACGAGGGAGGAGGATGGTGAAGACTGGAAAACACGCTTCGCTTTTCTTTTAGAAATGAAAAAAGAGAAGGGTAAAATTGGCTTTGAAATTCTTTCGGGACTCTTCGGACTGGACAATGAGCGCGTAAAGATATTTTTCGTGCCCATTAAAAGGGATTCGTCAAAAAACGCACCTACCTGATGATTTGAACTAACATTCCAGAGGGGATTTAACTATATAGCCAAAACGTTCTTTAAAGGCTTCCGGTTCCATATTCGCTACTTTTGCAAGTTTTTTAAGGCGCTCTCCTTCGAGGTCCTCTTCTTCGAGGCGGATCATATATTCTCTCGCTACTTCATAGATCTCTGATTTGATGTCTACTTTTCTGACTTTAACAATACCCTTTGAATCAAGCATTTCTACGAAGGGCATGGAAAGTATTCGACCTTCAAAAACAACAATCATTGCTCCGGACCCGCCTTTTAAGAGGTATCGAATAGCTCCATAGCCAAGATTCTTGGTATATTCAATGTCAAAAGGGATTGGGTTAGCGGCCCTCAGCTCATATCCGATATTCATACTCACTATAGGAATTTGCAAACCCATTGAGTTCAGATTCTCTTTTACAAGGAGTTTGAGAATCCTGCCGAGCTGAATATCCGAAAGTCTTATTTTTCCTGTAGTCTCATCTTTCTCAACATTTTCGCACCGGCTCAGCTCTCCAGGATCAAATTTTTCTGCAATGCCTTCCGCCATGATCGCCACGCCATGGTCCTTTCCCATAGAAAGCCGTTTAATTATTGAACATGTTAAGATATCGGATATCTTTTTGATAGAAACCGTTTCTTCTGGGAATTCTTCCGGTATAAGGCTGATGGTTGTACCGGCAGCTTTTCCTATCCCCAAAGCCAAATGCCCGGTATGACGTCCCATGGTAGAAATAAAGTACCATCTGCCCATGGTCCGCGCATCCTCCATGATGTTGCTGACCAGTTCAACTCCAACATGTCGTGCTGTCTGGTATCCAAAAGTAGAAAATCCTCCAGGAATAGGAATATCATTATCAATTGTTTTTGGCGTATGGACAACATTTACGAGACCGCGCGCTTCCCGCTCGATCCAATTGGCCATGTAAAGCGTTCCATCGCCACCAATTGTTATGAGAAATTTTATTCCAGCGTGTTTCAGCGTGTTGAGCAGGTTTTTAAATTTTGCCTTCGCGTTGTCAGGCTTATCCCGAGAAGTACGGAGGATAGAACCACCTGTTGTGTGTATTCGCGACACACGTTCTATTGTCAGAGGTATAATTGCATCCTTGTTTCCATCAAAAAGGCTTTTAAACCCTCCGACAATTCCGACAACTTTTTTCCCATGATTGATTGCATCGATGGTTGCAGCCCCGATAACACCATTAATGCCAGGCGCTGGTCCACCGCCCACAATTATACCGACGAGATCTTTTTCCATAGGCTTTGTTATTTTGTATCTTTATTATCGTTTTTGCAAGAAATTTATAAAGTATTTTATATTTCATTGATCAACTGAGGGTATAATCAAGGATGCGCATCGGCTTCCATATTTCAATAGCGAGAGGTTTTGATTGGACATTACGGGAGGCCCATCGGCTTGGTTGCGAGGTGATTCAGGTTTTTCTCAAAAATCCGCGTTCTTGGAAAAGAAAAACGTGGACAGAAAGTGATCATGAGTGTTTCCGGAAACTTGTCCAGAAAATTCCGGTTTTTGCCCATTTGACGTATTTGCCAAACCTTGCAAAAATAGATGAGAACAAACGAAACATGGAAGGGTTTATCCATGAAATCGAGCTCTGTATTGATCTTGGACTCAATGCAATGGTTGTTCATTGCGGGGCGCATCACGATACGGCAAAAGGTATAAAAATGGTTGCACAAGCAATCAATTATGCATTAGCAGGTTATGATATCAACATCTATATAGAAAATTCTGCAGGACAAGGCAACAGCCTGGGGAGCACGTTTGATGAGCTCTTCAAAATCTATGAGAACATTGAAAAGAAAGAAAAAGTCTTTTTGTGTATCGATACTGCTCATCTTTTTGCTTCAGGGTATGATATCCGAACATTAAGAACGTGGCACATTGTTATTGCTACAATCCAGGATATGTTCGGGATTGACAAAATTGGATTCTTCCACTTCAATGATTCCAAAACAGGTCTTGCGAGCAGGATAGACAGACACTGGCACATTGGCAAAGGCTTCATCGGTGTCAATGCCTTCAAAATCATGCTCAGTGATGTGCGTTTTAAGAATGTAATGGGGGTTATGGAAACCCCCATGGTTAATTGCATGGATGAAGAGAATATGAAAGTTATGAGAGCTTTACTTTCTCCTCTGGTGCCTGGTTCTTCTTCTTAATTTTCTGTACTTATGCTTTCTGATTTTCTTTTTTCTCCACTTTAAAACACTACCCATCCATATCACCTCGTGATTTATCTTAAATTCATGTAATGTTTTTCCTAAATTCGTAAAGCCTTAAAAGATAACCTTCTTTGCAACTTTTTGCAATAATATAATGATAAACAACGCTGCTCTTTCAAAGAAAATAATTGTGCACTTGGAGCCAAACTTCAGGATAGTATTGAAAAGGATGTAAAAAAACCGTTATAATGTGCGTCAGGCGCCTGTAGCTCAGCTGGATAGAGCAACGGACTTCTAATCCGTAGGCCGCAAGTTCGAATCTTGCCAGGCGCGCATAATTACACAATCAAATAAAGAGCTTTTTCTGACATCACATCACTCAGTTTCGTTCCGATAAACATCAAATGTATGCGGGTTAACTTACTGTTCGGGTGTTTGCTCTATCGAACAAAGATATCGGATTATTTCTTCGAGAATTGAGCAGTTACCCTGGGACGCTTTGAGTGTCAATTCACAATTGTGGTTGAGTTTTATAGTGAGAGATAACTTTGAACGGGCGTCAAAGTCCTTAAAATCATAGTCGTGGGCTTTAAGTTTCATACTTTCTATCGGCTTATAAATTCCAAAAACTTCAAGTTCTTCGTTTTTAATAAAATCTTTTACTCTCATTGCGTAATGGTTTGAAAAAATCCAAAGATCTTCGCAACCAAGTGAGTCATCCTCTCGGACATCCATAATAAAAATATGTTCTGGCTCCTCAATTTCGCGGCAGACCTGCAACCATGTTCGCGCAAGAAGATCAGCCTTTGGAGATATCTCTCTGCACTGAATAAGCGTAGAGTAAAAATCAAGTTCTTTTTGTATATCCCATTTTTTTACGATCATGATTCCAAAAAATTATCGGATTCGGTGTGATTTTACTTTAGCGGCATTTCGTTCATTGCTTTCATGCATCATCGTGAAAATGTTTCTTGACAAACAAATGTATCCGCTTCAAAATACATCCATGCATAAAACAGCCGGTTCCTTAGTTCTTGAGGAAGACCATCGTCCATGGGGTTATTATCAGGTCATTTTAAATGAGCCGAATCTCAAGATTAAGAAAATATTTGTCTATCCCGGTAAACGGCTTAGCTTACAACGCCATAAAAGACGAGCAGAGCATTGGTTTATCATCCAAGGAAAGGCAATTGTCACGCTGAACGAAAATGAGATTCATCTTGAGACAGGGATGTCCGTTGACATTCCTCGAGGATCTTTCCACCGGATTATGAATGCTGGGACGGAAAATCTTGCTTTTATAGAGGTGCAAACTGGCGACTATTTTGGAGAAGATGATATCGAACGCGTGGAAGATGACTATGGGAGAGTTCCGTAAACGTTTCGTCATAAATTTTTTTTGTAAAATATAGCAAAAAAGTATTGCATATTTTTTATAATAAGCAGTATAAACTATCAACGAGGGTGGTTATTATGAGAACCACGATAAATAAACAATATAAGGAGGGGTGGGTATGACAAAAGCCGAACTAATTGGAAAGATGGCAGCAGGTGCAAAAATTTCAAAGGCGGCCGCAGGGAAGGCTTTGGATGCTTTTGTTGATGGCGTAAAGGCCTCTTTGAAAAAAGAAGAGCGCGTTACCCTTGTTGGATTTGGAACCTTTTCTGTGTCAAAAAGAAAAGCAAGAAAAGGAAGAAACCCAAGAACCGGAAAAGAGATCAAGATTCCTGCACGGAAAGTACCAAAATTTACGCCTGGAAAAGCCTTTAAGGACGCCGTATAACTTTTTTCAAATATAGATTTTTTATAAATGCCTCTCATTTCTCGAGAGGCATTTTTTTACTTCGATCGGAATACGTTCAGTTTTGTAACAGCGTTGTTGATCAACAGATCTGCATCCTGTATTTCTCCTTCCTGCCTGTCCTTTATGAGTATTTCTCCGTGTTCCGTTCCAAAAAAAACATTCAGTATTAGGGTCTCTTTATCGATAGATGCATTAATCCCAAGAGGGATATTGCATCCGCCACCAATTTTCACTTGAAGAGTACGCTCAATCGAAACTTCCCGATAACTTATTTCATCATTGATAGGCTCAAGCATGTCAAGCAAATCCTGCTGATTCCTTGTCTCTACTCCAATTGCCCCTTGTCCTGATGGAGGAACCATCATCTCAAAAGGGAGGATCTCTCTTATTTGGTTGTCAAAGCCCATCCTTGCAACACCGGCGTATGCCAGAATTATCCCGTCAAGATCCTCTGACTCCATCTTTCTGATTCTTGTATCAACATTACCTCGGATGGGGATTACGGTAATATTTTTATTGTGAAATAGAATCTGTGATTGCCTTCTCAGGCTGTTTGTGCCAATTCTTCCGCCGTCTGGAATGTCATGGAAGCATGCATGTCTTAATGATAGGAACACGTCCCGCGGATCTTCCCTTTTTAAGATAGCGCCAATGGTGAGTTTATGATCAAGTTCAGTTGGCATATCTTTCATACTATGCACAGCAAAGTCTATGGTGCCAGCAAGAAGCTCTTCTTCAATCTCTTTCACAAAAAGACCTTTCCCGCCGATGAGGTGCAGCGGTCTATCCCACACAGTGTCACCTGTGGTCTTTATGATCTTGGTGCGGAAAATAAAATCCGGATAGGCCTGCTGGAGGGAGCTTATTACAATTTCTGTTTGTTTTAAAGCAAGCTTGCTACCCCTTGTGCCGATAATCCATGTCTTTTTCATTTTCATCCTCAAGGCTAAACAGCTTTTTCATGAGCTCAAGTATTATAGGCGATCCATTCTCCTTTATCATTACGACATGAGGATGGACAAGTTTATTCACAATACTTTTCGATAGAAGTTCCATGCTTTTTATGGTTTCTTCATCGATGCCCTGATGTTTCTGTAAGATTTTTTTCAATTCTCCTTTTCGTATTTCCTCAACTTTATCGTATATATCAGAAATCATCGGGCTTTTATCAAGCTGCTTCAGCCATGCCGTAAATTTTTTTACCTCCTCATCAATAATTGCACGGGCTTTTTCTGACTCAGAAAGTCTGTCAGACAGGTGTTTTTGAGATAATTCCTTTAAATCATCAATATCATACAGGTAGACATTNTCGATGCCGTTTACNGATGGTTCAACATCCCGTGGGACCGCGATGTCGATAAAAAATAGNGGCTTNTGTTTTCTTCTCTTCATGACNAGGCTCACCAGTTCTTTGTCGATAATTGGTTTCTCTGATCCCGTTGATGAGAGCACCATATCGACTTTGACAAGAAGATCTTGCAAATCACCGAAAGGATAGGGTACACCTGCAATTTCGTCGGCAAGCTTTTGGGCATTTTGAAAGGTACGGTTTGTAATATATATGTCTGCAACACCATCTTTCTTGAAATACTTTACGGCGATTTCGCACATTTCTCCCGCACCAACAACGAGAATCTTCTTGCCCGGTAACTCCCCAAAAATTTTCTTTGCAAGCTCAATAGCCATGCCACTGATGGATACAGGGTTATAGCCAACCTTTGTTTCGGTTCTGATTCTCTTTGCTACATTAAAGGTCTTATGAAATACTTTATCGAGGAGAAAACCAGTTGTGTTGCAATCTGTGGCTAATCTGTAGGCATCCTTAACCTGTCCAAGGATTTGGGGTTCACCCACAACCATTGAATCCAATCCCGATGCAACAAGAAAGAGATGCCGGTACGCATCTTCATTTGTCAGGAGGTACGTATATTCTTTAAGCCATTCTTCATCCATGTGAAAATATTTGGAAAGCGTTTGATAGATTTTATCCAGTGCTCCTTCGATATTTTCGCATGAAAAGTAAAATTCGGTTCTGTTGCACGTTGAAAGAACGATATTTTCATTCAGGCCTTCTTCTTTAAGTTCCTTCGTGAGCGCGGGAATGGTATCTTCAGAGACATAAAGTTTCTCTCTTACCTCAATAGGCGCGGTGGTGTGGTTAAGTCCAAACACAACTATAGGCACATTAAACTCCGATGAATGTCAGAAAATACGTTATTAACAGAGAAATAAATCAAATATTTAAAGATATGAATGAAGACCTCCTACCAAAAAATTTATCCCAAGAAATGTAAAGAGAATGGAAAAGAAGCCAATAATCATCATATACGCAGTTTTTCTTCCTCTCCAACCAATTGCGAGCCTGTTGTGAATAAGGATGGCATACACAATCCATGTTATGAGGGACCATGTTTCTTTTGGATCCCAACTCCAATATGAACCCCATGCAATTCCTGCCCATAAAGAACCAGTAATTATTCCAAGCGTCAAGAATGGAAAACCGTATGACATGCACCGGTAATTAATCGAATCGAGCACCTCAAGCGAAGGAAATCGGGTAGAGATAGCCGAAAATCTTTTCTTTTTTATCCCTCTCTCTAAAAATAAATAAATAATTGACACAAAGAAACTAACAATAAAAATTGAATTCCCAACAAAGGCAAATATTGTATGGATGGGAAGCCAGTAACTTTTGAGAATTGGGGCCAATGGCTTAATCTCATTTGGTAACGATATGGCCCATATAAACATAATCGACACCAAGGGAACGATTAAGGATCCTAAAATAGATATTTTATATGACCTTTTCAGAAAGAGAAAAAAGCCAGCAACACAGAGAGAGAGGAATGATAAAGATTCATGAAGATTTGTTATTGGTGTATATCCTGCCTGAAAATACCGAAAACATGTCGACAAAAAATGAACTACAAAACCGCCGATGAGTGAAAAATGGCCTATAATTTCTATATATTTTCTATCACTGGCAAGGAAGATAAGATAAAATATCGTTGATATGAGATACAAACCGAGGGCAATAAGAAAAAGGATAAACATCACTTTTCAAATCCAAAAAAGATTTCCTTCGCTTTTTTAAAACCCATCGTATTAATCTCGCTCATGTCTGCGTCAGCAATTTTCTTCATAATACGTTGTCGTAATTTTTTGTCTTTAACTTTCATGATAAGTTGTCTTCTTAGGCGCCCTACAATTCCTGCATACCGGACATAGTCCCGAGTAATGCTTTCGGCTATATCCTTTCTTAATCGCTTTGAAAGGAAAGGCAGCATACCAGATGTAGATATTGCAATCAGGATAGGATCTTTCTTCACAATCGATGGGACAATAAAATTGCAGAGGGAAGGATTATCAACAACATTGATAGGAATATTGTTTTCTTCAGCGTCTTTACATATTTTTTGATTGGTTGACTCATCATTGGTTGCGGCAAAAATAAGGGCAACATCTTTGAGGTCGCTTGTGTCATACTCCTTGAAAGATGTATGAATTTTTCCTTTTTCTGTTAATTTTTGCAATGTTTTCGTGATACGCGGACTAACCACTTTAATCATTCCGCCGAATTTAATAAGCATGCTCACTTTTCTTTCAGCAACTTTTCCGCCTCCGACAACAAGGCATGGTTTTTTTGATATATCCAAAAAAATTGGATAATAGACCCTATTGTTAAGAGGTAATCTGGAACGCTTCAAGGTCACCAATGTATTCTTCCCACGTAACTTCGATATTACTGACAAAAGCTCCTTCCGGACCTTTTTTGCACCAATTTACGAGAAGCTGAACGTCGCTTTTCTCTCCTTCGCATAATACCTCAACTTTGCCATCTCTCCGGTTTTTTACCCACCCATTGACCCTATATTCACGAGCCTTTCTCATCGTGTTGAATCGAAAAAAAACACCCTGTACAATTCCACTCACTATTATGCGTGCCCTAACCTTCATTGACAGTAATATAACAGACATACGCAGACTGCACAATTAAAACCTTTTTGCATAAATGACTCATACACAATGAATTCGCTTGATAAACAAGCCTTTTTTATTATAATTAACAATAGAATTCAAAAAAATATAATCCCTTTTTTCAGCGGAGGTGATGGTGTGAAAATGGTCGGGATTGATATCGGCTCAATTAGTATCAACCTCGTTGTTCTGAATGAAGCAGGGGATATCCTTAAAAGTCTGTATGTGCGTCATAAAGGCAGACCAATAGAAGTTACAAAAACTCTTCTGGAGGATCTCGGAAAAGAATTCGAGATTGATTCTGTCGCAGCCACAGGTACCGGAGCAAAAGAAGTCTCTCTTCTTATAGGTGCATCATTCATTAATGAAATTGTTGCGTTGTCAAAAGGATTTACCCATCTCTATCCGTATGCCAGAAGCATAATTGATATAGGCGGAGAGGATTCTAAGCTCATCATATTAGAAGAAGATCAAACAAATAAGAAGCTCCGTATAAAGGATTTCTCAATGAATGCGCTGTGTGCTGCCGGAACAGGTTCTTTTCTTGACCAGCAGGCGTCACGGCTTTGTTTCACAATAGAGGAATTCAGCGAAATAGCATTGAAATCAATAAACCCTCCAAGGATTGCCGGCCGATGTACGGTATTTGCAAAGTCGGACATGATCCATCTTCAGCAGATAGCAACGCCAGATTATGAAATTGTGGCTGGCCTCTGTTATGCGCTTGCACGAAATTTTAAAGGAAATATTGCAAAAGGGAGGGATGTTTCTCAACCAGTAGCTTTTGTTGGAGGGGTTGCTGCGAATGCAGGCATGAGGCGTGCAATGAAAGATGTTTTTTCTTTATCTGACGAAGAATTCTTTGTTCCTGAACATTTTACCGTTATGGGTGCCTTGGGCGCTGTATATACAATAATGGATGAGCCGGGACTAAAAAAGAAATTTCTTGGTTTAGACAAACTACGTGAACGTTTATGCACTGAGATAACAGAGGAAGCTCACGAGCCGTTAAAGATTTCGAAAGAAAATCTCCAAATATCATATCATTTGAAAAATATAACTGATAAAACGGAAGTTTTTCTTGGTGTTGATGTGGGTTCCATAAGCACCAATCTTGTAATCATTGATACGGAACAAAACTTAATTGCAAAAAGGTACCTTATGACTGAAGGAAGGCCTCTCGAAGCTGTTAAAAGAGGTCTTGCTGAAATCGGAGAAGAAGTTGGAGATATGGTCGACGTTATTGGCGCCGGGACAACCGGCTCCGGTCGTTATCTCACCGCTGATTTTATAGGTGCAGATATTGTGAGAAATGAAATTACAGCGCAGGCCGAAGCGGCAATTAATATTGACCGCGAGGTCGATACCATTTTTGAAATAGGTGGACAGGATTCTAAGTACATCAGTGTGGATAACGGCGTAATAGTTGATTTCGAGATGAACAAGGCATGTGCAGCAGGGACAGGATCTTTCCTTGAAGAGCAGGCGGAGAGAATCGGGATCTCTATTAAGGAGGAGTTTGGCAACCGTGCGCTTAGCTCAAAAAAACCTGTAAAAATGGGAGAACGGTGCACAGTTTTTATTGAATCAGATATCGTTCATCACCAACAACGGGGTGCAAACACCGATGATATTGTCAGCGGGTTATCATACTCGATCGTTTCTAATTATCTTAATAAAGTAGTTGGCGATAGGAGGATAGGAAATAAGATCTTCTTTCAGGGTGGAACTGCCTTTAATAAAGGCGTTGTGGCGGCCTTTGAACAAACCCTGAAGAAGCCGATTAAAGTCCCCTCCCACCATGACGTAACCGGCGCTTTAGGTGTAGCAATTCTCGCAATGAAGGAAAAAACATGGCAAAAGAGTTCATTTAAGGGATTTGATTTAAGTAAACGTCCTTACCAGATCGAGACTTTCGAGTGCAAGGGTTGTGAAAATCTCTGCGAGATCAGAAAGGTTACTGTAGAAAATGAAAGCCCTCTTTTTTATGGAAGCAGATGCGAAAAATATGATGTTGTGAGACGGGTCGAAAAGAACGATGCGCGAGATCTTTTTAAAGTACGTGATGAATTACTCTGTAATACGTACGATCAATCATGTGAGAGTGGCGAACCGATTGGGGTGCCAAAAATTCTCAATATGTGGGAGTTTCAGCCATTCTGGAAAGCTTTTTTGACAGAGATTGGATTTTCGCCGGTTTTCTCAGATCCCACAAACAAAAAGACTATTCGAGAAGGCGTTGAGAACATAATTGTTGAAACATGCTTTCCAATAAAATTGACCCATGGTCATATTTTGAACATTCTCAAAAAGGGGTTCAAAAAGGTTTTTATTCCAAGCATCATTAATCTGAGAAAACCGTCCACCAATATAACAAATACGTTTGCGTGTCCTTACGCCCAGTCAATCACATACACATCGAAGGCATCTATTGATTTTGAAGCTTTTGGCGCGAAAGTTATCTCTCCGGTAGTATATTTCGGCGGAGGAAATGAGCTGGCGTTACAAAACCTTGTATCGTTCGGAAAACAAATAAAGAAATCCAAAAAAGAGATTCAGAAAGCATTCAGAATCGCCATGGAAGCTCAGGAGCTTTTTTACAAAAAGTGCTCACAGATCGGACAAGAAACTTTTGACTCACTTGATGAAAATGAAAAAGCAATGGTTATAATAGGCAGACCATACAACAGCGCAGACCAGGGAGCAAATCTGAATATTCACAAAAAGCTGATGGATCTCGGTGTCAAATCACTTCCCCTTGATATGCTCCCAGGTATCGATCAGGTCAAACCGGACGAAGACCTCCAAAAAATGTATTGGGGTTATGGTCAAAAGATTCTTCGTGCAGCAAAATTGATTAACGACAAGAAAAACTTATTTGGAATCTATATCACAAGTTTTGGCTGCGGACCTGACTCATTTATAACACATTTCTTCAAAAGAGCCATGGACGGAAAACCGTTTCTTCAGCTTGAGATTGATGAGCACAGTGCTGACGCAGGAATAGTCACACGATTAGAGGCTTTTCTTGACAGCATAAAAAATTCGAAGACGAGACGAATAATCCAAAAGAGCAGGGCGGTAAAGTTCTCTATAGGACAGCACCCAAAAAAAATATACATCCCCTATATGGCAGATCATGCTCAGGTATTTGCAAGTGCGTTTAAAGCATGCGGGCAAGAAGCCGTAGTCATGGATGAGTCAGATGATGCTTCGGTTTACTGGGGGAGAAAATTTACAACCGGTAAAGAGTGTTACCCGTGTATCCTGACAACAGGAGATATGGTGAAGGTAGTTAAAAGAAATGATTTTGATCCGGAAAATAGCGCTTTCTTTATGCCATCAGGGAATGGTCCTTGTCGGTTCGGTCAATATAATAGGTTTCATCGAATGGTCCTCGACGAGCTTGGTTTTGAAAAAGTTCCGATTTACGCCCCGAATCAGGATCATCGTCTCTATAAGGATTGCAACATTTTGGGGGGACGTTTTTCACGGTTGGGGTGGAGAGCCATCGTTGCTACCGATCTGCTTTGCAAAATGCTTCACCAGATACGCCCCTATGAAAAAACAAAGGGTATGACAGAAAATGTGTATAAACAAGCACTTAATGATGTTGCAATGGCATTGGAAAATGGTGAAAATCGAGTTGTTGAAGTCCTGCAAGATGCCGTCAAAAAGATGCTGGGCATAGAACGGCGTGCTGCTAAAAAACCGATTGTCGGCATTGTTGGAGAAATATATGTCCGATCAAACGCATTCAGCAATAGTAATGTTATACGTCTGGTTGAAGCATTTGGCGGTCAGGTTTGGCTCGCTCCAATCTGCGAGTGGATATCATATGTAAATTTTATTAGTAACCACGGGCAAAATGGGAATAAAGCAAACTTCAAAGATAAAATGAGCATGGCACTGACAAATTATATACAGCATAAAGATGAAAAAATGCTGGAGCAAATTTTCCTCCAGCACCTCGATTATGGAAAAGAACCGATGGTTGAAACTATTCTGGAAAAAGCGAGCCCTTATATTCACATTAGCTTTGAAGGCGAAGCAATCCTAAGCGTAGGCAAGAGCATCGATTTTATTGAGAAAGGTGTTTCAGGCATTATAAATGTAATGCCGTTTACCTGTATGCCAGGAACAATCTCGAGCGCAATCATGCGGCTTTTACAAAAAAAATATGATGTTCCCATATTAAATATTGCATATGATGGGCAGGGACTAACCAACATTATGACACGACTTGAAGCGTTTATGTATCAGGTCAGAGAACACTTTGCGGTTCACAATGGGTAATTTTATACCAGAGATTATTCTCATTATTGTATTGTTGATTTTAAATGGCATATTTTCAGCAGGCGAGATGGCAATTGTTTCCTCGCGGAAGAGCAAAATTAAAGAAATGCTGAAATCCGAAGAGAATAAAAGGGCAAGCACTCTGTTTACCATGAAGGAAAACCCTGAGAAATTTTTGTCTGCTGTTCAGATTGGTATTACTCTTTTTGGAACACTTGCATCTGCAATTGGCGGTGTTCTCGCCGTTCAATATGTGGAGCCCCTATTGAAGAACATTCCAATCATTGGACGCTTAGCAGATACTATTGCTCTTGTAGTGGTTGTTTTGATCATGACCTATCTTTTTTTGGTCATTGGCGAATTAGTCCCGAAATATATCGGCATGAATTATAAAGAACGAGTTGCTATTATGATTGCTCCACTTTTTGAATTTACTGCAAAATTATTCTTTTTCTTCGTTAATTTTCTCACATTCTCTACGATGATTGTGGTCAACGGTCTTAATCTGAAGAAGGGCGAAGAGCACATCGGTGAGGGAGAAATAAAAATTCTTCTTGAAGAAGGGAGAAGAAAAGGTATCTTTGATAAAACTGAAGAGGAGCTCATTCATGGTGTTTTTGAGTTTGCTGATCGATCTGTAAAAGAGATAATGGTACCGAAACCAAATATATATTCCATTAATATTGATGACGGAAAGGATATCGTTTTGGAATACATTGTTACCAATGAATTCTCCAGGTACCCTGTTTATAAGGATTATCCGGACAATATAATTGGAATTGTCTATCAGAAAGATATAACTCGCATGATGTGGAGGAAAGATGAACCTTTTAATCTTAAAAAACTACTTGAAAAAACCTTTTTTNGTTTCCAGACACTATGGAAGTGAGTCGTCTTCTGAAAGAAATGCAAAAAAAACGTAACCCATATGGCAATTGTGGTAGATGAATATGGGGCGACGGTAGGAATTGTTACCCTTGAAGATATAATGGAAGAGATTTTCGGTGAAATTATGGATGAAACCGATGTTGATGACTTAATCGAACGTCGTAAGGATGGCACCTTTATTATTGACGGTTCTTATTCTGTACGTGACCTCAACAATAAACTTAAGCTTGATATTGAGGAATCACCCGATTACGAAACGCTTGGCGGCTTCATTCTAACAAAGTTACAGGGTATTGCTCATGGCGGAGAAGTTATCTATCATGGTCCATATCGTTTCACAATCGGTGATGTAGATGGCTTGAGGATAAGCAAGGTAAAACTGGAAAGAATAAAACAAACCGGCAAACCACGTTAAAAATCTTTTATCCGAATATCTGTGAAGAGTCTGACCTATTGTGTTTCTTCAAAAATTCCCATTTTTCTGAACTTCTCGTATCTCTTTTGTTGAAGTTCTTCTGTGGGGATCTCAATGAGTTCCTTCAAATGTTTTCCCAAAGCATCCTTCACGTTCAGAAATGTCTCGTCCCAGTTTCTGTGAGCACCGCCAAAGGGTTCTTTTATAACGTCATCAATAACTTTGAGTTTTAAAAGCTCATATGATGTCGGTTTGAGGGCATCAGCAGCCAAAGACCTTTTTGAGCCATCTCTCCAGAGTATTGCCGCACAACCTTCTGGTGAAATTACTGAATATGTCGCATTTTCAAGCATTAATACACGATCACCAACACCAATTGCAAGCGCACCCCCGCTTCCGCCTTCACCTATTACAATTGTTACTATTGGCACGGACAGAGAAAACATATAGCAAATACTACTTGCTATTGCCTCGGCCTGCCCACGCTCCTCAGCTCCAACCCCTGGAAAAGCCCCTGGAGTATCGATAAAGGTTACAATAGGCTTTTGCCATCTATTGGCCAGCTCCATAACTCGCATAGCCTTTCTGTACCCTTCCGGATGAGCCATGCCCAAATTCCTTTTTGCCATTTCTCGAACATCTTCTCCCTTCTGATGCCCGATAACAGCCAGTTTTATTCCCTCAAACCTTGCAAAACCACATACCATGGCTGGATCATCTTTATATTTTCGATCGCCGTGAATTTCGAAGAAATCTGAAAAAAGCCTAAAAATGTAATCTAATGTGTGAGGTCTGTTTAAATGCCGTGAAATTTGGGATCTCTGCCAATTTGACAGATCGCTATAAATATCCTTCTCGAGCTTGGATATTTTTTTCGTAAGATACGAAACTTCTTTTGCATATCGCGGGTCATTGAGGTTATAAAACTTTTCTATCTCGTAAAGCCGACGCTCGACCGGTTCGAGTTTCTTTTCAAAATCAAGGTAATATCTCATCTACAACCTCTACCTGTAAGCCATTTGGGAAATGTTTACATAACATATCAGCCTTAGTATGGTCAATTTTTATTTCATTGAGCTTGACGATCTGTTTCTCACCATTCATTCTAAACTCCAAACATACACTTGCCTTACCGTTGAGGCCAATAAGGACATCTCTTAATTTTTTTAGATCCTCCTTTTTGAAAACATCACATTGGATATTGATTTTGACTGTTTTTTTTATTTCGTTCATAATATCTTCAAGAAGGTTTATATTTTTAACCTTAATTTTCGTTGGACCTTCCTCGCTCTTCTCTACCGAACCAGAAATATAGAGTGGTTTATCACCCTTGATAATGGAAAGGTTTTTTGAATACAGATCCGGAAACACGATGGCCTCCACTATCCCTTTTGTGTCTTCAAGGGTTACATAGGCCATTTTGTCGCCTCTTTTTGTAATAATTTCTTTACACCCGCTGACAATTGCCACAATACCGATGTCTTCTGTGGTGTCCATTTCTTTTAACGTCATGCTGTTATAGTCTGTTATCTGTTTAATGACATTTTCATAGGGCTGTAATGGATGCTGACTAAAGTAAAATCCAAGCGCTTCTTTTTCCCCATTCAGTATTTCGCTGTGGGTCAACTCATCGAGGTCAGGAATCTCAAATGTGTCAACAGGTGATAACGTATTACCAAACATATCCATCTGTTGATAGCCGTTTTTCTGATCCTTTTTCTGCAACTTATCCATTTTGTCTTGTATAATATCGAGGATCTGGGCACGTTTCAGGCCCATTCCATCAAAACACCCGGCCTTTGCAAGACTCTCAAGAACTTTCTTATTGACTTTCCGTGTGTCGATAGCCCCACAGAACTGAATAAAGGATGAGAATTCCCCAAGTTCCTCTCGTTTACTCAATAAGTGATCTATTGCCGCATCTCCAACATTTTTGATGCCTGATAAGCCGAATCTGATTTTATTCTCTACAACAGTAAAAGACTTTTGGCTCTTGTTGATGTCTGGCGGCAGTATTTCTACCCCGTTTTCCCGACACTCCGTAATATACTGGATCATCTTGTCGGTATCGTTTACTTCGCTTGTTAATATGGCAGCAAAAAATGGCACGAAATAATGGGTCTTGAGATAGGCGGTTTGATATGAGACGAGCCCGTAGGCGGTGCTGTGTGATTTATTGAAGCCATATTCTCCAAAACGAAGAATGATTTCATAGATGTTTTTTGCGGCATTTGGTGAGACGCCATTTGCGATTGCTCCTTGAATAAATTGCTCCTTATAGCTTTCAAGCTGTTCCGGAATCTTCTTGCTCATTGCTTTTCTTAACGCATCAGCATCTTTTATAGAAAAATTTGCAAGTACCGTGGCAATCTTCATTATTTGCTCTTGATACACAATTACGCCATACGTATCTTCGAGGATATCCTTGAGAAGGGGAGTTTCGTACTTAACGAGGGAAGGATTATGTTTTCTTTCGGTAAATTCTTTTACCATGCCGCTTTTTAACGGACCGGGCCTATAAAGGGCAATAAGGGGCATGATATCCTCGAATTTTGATGGCTTGAGCGCTACAAGAAGTTCTCTCATTCCTCTGCTTTCAAGTTGGAATACGCCTGATGTGTTTCCTGACGAGAGAAGGTCATATGTTGCCTTATCATCAAGAGGAATTGTGCTTAAATCCAAGTCAATACCCTGTTCTTTTAAAAGAGAAATTGTATCGTTAATAATAGTTAGTGTTTCAAGACCGAGAAAATCAATCTTAATAAGCCCGATTTTCTCAATAATTTTCATATCATATTGTGTAACTGTTTCATCTTTTTTCCCTTTGCATAAGGGAAGATGTTCTGTAAGATGTTTATTTGAAATTACAATACCTGCAGCATGAGTCGATGCATGTCTTGCAAGTCCTTCAAGAACCATGGCATTGTCGAGAAGCTCCTTAACTCTCTCATCATTGTGGTAGAGTTCTTTGATTTGGGGTTCTTCACTGATCGCTCTCGAAATGCCATTTTCACCAGAAGTGATCAACTTAGCGATTTTGTCCACTTCAGCATAAGGCATTCCTAAAGCGCGGCCCACATCCCTGACGGCAGCTTTAGACTGCATAGTTCCGAACGTAATGATTTGCGCAACATTATCCGACCCGTACTTTTCCGTTACATACTCGATGACCTTGTCTCTTCCCCTTTTGCAAAAATCAACATCAATGTCAGGCATACTGATTCTTTCTGGATTTAAAAAACGCTCAAAGATTAGATCGTATTTGATCGGATCAATATTGGTGATTCCGAGACAATATGCTACAAGGCTCCCGGCAGCAGAACCTCTTCCAGGCCCGACAGGAATGCCGGCTGATTTGGCGTATTCTATAAAATCTGCCACAATAAGAAAATAACTGGCAAACCCAGTTTTTTTGATTATGTCCAGCTCATAATAGAGCCTTTTCCTGTACTCTTCTTCACGTTCTTTGGTAAATGACCCATACGTTGGCCGAATATATTGGAGCCTCTTTTCAAATCCTTTCCTGCACGCTGTCTCGAAATATTCATTCAGCTCCATGCCTTCGCTTGGCTTGAACTCGGGAAAATGGTATGTACCGACATCGATTTCTACATTGCACATTTCGGCAATCGTGAGCGTATTTGACAATGCCTCCGGATAATTTGAAAATGCTTTGGCAATTTCGTCTGTAGATTTAAAATAAAATTCATCACCCGTGAAGCTTAAACGGTCCTTATCCAGCATTGTTTTGCCGGTCTGGATACATAGTAATAGTTCATGAGCCTTTGCTTCTTCCTTTTTTAGATAATGGCAGTCATTGGTCGCAACAATTGGAATACCATAGTATCGAGAAAGATCTATAAGCGTTTCATTAATCTTTTTTTGTTCAGCTATGCCATTGTCTTGAAGTTCAAAAAAAAGCCTGTCACCAAAAATTGAAATATACTCATCGATAGTTTTTTTAACCGATATATCATCGCCCTTCATGATCTGTTTTGGTATCTCACCCTGGAGACATGCAGTCAAACATAGAAGGCCTGCATTATGTGCCCTCAGTAATTCCTTATCTATCCGGGGAACGTAGTAGAAACCCTCCAAGTGGGCTGAGCTTATGAGTTTTAGCAGGTTTTTATACCCTTCATTATTCATTGCAAGCAGAACAATGTGATATGCATTGTCCTCGCCTTTTATTCTTGACTGATCAAATCTCGATTTAGGTGCGAGGTATGCCTCGCAGCCAATGATAGGTTTTATCCCAAAACTTCGGGCGGTGAAATAAAAATCGATTGCTCCATACATGTTTCCGTGGTCAGTGATGCTACATGCCTTCATGTGAAACGCATGGGCCTGCTCGAAAAGACGATCAAACCTGATTGCTCCGTCAAGAAGGCTAAACTGTGTATGGAGGTGTAAATGAACGAAATCTTTCATTTATTCCCATTCAATTGTACTTGGTGGTTTTGAAGAGATATCATAAACGACCCTATTTACCCCATGGACCTCGTTGATTATTCTTCGTGCAACATTGTCCAGCACTGAATAGGGGAGCCGTGCCCAGTCAGCCGTCATAGCATCTTCGCTCTCAACAACTCTCAGGGCTATAACATTGGCGTATGTTCTCTCATCACCCATGACACCAACAGTTTTCACAGGAATCAGAATGGCAAAAGATTGCCATAAATGACGAAAATGACCTTTCCGTTCGATTTCTTCACGCACTATGCTATCCGCTTCTTTTAATATGGAGAGCCTCTCTTCTGTCACCTCTCCAATGATTCGTATCGCAAGACCAGGTCCTGGAAAAGGCTGTCTATAGATAAGGCTGTCGGGTAATCCAAGTTCTTTCCCAACAATTCTTCCTTCATCCTTAAAGAGCTCCCGTAATGGCTCGAGTAATTTTAACTTCATTTTCCGCGGCAATCCACCAACATTATGATGACTTTTTATGGTGGCAGACGGACCTTTGAAGGATGTACTTTCTATAACATCAGGATAGAGCGTACCTTGGGCGAGGTAATCAACTTTTCCGATCTTTGATGCCTCGGTATTGAAAATCTTGATAAATAGTCTGCCAATAATTTTTCTCTTTCGTTCAGGGTCTCGTACGCCTTTTAATGCCTCAAGAAACATCTGTCCGGCATCCACGTAAATAAGGTTAACATGCAATTTATCCTTAAACGCCTCAAGAACTTCCTTTTCCTCATCTTTTCTTAATACACCATTATTGACAAATACACAGTAAAGATGGTCCCCTATCGCTCTATGAACCAGAGCGGCGACTACCGAAGAATCAACTCCTCCGCTTAAACCACATACAACGTTGCTGTCTCCTACCTCTTTTCTAATTTTTTCTGTTGCTAACTCGACGAAAGATTTTGGAGAAAAGAGTCCTTTGACATTACAGATCTTAAAAAGAAAGTTCCGGAGTATTCGTTTGCCTTTTGGTGTATGATGGACCTCAGGATGAAATTGCACGCCATAAATACTTGCTTCTTTTGATTTTATTGCAGCATGAGGTGAATTATCAGAGTACGCTATTGTTTCAAAACCCGTGGGCATTTTAAGCACTTTATCTTGATGGCTCATCCATACAATGTCGCCATCTTTAATTCCGTCAAAAAGCTTGTCCTTTTTCTTAATAAAAATATGTGCTTTCCCATATTCTCTTTTTTCAGACTTTGCTACCTGTCCTCCAAAAAGTTTACTCGTGAGCTGAAGCCCGTAACATATCCCAAGGATGGGGGTACCTAAGCTAAAAATGCCCTGGTCACATACCGGAGCATCAGATTCATTGACACTCCGTGGGCCTCCTGAAAGAATTATCCCTTTCGGTTTTAAAGAAACTATATTGGGGAAAGGGAGATTAAAGGGAAAAATTTCACAGTATACCCCAAGTTCTCTTACCTTCCGGGCAATAAGCTGAGTATATTGCGAACCAAAATCGAGTATAAGAATGATTTCCTTATGATAATCCATTGAAATCACTCTATTCTGTAGTTGGGCGCTTCTTTTGTGATGATAACGTCGTGGACGTGGCTTTCTTTTAAACCCGCCGAAGTAATCCTGAGAAAACGACTTTTTTCATGTAATTCTTTAATATTTCTACATCCAACATATCCCATGCCAGCCTTCAGGCCCCCGATAAGCTGTTGAACCATTATTGAAAGAGATCCACGATAGGGGACGCGGCCCTCAATTCCCTCTGGTACAATTTTAGACTCTATTTCATCTTCATCTATACAGTATCGATCTCGCGATTTTCCTTCTTTCATAACCTCTAATGATCCCATTCCCCGGTATACCTTATACGTTCTTCCCTGATAGAGCACCATTTCTCCTGGTGTTTCATCTGTTCCCGCAAACAAATTGCCAATCATCACTGAATGGGCACCGGCTGCAAGGGCTTTCGTTATATCTCCGGAAAATTTAATCCCTCCATCAGCTATAATAGGGATATCGTATCTCCTCGCTACTTTTTCCACATCGAAGATGGCGGAGATCTGGGGAACTCCGATCCCTGCAACGATTCTTGTTGTACAAATAGATCCCGGGCCGACACCAATTTTTACTCCATCGCTTCCTGCTTTGATAAGGGCCTCACATCCATCTGCTGTTGCTATGTTCCCTGCAATAACCTGCACATCCTTAAAGTTTCTTTTGGTTTCCTTTATGGCATCGATGACATTTTTCGAATGCCCGTGTGCGGTGTCAATTACGATAACATCGCACCCTGCTTTCAGGAGTGCATCGATCCTCATCTCTCTGTCTTTTGCTACGCCAACGGCAGCGCCAACGCGAAGCCTTCCAAGCTGGTCTTTGCATGCATTTGGATATTTTCGCATCTTTTCAATATCTTTAATGGTTATAAGGCCTTTGAGATTAAAGTTTTTATCGACTACTAAAAGCTTTTCAATTTTATGTTTGTGGAGAATACTTTTAGACTCCTCTAAATTAATGCCCTCTTTGACGGTTACAAGGTTTTCTTTCGTCATAACATTTTCAACTGTCTTTTCAAGATTCGTTTCGAAACGGAGATCCCTGTTTGTTATTATCCCAACAAGTTTTTTCCCTTTTGTAACTGGTATCCCAGAGATTCTATATTTGGCCATAAGTTCGATTGCATCGCTTATTTTTTGCTCAGGCCGTATAGTTATAGGGTCAACAATCATCCCACTCTCTGATTTTTTTACTTTTTCGACCTCCTGGGCTTGCTCCTCGATGCCCATATTCCTGTGAATTATCCCTATACCACCTTCTTGGGCGAGGCAAATTGCTGCTTTTGCATCGGTTACGGTATCCATGGCTGCGCTCAGAATTGGTATATTCAATTTGATCGTTCTCGTTACGTAAGTAGAAACATCGGCATCTTTAGGCATCATATCACTAAAAGACGGTATGAGAAGCACGTCATCGAAGGTAAGGCCTTCTTTAATGTTATAGTCGACCATAATTTACTCCTTTTCAAAGGTCATAAATTTAGTAGTTTTGTTTATATTTCACTGCAGGGAGCTTTATTGGTTCTATGATATAAAATGCTTGCCATTTGAATTCGGTTAAGTATAATGCAAGAGACTAAAATAATCAAAAATATTTTCCTTTGGTAAATTGCGTAAATGGAGAACTTTAGAAATAATTCATTACTTTCCATAAGCAATACAACTGTTGGTTTTTATTCAGGAACGTCACTTGTTCGCGTATTAGAAAATCTCAATCTGAGCATAAATACAGGAGAAGTGTTCGGACTTGTTGGCGAAAGCGGTTCAGGTAAAACTATGACAGCACTTTCAATTATGAGGCTAATTCCGCCTCCCGGAAAGATATTCGGTGGAAAAATACTATTTGAAGGAGACGATCTTCTTCAATTATCTGAAAAACAGATGGAGTCAGTGAGAGGAAAAAAAATCAGTATAATTTTTCAAGAACCAATGACATCATTGAATCCAGTCTTTAGGGTAGGGGACCAGGTTTTGGAAATTCTTTCAATTCATAATATTTGTTCAAAAAATGAATTGAAACAAAAAACCTTTGATCTTCTGAAAAATGTTGGTTTTGATGATCCGAAACTGACATATTCCCAGTATCCACATCAATTGAGCGGTGGACAAAGGCAAAGGATTCTTATTGCAATAGCAATTGCCTGTAATCCAACGCTCCTCATAGCCGATGAACCGACTACAGCCCTCGATGTTGCTACTGAAGGTCAAATTCTTTGTTTACTCCAGGATCTTATAAACAAACACAGAATCTCAATGCTTTTTATTACTCATAATCTCCGTATAATAAAAAATATAGGATCACGAATTGGAATCATGTATGCCGGCAGAATTGTTGAGGAAAATATAGTAGATGATTTTTTTCGCGAGCCGTTGCATCCTTACAGTGAAGGTCTTCTTAATTCAGTCTTCAGTCTAAAACAGGCAGGAGAAGAGCTAAAGACAATCCCAGGCTTTGTTCCAAAGTTGGCCGATTTACCTACTGGTTGCAAATTCCATCCTCGGTGTACGCATGTAATGACCAAATGTAAAACTGAAGAACCACCTTTTATTAATATTGGGAAAGAAAAATGGGTCCGGTGTTATCTGTTTCAGGATTAGAAAAAACATTTGAGCTAAGAAAAACGGTTTTTTCTCATACAAAGAGAATAATAAAAGCTATTGATACCAT
>Ga0067045_1027604_pt1 | contig 82741 bp, 78 predicted proteins | sample TerdegcTABiofilm_FD_59184 | JGI IMG/M metagenome (GOLD analysis project Ga0067045, IMG submission 59184) | Combined Assembly of (Gp0054472, Gp0054536) Wastewater bioreactor microbial communities from Singapore -Terephthalate degrading... | reverse complement strand
GGCGGCTCTGGAACTCGGCGAGGGCGGGCCCGAGCCAGTGTCGGCCGAACCCGAAGGTGGCGGCCAGGCGGATGCTGCCTGCCGGTTCGCGCCGTTGCTCGCGCAGGGATTCCTCCACGGCCTGGAAGGCGCCCAGCAGCCGCGTAGCCTGTTCACACAGGGCTTCGCCTTCGGCCGTGGGGCTCACGCGCCGCGTGGTGCGCAGAAACAGTCGCAGCCCGAGCTGCGCTTCCAGCGCGGCCAGGCGTTTGCTCACGGCGGGTGGGGCCACCTGCAGCACGCGGGCGGCGCCGGCGAGGCTGCCCTGGGCGCGGATGGCGCAGACCAGTTCGAGATCGGAGCGTTCCAATTCTTGCTCTGTAGGAATCAATGGGTTTCCAGATTATTGCCTTTGGCCGGCTTATGCTTGCGCATCCACCATCCGGTCCGAGGCCATTTTTCAGGAGACACCATGAGCAAAACCCATCGCATCGCTGTCATCGCCGGGGACGGCATCGGCAAGGAAGTCATGCCCGAAGGCCTGCGCGTGATGGAGGTCGCCGCGTCGAAGTTCGGCATCGACCTGCAGTTCGACCACTTCGATTTTTCGAGCTGGGACTACTGCGAGAAGCACGGCAAGATGCTGCCCGACAACTGGAAGGACCAGATCGGCGGTCACGAGGCCATCTACTTCGGCGCCGTGGGCTGGCCGGAGAAGATCGCCGACCACGTGTCGCTGTGGGGATCGCTGCTGCTGTTCCGCCGCGAGTTCGATCAGTACATCAACCTGCGTCCGGCGCGCCTGATGCCCGGCGTGACCGCGCCCGTGGTGCGGCGCGACGGCAGCCCGCGCCTGCCGGGTGAGATCGACATGATGATCGTGCGCGAGAACACCGAAGGCGAATACTCCAGCATCGGCGGGCGCATGTTTGAAGGCACGCCGCGCGAGATCGTGATGCAGGAGACGGTGATGTCCCGCCATGGGGTGGACCGCGTGCTCAAGTTCGCGTTCGACTTGGCCCAGTCGCGCCCCAAGAAGCATCTGACCAGTGCGACCAAGAGCAATGGCATTGCGATCACCATGCCCTACTGGGACGAGCGTGTGGCGGAAATGGCGAAATCGTATCCGGATGTGAAAGTGGACAAGTTCCACATCGACATCCTCACGGCCCACTTCGTGCAACGCCCGGACTTCTTCGATGTGGTGGTGGCCAGCAACCTGTTCGGCGACATCCTTTCCGACCTCGGCCCGGCATGCACCGGCACCATCGGCATTGCGCCCAGCGCCAACCTCAATCCCACGCGCGAACACCCTTCGCTGTTCGAGCCGGTGCACGGGTCGGCCCCCGACATTGCGGGGCAGGGCATCGCCAACCCGATCGGCCAGATCTGGTGCGGCGCGATGATGCTGGATTTCCTGGGCTACCGGGCCGCGCACGATGCGGTGCTCGGCGCGATCGAGGCCGTGCTGCAACCCGACAGCGGCGCGCCACGCACCCGCGACCTGGGTGGCACAGCCGGCACGCGCGACGTCGGACAGGCGATTGCCCAGGCACTTGCAGGCTGAGCGCGCGCCGCGCAAGGGCGGCGGGAACGCTGGCAAAAATTCACGGCTGCTGCGCATTCTGGTGCATCCGAGCGTCTAGAATGCCGCCTTTCGCGCGGGCAGGCAGACGGCGTGGCCGTTGCGTATTGACAGTCTGGCAAGCGCGTGGGTCTAATCCCATGGCATCGCGTCACCCGTGCCTCATTGGCGTCCGGCGTGATGCGCGCGTAGCAGGCCGCCTCTGTTGCGGCCTTTGTATTGCCCATCGGGCACTGCTCGGATCAACGATTTCCTTCCAACACTTCAAGAGGGGCTTTTCGTGAACAAAACAGAACTCGTCGAACACATCGCCAAGAATGCCGACATCTCCAAGGCTGCGGCGACCCGCGCCCTGGACTCGACCATTGCGGCCATCCGTACCACGCTGAAGAAGGGTGGTACCGTGTCGCTGGTGGGCTTTGGTTCGTTTGCCGTGACCAAGCGTCCCGCGCGCAAGGGCCGCAATCCCCGCACGGGCGCTGAGATTAAAATCAAGGCCGCCAAGGTGCCCAAGTTCCGTCCTGGCAAGGCGCTCAAGGACGCGCTGAACTGACGGCACCGGGAATTTCAGGTGGGGTGCTTAGCTCAGTCGGTAGAGCGGCGCCCTTACAAGGCGTAGGTCGGCGGTTCGACCCCGTCAGCACCCACCACCCCCAAAAGGCGAACCCGGGTTCGCCTTTTTTGTTGTTCGCCGATTTCAGGATAGCCAGGCATGTTCGATTCCATCCGCAACCACAAGAAGTACCTCATGGGCTTCTTGATGATCCTGATCATTCCCTCGTTCGTGCTGTTCGGCATCGAGGGGTACACCCGTTTCAATGAGCGCAGCGAACCGGTGGCCTCGGTGGATGGGCACGACATCACCAAGGCCGAATGGGACCAGGCCCACCAGGTCGAGGCCCAGCGCCTGCGCGAGTCCATGCCCGGCCTGGATGCACGCCTGCTCGACAGCGACGAAGCCCGCTACGCCACGCTGGACCGCTTGGTGCGGGACCGCGTGCTGGCCGTCGCTGCGGAAAAGGACCACCTCTACACCACCGACGCGCGCCTGGCGGCGGAACTGCAGCGCAACCAGGCGATTGCCACGCTGCGCAAGCCCGATGGCACGCTCGACGTCGAGGCCTATCGCGAGTTGCTGGCCCGCCAGGGCCTGTCGCCCGAAATGTTCGAGGCCCGCGTGCGCGCCGACCTTTCGCGCCAGCAGGTGCTGGGCGGCGTCACGGCATCGGTCCTGGTGACGCCGGCCGTGGCGGCACAGGCGCTGGAGCCGTTCTTCCAGCGCCGCGAAATTCGCGTGCAGATGCTCGCGGCCAAGGACTTTGCCGCCCGCGTGCAGCCCACGGAGGCCGAGATCGAGGCTTTCTACAACAGCAACCAGGCGCTGTTCCAGGCCCCGGAGCAGGTCGATGTCGAGTACCTCGTGCTCGATGCCGCTGCCCTGGCCAAGGAAGTCACGCTCAACGAAGCCGACCTGCGCGCGTATTACGACCAGAACGCGGTGGCGCTCTCCGGCGGTGAAGAGCGCCGCGCCAGCCACATCCTGCTGACGGTGCCAGCCGGCGCTTCGGCCGAACAAAAGGCCGCAGTGCGGCAGAAGGCGCAGGAATTGCTGGACCAGGTGCGCAAGGACCCGGCCAAGTTTGCCGAACTGGCCAAGGCCCACTCGCAGGACCCCGGTTCGGCGGCGCAAGGCGGTGACCTCGGCTTCTTCGGGCGCAACGCTATGGTCAAGCCCTTTGAGGACGCCGCGTTCGCGCTGGCCAAAGGGGGTATCTCCGATCTGGTGGAAAGCGAATTCGGTTTCCACATCATCGAACTCACCGACATTCGCGCACCCAAGGTTCGCAGCTTTGCGGAGATGCGTGCCCAGCTCGAAGGTGATCTGAAGAAGCAGCAGGCCCAGAAGCAGTTCAGCGAAGCGGCCGAAACCTTCAGCAACCTCGTCTACGAACAGGCCGACAGCCTACAGCCGGCGGCCGAACGTCTGAAGCTGACGGTGCAGACCGCCCAGGGTGTGACCCGCGAGCCGCGGCCCGACGCGGGCGTGCTGGGCAACCAGCGCTTGCTGGCGGCCCTGTTTGCGCCCGATTCGCTGGAGAAGAAGCAGAACACCGAGGCGCTGGAAACGGGCAGCGGGCAATTGACCTCGGCGCGGGTGACCCGCCACGAGGCGGCCCATACCAAGCCTCTGGCCGAGGTGCGCGAGCAGGTGCGCGCCCAACTGGTGGCGCAGCGCTCGGCACAGCTGGCCGGCGAAGCCGGTGCCCAGCGTCTGGAAGCCCTCAAGGCCGGTGGCGATGCCTCGGGTCTGCCGGCGGCGGTGACCGTGTCGCGCGACCAGCCCCAGGGGGTGTCGGCTGCGGTGCTGCGGGCGGCCCTGAGTGCGCCGGCGACCACCTTACCCGCCTGGGCGGGGGTGGATCTGGGCGCGCAGGGCTACGCCATCGTCAAGGTCGAGAAGCTGCTGCCCCGTTCCGAAGCGGAGGCCGCGCGCCGCACGCAGGAGCGCCAGCAGTACGCGCAATGGTGGACCACCGCTGAGGCGCAGGCCTACTACGAGACCCTCAAGGATCGCTTCAAGGTGCGTATCCTGGTGCCGGAACCGAAAAGACCCTGATGAAGTTCTGGAAACGCCTCGGGTTCAGGCTATAATCTTGGGCTTGCGGTGGCTGTAGCTCAGTTGGTAGAGTCCAGGATTGTGATTCCTGTCGTCGTGGGTTCGAGTCCCATCAGCCACCCCAGATAGTTCCCTGACAAAGCCCGGTTTTCACCGGGCTTTGTCGTTTCTGGCCATCACCGATGGGGTTGGGCGCCGGAGCCGCCTCCCGCCACAGTGCGGCGGAGCACTTTGTATGGTCCGCGGAGTTGAGGGAACGGCGGCATCAGGTACCGATGGGCTGTCTGCGCACATTGGATTTCCCTCCCGCTGTACCAGCCTGTAACAGCCATTCGTTGCTCCCGGCCGACCCGACCCGATCTGGGATGGCATCGTGGCGCCGGCAGCCCGTTGCAGCAGCGTCCCCATCCGTGGGCGTGGTGGTGGAAAAATTTTTCCGAATTAATGGGAATTATTCGCATTCAATGTTATGATGCAGTCATTGCAGCCAACCGGGCAGGGGATTTCCAGATGTTCGGGGGCTGCCAGTGTTTCATCGTGGGGCGACCCGGGGTTTCATCACCTCAAGGTCGTTTTTAGCTAGCCATCGGAAGACTTCCGACCAGCCATGCTTTTTTTCCCGCATTCCTGTCGACGTGGCGCGTTGCCAGCGCCCTGAGGGCCTTGACGCATGGAGCATCTGGACAAGCTCAAAACCACTGGCCTGAAGGTGACGCTGCCGCGCATCAAGGTGCTGGAGTTGTTTCAGCGCAGCGAACAACGCCACCTGGCCGCCGAAGACGTCTACCGCCAGATGGTCGGTCTGGGCATGGACCTGGGGCTGGCCACCGTGTACCGGGTGCTGGCGCAGTTCGAGCAGACGGGCATTCTCAAGAAGAGCCAGTTCGGGGGTGGGCGTGCCGTCTACGAACTGTGCGATGGCGAGCCGCACCATGGGCATCTGGTGTCGCTGCGCGACGGTGAGGTGCACGAATTCCACGATCCCGCCATCGAGGCGCGCCTGGAGGCGATCGCGCAGTCGCACGGCCTGGCCATGACGGATTACGTGGTGACGGTGTTTGGTCGCCCGGCTTGAGGGGGATGACGGCGGGGCTCAGGCCAGCCCGCGCAACAGCCGCTCGAACAGATCCACCGGGCCCATCTGCCCCCCTTTGAGCATCAGCTCCAGCCCATCCAGGGCGGGCTGATCGCTGCGTGCCCGACTGAGGGTGACGCCGGGCGCCAGCACGCCCTCGCAAGCCAGGCCCCAGAGCCCGAGCTTTTGCACGGCCAAGCTGGAGGTGTCGCCACCGGCGATGCCGATGCGCTGGAGCGGGCGGCTCGTCTGGGCGCACGCGTTGACGATGGCCGCCACCAGTTCGCCAGTGGCGTTGGCGACGGCGTGGGGATCGAGGTCGCCATGGCGGGCCTGCGCGTCGGTGTGGAGCAGCACGTGCTGGCCGGCGGCGAGGGCGGCGAGCACGCTCTGACACCGGTGGCGGGCCGCGGCCGGATCGCTCAACAAATCGCGAACATCGAGCGACAGCCGTTCGAAGGAATGGGCCGCCGCCACCTGCTCGCCCGTGCGGGGCGAGAGGCTGCCGGCAAACACGAACACCGGGCCCTGCGCCGGTCTCGGGGGCCGCAAGGGGGCCGATGCGGCTGGATGCGCATCGGCGGTCTCGGCCCAGTGGGCGGCCAGGGCCTGTTCCACGCCACTGGGGCCGACGGCCAGCAGAGGAGCCTGCAGCGCCTGGTGCCACAGCAGCCGCCCCACCGCGGCGAGGTCGGCGGGGCTGGCGATGTCGAACAGCACCGCGTCGGGTGCGTCGGCCAGCAGGTGCTGGAGCAGGGCGTCCTGCTGCGCGGGTGCGGTCTGGTAGCTCGGGTAATGCAGGCCAAGCACGCGGGGCAGGCCTTGTGCGGCCAGGTGGCGGCGCAGGTCGGCTTCGCCCATGGGCGTGACAGGGTGCCGGCTCATGGTGGGATGGCGGTCGATGCGGTGCACCTCGCCGCCGGTGCCGGCCGCAGCGAACAGCTGGCTGAAGCAGCAGTAACGCCCGATATTGGGCTGACCGCCGACGATCGGCACCCAGGCGGTGGGCAGGTGCGGGCGCAGGCAGCGCACCGCTTCGCCGATGCTGCCCACGTGCGGCGCGCTGTCAAAGGTGGAGCAGCATTTGTAGTGCACCACCGGCGCGCCCAGGCGGGCGAAAAAACGCCCGACGGGTTCGAGCTCGGTGGCCATCTCGGCCGGCCCCATGGCGCGTGCTGCGCCGGCGATGCCCACCGCGTCGAGCGGACCGGCGCGCTCCAGGTGCGCGGCGCTGGGCACACCCAGGAACAGCAGGCTGCGCAGGCCGGCCTGGGCCGTGGTGGCCAGGGTGTCGGTGGCGCCGGTGAAGTCGTCGCCGTACCAGGCCAGTCGGGGGCGGGCGGTGTCGGGGTTCACCGCGTTTTGGGGCCGAAGAAGTCCAGGGCGGCGGCCAGTTCGGGCGCCTCGCGCGCGGCGTCAGGCAGGGCGATGCCGGCGCGCGCCGCGGCCCAGGCCTGGCGGATGCTGGTGACGCCGGCGGCCGGCCCGCCCGGATGGGCCAGGATGCCGCCGCCCGACATGAACAGCAGGTCGTCGGTGCCGATGGCCGACCAGGTGGCGGGTACGGTGCCGGCCCACTGGCCGGAGGAGAAGGCGGGCATCACCGCGTCGTCGCAGCCTTCGGCCAGCGGCGCGAGGCAGTCGCGCGCGGACGCTTGCACCTCGGCGTCGGGCTGCGAGAACTTGCCCTGCAGGCCGTGCACATGCATGTGGTCGACGCCGGCCAGCCGCCACAGCGTCTGGTAGGCCTGGAAGCCAATGCCCAGCTGCGGGTGGCGCGAGAGCGCGCCGAAGCCGTTGCGGTGACCGTGGATGACCAGGGGGGTGTGGCGGCGCAGCGTCTGCACGGCCGAGAAGCCGCACCAGTTGAGGCTGACCATCACGCAGGAGCCGCCTTCGCGTTCCACCAGATCGGCGTGGCGCTTCATGGCCTCGGTTTCGTCGGTGATGTTGAAGGCCACCATCACGTGTTTGCCGGTGCGCGCCTGGTGGGCGCGCACGGCGGCCATCACGGCGGGCACGCGCTGGGCGAGCGGGGCGTGGTCGGGGTCGGCACAGACCTCGTCGTCCTTGATGAAGTCCACGCCGGCCGCGCACAGCTGCGCCACCAGTTCGGCCGTCTGCTGGGCCGAGAAGCCGACGTTGGGCTTGATGATGGTGCCCACCAGCGCGCCGTGGGTCACGCCGGTGAGTTTGCGCGTGCCGGTGATGCCGGCCACCGGGCGCTCGAAGCGGGCGCGGTAGCTGGCCGGCACCTGCATGGATTCGAGCCGCAGCCCGGTGACTTCGCCCAGGTCGTACAGATTGCCACTGACCGTGGCCGCGAGCGTCGGCAGGTTGGCGCCGATGTTGGCAGTGGGAAAGCTCACCCGCACCCGAGCGCGCCGCCACGGACCGCCCCGGCCCTGGCGGTCCAGCCAGGCGTTGGGCAGGCTGGGCGTTTCGGCCGCGGGCAGTTCGTCGAGCTGTTCGACCGTGGCGCGGGCACGTTCGCGCAGCGCGTCGGTTTCGCCCTGCACGCGGGTGAAGGTCCCGCAGGACTGTTCGCCCGCCATCACCTCGGCCACCTTCGCGGGTTCCAGGGGGGTTTCGATCAGGTAGGTGGCTTGCAGCCGGTCGGCGGGCGTCGTCATGGGCGAGAGGTCAGATCGTGCTCAGGTCGGGGAAGGGGCGCACCGGGTCGGTCACGCCGTCCCAGGTCAGGGAGGATTCGCGGATCAGGTCGAACATGCGGCCCTTGGGGCCGGCCACTTCCGACAGCTCGATCACGGTGCCCGGGTGGTACTCGGTGTCGAAGTAGATGAAGCGGCCCTTTTCACCGACCTCGCCCTGCATCTTGGGCTTGAAGCCTTGCGCCAGCAGGCGTTCCAGATCGGCGTCGTAGTCGCTGGTCCAGTAGGCGACGTGCTGCAGTCCGGTGCGCCCGGCCTGCAGGAAGTCGCGGTACATCGAGGGCACGTCGTTGCGGGTCTGGATCAGCTCCACCTGCACGAAGCCGGAGTTGGCCAGGGCCACCGAGTTGTGCGGCTCGTAGTCTTGTCCGTCGTACCGGTAGTGCTTGATCGGCACGCGCGGGTTGTAGTACCACGGGCCCACGCCCAGCGTGCGGCTCCAGTAGTCCATGGCGGCTTCGATGTCGTGCACGACATAGCCGAGTTGGCGGATTTCGCCGAAGTGGCGGCTCATGCGGATTCCTTCCTGTGTGGCGTGGGCGCGGGTGGCGGTGCCAGCCGCTTACTTGGCGCCGTCGATGATTTCTTTGGGGATGGCGACGCCGGCGTGCTTGAGGTGGATCTCATTGAGCTTGCCGTTGTGCAGATTGGTTTTGACCCAGCCGTTGACCCAGTTCATCAGCTCGGGCTGGTTCTTGCGCATGGCGATGCCGAGCTGGTAGGACTGGAGGATGAACTTGACCTCGAACTCGCGCGCCGGTGCGCGCTTGGCGATGGCCGCGATGATGGGCGGCGTGATGGCCACGATGTCGGTCTGGCCGCTGGCGGCGGCGGTGATGGAGGCGGCTTCATCGTCGAAGCGCACCACCTTGGCCTGGGGTGCACGCTCCGACAGGATCTTGTCCTGCGGGCCGCCGCGGGTCACGGCCACGGTCTTGCCGGCCAGGTCGTCGATGCCTTTGATCGCCAGGCTCTTGGGCGCGCCCACGGCGGCCTGGATGGCGCCGTAGGGAATGGAGAAGTCCACCGCCTTCTGGCGCTCGGGCGTGATCGACAGCGAGGAGATGATCAGATCGGCCTTGTTCGACAGCAGGTTGGGGATGCGCGCCGAGTTGGTGGTGTTGACGATCTCCAGCTCCACGCCCAGGTCCTTGGCCAGCAGCTTGGCCGCGTCCACGTCGGAGCCGGCGGGCTGCACCTTGTCGTCCACGTACCCGTAGAAGGGAGCGCTCAGGTCGATGCCGATGCGGATCTTGCCGGCGGCCTTGACGTCGGCCAGTTCGGCCAGCGCGGGCAGGCACAGGGTGGCGGCGGCAGTGGCCAGCAGGGTGCGGCGCAGGAAGCGGGAAGGGGTCATGGTGTGTCTCCGTTGGGGTGGTGGTGAAGGAAAAAGGGGCGCCGCCGGATCACAGCCCGTGCGACAGGAAGTCGCGCAGCTCGGGCGTTTGCGGGTTCTTCAGCATGGCGCCGGGGCCGGTCTCCCAGACCTTGCCCGCGTGCATGTAGATGATGGTGTCGGCCACGCGGGCGGCGAATTCCATTTCGTGCGTGACCAGCACCATGGTCATGCCGCCTTCGGCGAGCTGCTCGATCACGCGCAGCACCTCGCCGGTGAGCTGGGGGTCCAGTGCGGAAGTGACCTCGTCGAACAGCATCACCTGCGGCTCCATGGCCAGCGATCGCGCGATCGCCACGCGCTGCTGCTGGCCGCCCGAGAGCTGTTCGGGATAGGCCTGGGCCTTGTCGGCCAGACCGACCTGCCTGAGCGTGCGTTCGGCGATGGCGCGCGCGTCGGCGCTGGACAGGCCCTTGACCGCCTTGGGTGCGAGCGTGATGTTCTGCTCCACCGTCAGGTGCGGAAACAGGTTGTAGCTCTGGAACACGATGCCCACGTCCTGGCGCAGCCGGCGCAGGTCCACGTCGGGCGCGTGCACCGCGTGGCCGCAGACCTGGATGGTGCCACTGTCGATGGTTTCCAGCCGGTCGATGCAGCGCAGCGCCGTGCTCTTGCCCGAACCGCTCTGGCCGATGATGGCCACCACCTGGCCCTTGGGGATGGCGAAGGACACGCCCTTGAGCACCGGGTTGCTGCCGAAGCGCTTGTGCACGTCCTGGAGTTCGACGACCGCGTTCATGGAGGGGGTTGCTTTCATGTCTCGGAAACCTTGTTCTGCGGTGTCTCAGGCCTGGCCGGCAGCACGCTGGCCGAAGTGCAGGCGTGCTTCCAGGCGCCGGCTCCAGACCGACAGCGGGTAGCACATCGCGAAGTAGACGGCCGCGATGATCAGGTAGACCAGGAAGGGCTGGAAGGTGGAGTTGTTGATGAGCTGGCCGGCGCGCACCAGCTCGACGAAGCCGACGATGGAGGCCAGCGAGGTGTTCTTGACGATCTGCACCATAAAGCCCACCGTGGGCGGTGTGGCGATGCGCAGCGCCTGCGGCAGCACCACCAGCCGCATGCGTTGCCAGCGCGAGAGCGCCAGGCACTCGGCCGCTTCCCACTGGGTGCGCGGCACCGCCTCGATGCAGCCGCGCCAGATCTCGCCCAGGTAGGCGCTGACGTAGACGATCATCGCGATGCTGGCCGCCACCAGGCCGGGCAGCTCCAGCCCCATGATGCTCAGGCCGAAGTAGCACACGAACAGCACCACCAGCAGCGGGGTCCCCTGGATGATCTGGATCCAGGCGATGGTGAGCCAGCGCAGCGGCTTGAAGGAGCTGATCCGGCACAGCGCGATCACCCCGCCGGCCAGGCCGCCGCCGACAAAAGCGATCAGCGACAGGCAGACCGTCCACAGCGCGCCCACCGCCAGAAACTGCAGGTGGTAGAGATTCAGGCCGCCATCAACCATGGAAGGCCTCCGCAAGGCAAAGCAACAGCGTGTTCATCGGGTGCCTCCCGTGCCGAGACGGCGACGGCGGGTGAAGACCGCCATGCCGAACAGCCACAGGCCGGCGCGCATCAGCAGCGACAGCGCCAGGTAGGCCACGGCCACCAGGATGTAGGCCTCGAACGGGCGGAAGGTGTCGGACTGCACGCGGGCCGCAGCCGCGGTGAGCTCTTCCACCGAAATCTGCGAAGTGATCGAGGTGGCCAGCATCAGCAGCACGAACTGGCTGGTCAGTGCCGGGTAGACCTTCTCCATGGCCGGGCGCAGGATCACGTGCCAGTACACCTGCCGGCGCGTCAGCCCCAGGCATTCGGCGGCTTCGAGCTGGCCCTTGTGGATGGCGTCCATGCCCGCGCGCATGATTTCGCACGAGTACGCGGCCACGTTGATCACCATGGCCAGCAGCGCGGCCGTGAAGGCCGGCACCTTCCAGCCCAGGCTGGACAGGCCGAAAAACACCAGAAAGACCTGCACCAGCAACGGCGTGTTGCGGATCACTTCCACGTAGGCGCCGCACAGCGCCGACAACCAGCGCACCGGCCCACGCCGGCCGATGGCCAGCAGCGTGCCCATGATGAAACCGATCACGGTGGCCGGCACCGAAAGCTGGATGGTCAGCCAGGCGCCGTCCAGAAACTGCGGCCAGGCGGCCAGCACGCTGGCGAAATCGAATTCGTAATCCACGCGCGGGGTCCGTTCAGCCGGCGCAGCGGCGGTTCAAGGGGCGCAGCCCCAGGGGGAAAAACGGCATGCCTGTCTCCGGGTACCGGGCCGGCAGGGCGGCTGGTACAAGATGTGTTGTTTGATCAAATTTGATGTGTACATCCATCAAACGTGAGGGAATAATAACTGCCGGCATCGCCAGATTGCCAGTTTCTTGATTGATGTTTTTTGATGGTTTTTTGATGGCAAAGCCTGCCCGCATTCCCGACATTGCCCAGCTGGCCGGTGTTTCCACGGCCACGGTGGACCGCGTGCTCAACCGCCGTCCTGGCGTGCGCCGGGCCACGGTCGAGCGTGTGCTGCAGGCCGCCGAGCGCCTGCAGTACCTGCCCGACGCCGACCTGCACCACGCGCTGCAGCCCGCACCCATGCAACTGGTGTTTCTGCTGCCGGCGGGCCACAACCGGTTCCTGCGCATGCTCGGCGACACCATCGGCTATTCCGAGGCGCACTGGTCGCCCTACAACGTGCGCTGCCGGGTCGAATGGGTCGAGGGGTTCAATCCCGAGGTGCTGGCCCAGGCGCTGCTGCGCCACGGCGCCAAGGCCGACGGCGTGGCCTTCATGGCGCTGGAGCACCCGCTGGTGCGCGATGCGGTGGACGCGCTGGCCGCACGCGGCGTGCCGGCCGTGACCCTGATTTCCGACATCTCGGGCTCGAAGCGGGCCGCCTACGTGGGCCTGGACAACCGCGCCGCCGGCCGCACTGCGGCGTACCTGATCGCGCGCTTCATCGGCGAGCGCCCGGCGCAGGTGGCCATGATCGCGGGCAGCCTGAGCTACCGCGCGCACGAGGAGCGCGAGGTGGGCTTCCTGCACCTGTTCAAGGAGTCGTTCCCGCACATCGAGGTGGTGGGCCTGCGCGAAGGGCACGACGATGCCGACCGCAATCACGAACTCACGCGCACCCTGCTGGAGCAGTACCCCGACCTGGCCGGGCTCTACAACATCGGCGGCGCATCCGACGGCGTGGGCCGCGCGCTCAAGGAGGCCGGCCGCGCGCACAAGGTGGTGTTCATCGGGCACGGCCTGTCGCCCGACACGCGAGCGCTGTTGATCGACGGCACCATGGACGCGGTGATCAGCCAGAACCCGCAGGGCGCCATGATGACCTGCGTGCGCATCTTCGCGAACCTGCGCGATGGCCGCGACGCGATGACGGGGGTGGAAGTCACGCGTGGGCAGATCATGTTCCGCGAAAACCTGCCCTGATGGGCGGGGCGCTGCGGGCGCCCGCCCGCGGGGTGGCTCAGAAGGGGATGCGGCCGGTCCAGAGATCCTTGTACATCACCCAGTCGCCCATGAAGCTGTAGAGCGGGCGCTTGAACGAGGCTGGCCGGTTCTTTTCGAAACCGAAGTGGCCCAACCAGGCGAAGCCGTAGCCGCACAGCAGCCCGGCCAGCAGCCAGCCCGGCTGGCCCGTGGCCAGCAGCAGGGCCAGGCACACCAGTGCCAGTGTCGAGCCGGCAAAGTGCAGGCGGCGGCAGGTGCGGTGGCTGTGCTCCTTCAGGTAGAAGGGGTAGAAGTCGGCGAAGCGCTGGAAGCTGCGCGGGTCGACCACCTCGGGGGCGGCACCGGTGGCGGTGTTCATGGCGGGTCTCCTGCCGTCGGCGGACGGCCGAGGGGCATCTTAGGCGGGGGGTGCCCGGCCTGGCTTTGGGGGATTTCCCGCACAGCGGTCGCGCCCGTGACGCGGCCTGGGCACGTGGGTCAGAGCACCAGCCGGCCGGCGTAGCCGGTCATCTCCAGATAACCCCGGCCGGTGCGCCGGCCTTGCGCATCGAGCAGGTCGGACAGGCCTTCCCAGTAGACGGTGCCGGTGCTGGCGCGGCTGTCGAGTTCCTGCGCGTCCACCAGGGACTGCACGGTGAAACTGCCGGCCGGCGTGTCCAGGCGCCAGGCGACCGGGTAGTCGGCGCCGGTGCGCGGGCTGGTCCAGCGGCGCCGTGGTGTCCAGGCGAGCGCGTCCGGGCCGAACACGGTGAGCACGCCCGCCGCCGTGCGCCACGAGCCACCGGCCCAGAGCGCCGAGCCGTCGGCGCGGCGCAGGCGGAAGGCGGTGAGCGCCGCACCGTCGCCGAGGTTCATGCCGATCCAGTCCCAGCCCATGGCATCGGGGTGCAGCAGCGCCTCGCTCCATTCGTGGTCCAGCCAGGCACTGCCGCGCACCGCGACCCGCGTGCCGGGCAGCCGCAGGCGGGCCTGCACCGCCAGTTGCGGGTGGCTGACGTAGAAGCTCGCCTGTGCGGGCTGCGGGCCCTTGCGCGAGAAGCCGGCATCGCCTTGCAGCAGCAGGGGCTGGCGCGGTGTGGCCTGCAGTTCGATGCCGATCTCGTCGCCGCCGATGCGGGCTTCGTAGCCACCATCGGGCCGGCGCCGCAGGTGCCAGTCGCGCAGCACCACCTCGGTGTCGGTCTCGCGGGCGAAGACGCCGCGCTCGGTGTCGGCGGGCACTTCGCCGTTCCAGCGCGCGATGCGCTGGTCGTGCCAGAGGCGGGCGCCGCCCACATCGGTGATGGCGGCGTGCGCGAACAGCAACTGGCGCGCGGCCAGCCGCCCGGGCAAGCGGGCGGCCGCGTCGACCCGGCTGCGGAAGAACGTGATCTGGAAGCCATAGAGCCGGCCGTCGCCAGCCTGCCCGTGCCCGGTGAGGTACCACCATTCGGTGCGGGTGTCGTGGTGGCTGCCGTGGTCGCGCGGAAAGGCCAGCGGGCGCGGCGCGAGCGTGCGGGTCTCGGCCCACCCCGGGCCGCTGCGCAGCCCGGGGGCGGCGGCCAGGGCGGTGGCCAGCAGGTGGCGGCGCTGGATCGGCATCACCAGTCCTCCTTGACGGCGCGCACCGCGTCGCGGCTGGCGGCGGCGCGCCCGGACAGCCAGGCCGTGACCGTGCCGGCCAGCACCACGGCCAGACACAGCGCCGCCAGCCGGGGCCAGGGCAGCGACAGGTCCATGGTCCAGTGAAAGCTCTGCGGGTTGACCACGTGCACCAGCACCAGGCTGACCACCAAGCCCAGGGCCAGGCCGGCCAGCGCGCCCAGCGTGGTCCAGGCCAGGCCTTCGAGGCCGACCACGGCGAGGATCTGCCGCCGCGTCAGCCCCAGGTGCGCGAGCAGGCCGAATTCCTTGCGCCGTGCCAGTACCTGGGCACTGAAGCTGGCGGCCACACCGAAGAGCCCGATGCCGATGGCCACCGCCTGCAGCCAGTAGGTGACGGCGAAGCTGCGGTCGAAGATGCGCAGCGAGGTGGCGCGGATCTGCGCCGCCGACGCGAAGGCCAGTGCCTCGGGCAACGCCGCGCTGGCCGCCAGGCGGGTGACGTCGGCCCGCACGGCGGCTTCGTCGGCGCCGTCGGCCAGTTGCAGCGCGAGGTCGTTGACGCGCGCATCGCCGGTCAGGCGCAGGTAGTCGGCGCGGTCGATCACCACGCTGCCGTGCTGGCGGGCGTAGTCGCGCCAGACCCCGGCGACGAAGAAACGCCGGCCCTGCAGGCGCTCGGGCGCGAACGCGGTGGCCAGCGCCGGCAGCCACTGGCCGGGCCGGGCGCTGTAGAGATCGCGGAAGGCTTCGCTCACGTACACCGGCACCGCGCCCGACCCGGGTGGCGCGCGCAGGGCTTCGCCAACCAGGGGCAGGGCCAGCGCGGTACCGGGCCCGGTGTGCAGCGGGCGCGCCAGCAGCGTCACCGGGGGCAGGGCGGGCGCCAGTTGCACAGGCACGGCACGCAGGCCGTCGGCGCGCGCCACGCCGGGCACCTGCTGCACCGCCTGCACGAAGGCGTCGGGCAGCGGTGGGCGGTCGCCCGCAGCGGTTTCGGCCAGGCGCAGGTACAGCGGGGCGGGCAGCACGCTGTCCAGCCACTGGGCGACCGAGTCGCGGAAGCTGGCCACCATCACGGTCAGCGCCACCGACAGGGCCAGGCTGGCGACCACGCCGCTGGTGGCCACGGCGGCGGTTTCCCGCTGGCGGCGGGCGCGCTCCACCGCCAGCAGCGCCAGCGCATGGCCTTGCACACGCGGTGCCAGCCAGGCCAGCAAGGCACCCACGGCCAGCGGCAGTGCGGCGATGCCACCCACCAGCCACAGGCCGATGGACACATAGGCCCCGAGGGCCAGGCCCTGCACCGGCGGCAGCAGGGCCAGCGCGGCGGCCACCGCCATGGCCCCCAGCTCCCACGCCGGGTGGAGGCGGCCCGCGTGCTGGCCGCCCAGCCCTTTGAGCGCCTGGGCGGGGGCCAGGTGCCGCATGGCGCGCGCCGGCCACCAGCCGCCCACCAGTGCCGCCACCACCCCCAGCGCGCCATAGACCGCCGCTGCGGTGGCCGACCATTGCAGCGGCGGGGTCTCGCCCGAGAAGTAGCCGCCGCCCAGATCGCCGCCGAGCAGGCGCAGCGCCAGGGCCGCCAAGGCGGTGCCGAGCGCCACCCCGGCGGCGCTGCCCAGGGCGCCGAGCAGGGCCGATTCGGCCAGCACCAGGCGCTGGCGCTCGCGCGCCGACAGCCCCATCACCCCCAGCAGTGCGAACTGCGGCTGGCGGCGCACCACCGACAGCGAGAGCACCGAAAACACCAGAAAGGCGCCGGTGAACAGCGCCACCAGCGCCAGCACGGTGAGGTTGACGCGGTAGGCGCGCGACAGGTTGCTGGCGCGTTCGCCGGCTTGTTCGGGGCGTTGCGCCAGCACGGTCGGTGGCAGTGCCAGCCCGGCCAGCACGGCGTCGGCCGCCGTGCCGGGCGCCAGCCGCAGGTCGATGCGGCTGAGCTGCCCGGGCCGGCCCAGCAGGGCCTGGGCGGCAGCCACGTCCATCACCAGCAGCGGAGCGCCGCCCGCATTCACGCGGCCGGCCACGCGCAGGCGCACCTCAGCGCCATCCACCCGCAGCACGGCGTCGGCCGCATCGCCCAGCAAGCGCGCGGCAGCCGGGTTGGGAAACACGGTGTCGGGGGCGAACAGGTCCAGCCGCCGGCCCGTGTCGCCTTGGCCGCGCGCCAGCAGCGGCTGCAGCGCGGGCGAGACGGCGGCGGTCGACAGCGCGTCCACCCCCACCACGCGCACCGCCTCGCGCCGGCCGTCGGGCAGGTGCAGGGCGGCGGTCTGCTCGATCACCGGGCTGGCCTGGGCGACGCCGGGGCGGGCGGCCATCCGCTCATGCAGTGCATCGTCCAGCCAGCCCTGGCGCGCGCGCAGGGTCAGGTCGGGCTGGCCGTTGACGGCGCTCACCGCGCCCGTGAACTCGGCCAGCGCCGATGCATTGATCAGGTGCACCGCCAGCGACAGCGCCACGCCCAGCGCGATGGCCGCCACCGCCACGCCCGTGCGCCAGGGGTGGTGGCGCCATTCGGGCAGGCAGAGGTGGCGGAGCAGGGCGGTCATGCCGGCAGCTTACGCGGTGTGGGCAAAGACCCTGCGGACAGCGGTACTATTTGCCCGGGCTTTAATTGCCTAGGCAGTAATTGCCTGTACATTTGCCGCCATGTCACCGTCAGACCCCGCTGCCCATCCCTCCTTGCCCCTTGATGGCGCCCCCCGCTTTTACGAAGCCGAGCGTTTTACCGCCGAAGAGAGCGTGGGCTTTCTCATGAAGCGCATCCTGCTGTCGATGGGCCAGCAGGCTGACCGGCGCTTGGCCTCGCACGACCTGACCACCGCGCAATGGGGCCCGCTGATGCGACTCAAGACCGCAGACAGCATGACGGTGGCCGAACTCGCACGCTGGCACAACACCGACGCGGGCGCCATGACGCGCCTGCTCGACCGCCTGGAGAAGAAGGGCCTGTGCCGCCGCGAGCGGTCGCTGCAGGATCGGCGCGTGGTGCACGTGCGGCTCACGCCCGAAGGCGAGGCGGCGCTCGAACACGTGCCGGCGGTGTTGTCCGACCTGCTCAACCAGCACCTGGCGGGCTTCTCGCACGAAGAGTGGCTGACGCTGCGCGACCTGCTGCAGCGCATGGCCAACAACGGCGACCGCCTGCGCAGCGACAACCCCTGATGCCCCTGGCCATTCCCCATCCGTTCCGTTGACGAGCCCACCCATGAAATCCCCCTTCCTGTCTTCCCGCACCGCGTTGCTGCTGACGCCCCTCGCGCTGGCGGCGCTGCTGGCCGGCTGTGCCAGCAGCGCGGGCATCGAACCCCAGGCCCAACGCCTGGACCCGGCGCGCCTGGGGCTGCCCACCGCCGCCGCCCCGACGGCGCCCGCGGCTGCCACGGCGCCGGTTGTGCAGGCCGAGTGGTGGCGCGGCCTGGGCGACGCCCGGCTCGATGCGCTGGTTGAATACGCGCTGGCGGGCCACCCCTCGCTTGGCGCGGCCCAGGCCCGCCTGGCGCGTGCGGCGTCGGCCGTGTCGGCACAAGCGGCCACTGGCGGCCCGCAGGTCGGCCTGAGCGCCGACGCCACCCGCCAGCACTTCAGTGCCAACAGCATCTACCCGGCCCCGCTGGGCGGTTCGACCCGCACGCTGGCCAACGCGCAGTTCGCCGGCTCGTGGGAGATCGACTTCTTCGGCCGTCACCGCGCCGCGCTCGAAGCCGCCGTGGGCAGCGAGCGCGCGGCCGAGGCCGATCTGGCCGCCGCGCGCCAGTGGCTCGCCACCCAGGTGGTGCAGGCCTATGTGCAACTGGCCCTGCTGAACGACCAGCGTGGTGTGGCGCAACAGTCGTGGCAGCAGCGCCAGGACCTGCTGGCCCTGACGCGCCAGCGTGTCGCCGCCGGCTTGGACACCGTGGTGGAACTGCGCCAGGGCGAGGGCGCGGTGCCCGACGCCCGCCAGCAGATCGAGGCTATCGACGAGAAGATCACGGCCACCCGTCTGACGCTGGCGGCGCTGACGGTGCAGGTGCCCGAAGCGCTGCAGGCGCTGGCGCCGTCGCTCGCGGGCCTGAAGGCGCTGCCGCTGCCCGGCACGCTGCCGGCCGACCTGCTGGGCCGCCGCGCCGACATCGCCGCCGCGCGCTGGCGCATCGAATCGGCGGGGCAGGCGGTGCGCTCGGCCAAGGCCCAGTTCTATCCCAACATCAGCCTCACCGCATTTGCCGGCCTGTCCAGCATTGGGCTTGACCAACTGGTCGAATCCGGCAGCCGCCAGTACGGCATCGGCCCGGCGATCCACCTGCCGGTGTTCGACGCCGGCGCGCTGCGCGCCCAGCTGGGCGTGCGCACGGCCGACCTCGACGCGGCGGTGGCGAGCTACAACGCCGCCGTGATCGACGCGGTGCGCGAATCGGCCGAGCAGCTCAACGTGCTGGGCTCGGTGGCCCGCCAGCAGGCCCAGCAGGCCCGCGCTCAGGCGGCGGCCGAGTCGGCCTACGACATCGCGCGCCAGCGTTACGGTGCCGGCCTGACCAGCCACCTGGTGCTGATCCAGGCCGAATCGACCGTGCTGTCGCAACGCCGGCAGGCGCTGGACCTGCAGGCCCGCGCCCTGGCTGCCCAGGCGGCGCTGGCGCGCGCCCTGGGCGGCGGCTACGTGCCGCAAGCCTGAAGACCGCTGAGAGAACCCCTTTTCCCGAACACCCCGACGCCTCCGAGACCACCATGAACGCTCCCGCCCAGCCTTCCGAATCCCGTTCAAACAACCCCGCCCGCCGCCAGGCCCTGACGGCCGTCGCCACCGCCGTGGCCGTGGCCGGCATCGCCTATGGCGCCTACTGGGCGCTGGTGCTCAACCACTACGAAACCACCGACAACGCCTACGTGTCGGGCAACGTGGTGCAGGTCACGCCGCAGATCGGCGGCACCGTGCTGGCCATCGAGGCCGAAGACACCGACCACGTCAAGGCCGGCCAGACCCTGGTGCGGCTGGACCCGGCCGACGCCCGCGTGGCGCTGGAGCAGGCCGAGGCGCAACTGGCGCAGACCGTGCGCGAGGTGCGCACCCTGTACGCCAACAACCGCACCGCGCAGTCGCAGGTGGCCACCCGCAACGCCGACCTGGCGCGCGTGCGGGCCGAGCTGGCGCGGCTGGAGGACGACGTCAACCGCCGCCAGCCGCTGGTGGCCACGGGTGCCGTCGGGCGCGAAGAGTTCGAACACGCCCGGGCGCAACTGACGGCGGCCCGCAGCAGCGCCGCCGCGGCCGAATCGGCCCTGCAGGCAGCGCGCGACCAGCTCGCGGCCAGCGAGTCGCTGACCGAAGGCACCACCGCCGACCAGCACCCGAGCGTGCAGCGCGCGGCGGCCCGCGTGCGCGAAACCGCGCTGGCGGTGCAGCGCACCGATCTGGTGGCGCCGGTGGACGGCTACGTGGCGCGCCGCAACGTGCAGCTGGGCCAGCGCGTGGCCGCCGGTTCGCCGCTGATGTCGGTGATCCCGCTGGAGCAGGTGTGGGTCGAGGCCAACTTCAAGGAAAGCCAGTTGCGCCACCTGCGCCTGGCGCAGCCGGTGGAACTGACCGCCGACGTCTACGGCAGCAAGGTCGTGTACCACGGCACCATCGAAGGCATGGGCGCGGGCACCGGCGCGGCGTTCGCGCTGCTGCCGGCGCAGAACGCCACTGGCAACTGGATCAAGGTGGTGCAGCGCGTGCCGGTGCGCATCCAGCTCGACCCGAAGGAACTGGCCGAACACCCGCTGCGCGTGGGGCTGTCGATGGAAGCCAAGGTGGACATCTCCCGCACCGACGGCGCGGTGCTGTCCACCGCTTCGGCCGCGTCGTCGAGCAAGGCTACCGAGGTGTTCGCGCAGGACGCCGCGGCCGCCGATGAGCGCGTGCGCCAGATCATTGCCCGCAACCTGGGCACTGGTGGCGCTGCGCGGGCCGTGGCCCAGGCACCCAAGGCCCTGAAGGCGGCGGCCGCCTCCGCGCCCGGGGCCGCCACGGTCGCTGCCGCCGCCAGCACCGCCGCCACCCACTGAGTGTCCGCACCATGAGCACCGAAGCCATCCGGCCGGCGGCCGGGGCGGATACGCCCGCGCCCGTCGCGCCACCGCCACCCCCCGCTGCGGCGGGACCGGCCTTCGCGCCGCTGCAAGGAGCCCAGCTCGCGCTGGGCACGCTGGCGCTGTCGCTGGCCACGTTCATGAACGTGCTCGACACGTCCATCGCCAACGTGTCGATTCCTGCCATCGCCGGCGACATGGGCGTGAGCCCGGCGCAGGGCACCTGGGTCATCACCTCGTTCGCGGTGGCCAACGCCATCTCGGTGCCGCTGACCGGCTGGCTGACCCAGCGTTTCGGCCAGGTGCGCCTGTTCACCATGAGCGTGCTGCTGTTCGTGCTGGCCTCGTGGTTGTGCGGGCTGGCACCCAACATTGGCATGCTGATCGCCTTCCGCGTGCTGCAGGGGCTGGTGGCGGGCCCGATGATTCCGCTGTCGCAGACCCTGCTGCTGGGCAGCTACCCGCGCGCCAAGGCGGGCGTGGCGATGGCCATGTGGTCGATGACGGTGCTGATCGCGCCGGTGGCCGGCCCGTTGCTGGGCGGGTGGATCACCGACAACATCGCCTGGCCCTGGATCTTCTACATCAACATCCCGGTGGGCATCTTCGCGGCCGCGCTGACCTGGTCGATCTACCGCACGCGCGACCCCGGCCCGCGCCGGGTGCCGCTGGACCGCGTGGGTCTGGTGCTGCTGGTGCTGTTCGTGGCCGCCATGCAGATCATGATCGACAAGGGCAAGGAGCTGGACTGGTTCGAGTCCGGCGAGATCATCATGCTGACCGTGGTCTCGGTGATCGCCTTCCTGTTCTTCCTGGCCTGGGAACTGACAGAGAAGCACCCCATCGTCGACCTGCGCCTGTTCGCACGCCGCAATTTCGTCGCCGGCACGCTGTCGCTGTCCATCGCCTACGGGCTGTTCTTCGGCAACGTGGTGCTGCTGCCCCTGTGGCTGCAGCAGTTCATGGGCTACACGGCCACCTGGGCCGGGCTGGCCACCGCGCCGGTGGGGCTGCTGGCGCTGGTGCTGTCGCCCTGGGTTGGCAAGAACGTGGGCCGGCTGGACCCGCGCAAGCTCGCCACCATCGCTTTCCTGGGCTTCGGTGGGGTGCTGTGGATGCGCTCGCACTTCAATACCGACGCCGACTTCACCACCATCCTGATCCCAACCCTGTTGCAGGGGGCGGCGATGGCTTTCTTCTTCATCCCGCTGCAGGCCATCGTGTTCTCGGGCCTGCCGCCGGAGAAGTTGCCTTCGGCATCGGGCCTGTCGAACTTCGTGCGCATCACCGCCGGCGCCGTGGGCACCTCGCTGTTCACCACGCTGTGGGAAAGCCGCGCCTCGCTGCACCACGCGCAACTGGCCGAAGCCGTGCACGCGGGCAACGCCACCGCCATGGCCAGCCTGCAGCAGTTCATGGCCGCCGGCATGAGCCGCGAGCAGGCGCTGGCCACCATCGACCGGCTGGTGAACCAGCAGGCGTTCACGCTCGCGGTGAACGACCTGTTCCACCTCTCGGCCGTGCTGTTCCTGGTGCTGGTGGCCGTGATCTGGTTCGCCAAGCCGGTGCACGGCGCGGGCAGTGGCGACGCCGGCGGCGCGCACTGAGCCGCCGCCGGGCGCCGCTCAGCGCTCGCGCAGGCTGACCACGTCGTTGGTGGTCAGGCGCATCAGGTACAGCTGCGGGCCGGCGGCGCGCATCTCGCTGCAGCCGCTGCTGCCGCGCAAGCGGTTCCATTCGACGCACAGGGTCGAGCCCTCGGTGCGCCAGCGGCCCGAATCGCTCACCTGCGGGGTGTCGACGTAGACGTAGTCGGCCTTGAACTGCAGGCGGACCTCGCTGCCGTTGAGGTTCTGGTAGGCGAAGGACTTGCCCACCAGGCGCTCGCGAAGGGCTTCGGGTGCGAGCGCCTGGGCCTCGGGCGGAAAGGCCGGGGGCGCGGCGGTTTGCGGCCAGGCCAGTGCGGGCAGGCACAACCAGGGCAGCAGGGGCAGATGGGGTCGCAGGCGCATGAGGGTCTCCTGGGCAGAAGGTGGCGGGGCCGGCCACGCCGGTTCTGGGGCCGGGTGGACGCATGCTAGAGGGCGTTTGGTGGTTCGGACAAGCACCGCCCGGCGGCTGGCGCGCGGTCCTGCGCGGCCTACAATCCAGGCTTCACCGGGGGTGCGGCGCGCCGACAGGCGTCGCGGCTGAGAAATACCCCTCTCACCTGATCTGGGTTGTGCCAGCGTAGGGAGCGTGAACGATCGGCCGCCGTGGTGGCGATCCGCCGTCCAGCGCCACCCGAGCGGCGTTTTTCGTAGGACAAGGCGTCTCCCATGCAACGGCGGTTTCTGTTTTCAGCTCTCACTTTTCTTTCCCTGGCAGCGCTGGCACCGGCCACATGGGCTGCCGAGCCCTTGCCGTTGCGCGTGCTGGTGCACAGCTCGTTCGACCTGCCCAAGGAACTGCTGACGCAGTTCGAGAAAGCGGCTGGCGTGCGGCTGCAACTGGTCAAGTCGGGGGATGCCGGCGAGATGACCAACAAGCTCATCCTCACCAAGGCACGCCCGATCGCCGACGTGGTGTTCGGCATCGACAACAGCCTGCTGCCGCGGGCGCTGGCTGCGGGCGTGATCGAGCCCTACACCGGTCCGGCGGCGCAACGCGCGGCGGCGGCCACCCTGGGCCAAGGCGTGGTGCCGGTCGACTACGGCTACGTCAGCCTCAATGTCGACAAGGCCTGGTTCGCGCAGAAGGGCCTGGCGCTGCCGACCAGCCTCGACGACCTGGCCCAGCCGGCCTACGCGAAGCTGCTGGTGGTCCAGCACCCGGGTACATCGAGCCCGGGGCAGGCCTTCCTGCACGCCACCATCGCCGGCCTGGGCGAAGAAGCCGCCTTTGCCTGGTGGGCCCGGATGCGCAGCAACGGCGTGAAGGTGGTCAAGGGCTGGACCGAGGCCTACTACACCGAATTCACGCGCAACGGCGGCAGCCGCCCGATCGTGGTGAGCTATGCCAGCAGCCCGGCCGCCGAGGTGTTCTACGCCAAGGACAAGCTGACCGAATCGCCCACGGCCAACCTGGCGTTCAAGGGTGCAGTGTTCCGCCAGGTGGAGGGCGTGGCGCTGGTGCGCGGGGGCCAGCCGGCCGCGCGTGAGGCGGCGGGCCGCTTCATCGAGTTCCTGCGCTCGGCCCCCGTGCAGCAGGCCCTGCAGACCACGATGTGGATGTACCCGGCCGAGGCCGGTGCGGCACGCGCCGAAGTCATGCGCCTGCACGCGCCCGAGCCCGCCACCTTCGACAATCCGCCGCCTGCGCTCGCCGACGAAAAGGGCCGCGCCTGGCTGCAGCGCTGGACCCAGGTGGTGTTGAAGTGACCCCCCCCTGCGCCACTGCCGCGGCCTCCCCCCTCCGTAGCGCGCTGGTGGCGCTTCGAGGGGTGGCGGCACCCTGTGGCCCGGCGAAACCGGTTCCACGATGCCCTGTGGCGGGTGCGGGCCTTCGTTCGCGAAGCGTCCTTTTCGCATGAAGCGCGCGCGCTGGCTGTTGCTGGCGCCGCCCCTGGTGTTTCTGGGGCTGGTGCAGGTGGCGCCGTTGATGCGTCTGCTGGCCGAGGCCTTTGCCGGGCGGGACGCCTTCGGCGGTGAGCCGTTGCGCTGGTGGGCCCTGTGGCAGGACGCGCACCTGCGCTGGCGCCTGCTGTGGTCGTTCCTGCAGGCTTCGGTCACGGGGCTGGCCGCGTTCGCCATCGGGCTGCCCATGGCCTGGGTGCTGGCGCGCTGGACGTTCCCGGGCCGGGGTGCCTTGCTGCGCCTGCTCATGCTGCCCTTCGTGGTGCCCACGCTGGTGGCGGCCATGGGCGTGCTGGCGCTGTGGGGTCCGCGCGGTGTGCTTGGCGCACCGCTGGCCGCCTGGGGCATCGAACTGGAAGACACGCCCTGGCTGCTGCTGTACGGCAACCTGTTCTTCAACCTTTGCGTGGTCGTGCGCGCCGGTGTCGAAGCGCTGGAACGGATCGACGCCACGCGATTGGCGGCCGCGCGCAGCCTGGGGGCGACACCCTGGCGGGCATTCTGGCGCGTCGAGTGGCCGGCCATCGCGCCCTGGATGGCGGCGGCGGTGTGCCTGGTGTTCCTGTACTGTTTTTCGGGCTTCGGGCTGGCGCTCGTGCTGGGGGGGCCGCGCTACAGCACGGTGGAGGTGGAGATCTACACCCTGGTGGCGCACGAACTGGCGCTGGGCCCAGCCAGCGTGCTGGCGCTCTGGATGATCGGTCTGACCGGCGCGGTCGCGCTGGGGTATGCCGCCATCGAGCAGCGGCTGGCAGCGCCGGCGCGCGTGGTTCCGGTGCCCCGGCGCCGGCCGGCCGGCGCTGGGCAGTGGGCCGCCGTGGCCGCGGTGATGGGGGGCTTTGGCATCCTGTGCGCTGCCCCCCTGCTGGCCATTGCGTGGCGCGCGGCGCACGCGCTGGCGGCGGGCGCCGCACCGGTGCTGTGGGCGCCCGAAACCCTGCAGGCGCTGGGCAACACCCTGCGCTTTTCGGCGGCGGCCCTGGCCCTCGCCGTGGCGCTCGGGCTCGCGCACGCGCTGGCCCAGCGCTGGCTGGGCGCCGTGTCGGCGCGGCGCGGTGGGCGTGGCCGTCTGGCGCTGGGCTGGCGGGCTCTGGCCTACCTGCCCCTGGTGGTGTCGCCCGTGATGGTGGCCTTCGGCCTGCTGCTGCTGTACCCCGACTGGACCGCCAGCCTGGGGCTGCTGCTGGTGGCCTACGCGCTGCTGGGCTATCCCTTCGTGGCGCGCGCGCTCACCACCGCGCTCGACCAGTTGCCGGCCCACTGGGCCCAGGCTGCGGCCACGCTGGGGGCCACCCCCTGGCGCGTGTTCTGGCGCGTGACACTGCCGCTGGTGCAGCCCGCGCTGCGCCGCGGCGCCGCCTTCGCGGCGGCCACGGCGCTGGGCGAGTTTGCGGTCACGCTGTTCCTGTCGCGGCCCGAGTGGATCACCCTCACCACGCTGATCCACCAGCGCCTGGGCCGGCCCGGGGCGGCCAATCTCGACGCGGCCATGGTGCTGGCCGCGCTGCTCATGGGGCTGGCGCTGCTGGCCTTCGTGCTGATCGAAGGTGCGGGTGCCTCATCCGGCCAGAAGGGCGACACTGCCAGCCATGCTTGAGTTGCGCGACATTCACAAACACTGGAACGGCCAGCCCCTGCTGCGGGGCGTGAGCCTGGGCGTGGCCGCCGGCGAGACCGTGGCCCTGCTGGGCGCTTCGGGCAGCGGCAAGAGCACGCTGCTGAAGATCGTGGCCGGGCTGGAGGCGCCCGAATCGGGGCAGGTCTGGTTCGACCACACCGACATCACCGCGCTGCCGCCCGAGCGGCGGGGTTTTGCGCTGATGTTCCAGGACTTTGCGCTGTTCCCGCACCTGAACGTGCGCGACAACGTGGCCTTCGGCCTGATCGAGCAGGGGCATCGGCGCGCGCAGGCGCGCGAGCAGGCCGAAGCGCTGCTCGCGCCCTGGGGCCTGGCAGCGCACGCGCGGGCCCGGGTGTGGACCCTCTCGGGCGGGGAGCAGCAGCGCGTGGCCCTGGCCCGGGCCCTGATCACCCGGCCGCGGGTGCTGCTGCTGGACGAGCCCTTTTCGGCGCTGGACGCGGCGCTGCGCGAGCAGTTGCGGGCCGAGTTTGCCGAGCGCATTGGCGCGGCCGGCATGGCCGCCGTGCTGGTCACGCACGACGAGACGGAAGCACGTGGCATGGCGCAGCGGGCCTGGACCTTGCGTGGTGGGCGCCTCGAATCCGCCTGGTAGCGGCCGGCGCCCGGCAGCGACCGATCAGGTTTGCGACTGCAGGTAATTCTGCAGACCGACCTTGTCGATCAGGCCGATCTGCTTTTCCAGCCAGTAGGCGTGGTCGGTCTCGGTGTCGCCGAGCTGCGCGACCAGAATGTCGCGGCTGACGAAGTCGGCCAGGCGCTCGCACAGCGCGATGCCTTCCATCAGGCTGGCGCGCACGCTGTACTCGACGTCCAGATCCTTGCGCAGCATCTCGGGCACCGTCAGGCCCGGCTCGAAGGCGTGGGGCCGCATGTCGGGGCGCGCGCCCAGCATCAGGATGCGGCGGATCAGCGCGTCGGCGTGCTGGGTCTCTTCGGCCATCTCATGGTCGATGCGCGTGTACAGCTGGGTGAAGCCCTGGTCTTCGTAGGTGCGCGAGTGGATGAAGTACTGGTCGCGAGCGGCGAGTTCGCCGCGCAGCAGTTCCTTGAGGCATTCGATGACGTCGGGGTGGCCTTGCATGGTGTCGGTCTCGGTATTCAGAATCAAACGCGCAGTATCGGGCTTTTGGCGGCTGCTGGGCGGTTTGGCCTTGCGAGCCCGGTCTGGATGCGACTGGGCCTGAAGAGCCGCATTGGAGGCATTCGCATTCCGCCGGCGCCACAGGTCGCTGGTGCGAGAATCGGCGCAGGCCGCGTGGGCGGCTGGCGTCTCTTTGACTGGAAGGTGGGTATGGGCTGGTTTTCCAAAAACACGGACGGTTTCTTCCTCTCCACCACCACGCCGCCGGACATTCCGCGCGCGTGTTATCTGGGTGTGGTCAACGGCGAGGCCATCATCGGCGCCAACATCTTTCGCGACCTGTTCAGCTCGGTGCGCGACGTGGTCGGCGGGCGCGCCGGTGGCTACGAGCGGGCCTTGGCTGGCGCCCGTGATGCCGCGCTGGAAGACCTGATCGAGGCCGCGCGGGAGCGCGGTGCCGAGGGCGTCATCGGCATTGATTTCGACTACGAAGTGCTGGGTGAGACCAACGGCATGATGATGGTGGCGGTCAGCGGCACGGCGGTGAAACTGCCATGAGCATGGTGCTCTGGGCCTATGTGCGGGTGCGGGGGCAGGCGCTCAGCGACGGCACGGACCGCCTGGCGCTGTACCGGCACCGGAATCGGCTCGACGTGCTGTCGCGGCGCCTGGAACTGCCCCCGTTCCTGTCGGCCTGCGACACCACCGATCTGCACTACAACACCTCGGACCAGGCCTTGCCAGACGGGCTGTCGTCGACCGACGAGGTGATGGCGCGCAGTGGCCAGTGGCTGCCCATGGGGCAGGCGCTGGCCTTGCTCGAAGGGCTGCTCATTCATGTGGAGAACCAGCGCCCGCGCCTGGGCCTGCTGCGCAACGACCGCGAGGCGGTGGCGACCGAGCTGCGCGAGGTGCTGGCGTTCGTGCGCAGCTGGGTCCAGGAAGCCGACGCGTTCAACTTTGCGGTCGTGATGTGACCGCAGCGGCCGCGCGGCCGGCTCAGCCGCCGCGCAGTGCGCGCAGCAGTTTCTGGCCCGCCCGGCCGTTGGTCTCCTGACCCAGGCGCTGCTGTTCCACGCGGATGGCGTCGCGGCTGCGTTCGCCCAGCATGCCATCCACCGCGCCGATATCGTGCCCGCGCATGATCAGCAGCCCCTGCAGTTCGCGCCGCTCTGCGCGCGAGAGCCCGGGGTCGTCGGTCGGCCAGGGTGTGGCGAAGGGGCCTGCACCGCGCAGGCGGTCGCTCAGGTGGGCGATGGCCAGGCCGTAGCTTTCGGCGGCGTTGTAGCTGTAGATGGCGTCGAAATTGCGGAACACGAGGAAGGCAGGCCCGCGCGGACCGGCCGGCGTCATCAGCCCGGCGCTGCCCAGGCCGTCGGGCAGCGGGCTGCCGTCGACGCGCCGCACGCCGCGCGCGATCCACTCGCTCATCGGGCGCTTGGTGCGCCGGCCCTCGCTGGCGGTGTTCAGGTGGGCGGGCAGCCGGACCTCGAATCCCCAGGGCTGGCCGCCGCGCCAGCCGGCCTTGGCCAGGAAGTTGGCGGTGGAGGCCAGCGCGTCGGGCGTGCTGTCCATCAGGTCGCGCCGGCCGTCGCCGTCGAAGTCGACCGCCAGCCGTTCGAACGTGGTCGGCATGAACTGGGTGTGACCGAAGGCGCCGGCCCAGGAACCCACCAGGCGTTCGGGCGTCACGTCACCGGCCTGCAGGATGCGCAAGGCCGAAAAGAACTCGCCCTGGAAGAAGCCTTGCCGGCGGCCGAAACAGGCCAGCGTGCCCAGGGCCTGCGGCAGCGGGTAGCGGCCGAAGCTCTGGCCGAAATTGCTTTCCACTCCCCAGACCGCGACCACGGTGGCGGGGTCGACGCCGAAACGCTGTTCAACCCGGGCCAGCACCTCGGCATGCCGCGCGAGCAGGGCCCGGCCTTCGGCCACGCGCTCGTCATCGACCAGACCGGCCAGGTAGTCCCAGATCGGGGTGCGGAACTCGGGCTGGTTGTCCAGCTTGGCCAGCACGTCGGCGTCGGGGGTGAGGCCGCGCGTGAAACGGGCATAGGCTTCGGCGGACACGCGCGCTTCGCGCGCGGCGGGCGCCAGCCGTTGCAGGCAGGCCTGGAAAGCGGCGTCGGAGACGCTGTTTTCGGTCTGGGCGGAAGCGGGGAGACCAGCGCCCATCAGCAGGGCCGCGGTCAGCAGGGGGAGGGACTTGTTCATGACGGTCTGTGGCGGCTGAAACAGGGCGGGGCAGGGCGGGCCTGCCCCGTTCGGTGGGGTGGGTGGGGCAGACGGTGTCAGACCCGCCAGGTGCTGCCGTGTTCCGGCACGAGTGCGGGCCAGCCGAGTTCGGCCTCGACCCGGTGGCGCAGCGCGTCGGAGGCTTCCATGTCGCCATGGACCACGAACACGCGGTGGGGGGCGGCGGGCAGGGCCCGCAGCCAGGCCATGAGCTGGCTGGCGTCGGCGTGGGCGGAGGCCGACGCCAGTTGCACGATTTCGGCGCGCACCGGCAGGTCCTGCCCGTGCAGGCGCAGGGTGAGCGCGTGCCCGGCCAGCGAGGCACCCCGGGTGCCGGGCGCCTGGTAGCCGGTGAGCACGACCATGTTGCGGTGATCGCTCAGGTAGCGCGCCAGGTGGTGCAGCACGCGCCCACCGGTGGCCATGCCGCTGGCGGCCAGGATGACCTTGGGGCCGTGGTTCATGGCGATGGCCTTGGACTGCTCGACCGACATGGCCATCTCGGCCGAGTGTTCCATGGCCCGGCATTCGGCCGCGTCGAGCCGGTGTTCACCCAGATGGCGGGCGAACAGGCCTGTGCTGTGGATGGCCATGGGGCTGTCCAGGTACACCGGCAGGTGGCGCGGCAGCGCGTCGCGTGCCTTGAGCTGCACGATGGCGTGCAGGATTTCCTGGGCCCGCCCGACGGCGAAGACCGGCACCACCGCCGTGCCTCCGCGGGCCGCTGCGCGCTGCAGGGCCGGGCCCAGTTCGGCCAGCACGTCTTCCTGAGGATGCTCGCGGTCGCCGTAGGTGGATTCGATGAACACCGCGTCGGCCGCCGGTGGCGGTTCGGGCGGCAGCATCAGCACGTCGTCGGGGCGGCCGAGGTCGCCCGAAAACAGCAGGCGCCTGCCGCCCACGTCCAGCAGCAGGCTGGCCGCACCGAGGATGTGACCGGCGCCGGTGAAGCTGGCCTGCCAGCCGGGCAGCGGCTCGAAGGGCTGGTGCAGCGGCACCGTGCGCAGCAGCTTGAGGCTGCGCAGCGCATCTTCTTCGGTGTAGAGCGGCAGCGCGGGCGCGTGTTTGCTGAAGCCCTTGCGGTTGGCGAAGGCCGCGTCTTCTTCCTGCAGATGCCCGCTGTCGGGCAGCAGGATCTGCGCCAGATCGCGGGTGGCCGGTGTGCACCAGACCTTGCCGTGAAAGCCTTCCTTGGCCAGCAGCGGCAGGTAGCCCGAGTGGTCCAGGTGGGCGTGCGTGAGGATCAGCGCCCCGAGCTTGTTGGGCAGAATGGGCAACGGGTCGCGGTTGCGCAGCCGCAGCTGCTTGTAGCCCTGGAACAGGCCGCAGTCCACCATGAGACTGTGGCCATCGTGTTCGACCAGGTATTTGGAGCCGGTGACGGTACCGGCGGCTCCGAGGAATCGGACGAGGACGCTCATGCGGCCATGTTACCCCCGTTGTCTGGGCCGGCAGGAGAGGGCGCCCGGGTGTGGGCGCGCTGGATGCCCGCCTGCGCGGGCATGACGGGCCGGGTGCATGTGGGCTTGCCTGTTATGCCTGCGCTTTCTCTCGTCATCCCCACGCGTTGCGTCGTCATTCCCGCGAAAGCGGGAATCCAGCCGAGTCACTGGATGCCCGCCTGCGCGGGCATGACGGGGCAGGGCGACAGAGGCACGACGGGGCAGGGCGGTGCGGACATGATGGGCCGGGCCGGGCCGGGCCGGAGCGGGCGGGCATCACGGCCCGGGCTTCGCTCTGCGGTGTCAGAGCACCTCGTTCAGCCCCATCATGAAGATGAAGCCCGCCATGAGCGTGACCGAGGCCAGGCCCTCGAAGCCGTTGCGGTGCGTCTCGGGGATCATTTCGTGGCTGACCACGAACAGCATGGCGCCGGCCGCGACGGCCAGGCCGACCGGGTAGAAGGCGGGCAGGCTGCCCAGCGCCACCAGGCCGAGCAGGGCGCCGAAGGGTTCGGCCAGACCGGAGAGCGCGGCCACGGCCCAGGACCTGGCCACGCTCTGGCCCAGCGTGCGCATGGCCATGGCAACGATCAGGCCTTCGGGCATGTTCTGCAGGCCGATGGCCAGCGCGACCGAGGCACCGCCCTGGCCGCCTTCGGAGGCCGAGGGGTCCAGGCCGGCGTAGGCGGCGCCAACGGCCAGGCCTTCGGGCACGTTGTGGATGAGGATGGCCAGCACCATGAGCCAGGCGCGCTGGTGGGCCGGATTGGCGAGCCCGTCGGCCGCCACCCACATGCCGGCATGGCCGGGCGCGGCCGGTGGCAGCACCGGGTGCTCGTGGGGCATGAAGCGGTCGATGGCCATCATCAGGCCCATGCCCAGCACGAGGCCGATGGCCGTCAGGCCCGCAGCCCCGGAACTGGCCTGGCCGGACGGCGCCAGCAGTGCGCGTCCGGCGGCCAGCGAGGGCAGCAGCAGGGCAAAGAGGGCAGCGGCCAGCATCACGCCGGCCGAAAAAGCCATGAGGGCCGACTCCTGCCGCTTGCTCACGCGCTGCACCAGAAACACCGGCAGCGCGCCGACGGCCGTGGCCAGGGCCGCGAACAGCGAGGCCTGCACACCGGCGGTCAGCGCGCTGCTGGCGCCGGTCGCGTCCCACCAGTGGCGCGTCGGGGCCCAGAAGGTGCTGGCCGCGGCCAGGCCGGCCATCAGCAGCAGACCGGCGCCCAGGGCGAGCAGGACCTGGCGCAGGGCATGGGGCGGGACGGGCAGTTCCAGGCGCTGCACCTGGGTCCATACCGGATTCAACTGGCGAATGAGAGCGGTCATGGGCACGGAAAGAAAGGGTGGGGATGGGAGGATTCTATAAATCTATCAATATTTTTGGTTTGATAGTTTTTAAGGCTTCCATAGGAAAAATGGCGGGACCTGGTGGGCGAATGGCGGGTGCGGCAGGCGCATCGGGGTCTCCATAGCTGTTTTTGTCATAAACAACTGAAAACGTATTCGTTCCAGTTTTGTGGCGCGGCTTTCATGATCCGTTCCGTTCTCTTCACCGCCTGGAGTTTTTTCATGACCACCCGCCGCCACCTGTTTACCGCTGCCCTGGCCACCGCGATCGCGCTGCCGGCGCTGCCCGTCTGGGCCCAGCCCGCGCCCGTGACCCTGCTCAACGTGTCCTACGACCCGACGCGCGAGCTGTACGTCGACTACAACGCGGCCTTCGTCAAGTTCTGGAAGGCCAAGACCGGCCAGGACGTGAGCATCAAACAAAGCCACGGCGGTTCGGGCAAACAGGCCCGCGCCATCATCGACGGCCTGGACGCCGATGTCGCCACGCTGGCCCTGGCGGGCGACACCGATGCGCTGCACACGCACGGCAACTGGATCCCGGCCGACTGGCAGAAGCGCCTGCCGCTCAACAGCACGCCCTACGCCTCCACCATCGTGCTGGTGACGCGCGCCGGCAACCCCAAGAACATCAAGGACTGGGACGACCTCATTCGCCCCGATGTCAAGGTCATCACGCCCAACCCCAAGACCTCGGGCGGCGCCCGCTGGAACTACCTGGCCGCCTGGGAATTCGCCAAGCGCAAGTACGGCGGCGACGACAAGGCCAAGGAGTTCGTGGCCAAGCTCTACAACAACGTGCCCGTGCTCGACACCGGCGCGCGCGGCTCGACCATCACCTTCTCGCAGCGCAACCAGGGCGACGTGCTGATCGCCTGGGAGAACGAGGCCTACCTGCTGGAAAAGGAGTTCGGCAGCAAGGTGGACTTCATCTACCCGAGCCTGTCGATCCTGGCCGAACCGGCCGTGACCGTGGTCGACAAGAACGTGGACAAGAAGGGCACGCGCGCCGTGGCACAGGCCTACCTGGAATTCCTCTACACCGAAGAGGCGCAGGACATCATCGGCAAGCATTTCTACCGACCGACTTCGGCCAAGGCGCAGGCCAAGTACGCCAAGCAACTGCCCAAGATCAACCTGTTCAAGATCGACGAGGCCTTCGGGGGCTGGACACAGGCGGCCAAGGTGCATTTCGCCGATGGCGGCACCTTCGACCAGATCTACACCAAGAAGTAAGCCGCGCGGCCCAATCACCGGAGTCACTGAGCATGTCTGTCCTGCTGATCGGCGGCAGCCCCACCGAGCACTCGCGTTCTGCGGCGCTGCTCGACGGGGTCGAACAACGCCTGCACCAACTGGTCGATGCGCGCCGCCTTCCGGTCGACCGGCTGCGCGTGCGCGACCTGTCGCCGCAGGCGCTGCTGCTGGCCGACTGGGGCCATGCGAGCGTGGCCCGGGCCATCGAGCAGGTGGCCCAGGCGCGTGCGCTGGTGATCGCCACGCCGGTCTACAAGGCGGCCTACAGCGGGGTGCTCAAGGTGTTTCTGGACCTGCTGCCGCAGACCGCGCTCAAGGGCAAGGCGGTGCTGCCACTGGCCACTGGCGGCAGCCCGCACCACATGCTGGCGCTGGACTACGCGCTGCGGCCCGTGCTGCAGTCGCTCGGGGCGCGCCACATCCTGCCCGGTGTCTACGCCACCGACGTGCAGATTCCCAAAGACGTTGAGGGCCAGTACCGCCTCGACACCGACATCGGCCAGCGGCTGGACGATGCGGTGAATCTCCTGCTCCAGGAAGGGCTTCGAATGCCGATCGCGGCCGGGTTCGCGCCCGTGCCGTTCGCTCAGGTGCGATGTAGCGTCTGAGCACTCCCCCCATCGGCTTTTTTGGCGGCTGCCGTCGGCAGCCCGGGGCGTGCTGCGCCCGCCAAACCTTTCAGGAGTGGTTCATGAACATTCATTCATCGCCCGAAGAGCGGGCCGGTGACGCGCCGCTGCCCGTGCCCGACGAGGTGGACCTCAGCGAGCGCGGCTGGCGCCTGTGGCTGCAGGTCGCGGTGGCCGTGGTGCTGGCGATCTTTGGCCTGGCGCTGCTGCTGCAGCCGGTGGTGCCGGTGTCGGGCTGGCTGTTGACACCCGCGTTGGAGCAGCAGCCATGACGCGGCCCGTGGTCCTCCCGTCCGCGCCCTGGCTGCGCATCCGTGCGGTGACGGCGGTGCAGTGGGGGCTCGATCCTGCGCAGGCCGGCGAAGCCTTGGCCTCCCCGGCCACCGAGCGTTCTCGCCGCGACCCGCTGCCCCTTGCCGACCGCTTCCGGTTCTGGCCGTGCAGCGCCACCCCGCTCGGTGTGTGCCACGCCACGCACCCCTTTGCCTGACATTTTCCGGAGCCTGTTTCCATGTCTCTCCAGTTCTTCTGGTTCATCCCCACCCACGGCGACAGCCGTTACCTGGGCACCGCCGAAGGCGGCCGCACGGTCAACCACGACTACCTCAAGCAGGTCGCGCAGGCGGCCGACAGCCTGGGCTATGAAGGCGTGCTGATTCCCACCGGCCGTTCGTGCGAAGACCCCTGGGTCGTGGCCGCCAGCCTGCTGCCGGTGACGCAGCGGCTCAAGTTCCTGGTTGCGGTGCGGCCGGGCCTGCACCAGCCGGCGCTGGCCGCGCGCATGGCCGCCACGTTTGACCGGCTCTCGGGCGGGCGCTTGCTGATCAACCTGGTGACCGGCGGCGACCGCGCCGAACTCGAGGGCGACGGCGTGTTTCTCGACCATGCCGAGCGCTACGCGCAGTCGGCCGAGTTCATCCGCATCTGGCGCGAGATCATCGCGCGCGGCCACACCGGCGAATCCTTCGACTACGACGGCCAGCATCTGCAGGTCAAGGGCGCCAGGCTGCTGTTTCCGGCGCTGCAGCGTCCGCACCCGCCGGTGTACTTCGGCGGGTCTTCGGAAGCGGCGCACGAACTGGCGGCCGAGCAGGTCGACACCTACCTGACCTGGGGCGAACCGCCGGCCGAGGTGGCGAAGAAAGTGGCCGACGTGCGTTCCCGCGCGGCGAAATACGACGACCCCCACGCTGCGCTGTCCCCCGAGGGCGCCCGGTCCGGCCGCACGGTGAAGTTCGGCATCCGCCTGCACGTGATCGTGCGCGAGACCGAGGCCGAGGCCTGGGACGCCGCCGACCGACTCATCAGCAAGGTGGACGACGCCACGGTGGCGCGCGCGCAGGCCGCGTTCGCGAAGATGGATTCCGAGGGCCAGCGCCGCATGGCCGCGCTGCATGCGGGCGGGGTCCGGCGCGACCGCGCTGCGCTGGAAATCAGCCCCAACCTCTGGGCCGGTGTCGGTCTGGTGCGGGGCGGCGCCGGCACCGCGCTGGTGGGCAATCCGCAGCAGGTGGCGGCCCGCATCCAGGCGTACGCCGACCTCGGGCTTGAGACCTTCGTGTTCTCGGGCTACCCGCACCTGGAAGAGGCCTACCGCTTCGCGGAGCTGGTCTTCCCGTTGCTGCCGCGCCGCCTGCGCGAAGCGTGGCGCGCACCGGCGAACGACCAGGGGCTGACCGGCTCTGTGGGCGAGGCTGTTGCCAATGTCTACGTGCCCCGTGCCGCCCAAAGCTGAGGAGTGACCGACATGAACACCTCTGTGCGCGAATTGCAGGTCACCCCCGTTCCCCATGCTGGCGACACGGCGGATGGCGCCGGTACCGGCTGGGCCCGCAGCCGCCTGGCGCCCTGGTTCCAGGCGGTGGGCGCGCGCCTGCTGCCCTGGGTGGTGCCGGTGCTGCTGATCGTGGCCTGGCAGACCGCGTCGTCGGCCGGCTGGCTGTCCTCGCGCGTGCTGCCGGCCCCGGTGGACGTGGTGGTGGCCTTCTGGACCCTGACCGCTTCCGGCGAGCTGTGGACCCACGTCAAGGTCAGCGCCGGCCGGGCCTTGCTGGGCCTGGCCATCGGCGGCGGCCTGGGGCTGGTGCTGGGGCTGCTGACGGGCTCGGTCCGCTTTTTCGAAACCCTGCTCGATTCGACCGTGCAGATGGTGCGCAACATCCCGGCGCTGGCGCTGATTCCGCTGGTCATCCTGTGGTTTGGCATCGATGAGGCGGCCAAGCTGTTCCTGATCGCGGTGTCGGTGTTCTTCCCGATCTACCTCAACACCTTCCATGGCATCCGCAACGTGGACCCGGGCCTGATCGAGATGGGGCGCAGCTACGGCCTGTCGCGCTGGGGCCTGTACACCCAGATCATCCTGCCGGGCGCGCTGTCGTCCATCCTGGTCGGCCTGCGTTTTTCGCTCGGGCTGATGTGGGTGATCCTGATCGTGGCCGAGACCATTTCGGCGCAGGCCGGCATCGGCTACCTGACGATGAATGCGCGCGAATTCCTGCAGACCGACGTGGTGCTGGTGGGCATCCTGCTCTACGCCCTGCTGGGCAAGCTGGCCGACGTGCTGGCGCGTGCCCTGGAGCGCTACTGGCTGCGCTGGCATCCGGGGTACCAGGGGTGACACCCCCCTGCGCCGCTGCGCGGCTTCCCCCCGCTCTGGCGCGCCTTCGGCGCTGGGCAGGGGGACGGCAGCTGGGGCCGGCGGAGCCGGACCCTCGCTGCCCTGCAGCGAATGCCTCTCACACCACCTTCTTTTCTTTTCATAGGCCAGTCATGACACACGTTTCTTCTTTCAACCGCCGCGCCGCATTGGGCGCCATCGGTTCGTTCGTGGCCGGGGCGGCGCTGGCCCAGGGCACGGCACCGCGTACGGTGCGCCTGGGTTACCAGAAGTCGTCGACGCTGATCGCCGTGCTGCGGCTGCAGGGTTCGCTGGAGCAGCGGCTGGCGCCGCTGGGCGTGAAGCTGAGCTGGCACGAGTTCACCAGCGGGCTGCCGCTGCTGGAGGCGCTCAATCTCGACAACATCGACCTCAGCGCCGACGTGGCGGACACCGTGCCGGTGTTCGCCCAGGCCGCCGGCGCGCAGCTCACCTTCGTGGCGCAGGAAGCACCGTCGCCGACCGCCCAGGCCATCCTGGTGCGCGCCGATTCGCCGCTCAAATCGGTGGCCGACCTCAAGGGCAAGCGCGTGGGGTTTTCCAAGGCCGCGGGCGTGCATTACCTGCTGCTGGCTGCCCTGGAAAAGGCCGGTCTGTCGTTTGCCGACATCGACCCGGCCTACCTCACGCCGGCCGACGGCCGCGCGGCGTTCGAGCGCGGATCGCTCGACGCCTGGGTGGTGTGGGACCCCTTCCTCTCGGCCGCGCAGAAGCAGGCCGGCGCGCGCGTGTTGGCCGACGGCACCGGCCTGGCCTCGTACCAGCGCTACTACCTGGCCAGCACGCGGTTCGCGCAAGCCCGCCCCGACGTGCTGGGCGTGCTGTACGCCGAACTCGAAAAGGCCGGTCGCTGGGTCAAGGGCAACCCCCGGGAGGCCGCTGCGCTGCTGGCGCCGTTCTGGGGGCTCGACGCGGCCATCATTGAACAGGCCAACGCACGCCGCAGCTACGCGGTGCGCGCGGTCACACCGCAGAACCTGAGCGAACAGCAGAAGATCGCCGACGCCTTCTTCGCCGAGAAGCTGCTGCCACGGCGCCTCAACGCGCTGGACGTGGCGCTCTACCAGCCCGGAGCGTGAGCATGGCCGACACCGACCCGAACACCCCGGGCGTGCGCTTGGAACTGCGCCAGCTCAGCAAGCACTACGGCCCGCGCGAGGTGCTGCGCCAGAACAACCTGGTGATCGAACCCGGTGAGTTCGTGGCCATCGTGGGGCGCAGCGGCTGCGGCAAGAGCACGCTGCTGCGCCTGGTGGCCGGGCTGGAGCGCGCCACCGGCGGCCAACTGCTGCTTGACGGCCGGCCGGTGGCCGGGCTCAACCCGGACACGCGCATCATGTTCCAGGACGCGCGCCTGCTGCCCTGGAAGCGGGTGCTGGACAACGTGGCCCTGGGCCTGCCGGCCGAGCGCCGCCAGGATGCCGAAGCGGTGCTGGGCCAGGTGGGCCTGGGCGACCGGCTGGGCGACTGGCCGGCACGCCTGTCGGGCGGCCAGCGCCAGCGCGTGTCGCTGGCCCGCGCGCTGGTGCACCAGCCGCACCTGCTGCTGCTCGACGAACCGCTGGGTGCGCTGGACGCGCTCACCCGCATCGAAATGCACGCACTCATCGAAGGGCTGTGGAAACGCCACGGCTTCACCGCGCTCTTGGTCACGCACGACGTGCAGGAGGCGGTGGCGCTGGCCGACCGCGTGATCCTGATCGAGAACGGCGCCATCGCGCTGGACGAGCGGATTGCGCTGGCGCGGCCGCGCTCGCGGGGCGACGTCCACTTTGCTGCGATCGAAAAACGCATTCTCGACCGGGTGCTGCAGCAGCCCGATGCCGAACAACCCGACGCCGATCTGTCGTGGACCGGTGTGCCCGCCCACGGCCTGCGCTGGGCCGTCTGAACCGGTTTTTTTACCCCCAACCCGAAAGGAAACCACCATGTCCATCCAAGCCATCAACGTGCGCAACCAGTTCCGCGGCAAGGTCAAGGAAATCATCCAGGGCGATGTCGTGACCGAGATCGATGTCGAAACGCCCTGGGGCATCGTCACCTCCGTCATCACCACGCGCTCGGTCAAGGACCTGGGCCTGCAGATCGGCTCCGAGGTCGTGGCGCTGGTGAAGTCGACCGAGGTATCGATCGCCAAGCTCTGATGCCGGTGCACGCTGCAGGGTGAAGCGGCCCTGCGTTCATGGTCGAGAATCGGCGGGCCTGTGGCCGTCCGGCCAGAACCAGGTGCCTCATGTCTGAGAGCCTTTTTTCATAACACCCCGTCATCCCAGGAGATCCCATGTCAGCCCATTGGAAGTTCGAGACCCGCTCCGTGCACGCCGGCTACCAGCCCGACCCCACCACCAAGGCCGTGGCGGTGCCGATCTACCAGACCGCCGCCTACGCGTTCGACAGCGCGCAGCACGGCGCCGACCTGTTCGACCTCAAGGTGCCGGGCAACATCTACACCCGCATCATGAACCCGACGAACGACGTGCTGGAGCAGCGCATCGCGTCGCTTGAAGGCGGGATCGGCGCACTGGCGCTGGCCTCGGGCCAGGCGGCCGTGGCGTATGCGATCCAGACCATCGCCGAAGCCGGTGACAACATCGTCAGCAGCGCCGCCCTGTACGGCGGCACCTACAACCTGTTTGCGCACACCTTCCCGCAGTTTGGCATCACCACGCGGTTCGCCGACCACCGCGACCCCGCCAGCTTCGCGGCCTTGATTGACGAGCGCACCAAGGCCATCTTCGTCGAGTCCATCGGCAACCCGCTGGGCAACATCACCGACATCGCGGCGGTGGCCGAGGTGGCTCACCGCCACGGCGTGCCCCTGATCGTGGACAACACGGTGGCTTCGCCCTATCTGCTGCGCCCGTTCGAACACGGGGCCGACATCGTGGTGCACTCGCTCACCAAATACCTGGGCGGCCACGGCACCACCATCGGCGGCGCCATCGTCGACAGCGGCAAGTTCCCCTGGGCCGAACACAAGGCGCGCTTCAAGCGCCTCAACGAGCCCGACGTGAGCTACCACGGCGTGGTCTACACCGAGGCCCTGGGCGCTGCCGCCTACATCGGTCGTGCCCGCGTGGTGCCGCTGCGCAACACCGGCGCGGCGCTCTCGCCGTTCAACGCCTTCCAGATCCTGCAAGGCATCGAAACCCTGGCCCTGCGCATGGACCGCATCCATGCCAACACACTGGCCGTGGCGCAGCACCTGCAGCGGCACCCCAAGGTGGGCTGGGTTCACTACGCCGGTCTGCCCGAGCACCCGGACCACGCGCTGGCGCAGAAGTACCTGGGCGGCAAGTCCTCGGGTCTGCTGACCTTCGGCGTCAAGAGCGCGGCCGGCGAGGGCCGGGCTGCGGGCGCGCGCTTCCTGGACGCGCTGCAGCTGTTCACGCGCCTGGTGAACATCGGCGATGCCAAGTCGCTGGCCACGCACCCGGCGTCGACCACCCACCGCCAGCTGTCGCCCGACGAATTGGCCAAGGCCGGCGTGTCGGAAGACACCGTGCGCCTGTCGGTGGGCATCGAGCACATCGACGATCTGCGCGCCGATCTGGATCTGGCGCTGGCCGCCGTCTGAGCGGACCACCGCGGCGGCCAGGGCGGTGAGCGCCTGGCCGCCAGAGGGACACACCATGAATTTCCAGCAACTTCGATCCGTGCGCGAAACCGTGCGCTGCGGCTTCAACCTGACCGAGGTGGCGGCCATGCTGTACACCTCGCAACCGGGTGTCAGCCGCCAGATCCGCGAGCTGGAGGAGGAGCTGGGTGTGTCCATCTTCGTGCGTGCCGGCAAGCGCCTGACCGGGTTGACCGAACCCGGCGCGGCGCTGCTGCCCATCGTCGAACGCCTGCTGCAGGAGGCCCAGAACCTGCGCCAGGCCGGCAAGGAATTTGTCTCCCGCCAGGAAGGTGGCCTGACCGTGGCCGCCACCCATTCGCAGGCGCGCTACGCCCTGCCGCATGCGGTGCGCGACTTCCGCTCGGTGTTTCCGCAGGTCACGCTGCACCTGCACCAGGGCTCGCCCCGGCAGATTGCCGAGATGCTGCTGCAGGGCGAGGCCGACATCGGCATCGCCACCGAAGCCCTGGCCAACTACCCGCAACTGGTGACGCTGCCGTGCTACCGCTGGACGCACAGCGTGGTGGTGCCACCGGGCCACCCGCTGCTGCAGGTGGCCGGACCGGTCACGTTGGCCGATCTGGCCCGCTATCCCATCATCACCTACGACGTGGGCTACACCGGCCGTTCGCACATTGATGAAGCGTTCCACGAAGCGGGCATCCAGCCCGAGGTGGTGCTCACGGCGATGGACGCCGACGTGATCAAGACCTACGTGGAGCTGGGCATGGGGGTGGGCATCGTGGCGTCGATCGCTGTCGACCCCGAGCGCGACCAGCACCTGCGCACGCTCGACGCGCGCCATCTGTTCCGCATCAACGTCACGCGGCTGGCGATCCGGCGCGGGGTCTGGCTGCGCGGATATGCCTACAAGTTCATCGAGATCTTTGCGCCCACGCTGACGCGCGAGGTGGTGGATCAGGCGCTGAGCGAGGGTGTGAGCGCCGAGGCGCTGCCCGCCTGAGCAGGCTGGGCCGGCGTCAACGGTGCGGCCAGCCGATTGGGCGCAGGTATGCGTCCGGGTAGAAGGCGTCGAACAGGGGCGGCAGGTGGTCGAGGGATGGCCCGCACGGGGGGGTTGACAAGCGCTCGGTTTGCAAGCGGTCCAACCATTCGGCGAAGCTCCTGGCATCGGCCTGGCCAGGTGGCAGCACCCAGCTCATTGGTCGGCTGTGGAGCCGTTCCGCGGTCGGGCCAACCCCGGAGGCCAGCACCGGCAGGCCCTGCAGCAGGGCATCGGACAGTACGAAGCCATGCGACGGCGGTGTGGCAAACGGCAGCCACGCCAGATGAGGCCGGATGCGGCAGATCTGCATGTGCAGGCTCTCAGGTGCGCACTGGCCCCACAGGCGCAGATGGGGGTTTGACAGGGCGTCGGCCGGCAACGCTGGGTCGTTGGCCAGTGGTCCCAGGCATTCGATGCGGACCGGACATTGCCATTGCGCCAGCAAATGGGTCACTTCGGTGAGCATGACCACGTCCGGGTTCGGGGACGAGGTGCCCAGATACAGCACCCGCATCCACTCACCATCGGCCAGTGGTGCGGGGTGCGGTGCAAAGCGCTCGGGACGGCCAGGTTCCGGCAGACGCGCGGCGATGACCGCTGCGCCCTGGACCCGCTGGACCACGAGCGTGCTTTGTTCGCGGCTGCTGGCGATCACTCGGTGGGCATTCGCCACAAGCCTGAGCGCTTCGGGTGCCGGGGGGATGAAGAAGGCGTCTTCGGGCAGCGTGACGTCGTAAGGGCGGTCCAGCCGCGCGAGCAGCTCGGCAGTGTCACCGGCTGCGTCTGGCGGTTGCATCACATTGACCCGCGCGATGAAGAGGGCGCACAGGTCGGCGACCAGTTCTCTCCATTGCCTGGGCAAGGTGTACGTGATTTCTGCAGCACCGGGGGCCACAGAGGACAGGTGAAGCTCCTGGTCCCCGGTTTGCCATCCCCACAACAGGTTCACGCGGGGGCCCAGGGATGCGGCGAGCAAGCGCGCCTGCCGCACCGTGTCCCGGTTGGGCGGTGGTGTCAGCACCAGCACAGTAGGGCGGTGGGCCTGTGGCATGGTGCGCAGCGGCAGAGCCCCATGGCCCGTGGCGTCACGGGTCACACCGGGTGCCGCAGGCGCCGCTGCCGACGGAGCCTCCGGTTCGACAGAGCCGTCCAGGCGGGCAGGCCGCAGGCGAACCCGCAGGCCGATCATGGCGAAGGCCTGCGGTCCGGGGGCGACGGCTTTTTCGGCAGCCTGCCGCGACAGCGCCGCACCCTGCAGGCTGCCCAGCCAGGAAATGGGTGGAATGTTGCACAGCCAGGCGTCGATTTCTCCGGCAGCAAGGGCATGCAGGCCCTCGCGCAATGTCGGCACGTCCACGGGTGCCGACGGGTCGATCACCACCAGGGTTTCGGCCGAGGTGCGCGCCATCGCCATCGCCAGCACGCCAGCCGGGTGTGCTTGCGAGGCCGGCAGCGGCGCGGCCTGCGTCGGAACCGGCCACGCCGTATCTGACCAGCGCTGCGCGCTGGCGATGTCATCGTCCGGGTCCAGCAGCAGCAGTTCGGTGCAGCGTCCTCCCGCTTCGGCGAGCACCTGCAACGCCAGCGCGGGCGGTGTCCCGGAATGGGCGATACAGACCAGCGCGACAGCGCGGCCGTCCAGGCACTCGCGCAGGCGCGCATCGACGTAGGACCGTGCACCGTGGTAGGTCACCTGGCGGAGGTAGCGCTGGACCCGGCGCAGTCGGGGCACCAGGGTGGTGGTCGATGCACCGTCGGTCTGTGCCATGCGTTCCAGCAGCCGGATCCACAACAGGCCAGCCTCTTCGGGATGCCGCCCGGCGCGCGAGTCCTGCCCGGCATGCTGGCGTGCACGCACCAGCGCTGCACGTACCGGCACGAAGGGATGGCTTTCGGCCAGATCGAACCACCGCGCATAGTCCTGGGTCGTTGGCAGACCGGGGTCGAACGCGCCGCTTCTGGGCAGGCATTCGGCGGGAATCAGCATGGCGCAGCCGTGGAGCCGGCCTTCCAGCACGAGCCAGCGGGGATCGTCGGTCCGGCCATCCCAGTGGCGCAACAAGCCCCCCCGCTGGGTGACCGTGCCGGTCTCGTCGATGAAGTCGATCTCGCCGAACGCAATCGCGGGACCTCCAGCCTGACGCACCGCCTGCATGTAGTCCGCGACCTTCGTGGGCAAATACACGTCGTCGTGGCTCAGCCAGCAGAACCATTGCCCGCGCATGGCGGCAATGCCGGCATTCAATGCACTGGAGACGCCCCCATTGCGTTTGGCGAGCACGCGAACCGCATCGCCATAGCGGGCGATCACGCGCTGGGTCGCCCCCGCGTCGTTCGAGCCGTCGTCCACCACGATGACCTCGATCGCCGGCCAGGTCTGGGCCAGGGCGCTTTCGATGGCCTCGCCCACGTAGCGTGCGCCGTTGTAGACCGGAATGACGATGCTCACCAGATCGTGGTGTGTCGATTTCATGCGCAACCCCGGGCGATGACGTCGTCGTACATGCGCAGGGCGCGTGCGCCATTGGTCCGCGCGTCCCAGCGCTTTTCCACCTCCTGCCGGTTGCGCCTGTAGGCCGCGTCCACCAGGGCGTCGTCGGTCGCGGCTGTGACGATGGCGTCCGCCAGTGCCGCCACATCGTGCGGGTCGACGATCAGGCCGTCGATGCCGGGCCGTATCCACTCGCACAGGCAGCCGGTGTCGGCCGCGATGGGAAACGCTCCCAGGGCCATGGCCTCGAGAGAGGAGGTTCCGATCCCGTCCGAGATGCCGACCCCCACAACCAGGCGCGCCTGGGCGGTCCGGTCCAGGGCCGGGCCATGATCGGCCTGCCATGTGTCCGGTTGGATATCGAGTCCGGTCACCCGAGCCACTTCGGCGGCCATCTCGGCCACCTCTGGTCCCGCCAGGGCGATACGCACTTGGAACCGCTGCAGGTGTGGGGCGGCGATCAGCAGCGCGGACAGGATGTGCAGGGCCCGTCCCGACCAGCCGTGATAACCCTTGATCACGATGAGGTTGCGCTGCGACGGTGGTGTCCCGGGCAGGGGCATGTCGGCAAAGTCCACCCCGCCCGATGCGGGCTGGACATGGGTGGGACACCCCTCCCGGGAGCCCAGCTGCTGCGCCATCGCAACGTCCCGCGCGCATTCGCAGTGCAGGGCATCCACGCGGGCGGCCAGTGCCTGCAGCACGGGCCGGTGCGTGTCGAGCTTTTCGTAGAGATAGAGGTCGCTGCCCCAGTTCGACACCAGCCAGAGCGGGAAGTCCGTACCCATGGCCTGAGCCGCCTTGAGACAGGCATACCCCGCCATCTGTATCTCCATCGAATGCACCAGGACCGGTTGCAGCACACGGACCGCGTGCTCGACACTGGCGCTCCGGACCAGCGCTGCGCGGGCGCTCAGAAAGACGGGCGGTGGCAGGTCGTCGTCGGCTGGCTGTTCGTCGAGCGGATCGCGGGCCCACTGGCCCGCCATGCCCGGTGGCAGCCGATCCAGATCCTCGCGCGAGCGGATGGTCGGCAGGGCCGCCAATGCAGGCAGGTTGGGCTGCAGAGGGGTGGACGACAGCAGCACCAGCCGGTGCCGGGGGGAGGCCACCATCTGCAGCCAGCGTTGGGTGTGCACGCTGGCGCCGAGCGCAACGACAAGGATGCAAGGGGTCATGTGGTGGCTCACAGGTGGGCGAGGATCGTTTCGCCGAGCACGCGAGGGTCGTGCGCTGCACGCACCTGCGACAGCAGATGGCCCGAGGCACGGACTTCCGGAAACTGCACGACCACCAGCATGGGAATGCCCAGGGCAATGGCCTGGGCGTGATAGGGCGACACGAAGGCCTTGAAGCCCACCGCCACGTACAGCCGTGCCCGGTGCAGCGTGGCAAGAGCCCGGCTGTCGTCCTCGACCACCGCGAGCCGCAGCGCCCGGTCGTGCTGCAGGCACTGGGCTGCCGTGCTCACCACCGGGTCCCCATGCGTCAGGACCGCGACCGGCACGTTGTCCAGCGATCCGGCGATCAGTGCCAGCGCGGAGATCGTCAGCAAGCCGCGTCCCTGCATGTTTTCCAGGCCATCGACGACCAGCGGTCTGTCATCTGTCGCGGCGTCGTTTTGCGGTAGAGTCATATGGCAATCCATCCTGGGCAGCGCGCGCCGGATGGGCCACCCGTTCTCACTTTACCAGCCGGTCTTGATCAGGGCGGCCCATCGTTGGAGTGCGCTTTGCAGCAGAAAAAAATCTTGGTCACCGGGGCTGGCGGATTCATTGGCAGCCATCTGGTTCAGTCGCTCGTTCATGCCGGCGCAGAGGTGAAAGCGCTGCTTCACTACAACGCCCAGAACGGCTTGGGCAACCTGCGATGGCTTGATCCCGGGACCTTGGCCGCGGTCAACACCGTTCATGGCGACCTGAGCGATGGTGAGTTCATGAAACGGGTGGTCGAAGGGGTGGATGCGGTGTTCCACCTTGGCGCGCTCATCGCGATCCCGCACTCGTATTCGGCCCCCCGCAGTTATGTCGAAACCAACGTCCTGGGCACGCTGAACGTGCTCGAGGCTGTGAAGGCCTGCGAAACCCCGCGGCTGGTCCATGTCAGCACCTCGGAGGTCTACGGCAGCGCGCGCTACATCCCGATGGACGAGGCGCATCCGCTGCAGGCGCAGTCGCCCTATGCCGCGACCAAGATTGGTGCCGACAAGCTGGTCGAATCCTATGTGCGCAGTTTTGGCGTCCGCGCCGTGACGGTACGCCCCTTCAACACCTTCGGTCCGCGCCAGTCCGCGCGTGCCGTGATCCCGGCCGTCATCGCCCAGGCGCTGAGCCGGCCCTCGGTCATCCAGTTGGGGACCACGACACCGGTGCGCGACCTGACCTTCGTGTCGGACACCGTGGACGGTTTCATCACCGCCGCGACCGCTCCCGATTCGGTGGTGGGGGGCTGCTACAACCTGGGCACGGGGCAGGGGATCGCCATTGGCGACCTGGCGCGGACCATTCTCGACCTGATGGGGGTGTCTGCCCGCATCGAAGAAGACCCGCGTCGGTTGCGGCCCGCCGCCAGCGAGGTTGACCGTCTGGTCTCAAACCACCAGGCGTTCCGTGCCGCCACCGGCTGGCAACCCCGCGTGTCGCTGGCCGAAGGCTTGCAGCGCACCATCGAGTTCTTCCAGGCGCACCCCGACGAGCTGCCTCGCAGCGGTTTCGCCCAATGAGTGCGGCGCCGTTCCAGGCTCTCATCATGGCGGGCGGCAAGGGCACCCGTCTCCTGCCCTACACCACGGTGCTGCCCAAGCCGCTCATGCCCCTGGGTGATGCTTCTGTGCTTGAACACCTGTTGTGTCTGCTGCGGCGCCACCAGGTGCGTCGCGTGTGCCTGGCGGTCAATCACCTGCGTCACCTGATTCAGACCCTGTTCGGCGACGGGCATGCGCTCGGTATGGAGATCACCTACGCGGTGGAAGACGAGCCCCTGGGCACTTGCGGTCTGTTGGCGCAAGTGATCGACGAGATGGAAGAGCGGTTTCTGTTGCTCAATGGCGATCTCGTCACCGACATGGACATGGCGGCCTTGATCGCCCATCACGCGGAGTCCGGAGCGGCCGCCTCGGTGGCGGCCCTGCGCTATGGTGCCCAACTGGAATACGGGGTGCTCGACGTGACCGATCAAGGGCAGATCACCCGCATCCGTGAGAAGCCACGCACCGAGTACCTGATCAACATGGGCGTGTACGCGCTCACGCGCGCCTGCGTGCGGCCGCACCTGCGCCTGGGCCAGCGGCTCGACATGCCCGAACTGCTGCAGGCCCTCGTGGCCGCAGGCCACGACGTGCGCGCCTACGAGGCCGAGTGTGCGTGGCTGGACATCGGGCGGCCGGAAGACTTCGTCAAGGCCCAGGCACTGGTACAGGGTTTGTCGGAAGCCGCCACGAGACCATGACGGACACCCTCTCCGGAAACGCGCTGCGGGACAGCCTGCCCGACCTGTTTGTCCATTCATTCGGGGTGCCGACGCGCTGGGAGCATGTCGCCGTGGGGCACTGGCTGGCGCGGGTCCGCGATGTCTGGCGGCTCGCCGGGTGCGGCCCGGCCTTTGACGAGATGCGGCGCCTGATTCCTCAGGCGGGCAGTCTCTGCGAGCTGTGCCTGGGCAGCGAGCCGCTGGCCGATCTGTTGGTGATCGAGTCGCCGCTGGCGGGCGACCAGTCGGACCCCGCCTACTGGACCGGGCGTCTCGCTCCGGGCGCCGTGGTGATGGTCGTGGGCGTCCAGCCTGGCGAGGCGGCAGCATCGCTGTGGTGCCGCTGGCGCGAGTCGGTGCCCGGGGATGCGGCGTTCGACCTTCCCGCCGGTCCGGGCCTGGGCCTGCTGTTGCCGACGCCCGAACACGCCCCGGCGTCGGTGCGGGAGCTGTGCGCAGGCGGGCCGGCCCTGGCCACCCTGTTTGATGCGGCCCACCAGGCTGCAGCCGGTCTTTCTCATGCGCAGCGCTGGCGCGAAGCCGAAACGGCACGCGCTGCAATGGCCGAGCGGGAGATGCACTGGCTGCAGCAGGCGCAGGTGCTTGAGGCGCGTGTGCAGGCCGGATACCGGGCTGGCCTGCAGGCCGCAGGGGAGCGCGAGCAGGTGCTTTCGCACCGGATCGAGGCGATCGAGGGCAGCAACACCTACCGCGTGGCCATGGTGTTGCAACGGGTGGCGAGCCGGTTGCCCGACGGCCTGCGGGTTTTTCTGCGCCGAGCACTCAGGCTCGCCTGGTGGACCTTGCGGGGGCGCTTGCGGGAGGGCCTGCATGCCCGGCGCGAAGCCCTGCGTCAACGGGCGGCGCAGGCGAATGCCCCGTCCCCGATGCCACCGGCTGCGCCTGCAGGGGCCGCTTTGGGCGCCGGACCGGTGCTCAGCGCGGTGGGGGCACCCATGGCCGGAATGCGGGTGGCGTTCGGTATCGCGGTGGCTGGCGATGCCCCTTTTCGTGTCCAGCGTGTCGTCGGCCGCGCACGCTCGGCCCTTGCCCATGTGGGACAGGCCAGAACCGGTCTGGTGCTGGTGGCCGATGACGGTGCGGCCTTCGCACTGGAGAACTGGCTGCCGCCCGAAACCGTCTGCCTGTCACGCGGGGCGGCCGGGTTTGTCGCGGCGCACCGGCGCCTGATCGAGAGGGCTTTCGATGAGGGGGCCGACGTCTACGTGCTGACCGACCCGCACGGCCGTTTCGATGAAAAGACCCTGGCCGACGCGCTCGCGGTGTTCGGTCAACAGGGGCCGGAGGCGCTGGTGCAGATACCGGCAGCGGCCACTGCGGGCCTGCCCCGGATCCCTGGCTGCTTCGTGGTGATCTCCCGCGCGCTGGCGCAGCGCGTCGGTGAGCTGGATGAGCACCTGGACGCCAGCGCCGCACTGACCGATCTGGCGTTGCGCGCCGACGTCTTGGGTTTGCCGGTGGTGAGTCTGCCGACCGCCGACCCGTCGCTCGACCTGACGGCCATCGAAGCCACCGCCCAGGGACTGATCAGCCACCGCCTGCTGGGCGCGGCCTGGTGGCTGGCCCACAAATGGCGCAGCGCGCCGCTGATCGAGCAGGTGCGCTCCGCGCTGGAGGTCCGGGGACTGTCCATGCCGGCGGTTCCGCCGCCTGCCACGCCCGGGGCAGGCACTTCCTGGGGCGGTCGCGACCACGCGTTGCTGTCCTGGTGGCGCGCAAGAACGGGTGAGCGGGACACCCCCAGCCCACCGGTACCCTGCCAGCCCATCGACGGCGCGCCGAGCGCGGTGCCCGAAGGACTGGACCAGAGTCTGGCCGTGCCTTTTGCCTTGGATATCCCCCTGGCGCCGGCGCAGCGCGTGGCGGCCGTCGTTCACCTGTGGGGAGACGACACGGCCGAACCGATGCGGGAGCTGCTGCGCTGTGTGCCCGCTCCCTGTGATCTGTTCATCCGCACCGATGATGACGAGCGGCGCCACGCGATTGCCCCGGTCTTTGCGGACTGGGCGGCCGGCAGCGTCGATCTGTGCACCGTGCCATACCGCGATGGCAAACTGGCCTTCGCGGTCGATGTCCTGACAGACGAGCGCCGCCATGACTTGGTGCTTCACCTGCACGACCGTCAGCCCTTGCAGGGCGCCGCCTGCCAGGCCCTGCTGGGTTCGCCCCGGGTGGTGGCTTCGGTGCTGGCTGCCTTCAGCGCCGATTCGTCGCTTGGCCTGGTGTTCCCCCAGCACAGCGAGGCAGACCGCGCCCACACCGGATGGCAGGGCGTGTTCGGGCAGGCCGAGGCCATGGCCCGTGGTGCTGGCTTGGTCGTCCGTCCGGATCAGCCGCTGGATTTTCCCGCAGCCGGCCTGTTCTGGGCCCGACCTGCCGCCCTGGCGCCACTGCGTGACCTGCCGGCGGAGGCGGGCCAACCCGGCGGCTTCGAGGCCGCTCTGCGCCTGTTGCCGCGGCTCTGCGAACACGCCGGACACACCTGGGTCAAACTGGCCCGCCCCGACCTCGCACCAGTGCATCCGCCTCCGCAGGTGGTGCATGGCGCCGCACCCCTGCGTGAGCACCTGCGCGCCGTGACGTTCCTGCTCTCCGACCGGGGGCTGTGGACTTCGGCTGCTGGGCGAGGAGGCTGGCGCCTGCGGCCGGACCCAGACCGGTCGCCGCGCCTGACGCTGCTGACCGGCACCGAGGTGCCGGCGCGACGCTGGGCCGCGTGCCAGGTTTTGGCGCAGGCGATGCTGCCCGGCGTTGAATGCCGGGCGATGACCGTGCCGCTGCCGGGGCCGGGTCTGCCGCCGCCGCTCGATACCCGCGCCAGCGAGGTGTTTCTGGCGGCCGACGGGGCGAGCCTGTCCCATGCCGTGGACCTGGTGGAGCGCCAGCGCCGCTTCTTTGGACACGGCCACCACCCCTGGTTGCTGAGCGACCTGACCGACGAAGATTTGCGGGCCATCTTGCGCCGACTGGCCCTGGCGCCTCACGGAGAGCTGACATGAAGGTGCTGATCCTGGGAGCGGGCGGCATGCTCGGCCACATGATGCTGCGGGAGCTGGGGGCGTCCCGCGACCTGACGGTCATCGGGACCGTGCGTGCACCCGCGCCGGCGCTGACCGGATTCGGTCGCGTTGCTCTGTGCACCGGCGTCGACGCGCTGGATACCGGTGGTCTGGGCGCCCTGATGGCCGAGGTCCGGCCCGACGTCGTGCTCAACTGTGTCGGTCTGGTCAAGCAGCACATGGCCGCCTGCGATCCGCTGCCAGCGCTGCAAGTCAACGCTGTGCTGCCTCACCAACTGGGCCGTCTGTGCCAACAGGTGGGGGCACGCCTCATCCACTTCAGCACGGATTGCGTGTTCTCTGGCGCACGCGGCACCTACCGCGAGTCGGACCCGAGCGATCCGGTCGACTTGTACGGGCGCACCAAGCTGCTGGGGGAAGTGGCGAACGATCCGGCGGTGCTGACCTTGCGGGTGTCGTTCGTCGGGCCCGAGCTCGGCACAACCCATGGCCTGCTGGCCTGGTTCCTGGCGCAGCACCAAGCCGTGCGCGGATTTCGGCACGCCATCTTTTCGGGCTTCACTTCTCTGGAACTGGCGCGCATCGTCCGGGATCGGTTGCTGGCGAGGCCGGATCTTCACGGGGTCTACCACCTGAGCGCCGATCCGATTTCGAAGCTCGATTTCCTGTCGCTGGCGGGGCGCATTTATGGCCATGCCATTCCCATCGAGCCGTGCGATCAGCCGGTCATCGACCGCTCCCTGGACAGCACGCGACTGCGCGAGGCCCTGGGCTATCGCCCCCCGTCCTGGCAGGACATGCTGACGGACCTGCACACCCTGGAGCGATATGACTGACTTGCTGAAAGGGAAGATCTTGGCCATCACCGGGGGCACGGGGTCTTTCGGCGAAACCATTGCCCGACGGGCGTTGCGCGAGGGGGTGGCCGAACTCCGCATCTTCAGCCGCGACGAAAACAAGCAGCACCACCTGCGGCTGGCACTGAACGACTCGCGGGTGCGCTTCCACATTGGCGACGTGCGGCAAAGCGACGGCCTGCTCGATCTGTTGCGCGGGGTCGATCTGCTGTTCCACGCCGCGGCGCTCAAGCAGGTGCCTTCGTGCGAGTTCCATCCGCTGGAGGCGATCCGCACCAACGCACTGGGTGCCGAAAACGTGCTGGACGCTGCCCTGGCGCGGGAGGTGGGGGCGGTGGTGTTGCTCAGCACCGACAAGGCGGTCTACCCGATCAACGCCATGGGCATGTCCAAGGCACTCATGGAGAAGCTGGCCATTGCCAAGGCACGTCGCTGGCCCGACGGGCCGACCCGCATCTGTGTCACGCGGTACGGCAACGTGATGGCATCGCGCGGTTCGGTCATTCCGCACTTCGTCGAACAGATCAGACAGGGCCAGGCCCTGACGCTCACCGACCCGCGCATGACGCGCTTCATGATGTCGCTGCCCGATGCGGCGGAGCTGGTGCTCGAAGCCTGTGCCCGGGGTGGCCATGGGGACATCCTGGTCCAGAAGGCGCCTGCGGCCACGGTGCTCGATCTGGCCGAGGCGCTGATCGAGATCTTCGGCGGCCGCACGCCGTTGCAGAACATGGGCGCCCGCCACGGCGAGAAGCTGCACGAAACCCTGGTGGCGCACGAAGAGATGGCGCGTGCCGCCGACGGCGACCGCTACATCCGGATTCCGCCCGATGGGCGCGACCTCGACTACGCCGGCTTCTTCTCCGATGGCGGCGTGATGCTCGACGACGCCGACGACTTCAGTTCCCGCAACGCCCGCCGGCTCGATCGTGCCGAACTGATCGAGCTGCTGCTGGGCCTGGATTACATTCAGGCGCAACTGGGTGCTTCTCAACCGGTGCAGGAGCCCAAGGCATGAAGCGCAAGGTGATGACCGTGGTGGGCACCCGTCCCGAGCTGATCAAGATGTCGCGGGTGATCGACAAGCTGGACCGGGCCTTCGATCACGTGCTGGTCCATACCGGGCAGAACCACGATGACGCCCTGGCACGGATTTTTTTCGAGGATCTGGAGATCCGGGCGCCTGACCACCACCTGGCTGTCGCTGGCGGCAATGCGATGACAACGGTGGCCCGTGTCATCGAGGGTGTCGATGCGCTTCTGGAGGCCGAACGCCCCGAGGCGCTGGTCGTGTACGGCGACACCAATTCGGGCTTGTGCGTGCTGGCGGCCAAGCGTCGACGGATTCCTGTTTTCCATCTGGAGGCGGGCAACCGCTGTTTCGACGATCGGGTCCCCGAGGAGCTCAACCGCCGCGTCATCGATCACGCCAGCGATGTCAATCTGGTGCTGACCGAACACGCCCGCCGCCACCTGCTGGCCGAGGGCCTGCCCGCCGATCGGATCTACAAGCTTGGGTCGCACATGCCGGAAGTGCTGGCGCACCAGCGCGAGCGCATCGCTGCTTCCGACGTGCTGGAGCGCCTAGGGCTGGTGCCCGACCGGTTCTTCGTTGCCAGTCTGCACCGCGAAGAAAACGTCGACGACCCGGCCCGGCTCCGTCACCTCATTGATGGCCTGCTGGCGCTGGCCGACAGCCACGGCATGCCCGTGATCGTCTCCACCCATCCACGCACCAGAGCCCGGCTCGCGGTGGCCGGTCGCGACCTGGCGCACGGGCCGATCCGCTTCCTGCCACCGTTCTCGTTCTCGGATTACATCCGGCTGCAGCAGGCCGCGTTCTGTGTCATCTCCGACAGCGGGACGATCACCGAGGAGGCATCCCTGCTGGGTCTGCCGGCCGTGTCGGTACGCGACTCGCACGAGCGGCCCGAAGGCGTGGATGCCGGGGTTCTGGTTTTCTGCGACGCGCGTGCAGACCGGCTGGTGGAGGCGGTTCGCATCGTGCGTGACGGTTTTTCGCGAGCCGCCGCAGACCGCCGCCCGGTTTCCGACTACGAGGCCGGCGCCGTTTCCGACGCCGTGGTGCGGATCGTTGCCAGCTTGATCGACGCGGTCAACGAACGCACCTGGCGACGCCCGCGCATCTGAGCGGGGGCTCGCGCCGCGCGGTTCAGTCGCGTGGTTTCTGGCCGAACCGGAGGGAGATCGTGCGCAGCAACTGGGTCAGCCGCCACGAACGCGAGGCGTAGACGCGATCGAGTTCCTCGCGTATGGCGTGCCCCGTCTCGATCTCCTGGGCCTGGCTGGCAATGGCCTTGACCAGGGAGCCGCCTTTCTGGGCCGCCCGCTGGAGCAGGTCCTGGGTGGCGCGCCATTCCTGCTCGATCCGTTGCCGCTCCGGCGACGTCGCAGGCGGCGTTTGCGGGTGGACAAGCAGCCCGGCGCGCGCATCGGTTTCGGCCCGCACGACCGCCATCGCCCGGGCCAGGGCTTTTTCTGCCGCGGGCAACACATCAGAGGGCGGCAGCACGCTGCCGGCAAGCAACCGGGCCAGTGTGTGCTGGAGCAGGCTAAGCTGGTTGCGCAGCAGGCGGATATCGTCCTGCCCTGCCGGGGCCCGGAGCTGCGTCTCTTCCCCGTGTTCGCCCGTCAACAGGGCCTGTCCCCATTGGCCCGGCAGCGACAGCAGCAGGTCGTTGAAGTGGGCGCGCAACGGGGCTTCGAGGCTGTCGTCCGTCCTGGCCCGGGCGATGGCCTGGCGCAGGGGCTCGTCTTCCGCCAGCCAGGCCAGGGTCTCGACCGGGTGCAGGAGCAGTTCTGTGGCCAGCGCGGCGAGCAGGGCAGACGACCACTCAGTGGCCCCGGCCACGACCTCGTCAGCCAGCACGGCCAAATCGGCCAGGGGCGATGGCGTGGTGCGGCCCCTGTCGGTATGTCCGCGGGGGGCGAATGCCCGGGTGCCCGGTGCGCCAACCAGGGCATGCGTGCGCTCATGGGGATGTGCGGGCGGCGCGATGCGGTCGATCGCGTCGAAGACGCTGTCCTTGGGGTGGTTCAGCAGCACGCTGAGCAGGCTCGTCATCGCCGGCCCGTGCAGGAATACCGGTGTGCGTCCGGTTTCCACCAGGCGCTCGAAGACGTTTCGGTATTCCTGGCATTCGGCGGGTGCCGACAGCAGGTTCACGATGAACGGGTCGTTGTGGAAGTAGGCGTCGTAGCGCTGGAAAAGTTGCCAGGCTTCTTCGCCGTCGTTCTGATTGGCCTTGTGCTTCATCAAGGCCCACCAGCAGTCGTAGGCGAGGTTCGGGTCGGTGTCTGCTCGCGAAAAGATGCCGGGCATCCAGACGTTGTTGAGGAAGGCCTGGAAGCCGTCGTCGCCTGCCTTGTAAATGGCATTGCCATTGAGGTGCATCTGGATTTCGTGCGTCAACCGCTGCCTGCCGGCGAACGTGGACCCGATGATCCAGGCCCGTGCATTGGCCGCGATCACGGCCTGCGCCGACTCCAGCCATCCCGCTTGCACCGGGAGACAGTCCAGCTCGGTCTGCAGGGTGAACCCGCCAAATTGCCGGGCGAACTGCATGGTCTGCTGGAACAGCAGGTTGGGGCCCGCCTTGTTGCCGAAGCGGCCGTGCATGTGCGTGGCTCCGCGCACGTACAGATCGCGATCGCCTTCCAGCCCGGCACTGTGCGCGTGGCAAGCGGCGAAACACTCTGCCAGGCTGGGGAACGCCCGGAACACGGCTTCGGCTTTCGCCAGGGCTTCTGGGGGGGCGTTGTTGACCACCACCAGGAGGTGGGGCTTGCGGGCGTGGCGCCGCGTCACGGGGAAAAAGCGCGGATCCGACCACAGGGCCAGAAGGTCTCGGAAGCGGTGGTCGATGTCGCTCGCGAGGATGGGCACGGCTACGCAGCCCAACCGGGTGTCCGGACCGCAGCTGCGCGCACCGGCAGTGTCTTCCAGGGTGGACGTCTCTTCGGCATCCAGCCGCCACTGTTCGTCCCGCATTCCGCCCATCCCGTGCTCCAACGTAAGTCCGTGTATTGCTTCGATCTGCACCGATGCGGCGCAACGTCCGACATGGTAGCCGCCCGAGCCAGTTGATCGATGCCGGAACCGCTGGTGTGCTGCTCGTTTGTGCATATCGATCTGCGCTTTGCTTCGTCGACGTGCCCGCCCTGGCCCCCTACGCTGACAGCCTGTTTCATCAACAAGCCGATCACCGCATGAAAAACCGTTTGAACCGTCGACAACTGGGGGCCGCGCTGGCGGCGCTTTCCGCCGCCTCGCTGCTGGGGCTGAAGGCCGGCCCGGCAGCCGCCCAGGCCCTGCCCAAGGAGGTGCGCATCGGCTTCCAGAAAGGCTCGGCCGTGCTGGTGCTGACCAAGAAGCAGGCGGTCATTGAAAAGCGCCTGAAGGCGCTGGGCGTGGACAGCGTGAAGTGGGTCGAATTCCAGTTCGGCCCGCCCATGCTCGAAGCGCTGGGCGCCGGGGCCATCGACCTGGGATCGGTGGGCGACACGCCGCCCATCTTCGCGCAGGCGGGGGGTGCCGATCTGGTCTACGCCGCGGCCACGCCGTCGGCCCAGCACGCGGTGCTGGTGCCCAAGAACTCGCCGATCAAGACCGTGGCCGAACTGAAGGGCAAGAAGGTGGCGTTCGGCAAGGGGTCGAGCGCCCAGAACGTCACGGTCAAGGCCCTGGCACTGGCGGGCCTGAAGTTCAGCGATATCCAGCCGACCTACCTGTCGCCGGCCGATGCGACCGCCGCGTTCAACGGCGGCAACATTGACGCCTGGGTGGTGTGGGACCCGTACTACGCCATTGCCGAAGAACGCTATGGTGCGCGCGCCATCGCCGACACGGCGGACCGGCGGCTGGCCAGTTCGTCCTACTACATCGCGTCCAGGCGCTTCGCGCACCAGTACCCGGGCGTGCTGTCCACGGTGCTGGACGAAATCCGCAAGACCACCGAATGGGCCGGGCAGAACCGGGCCGAACTGGCGGCGCTGGCGGCCGAAGCCACGGGCATCGACGTCAAGTCCTGGACCGCCGCTTTTGATCGCGCCGAGTTCTCGCTCGGCCCGGTGACCGACGCGCACCTGGCCCAGCAGCAGCAACTCGCCGACACCTTCCAGTCGCTGGGCATCATTCCGCGCAAGATCAACGTGAGCGAGATCGTCTGGCGCTGGAAAGACCAGTGAGCGTGACCGAGCAGTCCACATTCGCCCCGGAGGGAACCATGGGGGTGGAAACGGGGGCGGATGTGCTGGCCTGATGCTGTCAGGCGCTGTCGATGGCCGTCCATCAGCGGTCATCGGTTCACAGGCCCGCGTCATCGCGGGCCTTTTTTTGTACCGTCCGTGCGCAGCACTGCGGCACGCCGGGCCGGCTCAGATCACCCGGAAACCGTGTGTGCCGTCGCGACCCAGTTGTTCGACCAGGCCGAACTCCCAGTCCAGGTAGCCCTGCATGGCCTCGCGCGGGTTGTCGGTGCCTTCGTAGGGGCGCCGGTAGCGGTCGATGCGCGGGCTGGCCAGGCGCTGTTCACCCGCTTCGGCCGGCAGCCCGGCCGCGAACCAGGCGCCGTTGCCACCGTCGAGCACCTGGACCGTGGCGTCCTCTGTGGCCTGGGCCAGCTCGGCGGCGGCGAAGGGCGACAGCAGGCCGCTGTCGCAGGTCAGCACGTAGCGCCGGGCGCGCGGGATGCGTGCCACGGCCTGGGCGAGCTGCGAGCGCAGCGCGAACCACGCGCCCGGAATGTGGCGCCGCACGTGCTGGGCACTGGGCGCGAGATCGATCACGGCGACGCTGCCGGCGGGCTCGTGCGCCAGGGCGTCGGCCAGCGCCTGCGAGGCGATGCGCGCCACCGGCTGCGTGGGCACCGGCAGCACCAGCTGGGCCGCGCCGGTTTCGGTGAAGTCGCCCGGTGCGGCGCCGTCCAGCACCCACACGTCCCAGCCCATCTGGGCCAGCCACGACGCGGTCATGTCGGCCCGCACGCCGTCGTCGTCGACCAGCACGAGGCGTGCCCCGCGCACCGGTGCCGACACATCGGTTTCCTGCACCAGTTGGCCGCCCGGTGCGCTGCGAAAGCCCGGCAGGTGGCCGGCCGCGTATTCCTCGGGCGTGCGCACGTCGAAGCGGTAGGTGGTGCGGCCGCTTTCGTGTTGCCAGGCCACCAGGTCGGCCAGACCGGCACGCTGCACGCCGGCGCGGTCGGCCACGGCCCGGGCAGCTTGCCGGGCCTGGGCGTGCTGTTCCGCAGGCACTCCGGCCGGGGCGCGGCGGCTGGCGCCGTTTTCGAGCGTAAGACCGGCCAGGGTCCAGCCGATGGTGCCGTTGCGCAGCGCCGCCACGGGGTTGGGAATACCGGCATTGACCAGCGACTGCGTGCCGATGATGCTGCGCGTGCGCCCGGCGCAGTTGACGATGATGCGCGTGGCCGGGTCGGGCGCCAGCGCGCGGGCGCGCAACACCAGTTCGGCGCCGGGCACGCTGGTGCTGCCGGGGATGTTCATGGTCTGGTATTCGTCGAAGCGGCGCGCGTCGAGCACCACCACGTCGGCGCCATTCGCCAGCAGGGCATGCACCTCGGGTGCCGGCAGCGAGGGCGTGTGCCGCTGCGCTTCGACCAGTTCGCCAAAGGCTTTGCTGGGCACGTTGACGTCGATGAAGATTTCGCCGCCGGCCTCGCGCCAGCCTTGCAGGCCGCCCTGCAGCAGGCTCACGCGGGTATAGCCCAGGGCCTGCAGGCGCGCGGCCGCCGGCCCGGCCAGCCCTTCGCCGCTGTCGTAGACCACGACGGGCGTGTCCCGCCGCGGAATGCGCCAGAAGGCGTCGAGTTCGATGCGCCCGAAGGGCAGGTTGGCCGCGAACAGCGGGTGGGCTTGGGCGAAAGGGTCTTCCTCGCGCACGTCGAGCAGGGCGATCTCGCGCCGCTGGAGCAGGTGCTCGCGCACCTCGACCGGGGTGGTGAAAGGCAGGGTCATGGTATCGGGGAAAAAAGAAGGGGCCCGTTCAGGTCGCCGCAGAGGCTTCCTGGGAACGGTCCCAGACGTTGGGCAGGGTGGCGTTGCTGTAGCCGGAGATGAACGGCTTTTCGGTGCCGTCCGCCAGGAACACGGAGCGCCGCACCGCGCCGATGTTGGCGCCGTAGACGTGGATGCTGATGGACACCTGATCGGCCAGCGCGTTGCTGACGCGGTGCACGTCACCCAGGGTGGGCGAGACGGCTTCCACCATGCCCGGCCGCAGCCGGTGCGACGGGCCCCCAGCGCGCCAGCCCTCGGCCGTGCGCACGAAGGGTTCCGAGATTTCGGCGCCGCGCAGCATGCCGATCAGGCCCCACACCGTGTGGTTGTGGATCGGCGTCTGCTGGCCGGGGCCCCAGACGAAACTGACCACCGAGAAGCGCTCCAGCGGATCGGCGTAGAGCAGGTACTGCTGGTAGCGCACGGGCGAAGGCAGGGTGTAGGGCTCGGCCAGCCAGTCGTCGTGGCGGACCAGGTCGGCGAGCAGGGCGCGGCCGCGCGCGAGCAGCGGTGCTTCTTCGGCGGTGTCGTTCACCAGGCGGGTCAGCTCGGCGAGGAACTGGCGCAGACGGGCGGGTTGGTAAGGGACGGTCATGCGGTTTCCTGAAGGGGCCGGCAGAGGCCCTATTGCAACCGATCGGGCGGGCCGTTCACGGAACCCTTCGGCATGTGGTTCTGATTTTTTATTCTTTGGCGCCGGATATCGGCAAGAGGGACAATGCCCGTCCATCCTCGGACAACACGTCACTCAAGAGACTGCCATGACGCATTTTTACGAAGACAACGCCCAATCCATCGGCCGTACCCCGCTCGTGCGGTTGAATCGCATCACCGACGGCGCGCCCGCCACCGTGCTGGCCAAGATCGAGGGTCGCAACCCGGCGTACTCGGTCAAGTGCCGGCTGGGCGCGGCCCTGATCTGGGATGCCGAGAAGCGCGGCGTGCTCGGCCCGGGCAAGGAGATTGTCGAGCCCACCAGCGGCAACACCGGCATCGCGATGGCCTTCGTGGCCGCGGCCAAGGGCATCCCGATCACGCTGACCATGCCCGACACCATGAGCATCGAGCGGCGCAAGCTGCTGCTGGCCTACGGCGCCAAGCTGGTGCTGACCGAAGGCGCCAAGGGCATGAAGGGCGCGGTGGCCAAGGCCGAAGAGATCGCCGCCAGCGACCCGGGCAAGTACGTGCTGCTGCAGCAGTTCAAGAACCCGGCCAACCCGGCCATCCACGAAGCAACCACGGGCCCCGAAATCTGGGACGACACCGAAGGTGCGGTCGACGTCTTCGTCTCGGGCGTCGGCACGGGCGGCACCATCACCGGGGTGTCGCGCTACCTCAAGCAAACCCGCGGCAAGGCCATCACCTCGGTGGCGGTCGAGCCCACGGCCAGCCCCATCCTCACCCAGGCGCGCAACGGCGAAGAGCTCAAGCCCGCGCCGCACAAGATCCAGGGCATCGGCGCTGGCTTCGTGCCCGACGTGCTGGACCTGTCGCTGATCGATGCCGTTGAACAGGTGAGCAACGAGGACGCCGTGGCCTATGCGCGCCGCCTGGCCCGCGAGGAGGGCATTCTCTCGGGCATCTCCAGCGGCGCCGCCGTGGCCGCGGCCGTGCGCTGGGCACACAAGCCCGAGAACGCCGGCAAGACCATCGTGGTGATCCTGCCGGATTCGGGCGAGCGTTATCTCAGCTCCGTGCTGTTCGAAGGCGTGTTCGACAACGCCGGGCAACCGGCCTGAGGGCAGCGCCAGCGGGCGCATAAGCAAACTACTTAACAGTAGTTGGTGCCCGGGGGAGGGCTGGGGACAATGGTCCTCATGGCTTCTTCTCCCACCGTCATCATCGTGCCCGGCTGGCGCAATTCCGGACCGGGTCACTGGCAAAGCCTCTGGGCCGATCGCCTGCCGAACGTGCGGCGGGTCGAGCAGGACGACTGGATCACGCCGCTCAAGCGTGCCTGGGTGGACCGTCTGAGCGACCTCATCGCCCGCGCGCCGGGCCGGGTGGTCGTGGTGGCCCACAGCCTGGGCTGCATCGCCACCACCCACCTGGGCCCTGAAGCGGTGGCGCGCATCGACGGCGCGCTGCTCGTGGCACCGGCCGACCCGGAGCGCCGCGGCATCCTGGCCGACTTCGCGCCCGTGCCCTACCAGAAGCTGCCCTACCGCAGCATTCTTGTGGCCAGCAGCAACGACCCGTATTGCCCGGTGCGGCTGGCGGGGGCCTATGCGCGGGCCTGGGGCAGCGAGTTTGTGCGCCTGAACGAGGCCGGGCACATCAACATCGAATCCGGCCACGGCGAATGGCCGCTCGGCCTGGCCCTGCTGCAGTCGCTCGGGGCCGATGTGACGCCGCTGCCTCAGCTCGAAAAGGCCGCCTGATCGCGGCGCTGGCGCCGCCAACTGGCCCAGCCCAGGGCCACGAACAGCGGCATGAAGAGGGTGAAGCTGAGCTGCAGGCCCAGCCAGCCACCGATGGCGCCGCCCAGCAACCCACCGAGCAGCGCGCCCCCCGGGCCGACCAAGGCATTCAGGCCGGCCACACGGCCCAGGCCGATCTGCTGACCCAGCCGCGCCAACTGCGTGAGCACCTGGATCTCCAGCAGCCCCAGGCCGATCCCCTGCAGCACGCTGCCCACCGCCAGCCCGGCCGCATGCGGCGACTGGCTCAGGCACAGCAGCGCCAGCAGCACCAGGCCGATGCCCGCGAGGGTGCCCCGGCGCTCGTGGCGCGCCACCCAGCCGCCCAGGCACAGCAGAGCGGCGATGAAGCTGCCGCCTTGCAGCGACACCAGCGCGCCAGCGGCCACGGGTGATGCTTGCAGCGACTGCACCGCAATCACCACGATGAAGAAGGTGTGGAACATGTTGAGCGCCTGGATGCTGGCCTCCATGGCCGCCAGCGACCGGGCCTGCGGCGAGCGCAGAAGCTCCCGCAGCACCTCGCGCCAGGTCGTGCGGCCGGAAGCCGCGCGCGGTGCGGCGGTGGGCGCCTGTCGCAGCACCGGGGGCGAGAGCAGGGCGGTGAGCACGAACAGCGCCGCCACCAGCCAGAAGCTGCCGGCGTGGCCCAGGTGGGCGATCACGCCCGCCGTGGCCAGCGGCCCGATCAGGAACATGCCCGACATGTGGGCCGCGCGCTGCCAGCCCGCGTGGGCGGAGCCGATCTGCTGCAGCATGGCCATGAACACCATCTGCAGCGAAACGAACCGGGCCGGCATGATCACGCCGGTCAGCGCCGTCAGCACCAGCAGGTAGGCCGGGTCCGGCACCGCGGGCAGGGCCAGGTAGAGCGCGCCGCCAGCGAGGCTGCCGGCCACGAACAGGCGCGCCGGCCCGAGCCGCTCGGCCCACAGGCCGATGGGCAGGGCGGTGAGCAGGATGCCGACGCTTTGCGCGGCGGCGATCGCGCCGAGCCAGCCGCCGCGGGTGCCCAGCGCCAGGGCGCTGCTGCGGCCAGGGCCTCCGGCATTCAGGCCGCCTTGGCCTGCGGCTGGGCGTAACGGCTGGCCGGGCGTTCCAGGCCCAGGTTTTCGCGCAGGGTCCGGCCTTCGTAGGCGGTGCGGAAAAGGCCTCGCCGTTGCAGCTCGGGCACCACCAGGTCGACGAACTCGTCCAGTGACTGCGGCAACACCGGCGGCATGACGTTGAAGCCATCGGCGGCGCCGTTCTCGAACCATTCCTGCATGCGGTCGGCGATGGTCTGCGGCGTGCCCACCACCACCCAGTGGCCCCGGGCGCCGGCCAGGTATTCGTAGAGCTGGCGCACCGTATAGCCTTCTCGGCGCGCCAGTTCCAGCACCACCTGCGCACGGCTGTGAATGCCCCGGGGCGCTTCGGGAATGTAGGGCGGCGGCGCGTCCAGCGCCCACTTCGTCAGGTCTTCGCCGGGCCAGAAGGGCTCCAGCGTGGCCAGGCCGACGGCCGGGTGGATGAGCGCCTGCAGCTCGGCCCATTTGGCCTGCGCCTCGGCTTCGGTGCGGCCGATCACGGGCGAGATGCCGGGCAGCACCAGCAGTTGCTCGGGGCGGCGACCGTATTTGGCCAGGCGTCCCTTCACATCCTTGTAAAAGGCCTGCGCTTCGGCCAGGCTGGTCCAGGCGGTGAAGATGGCCTCGGCCGTGGCGGCGGCCAGCTCCTTGCCGTCTTCCGACGAGCCGGCCTGCACGATCACCGGGTGGCCCTGGGGCGGGCGCTCGATGTTCAGCGGTCCCTTGACTTTGAGGAAGCGGCCGATGTGGTTGAGCTCGTGCAGCTTCTCGGGAATGAGGTGCACGCCGCTGGCCGGGTCGCGCGGCAGGGCGTCGTCGTCGAAGCTGTCCCACAGGCCCTTGACCACGTCCACGAACTCGTGCGCGCGGGCGTAGCGGGTGGCCGGGTCCGGGTGCGCCTCCAGCCCGAAATTGCCGAACACGTTTTCGGCGCTGGTGGTGACCACGTTCCACGCCGCGCGGCCCTTGCTGATGTGGTCCAGCGAGGCGAACTTGCGCGCCAGCAGGAACGGGTCTTCGTAGGTGGTCGAGGCGGTGGCGACAAAACCGATGTGCGAAGTGACCTGCGACAGCGCGGCCCACAGCGTCACCGGCTCGAAGTACGACAGGCGGCCCTGGCGGCTCAGCGATTCGCGCCCGCCCTGGTGCCACACGCCCGGGCTGTCGGCCACGAACACCTGGTCGAACAGACCGCGTTCGGCGGTCTTCGCGAGCGCGACGTAGTGATCGATGTTGACCCCCGCGTCGGCTTGCGACCCCGGGTGGCGCCAGGCGGCCACGTGGTGGCCGGTGGCCATGATGAAGGCGCCCAGGCGCAGTTTTCTTTGGCTCATGAGGAGGCTCTCCTGCGACGACGGGTTCAGAACGTCTTGTCGGCGGTGATGGTGATGCGGTGCAGCTTGCGGTGCTGCGGGAAGAAGTCGCCCACCGCGTAGTGCTGGGTCGAGCGGTTGTCCCACACCGCCAGCGTGCCGGGCGCCCACTGCAGGCGCGCCTGCACCTCGGGCACCTGGGCGCGCGTGAACAGGTCGGCCAGCAGGGCGTCGCTCAGCGAGCGCGAGAGGCCCTTGATGTGGCTGGTGAAGGTCGGGTTGACGTAAAGGATCTTCTTGCCCGTGATCGGGTGCACGCGCACCACCGGGTGCTCCACCGGCGGGTACTTGGCGCGCGCGGCCTTGAGCTCGTCGCCGCTGGCGTCTTTGCGCAGCAGGTACTCGGTCCAGCCGCTGATTTCCCAGGTGTGCACGGCGGTCAGCGTTTCCAGGTAGGTCTTGAGGCCGGCGGGCAGGCGTTCGTAGGCCTGGGTCTGGCTCGACCACAGGGTGTCGCCACCCGTGGCCGGAATCACCTGCGCATACAGGCTGGTGCCCAGCGGCGGCTGTTCGCGCCAGGTGATGTCGGCGTGCCAGTTGCTGGCCGCGCTGGGGCGCTCGGCCGTGCTCTCGACGACCTCGATCTCGGGGTGCGCTTCCAGGCGCGGGAAGAAGGCCTTGACCTCGGCCACCTGACCGAAGGTGCGGGTGAAGGCCACCTGCTGCGCGGGCGTGAGCTGCTGGTCGCGGAAGAACAGCACTTCGTGCCGGGCCAGCGCCTGGCGCAGTTCTTCCTGGGTGGCCGCGTCCAGCGGCTGGCTCAGGTCGAGCCCGTGGATCACGGCGCCGATGTTGGGCGTGTAGGGCTGTGCCGCGAAGCGGGTGAAGGGGCGGGGCAGGTCGTTGAGTTGAGACATGGCGGGGACTCCCGGGTTGGCTGAATGGAGCGTCGAATCTAGGCAGCCCGGGCCCGCTTTCCAAGGAAGGCTTTGGCATAAGCACATCCGGAAATCGGCAGCGCTCCAGGCGCCGCCGCTGGCAGCGGATCTTGTTGGCGCCCAAGTTCATGCCAAACGATGATTGGCGCGCCGCCGCCCCCGTTCCTACAGTCGGTCATGCCATGTCGGCATCACTTTGGACTGGAGAACACGCAATGAAGCAATGGTGGGTTCGGGCGCTCGCACTGGTGTGGGCCCTGGGGGGCGTCGCTGCGGCGCCGCAGGCTGGGGCACAGGAGGCGGCGGCAGCGCCGCTCAAGCTCATCCGCATCGGTGTCGCCACCGGTGGCGCGGGCAATCCGGTGCGTTTCGGTGGCAGCAGCGCCTCGATCGCGCACGCCGAAGGACTCGTGGAAGAAGCGTTCCGCCCGGACGGCGTGAAGGTGGAGTGGATCTTCTTCAAGGGCGCGGGCCCGGCCGTCAACGAGGCGCTGGTCAACCAACAGCTCGACTTCGCCTACCAGGGCGACCTGCCTTCGCTGGTGCACCGCGCCAACGGGGTGAAGACGCGCATCCTGCTCGGCACCGGCGTGCGCAGCGGCCTGTTTCTGGCGGTGCCGCCGGAGTCGTCCATTCGCGGTCTGGAAGACCTCAAAGGCAAGAAGGTGGCGCTGTTCAAGGGCACCAACCTGCACCTGGCGGCGGTGCGGGCGTTGGCCGACAAGGGTGTGCGCGAACGCGACGTGCGCTTCGTCAACCTGGACTTCGCCACCTCGCACGCGGCGCTGGTCAACAAGGACGTCGATGCCGCGTTCGGCTACGTCGGCCTGTTCGATCTGCGCGACCGCGGCCTGGCGCGCATCGTCTGGTCGGCCGCCGAAGACAGCTTCAAGTACACGCGACAGGCCGCGCTGCTGGTAACCGACGACTTCGCCACGCGCCACCCGGCGGCGGTGCAGCGCGTGGTGACCACCTTCGTGAAGGCGGCGCACCGCTATTCGGACGAAAGCCAGCGCGCGGCGCTGTTCGACCAGTGGGGCAAGGCCGAATACCCGGCCGCGATCTGGCGCAACGAGTACATCGGCCAGCCGCTGCGGGTGCGCCTGTCACCGCTGATCGACCCCTTCCTGGTCGAGAGCTACCGCGCCTCGGCGCGCACGGCCGAAGCGCTCAAGCTGGTGCGGGGGCGGGCGCAGATCGACGGCTGGTTCGACCCGCGCTTTCTCGACGCCGCCCTGACCGAGCTGAACCTCAAGGGCTTCTGGCCGGCCTATGGCGCCGATGGCCGCTTACTCACCCATTGACCGGTTTTCGAACACCTTCTCAATGCACCTGGAGATCCCATGAGCCACGACATTCAAGACCCCACGCTCGACCTGGTACCGCGCGCAGGCCGCCTTGGCGCCGAAGTGCGCGGCGTGCGCCTCAGCGCCGATCTGGCGCCCGAGACCTTTGCCGCCATCCACCGGGCGCTGCTGCGCCACAAGGTGCTGTTCTTCCGCGGCCAGCGCCACCTGGACGATGCCGGCCAGCAGGCCCTGGCCCGCCTCTGGGGCGAACTGGTCGCCCACCCGACCGTGCCCTCCAAAGACGGCACACGGCACGTGCTGGAGCTCGATTCCTTCCACGGTGCGCGCGCCAATTCCTGGCACACCGACGTGACCTTCGACCTGGCCTATCCCAAGGTGTCGGTGCTGCGCGGCGTGGTGATCCCGCCCGTGGGCGGCGACACGGTCTGGGCCAACACCGTGGCCGCCTACGAGCGGCTGCCGGCGGAGCTGCAGGCGCTGGCCGACCGGCTGCGCGCGGTGCACACCAACACCTACGACTACGCGCATGCCCGCGAGATGCCGTCCGACGTCGACGCCACCCGCCGCTACCGGGAGGTGTTCGCCGCGCACGAGGTGGAGACCGAGCACCCGGTGGTGCGCGTGCACCCGGAAACCGGCGAGCGCTCGCTGGTGCTGGGGCATTTCGTGCAGCGCTTCCAGGGCCTGAACAGCGCCGATTCCCAGCACCTGCTGGCGGTGTTCCAGGCGCACATCACGCGGCTGGAAAACACGGTGCGCTGGTCGTGGCAGGAGGGCGACGTGGCCATCTGGGACAACCGATCGACCCAGCACTACGCGATTGCCGACTACGGCGATGCCCACCGTGTGGTGCGCCGGGTCACCGTCGAAGGCGAGGTGCCGGTCGGGGTCGACGGGCTGGCCTCGGTGGCGCTCAAGACCTTGCCGCAGGCGGTGCTGGCGCAGCGTGCACAGGCCGAGGCCGCCGCCTGACCGGGGCCGACGACCCGCCGGACGGCATAAGCACATGACCGAACAATCCTTGCACGGTGATATCGGTTTTTGTTCGTTCGGGCGTTGGTCGGTGCGTCCTACATTCATCCTGGTTTTCAGCGCTGCGTTCTTCATGCGTGGCTGAAATGAAGAATCCGCAGAACAAGGAAGCCGCCATGTCCACTGACCGTTCCGTTTCCCTGGCGCCCCCGCTGGGCCTGCCTGCCTGGCGGGCGCCGCGCTGGCGCCCCGGCTGGAGCTGGCTCTGGGCCTGGCCCTTCCCCCTGGCGGTGCTCGCGCTGTGGCAACTGTCGTCGGTGCTCGGCTGGGTGCCTGAACAGGTGCTGCCGCCGCCGGCCCAGGTGTTCCAGACCTTTGGCGACATGCTGGCGAGCGGCGAGCTGTGGGACAACCTCTGGATCAGCCTGGTGCGCGTGTTCACCGGCTTCGGTATCGGCCTGGTGGTGGGGCTGGCGCTGGGCACGGCCATGGGCCTGTCGCCCACGGTGCGCGACTACCTGTTCCCGCTGTTCAAGGCCTTTGCCCAGGTGCCGGTGATCGGCTGGCTGCCGCTGCTCATGCTGCTGGTGGGCATCGACGAATCGCTGAAGTTCCTGCTCATCGCCAAGGCCGCGCTGGTGCCCATCACGATCAACACCTGCCAGGGCATCCAGGGGGTGTCGAACCGCTTCGTCGAAGTGGCCCGGGTGTACCGCTTCAACCGCTGGCAGTTGCTGACCCAGGTGGTGCTGCCCGCCGCGACCGCGCCGATCTGGAACGGGGTGCGCTACGGCCTGACCCACGCCTGGCTGGCGCTGGCGCTGGTGGTGGTGGAACTGCTGGCGTCGTCGGAAGGCATCGGTTTTCTCATCGTCTACGGCCGCCAGCTGTTCCAGCTCGACGTGGTGCTGGCCGCAGTGCTCGCCGTGGGCATCGTCGGCTTTGCCATCGACAAGCTGCTGGCGCTGACCGAAGCGCGGCTGCTGCGCTGGCGCCGGGCCGGCCTGTGAGCCGGGTGTTTTCAGGAGGACGGCATGGCGGTTGAAGATCAGGTTTCGGTGTGGCAGCGCGTGCCCAGGCCGCTGCGCGGCTGGGTGCTGCCCTTGGCGTTGCTGGCCATCTGGTGGGCGGCGCGGGCCTTCGGCTGGTCCGATTCGCCGCTGCTGGTCTCGCCCGCGGCGGTGTGGCACCGCGCGGTCGATCAGGTGGGCAGTGGCGCGCTGTGGCAGGCCCTGTCGGCCAGCCTGTGGCGCTGGGGCTGGGGGTTTCTCATCGGTTCGCTGGCCGGACTGGTGCTAGGCGCGTTGCTGGGCGCTTCGCGCTGGGCCGAGCGGCTCATCGGGCCGAGCTTTCACACGCTCAAGCAGATCTCGCTGTTCACCTGGATCCCGATGCTCTCGATGTGGTTCGGGCTGGGCGATGCGGCCAAGATCGCCTTCGTCGCCATGGCCGCCTTCTTTCCGGTGGTGCTCAACACCTGCGAAGGCATCCGCAGCGTGCCGCGCGAATTCATCGAGGTGGCGCGGGTGTACCGCTTCGGCCTCGGGCAACTGCTGGTGCGGGTGGTGGCGCCGGCCGCCGCACCGTCGATCTTCACGGGCATCCAGCTGTCGCTCATCTACACCTGGCTGGCGACGCTGGGCGCGGAATACCTCATGGCCTCGGGCCAGGGCATCGGCAACACGCTGATCGACGGCCGCGAGCACTTCTGGATGGACCTGGTGCTGTTCGGGGTGGTGGTGGTGGGGCTGGTCGGCTTCGTCATCAACGCGGTGCCGGTGGCCATCGAACGGCGCCTGCTCGCCTGGCGCGACCGCACGGTGGCGCGCTATTGACCCGCGCCCCGCAGGGACACAGACAGATTTCGGAGCTACCCCATGGAACACGCAGGCACCCTGAGCATTGCAGGGCTCAACAAACAGTACGAGGTCAAAGGGCAGGCGCTGCCGGTGCTGCAGGACATTGACCTGACCATCGAACCGGGCGAGTTCGTCAGCATCGTCGGCAGCAGCGGCTGCGGCAAGTCCACGCTGCTGCGGCTGATCATCGGCCTGGAGGGCGACTACCGGGGCGATATCCGGCTCAACGGCCAGCGCATCACCGGCACCAGCCTGGACCGCGGCATCGTGTTCCAGGAGCACCGGCTGTTCCCCTGGCTCACGGTCGAAAAGAACGTGGCGGTGGGCGTGCTCAACGCCGACCTGACCGAGGCGCAAAAGCGCGAGACGGTGCGCGAGCACATCGAACTGGTGGGGCTCAAGGGCTTCGAGCAGGCCTGGCCGCACCAGCTTTCGGGCGGCATGTCGCAGCGCGTGGCGATCGCGCGCGCCCTGGCCAGCCGGCCCGACATCCTGCTGCTGGACGAACCCTTTGGTGCGCTCGATGCGCTCACGCGCGCCCACCTGCAGCAGGAGCTGCACCGCATCTGGGCCACCGAGGGCATCACCATGATCCTGGTGACGCACGACGTGGAAGAGGCGGTGTACCTGGGCGACCGCGTGGTGGTCATGGAACCGCGTCCCGGCCGCATCCGCAGCACCTTGTCCGTGCCCCTGCCGCACCCGCGCGACCGCGCCAGCGCCGCTTTTGCCGCCGTGCGCAACGCCGTGCTGCACGAGCTGGGCGAACACGGTTCGGCCGCGGCCGGGCCGCTGCTGGCGCCGGCGCGGGCGCCGGCCGCCCTGGACCTCGGCACCTGGCAGTTCGCGGTCTGAACCCCTTTTTTTCCCTTCATCACGCACTTTCACCATGAATCCTGTTGCCGTTTCTCTTCGCCGCCGCCAGTTCGTGGCTGGTCTGGCCGGAGCCAGCCTGCTGGCCCCCGCGTTGCTGCGCGCCCAGACCGCGCCCGCCAAGCGCATCCGCATCGGTTCGCCCGACCTGGGCACTGCCGGCAAGTCCTCACCGGGCGCGTCCACGCTGGCCGTCGTGCAGGCCCACCAATGGCTGGAAGAAGCGTTCGCCAAGGACGGCATCGAGGTGCAGTGGAACTTCTTCCGCGGTGCCGGCCCGGCCGTGGCCGAAGCACTGGCGGCCAAGCAGCTAGACATCGTCTACCTGGGCGACCTGGCCTCGGTGATCCACAAGGCGCGCGGCCTGCCCACGCGCTACATCGTGCCCACCGGGCGCGGCTCCAACAGCTACCTGGCCACCGCGCCGGGCTCCCCCATCCGCAGCGTGGCCGACCTCAAGGGCAAGCGGGTGTCGGTGCTCAAGGGCACGGCCTACCAGCGCCCCTTCGACAACCTGCTGGCCACGGCAGGCCTGACGGAAAAAGACGTCAAGCTCATCAACATGGACTGGCCCAGTTCCAAGGCGGCGGTGGTCGCCGGCCAGATCGACGCCACCTTCGGCGGCTCCGACCTCTTCGTGCTGCGCGACAAGGGCGTGCAGATCCCGCTGAGCACGCGCGGCCGCGGGCCCGCGTTCGCCATCAACGCCGGTGCGCTGGCCACCGAAGACTTTGTGCAGAACCAGGCGCCGCTGCTGCAGCGTGTGGTCACGCAACTGGTGCGCGCCTCGCACTGGGCCTCGCAGGAGGCCAACCGGGAAGCGCTGGTGGCGCTGTTTGCCAGCAACAGCGGCAACCCCGAAACGCCGTTCCGCGAAGAACTGGCCGGCGACAACCTGAGCCAGCGCTATTCGCCGCTGATCGATGACGGGCTCATTGCCGGCTACCAGGGGGTGCACGACGAAGGCCTCAAGCTCGGCCTGATCCGCCAGGGTTACGACGTCAAGAGCTGGTTCGAGCCGCGGTTCGTGCAGCAGGCGCTGCGCGAGCTCAAACTGGAGAAGGCCTGGAAGGCAACCGACGCCAGCGGCAAGGCCAAAGGCGACGCATGAACGCGGCCATCGCCCCGGCCGACGGCCGGCCCAACATCGTCTTCATCCTGGCCGACGACCTCGGCTGGGCCGACCTGAGCGTCTACGGCCAGACGCACTACACCACGCCGCACCTGGACGCGCTGGCCGCCGAAGGCGTGCGCTTCAACCAGGCCTACGCCAATTCGGCCGTGTGCTCGGCCACGCGTTTCGGCCTCATCACCGGTCGCTACCAGTACCGCCTGCGTGGCGGGCTGGAAGAGCCGCTGGTGCGCACCGCGCATCTGCACGGCCTGCCGCCCGCGCACCCGACGCTGCCTTCGCTGCTGCGTGACGCCGGTTACGACACCGCGCTGATCGGCAAATGGCACCTGGGCAACCTGCCCGACTACGGTCCGCTCAAGAGCGGCTACAACCGCTTTTTCGGCAACTACGGCGGCGCCATCGACTACTTCACGCACAAGCCGCGCGTGGGCGCCGACGTGCCGCGCGACCTGTACGAAGGCGAGGTGCCGGTGGAGCGCGTGGGCTATTACACGCAATTGCTGGCCGACGAGGCGGTGGCCTGGCTGCACCAGCAAAGCGCCGCGCGGCCGTTCTTTCTGTCGCTGCACTTCACCGCGCCGCACTGGCCCTGGGTCGGGCCGGAAGACGAGCACATCTCGCGCGACCTGACCGACCTGTTCCACTACGACGGCGGCAACCTGCACACCTACGCGAAGATGGTGCGTTCGCTCGACGCGGCCGTGGGCCAGGTGGTGCAGGCGCTCAAAGAGCAGGGGCTGGACGAAAACACCCTCATCGTTTTCACCAGCGACAACGGCGGCGAGCGCTTTTCCAAGACCTGGCCCTTCACCGGGCAGAAGACCGAGTTGCTCGAAGGCGGCATCCGCGTGCCCACGCTGCTGTGCTGGCCGGCCGGTCTGTCGCCGCAGGTCAGCGAGCAGGTCACCATCACCATGGACTGGCTGCCCACGCTGCTGGCGGCCGCTGGCCTGCAGCCGCACCCGGACTACCCCAGCGACGGCGAGAACCTTCTGCCGGTGCTGCAGGGCCAGGCGCCGGCGCACGAGCGCACGCTGTTCTGGCGCTACAAGGCCCAGCGCCAGCGTGCCGCGCGCCAGGGCCGCTGGAAGTACCTGAAGATCAACGAGCACGAATTCCTGTTCGACATCGAGGCCGACGCACGCGAGCGCGCCAACCTGCGCGAGCGGCACCCCGAGGTGTTTCAGCGCCTGCGCCAGGCCTGGGCCGAATGGGACGCACAGTTCCTGCCCATCACCGACGAGGTCTTCACCCACGGGGTGACACCCGACATCCAGGCCGACCGCTATGCGCCCGAGCGCGCCACCCGGGCGCTGTGATCCGGCCGGCAGCACAACCGGCAGAAAACGCCCGTCAGGGCGTTTCTTGGGGGCAAAAAACGGCCTCTTATTCCTTTATCGAATAAGAAAACAAAAACAAAGTCGTTTGAGAATGAAGGTCGAGTCCCCAGAATCCGATTTACATCAGCTATCGCGGAGACCCGTACCCATGAAAACCACCATCAAGCTCACCCTCGGCGCCATCGCACTGGCCGCCTCGGCGCTGGCCTCGGCCCAGACCACGCTGCTCAACGTGTCGTACGACGTGGCCCGCGAGTTCTACAAGGACATCAACGCCGCCTTCGTGCCGTACTACAAGAAGTCCACCGGCAAGGACATCAAGGTCGACCAGTCGCACGCCGGCTCCAGCGCCCAGGCGCGCGCCGTGGCCGACGGGCTGGAAGCCGACGTGGTGACCTTCAACACCACCACCGACGTCGACTTCCTGGCCGACAAGGGCGTGGTCGCCAAGGACTGGCGCCAGAAATTCCCCAACGGCGCGGCGCCGACCACCTCGACCATGCTGTTCCTGGTGCGCAACGGCAACCCCAAGGGCATCAAGGACTGGGACGACCTGATCAAGCCCGGCGTGCAGGTCGTGGTGGTCAACCCCAAGACCGGCGGCAACGGCCGCATGGCCTACCTGGCCGCCTGGGGCTATGTGCGCAGCAAGGGCGGCTCCGACGCCGACGCGCTCGACTTCGTGAGCAAGCTCTACAAGAATGTGCCCGTGCTGGCACGCGGCGGCCGTGACGCCACCGGCATCTTCCTGCAGCGCAACATCGGCGACGTGCTGGTGACCTTCGAATCCGAAGTGGTGTCGGTCGACAACGAATTCGGCAAGGGCAAGGTCGACGCGATCCACCCGAGCGCCTCCATCGTGGCCGAAAACCCGGTGGCCATCGTCGAGCGCACCGTGGCCAAGAAGGGCACGGCCGAGCAGGCCAAGGCCTACCTCGACTTCCTCTACAGCCCGGAAGGCCAGGAAATCGCCGCCAAGCACAACATCCGCCCGCGCAATGAAGCCGTGCTGAAGAAGTACAGCGCCGCGTTCAAGCCGATCAAGCTGTTCACCGTGGGCGACTACTTCGGTTCGCTGGCCGAAGCGCAGAAGGTGCACTTCAACGACGGCGGCCAGTTCGACAAGCTGTACACGACGAAGTGAGGGGCACCCCCTGCGCCGCTGACGCGGCTTCCCCCCGCTCTGGCGCGCCGCTTTGCGGCGCTGGGCAGGGGGACGGCGCGAGTGGCCCGGCGTAGCCGGTTCCACCGCGCCCACTGGACGGGCGGTCGCTTGGGCTTCTGCCGCCTTCTTCACCGGACCGTCGATTCCCACCTGCCTGCGCGCCATTCCCACCCACCTTCGCTTCATTCCCGTGCAGCTGCACGTCATTCCCGTCCCATTGCACGTCATTCCCGCGCAGGCGGGAATCCAGCCGCACCCCTTCCAGCCCGCCCACCCAGGCCCACCATGACCTCCATCGCGCTGCCCTCCGGGACGCCTCCTTCTTCTGGCCGACGCCGCTCGGCGCGCGTGCTGCCGGGCTTCAACATCACGCTCGGCTACACCCTGCTGTACCTGAGCCTGATCGTGCTGATCCCGCTGTCGGCGCTGGCGTTCAAGACCTTCACGCTGACCTGGCCGCAGTTCTGGGAAGCGGTCACCTCGCCGCGCGTGCTGGCCTCGTACCGCCTGACCTTTGGCGCATCGCTCATCGCGGCCAGCGTCAACGTGGTTGCCGGCCTGCTGGTGGCCTGGGTGCTGGTGCGCTACAGCTTCCCCGGCAAGAAGATCGTCGACGCACTGGTGGACCTGCCGTTCGCCCTGCCCACCGCCGTGGCCGGCATTTCGCTGACCGCGCTGCTGGCCGGCAACGGCTGGATCGGCCAGTACCTGGAGCCGCTGGGCATCCAGCTCGCGTTCAACCCCAACGGCGTGGTCATCGCGCTCATCTTCATCGGTCTGCCTTTCGTGGTGCGCACGGTGCAGCCGGTGCTGGAAGACACCGAAAAAGAGCTGGAAGAGGCCGCCACCTGCCTGGGCGCCACGCGCTGGCAGACCTTCAGCAAGGTGATCTTCCCGACCATCCTGCCCGCGCTGCTGACCGGCTTTGCCATGGCCTTCGCGCGCGCCGTGGGCGAATACGGCTCGGTCATCTTCATCGCCGGCAACATGCCCATGGTGTCCGAGATCACGCCGCTGATCATCATCGGCAAGCTCGAACAGTACGACTACGCTGGCGCCACCGCCGTGGCCACCGTCATGCTGGTCATCTCCTTCGTCCTCCTGCTGGTCATCAACGGCCTGCAGACCTGGCAACGCAGCCGCACGGCAGGGAACACCCAATAATGTCCGCCCGCCCGACCCCCCGCACCGCCCAGCGCGGCACCACCGAAGCCCCCTGGGTGCGCTACCTGCTGACCGCCCTGGCCCTGGGCTTCATGGGCCTGTTCCTGGTGCTGCCCCTGGCTGCCGTGGCCACCGAAGCCCTGCGCAACGGCTGGGACGCCTACTGGGAAGCGCTCAAGGAACCCGACGCCTGGGCGGCGATTCGCCTCACCCTGCTCACGGCCGCCATCGCCGTGCCGCTGAACCTGGTGTTTGGCGTGGCCGCCGCCTGGTGCATCGCCAAGTACGAGTTCAAGGGCAAGTCGTTCCTGACCACGCTGATCGACCTGCCGTTTTCAGTTTCGCCCGTGGTGGCCGGCCTGATCTATGTGCTGGTGTTCGGCGCGCAGGGCTGGCTGGGCCCCTGGCTGATGGAACACGACATCAAGATCGTGTTCGCCGTGCCGGGCATCGTGCTGGCCACCGTGTTCGTGACCTTTCCCTTCATCGCGCGCGAATTGATCCCGCTGATGCAGGCGCAGGGCAACGAAGAAGAGCAAGCCGCCATCGTGCTCGGCGCCACCGGCTGGCAGACCTTCCGGTACGTCACGCTGCCCAACATCAAGTGGGGCCTGCTGTACGGCGTGATCCTGTGCAACGCGCGCGCCATGGGCGAGTTCGGCGCCGTGTCGGTGGTGTCGGGCCACATCCGCGGCCAGACCAACACCATGCCGCTGCACGTGGAAGTGCTCTACAACGAATACCAGTCGGTGGCCGCCTTCGCGGTGGCCTCGCTGCTGGCCATCCTGGCGCTGGTCACGCTGGTGATCAAGAGCATCGTCGAATGGCGCAGCGAGCGCGAGCTCCAGGCCACCGCCGAACTGCCGCCCGAGCGCCCGGGCGACACCCCGGCCGCGCCGCCGTCGAACCCCGCCGAACCCTACGTGCACGTGCCGCTGGCATCGCGCGCGGCCATCTGAAGGACTGTCGAGCCATGAGTATCGAAATCCGCAACGTCAACAAACATTTCGGCAGCTTCCACGCGCTGCGCGACGTCAACCTCGACATCGCCTCGGGCGAACTGCTCGCCCTGCTGGGCCCGTCGGGCTGCGGCAAGACCACGCTGCTGCGCATCATCGCCGGCCTGGAAACGCCCGACACCGGCAACATCCTCTTCAGCGGCGCCGACACCACCGACGTGCATGTGCGCGAGCGCAACGTGGGCTTCGTGTTCCAGCACTACGCGCTGTTCCGCCACATGACCGTGTTCGAGAACGTGGCCTTCGGCCTGCGCGTCAAGCCGCGCGGCGAGCGCCCGTCGGAAGCACAGATCAAGGCCAAGGTGACCGAGCTGCTCAAGCTTGTGCAGCTCGACTGGATCGCCGAACGCTACCCGGCGCAGCTCTCCGGCGGCCAGCGCCAGCGCATTGCCCTGGCGCGCGCACTGGCCGTGGAGCCGCAGGTGCTGCTGCTCGACGAACCCTTCGGCGCGCTCGACGCCAAGGTGCGCAAGGAACTGCGCCGGTGGCTGCGCCGCCTGCACGACGAACTTCACGTCACCTCGGTCTTCGTCACGCATGACCAGGAAGAGGCGCTCGAAGTGGCCGACCGTGTGGTGCTGATGAACAAGGGTGTGATCGAGCAGGCCGGGTCGCCGCAGGAAGTGTGGGACCACCCCGCCAGCCCCTTCGTCTACGGCTTCCTGGGCGACGTGAACCTGTTCCACGGCCGCGCCCACGAAGGCCTGCTGCACCTGGAAGACGGTGTGGCCATCCGCACGCCCGAACACGCCGGCGCGCAGAACGCCAAGGCCTTCGCCTATGTGCGCCCGCACGACCTCGCGGTGCGCCGCTACCAGGCCGGCGCCGCCGGGGCCGAAGGCATCGTCGCCCGGCTGGAGCGCGCCATCGTCGTCGGCCCGATCGCACGGCTGGAACTGGTTCCGGTGGAAGCCTCGGGTGCACCCGGCCACGACCCGCTGATCGAAGCGCAGATTCCGGCGCAGGAATTCCACGACCAGGGCTTCCGCGAAGGCGACACCCTGGTGGTCTCACCGCGCAAGGCGCGCGTGTTCCTGGCGCCCGAAACCGCCTGAAACGCCCGGGAGTACCCTTCCCCCTGATGTCAAGGTAGGCCCTCATAATCGAGGGCCTTTTCACGACCTCAGGAGGACGTTCATGCCCGACATCGACCCTCGCAGCACGCGCCGCGCCGTGCTGAAAACGGCGGCCGCCACGGCCATCGCCAGCGCCGTTCCGGCGGCCATCGCCCAACCCCTGCTGAGTTCGCCGGGTAGCGCGCTGATGCCCAAGGGTGGCAAACGCCGTGTGGTGATCCTGGGCGGCGGCTGGGGCGGACTGACCACCGCACGCCACCTGCGCGAGACCGCGCCCGATCTGGAGGTGGTGCTGCTTGAACGCAACCCGCTGTTCTGGTCCTGCCCGCTGAGCAACAAGTGGCTCATCGACATCGTGGACACCAGCACCCTGGTGCATTCCTACACCGGCGCCGCACAGCGCTTCGGCTACACCTACGTGCAGACCGAGGTGACCGAAATCGACCGCAGCCAGCGCCGCGTGTACACCGCGCAGGGCTATCTGGATTACGACTGGCTGGTGGTGGCCGCCGGCATCCGCGTGGCCTACGAACCCTGGTTCGGCAACGACCGCAAGGCCATCGACCACACGCGCGCGAACTACGCCAGCGCCTACGTGCCCAGCGCCGAACACATCGCGCTCAAGCAGAAGATCCAGGCCTTCAAGGGCGGCACCTTCGTCATGACGCTGCCGCCCCCGCCGCACCGCTGCCCGCCGTCGCCCTACGAGCGCGCCTGCATGATCGCCGCGCACTTCAAGCGCAACAAGATCCCGGCCAAGCTGCTCATCCTCGACCCGAAGCCGCGCATCGCGCCCATCGGTCTGGGCTACCGCAAAGCCTTCGAAGAGCTGTACCCCGACATCATCACCCACGTGCCCAACGCCGGGGTCAAGGAGCTGGACCCGTTCAAGCGCGTGGTCAAGACCGCGGCGGGCGACGTGGCCTTTGACGACGCCATCTTCATGGGCCACCACCAGGCCGCCGATCTGGTGTGGAAGCTCGGCGCCATCGGCAAGACCGCCGAGGGCAAGCCCAACAACTGGGCCGCCGTGCATCCCGAGTTCTACAACCTGCCCGACGACCCGCAGACCTTCGTCATCGGCGACAGCGTGGGTGCGGTGTCGCCCCAGTTCGGCCATTACCCCAAGAGCGGTCACGTGGCCAACCGCATGGGCGCGAGCGTGGCGCGCTTCATCGGCCGCCAGGCCAAAGGCCAGGCGCTGGAGCCCGAACTGATCGACAACCTCTGCTACATGCTGGTCAACACCGAACCGCGCGAAGCCATCAGCGTGCAGTTCGACTACGCCAAGGGCGCCGACGGCGTGCTGGTGCAGACCCAGGTGGACGACCACGAACGCCGCGCCGAACTCTGGGACGAAGACCTGCGCTGGTACGGCCTGAAGATCAAGGACATGATCTCGGGCTGAGCGACGGCAGCGGCGTGGGCCGACACCCCCACGCCGCGCAGGGCCATGGCTTGAGCACGCTGCGTGCGCCCCTATCTTCAGGGCCCACCCCTTCCAAACCCACGAAAGAACCGCCATGTCCCGAGACCCCTTGATCGTGGGGGCCCAAGCCCTGCAAGGCCCGATGCCCGGCATCGACCCCTTCATCTTCGGCGCCTACCACCAGGACCATTACCCCGCTGGCAACGCCCAACTGGGTGTCGACCCAGCCCTGCTGCGCGGGCGCGAGATCGGCATGGACTTCAGCGGCCAGGACGGCTGGAGCATGTACCACGGCGAAGCCGTGCCGGGCTTTCCCACGCACCCGCACCGCGGCTTTGAAACCGTGACCATCGTGCGCAAAGGGCTGGTCGACCATGCCGACTCGCTTGGCGCCACCGCGCGCTACGGCCAGGGCGACGTGCAATGGCTCACCACCGGCCGGGGTGTGCAGCACGCCGAAATGTTCCCGCTGGTGCACCAGGACCAGCCCAACACGCTCGACCTGTTCCAGCTCTGGCTGAACCTGCCCGCCAGAAAGAAGATGGTGCCGGCCGACTTCACCATCTTCTGGGCCGACCAGATCCCGCACTGGGCCGGCACCGACGCCGCCGGCCGCCGCGCTGAGGTGGAAGTGGTGGCCGGCGACTTCGCGCCCGTGGACGGCAGCGCGGTGGTCAAAGCCCTGCCACCGCCTGGCGATTCGTGGGCGGCTGAGCCCGAGGCCGACGTGGCGATCTGGATCGTGCGGCTCGCCCCCGGCGCCAGCCTCACACTGCCTGCCGCCACGCCCGAGGCCCGCCGCGCCGTCTACCTGACCACCGGCAACGCGCTGGTGGTGGGCGAGCACCGCTTCGACCAGCGCGTGATGGTCGAAGTGCGCGCCAACCAGACCGCGCCGCTGCACAACCCCAGCGACGCCTGGGTGGAAGTGCTGGTGCTGCAAGGCAAACCCATCGCCGAACCCGTGGCCCAGCACGGCCCGTTCGTCATGAACACCCAGGCCGAACTGGTGCAGGCCGTCCACGACTACCAGCGCACCCAGTTCGGCGGCTGGCCCTGGCCCAGCCATTCGCACACGCACGGAAAAGCGGAGCGCTTTGCGCAGTACCCGGACGGGCGGGTGGAGAAGCCGGCGGGTTGAGCGGCTCCTGCACGGAGCCTTTTACGAAGAGGCTCCGGTCATCAACGTATCCAGCGGGCAGGCCGTGCCGCTGGCCTGCGTTTGCGCGAAAGCCGCCACTCTGCTGCGGGCTGCCCACAACACAAGCGTTTTGGCCCAGTGGACGTAAACCTTTTCGGTCTGTAGGCTGTAGTGCAGGTAGCGGATCCGTTCGCGCACCTGATCCAGCAGCCGGGCGGACCTGGGAGGGATCCAGGCGGGTTTGTCGGATCTGTTATGCCTGTTCATGCATCCAGTGTGAGGCGCGACAGGATTGATTACAAACAAATTTTGAAGATGCCTGCGACTTTGTTTAACGGCAGGGGTTGTGGGTATCCGGTGTTTTGCCGTTTAAATCAAAGTTAGGCGCAAAAATGTCTCAGCGATATCACAAAAATTCTAAAGGGGTCGCCGCAGAAAACGACGTTGTGAGGGGAAGAATTATCCGAGACACCGCATCTATTGATTTTCAGATCTCTATACTTTTGTCGATGTACTTTGGAATTGACGAAAGGTCGATGCAGTTCTATTATCTAATTGGCGATAAATTATCTCTATCGAGAAAAGTAGAAATTCTTGGGGAAATCTGCAAAGGCTCGAAGTTAAAATCTGCAGAAGTGACCGGATTTATTAAGATTCTTATAAAGATAAGAAATTATTTGGCGCATCAACATTTCTATGATCACAGGCATAGAATTTTTAGAGACAGTTCCGTCGTCAAGGTACTGGATGATTGGCCGAGAAATTACAATATTCAGTATGCACTTGCAAAATCGCGATTGCAGAGAATCGGAAAGACAAAGATGTTCGGAAAGTTTCATACTCCAAATTATCCTCACTGGAAAAAATCTGCCTAACAATTCGCCCCAGCGGACGGCTTTGCTGCCCACTGAGCTATATCGTTAGCCACCATATGCGCGAGCAATTGAATCTGCTGCTACTTGTCGGAATCCTCGGCTCTTTCGCTGCAGGAGTCCTGCTTTTCTTGTTCACCGGAGCTCCGTCTAGGTTAATCGGTGGCTTGCTCGTTATGGTTGGCCTCGGTGCCATTGTCGGCGCGCGAAGTGCTGCTGCCGCAGCCACTCAAAAAAATGTAGTCCGCATTATTTCCCTAGGCACACGAACAAAGATCAGCATTCGCCCAACTACTTTCATCCTTTGGGGTACTGGCGTCGCTCTGGTTGGTCTGCTGCAATTGCTTGGGTTCTGAATCGTGAAAGAACTATCCCGATTCAAAATGGTGGCTAACCTTCCGGTCAAGGCGCTCCCTTCGGTCGCTGGGACAGCCGGCAAGCCGGCTGCCCCTCACCTAAAACGTTAAACCTCAAGAAAGTTCCAGCGCTTCGAATCGAGGTCAATGGCGAGTTAGTCGCGGTCGCCGGTGCGCTAGGCCTTTCTATGCTGTCGGGCCAAGTGGTGTTCTGTGCCACGGGTCCGAATCGCGTCATCGATACGTCCGGCATCATGTTTAACGTCATGGGCTTGACACTCGACGGGCCGCAGCCTCGACAGCTCACTTGGGCGAACGGGCTTGAATTGAAAGTCGGTGACAGAGTGACTTTTGAGTTCGTCGAGGTATCCAACCCTAGTCCGCCCGGAAAGGTGCTGGCAACTCCGTCGTCAGCAGAACTCGCGCAGGAAGCGGCGAAGCAAAAGAGCGGTGGGGCGAAATGAGGCTACAGTTTAACTGGTCGGCCCACGCGGACACGCAGCAGCAGGTTGCCGCTGCGCGGCATGCTACGTGCCGTTGGCCTCCAACGTTGGGCGTCCACGCCGAAGAGGGGAATGCGCATGACAGAAGAAACTACACAACCGCCGCACCCGAATAACATCGGGAAAGTCCGAGAAATAAAATCCATACACGACAAGCCGGTTACGTTTACGATCATTGACGAAATCGTGGTTGAGCAGGGCACGGGAAAATTGATCTACTTCCAGCAGCTCTCGCATACGCCTGGGAATCGTATCGAATACCGGCTCTGCTATTACATGCTGGGCGTAAAGGAGTCCAGGCGTGGCAAATGGGTTTTTGGTCAATATGCGTTAATGGTTCCTGCCAACTTGCTAGTTAAAATTCTTTCAGAAGCGAAGAAGAGGGGTTGGAAGGGAATCGCATGAGGTGTATTTGCCGCTTAACCCGATTTTCCGGCAGACCGCCTTCGGCATCCGCTGAACTTCAACGGTAGACCTATCACTAACAAGTACACGAGCAGGGAAAAAATGGCAACAAGTAACATTCTTGAACTTGATTTTAACGACAAGCTGAAAATAACGATCAACAACACAAAGCCGGTGGTTCTGACCGATCTAACAATGGCCTTGCTGGGCGTTGGTCAGCAGTTTGAGCGCTTCATCGAAAATGAAACGACGGAGCAGCATTAAGCGGGGAGTGAACTCTTCATCAAAGAGGTTCGGTCGGGATCCATCATTGTTGAGCTTGTTGCACAAGCAATTCCAGTTGTCCCGCTTCTTTGGCAAGGTGGTTCCATCATTGAATGGATCGGCTATGCCAAGTCCGTAATCGAATGGTTGAACGGTAAGCTCGAAAGGCCACCAAAGGACGTCACAAAGCAGGATCTTCGGCAATGGAGCAACATCCTTGAACCCGTGGCCAAGGATCACGGCTCCCAACTGAACTTCACCGTTTCTAGCGGTGGGCAAGTCGTCAATCAGTTTTTCATCAACTCGGAGCAAGCGAACGCTGCACAGAACGCGATTCGCCGCGAGATCGGGCTCTTAGACGAGCCCGACGGTCACACGCAGCGAAAACGAGTTATGACTTGGTATCAAACCAAGTTCGATGACACATCTCAGACAGGTAACAAAGCAGTAATCGAGAGCATTTCAAAGTCTCCCGTAAAGGTCATCTTTGAGAACAATGCCGTCAAGAAGGCGCTGATGGCTGGCGATCCTCGGTTCAACAAGCCGTGGAATGAACTTGCATACATCGTTGATGTGAAGGTCCAAACTGTTCAAGGCGTTCCAAAGGTCTACACAGTTATCAACTACTACGATGAAGACACCTTCGACCCGGCAGAGTAAAAATCCAATCATGCAACGGCCTTGGTCTAACAGTCGGTTCAACGCGGAGGCAAACACTGACCATGCCCTTGGCATTTTCATGGCCAGTGTTGGCGTCCTCCGCGCTTCGCGCTCCGGCGCCAGTTAACCTGGGCGTCAGCAGGAACAGGTCGTCATATCACCGCCTCAAACCAACTGCGCACTCAGCATCTGCACCTGCTGACGCAGTTCGGCGTTTTCACTCTCCAGTTGCGTCACGCGCTGGCGCAGGGCCTGTATTTCAGGGTTGTCGCCCGTGTCGGTGGCGCCGTCGGCCACGGCGGGGGCGGTCTGGCCGGTGGCTTCTTCGGCCTTGGGTTTGCGGCGCGATTCGCGCACGCGCTTGGCCACCTGTTTGAGTTCGTCCTTGCCGGCCTGGGCGGCGGCCTGCTGTTCTTCCACCGGCAGGGTGGCGACGACGGCGGCCGCGTTCAGTGAGATGTCGCCGGCCTTGACGGCGGCCACCACTTCGGGCGCGGCCTGTTTCTGGATCTTTTCGATCATGCCGACCTGGCTGCTGCTCAGGCGGGCGGCGCGGGCGATGTCTTCGCGGCTTTGCAGGGGTTTGGGTTCCAGCACCGCGGCCTGGGCCGCCTGCGTCTGGGTGGCTTCGTCGTCGGGCGCGGTGCCTGCGTCGTCGGTGTCGCGGCGCTCGGCCGCGGCGGCCTGGGCGCGCGCCCGGCGTTCGGCCACGATCTCGCGTTTGCGCAGCGCCAGCACGCCGCGCTGGTAGTCGGACACGCTGCGGCGACCCAGGTGCTGGTCGATCATCCACAGGTGCACGTCTTCCATCGAACGGAAGTGCGGGTGCTGCACGGTACGGAAGGGGATGCCGTGTTGCTGGCAGATGCCGTAGCGGTTGTGCCCGTCCACCAGCACGTCGCCCCAGAGCACCAGCGCGTCGCGGCAGCCTTCGGCCAGCAGGCTGCGCTCCAGCGCGGCGTGTTCGTCAGGGGTCAGCGGTTCGATGTAGGCCTTGAGTTCTTCGTTGACGACGATGTTCGGGGTGGGCTGGTTCATGGCGCGCGCGGACGGGGCAAAAAGGGCGCGATTGTAGTGGGGCGCACGGCCGCCCCCGTGGGCCGGTGATAGGCTGCGCCGCAGCGTTTTTGCAGGAGTTTTTTGATGACCATGCGCGATACGGCCGTCCTCGTCCCGGTGTTCGTTCTGGCCGGCTGGACCGTGGTGGTGCTGTTGCTGGTGGCGGTGCGCCGGCTCACGGCGGGTTTGCCGCCGTCCGTGTACACGCAGGGCGAGGCGCCCAACGTGCCGCCGGCCGTCTGTCTGCCGAACCGCAACTACATGAACCTGCTGGAACTGCCGGTGCTGTTCTACGTGGCCTGCCTGATCGCGTTCGTCGCCGTGCCCGTGGCGCCGTTGGTGGTGCCGCTGGCCTGGGCCTATGTGGCACTGCGCATCGTGCACAGCCTGATCCACATCACCTACAACCACGTGATGCACCGCTTCGCCGCTTTTGTGCTGAGCAACGGCGCGCTGGTGGCGCTGTGGGGGGCGGTGGGCATGGGCGTGTTCTAGCTGTGATGTCTCAATAGGTTGTTCACCCGGAAGGGTCTGGGAGACTGGAGTTACGACGCTTCAGAACTCTCAGAGGAATCCCCCCGGATGAACAGCCACAAGAATGCCAGAACCACCTTCGAAGG